>Ga0209083_1001643_pt1 | contig 24484 bp, 18 predicted proteins | sample AM7aDNAmetaG_FD_184132 | JGI IMG/M metagenome (GOLD analysis project Ga0209083, IMG submission 184132) | Freshwater microbial communities from Finland to study Microbial Dark Matter (Phase II) - AM7a DNA metaG (SPAdes) (version 3) | ecosystem: Environmental > Aquatic > Freshwater > Lake ...
GGGTTTGGCAAATTGTGGATGCAAAAGAAACAATAGCATTGGCCCATGACATACTCACAACCTCTTGTTTAAGCCAAGCATTCTCGGCTACATTCAACAAAACCAACGCACTTTCGGAGTGGCTTGCCCTAGCCCCCCCTTTTGCAAAGGGGGGTACAATACTGATAGGTGATGAGAAAAAAAGTGAGGCATCGTTGCGTGAGACATTTCCTACATTAGAATTAGTGGTATCATCCCCATAAAGGCAATCGGATTTCCGACCCATCCCCACCGTGAAGGCACTCCCTTACAGGCAAGCGCTTGCAATTTACTGCATTTTCATCATCAAATACATGATTATCGCCATACTCAATCAAAAAGGCGGGGTCGGTAAAACCACGCTATCCGTCAACTTAGCCGCCGCGCTGGCATTGGCTGGCAAACGCACTTTATTGGTCGATGCCGACCCGCAAGCCAGTGCGCTGGACTGGCAGGCGGCGAGAAAGGGCGAAAGCCTGTTCCCGGTGGTGGGGATCGCCAAGCCGACTTTGCACAAAGACATTCCCGGACTGGCCAGTGGGTATGAGCATATCGTCATCGACGGGCCACCTAGGGCCAATGACCTCGCCAAATCGGCAATCATGGCGGCGGAACTCGTCGTCATCCCGGTGCAGCCTTCGCCTTACGATGTATGGGCAGCCGAGGAAATCATCAAACTTTACCAAGAAGTCGGCTTATACAAGGAAAGCCTTAAAGCCGTGTTTGCGATCAACCGCAAGATCGGCAATACTGCCATCGGCCGCGATGTGGGCGAGGCGTTGAAGGACTATCCGTTTCCGCTGGCAGCTTCGTTCATCAGCCAAAGGGTCATCTTTGCCGAAAGTGCGGCCAGCGGGTTATCGGTTTTGGAAGCCGAGCCTAAAGGTCTGGCTGCGAAGGAAATCCGCTCCCTAATACAAGAATTGCTGGAACTATAAAATGGCAAGAAAAAAAATCGTATCAATATCCAGAAAACCATCCGCCGATACTTCCATTTCTAATGGCTACGAGCCACCCTTGACGGCTGGCCCGATGACACTGGCTTTAAACTTGGACTCCGGGCATCAAGACCCGTTGGACGGATCGGAATCGCGAGCCACACCGTCCGTCTTGGCCTATGGCCCACTGGGACTGGCCATTTACGGCCCGGTGTATTGTCTTTCCTTCAGCATCATGTTCAGCACTATCCTGCTGGGTAAATTCATTCCGGGCAGTGCATTGATAGGCCAGGCTTGGCAAGACGGCACAGGTGCGGCGCAACTAAATTTCCGCCACGAATAATGGCTAGCCTGAGTTGGCCATCGGCGGCGATAAGTAGGAGTTCATAAGTTTTTTAACAATAAGTGAAGCAATGCTTAACCGTTCGTCCTGAGCTGCGAGTCTGTCGAGCAGTCGAAGGATGACCGGTTAAGCCCGTTCATGGTTCGATTCCTTCGACAAGTTCAGGAATCAAGATTCCTGGCAAGTCACGCAGCGGTTAGCCGGACGACATTTTTGCCGTTGCCCAGCCATCGTAAGCGTTCACTCCCCCCTGCCTTTTCCTAGGAATGCGGGCGTCTCGCCCGCTGAAATGGCGGCCAAGATGGCCGCGCTCCCAGGGGGGGTGAACGGTTACCCCCAATGAATTACTTTTTCCATATTGACGGCACCTGAAGTATGACTATGAAGATCACCCCCTTTTGGCATACTTGTGAGTAAATTTGTAAGCTGAACACTATCGTTACTAATACTTTTGATAAGCTTCATAATCTGGATTTCACTTTTCTTATGATGACCCCATGATTCAGCAGAAGCAAAATTTACCGTATATAAATTGATGAATACCACAGCAAAAACCTTTCTGGCTTGCGCGTCAACATTTTGAAACTGTAAATTTCTTTTTCAACACGCGCGGCAGGAAACCTTGGGCGGCTTCTAGGGCTGGCTAAGACGGATAGACGAGGGCGGATGCAGGGATATGATCCGCGAATGGGATCATAGGTATGGTGAAAGGATGAAAAGAATCAAGCAATTTGATATTGAATACGCTGCAACAAAAAAACCGCCGGTTTTTTTCAAACCAAGAGGATTGATCTGCGGCGGCATCAAAGCCACCACAGTTTTTTATAACAACAGTATTTAGGCTGCTTTCAAGCTTAGCGCTTTGATACGGGCACTCAATCGGCTTTTGCTGCGAGCGGCTTTGTTCTTGTGGATCAAACCCTTGTTGACCGATGAGTCAATAATGGGGGTTGCCTCGCGGAAAGCAGCTTGGGCTTTTTCGACATCGCCTTTGACGACCGCGAACAAAACTTTCTTGATGTAGGTGCGCAGCTTACTACGGGCCGCAGCATTTAGCAGGCGGCTTTTTTCTGAGGTGCGAGCGCGTTTTTTTGCGGATTTAATGTTTGCCAAGGTAAAACCCCGAACGTAGTGGGCAGTTGTAAAAAGAACCATTTTCCTTCATAGGGTGGGCCTATGTCAACAGCAATTCTCATTTTTAGCTTATACTACGCTCTTTTTTGTGAAAATCCGAAGGGGAACGAGTCTGAGCGGACAGTTAATCAAATCGACAGCCATGGTAGGCACAATGGCATTGATTTCACGGGTACTTGGCTTTATCCGCGACATGGTGATTGCCCGCCATTTTGGGGCGGACGCTGCCACCGATGCCTTCTTTGTCGCTTTCAGGATTCCCAACTTCCTCCGCAGGCTGTTCGCGGAAGGCTCATTTGCCCAAGCCTTCGTGCCGATGCTGTCGGATTACCGGGAAAACACTGACCGTGCAGGCTTGAAGCTGTTTCTGGACCGTGCCTCTGGTTCTCTTGCACTGATTGTGCTGTTGGCCTCCTTGGCAGGCATGGTCGCCGCACCGTTACTGACCTTAATTTTTGCACCCGGCTTTTTGGGTCAGGATGGCCAATTCAACTTAAGCAGTTCCATGCTGCGGATTACCTTTCCTTATCTGTTTTTTGTCACCCTGACCGCATTTGCCGGCGGAATCCTCAATACACACGGACGCTTCGCCATTCCCGCCTTTACTCCGGCCCTGCTCAATGTGGCAATGATTGCCGCCGCCCTATGGTTGGCCCCGCATTTGCCTGTGCCGGTCACAGCCTTGGCTTGGGGGGTGTTACTCGCTGGCCTGGCCCAGTTGGCCTTGCAGGTTCCTGCTTTGATGGCTGCGGGTTTGCTACCTAGGCCACGCATTGGCTTTGCCGATCCCTTAGTGCGCCGCCTTCTCAAACGGATGGTACCGGCAATCTTTGGCGCTTCAGTCACCCAAGTGAATCTTTTGGTCGATACTTTAATCGCTTCCTTTTTAATGAGTGGGAGCGTTTCCTGGCTATACTATTCCGACCGTTTGGTAGAGTTCCCCTTGGGGATTTTTGGCGTCGCTTTGGGTACGGCGATTTTGCCCCATTTGGCTAAAAGCCACGCCAACAAGGACGAAGCAGGCTTTTCCAATGCCATGGATTGGGGGCTGCGATGGGTGTTGCTTATCGGCCTGCCCGCCACAGTCGGTTTGATGGCACTGGCGGAGCCCTTGATGTCAACGTTATTCCAATACGACGCATTCGGTTCCCGCGACGTGGTGATGGCTGGGCGCAGCCTGACGACCTACTCCTTGGGTCTGATAGGTTTTATCGCCGTCAAGATTCTAGCCTCAGGCTTCAATGCGCGTCACGACCTACGCACACCCGTCCGGCATGGAATTTACTCCATGCTAGCAAACCTATTACTGTGTTTGGTGTTGGTTTTCCCATTGGCGAGGCTGGGCTTTGGACACGCTGCGCTGGCCTTGTCCACAGCTTTAGCCGCATTGTTCAATGCCTTGCTGTTATTGTATAAGCTGCTTACAGACGGTATTTTCCGCCCTCTTCCTGGTTGGCCGGTTTATCTGGCAAGGCTATTTGCCTGCAACGTCGGGCTAGGCTTTTTGCTTGTCCATGCCACTGCCGATTTACCTTGGCAAGATTGGAGTGCCCATGAAAGGATCATGGGCTTGATGGCTTGGATTGCGATTGGAGGAGGTGCCTATTTCGCAAGCTTGGGGATTTGCGGTTTGCGCCCTAGCCATCTTGCCTTGGGAGAGGGTTCATAAATCATGTTTCTAGCGAGAGGATTGAAGCATCTGCATCTTCCTAACGATGGCTGTGTGGCGACGATAGGCAATTTTGACGGTGTCCATCTGGGACACAAGGCAGTGATTGAGGGATTGTCCGCGCAAGGGCATCGATTGGGACTGCCGTCGGTAGTCGTTTTGTTCGAACCCCAGCCTAGGGAATATTTCGACCCAAAACTTTCCCCCTCCAGATTAACCCGATTCAGGGAAAAAATAACTCAATTGAGTCGATTGCCAGTGGACGGGGTATTGGTGTTGCACTTCGACCGTCAACTTGCCGATAGTTCGCCGGAAGATTTTATCCAAACCGTGCTATTGGATAGTCTTCGGGTAAAATACTTGGTGGTGGGCGACGACTTCCGCTTCGGCAAGAACCGGCGGGGCGGTATGGACCTATTGAAGAAAGCGGGTGCGATGAACGGATTCGAGGTAGCCGATACCAGTTCGGTGCAAGAGGGCGGCGCAAGAATTAGCAGCACACTGATCCGGGAAGCCTTGGCCAGTGGCAACATGACGGATACTACCCTGTATCTAGGGCGTCCTTATTCCATCGTCGGACGGGTTTGCCCAGGCGCCAAGCTTGGCCGCCAACTCGGTTTTCCAACCGCCAACATCGCACTTATGCGCAAAAAGACTCCATTGCAAGGCGTGTTTGCCGTTACAATGGATGGTATTACCGATCATGCATTGGAGGGTGTGGCGAATATCGGCTCCCGCCCCACAGTGGAGGGTCACAGCACGATGCTATTAGAGACCCATTTGTTCGACTTCGAAGGGGACATTTATGGTCGTCTTGTCGAGGTCCATTTTCATCATAAATTGCGCGAAGAGATGCGTTTTCAAAACCTAAAGGCTTTGCGCGAACAAATCGAACGAGATTCCAACCAGGCGCGGGCTTATTTTGCCAACCGCCATTGTTAAGTTTTCAGCCATTCAAATCTAGAACCATGGACTACAAAGCCACGCTCAATCTTCCGACCACTGATTTCCCAATGAAAGGCAATTTGTCCCAGCGCGAGCCGGAGCAACTCAAAGCCTGGAAAGAAAAAGCACTTTACCGGAAGATACGAGAAATTTTCCAAGGCCGTCCACGCTTCATTTTGCACGATGGCCCCCCTTATGCTAACGGCGAAATCCATATCGGCCACGCCGTCAATAAGGTGCTCAAGGACATTATTGTCAAAAGCAAGGGGCTTTCGGGCTTCGACGCACCTTATGTACCCGGCTGGGACTGCCATGGCCTGCCCATCGAACTGATGGTGGAAAAGAAAATTGGCAAGGCCGGGGTTCAGGTTGACCCGACTGAATTCCGCCACGCCTGCCGCCAATACGCCGCCGAACAGGTGGATGTGCAGCGTGAAGAATTCATCCGCTTGGGTGTCTTTGGCGATTGGCAGAACCCCTATCTGACCATGGATTTCAAATTTGAAGCCGATATCATTCGCTCTTTAGGGCAGATATGTGCCAATGGACATTTGACCAAGGGTGCCAAGCCCGTCCATTGGTGTACAGATTGCGGCTCGGCTCTGGCCGAGGCCGAAGTGGAATATGAGAATAAGCGTTCTTTGGCGATTGATGTGCGATTCCGGGTGGTGGATGAACTGGCTACACTGCAACGTTGCCATACCGCCGAAGGCCATTTAGGGAACGGACCCTTATCGGTGGTGATATGGACCACAACGCCTTGGACCCTGCCCGCCAATCAGGCGGTGGCGCTGAACCCAGAGTTAGACTATGCCGTGGTGCAGTCGGAAGAATCTGGCGAGAGGCTACTTCTCGCCGAAGCACTGATGAAGGATACCATGGTACGGATCGGTGTTGAAAACTACCGCGTTGTGGCCTATTGCAAGGGTTCCGCGCTGGAAGGCTTGCTGCTTCGCCATCCTTTCCTGAACCGGGAAGTGCCTATCATCCTAGGCGACCATGTCACTCTGGAAGCGGGTACTGGTGCGGTCCACACAGCCCCCGGTCATGGTCAGGAAGACTATGTCGTTGGTTTGAAATATGACTTGAAAGTTGACAATCCCGTGGGCGACGACGGGGTGTTCCTGCCTGACACCCAATTTTTCGCCGGCCAGCATGTGCTGACCGCCAACCCTCAAGTGGTGGAAGTTCTTAAAGACCATGGGGCTCTGTTACATGTCGAAAGCATAGAACACAGTTATCCGCATTGTTGGCGACACAAGACCCCGGTGATTTTCCGTGCGACACCGCAATGGTTCATCAGCATGGACAAGAACGGGCTGCGGGCTAAAACCCTGCAAGAAATCAAACAGGTGCAATGGATACCCGACTGGGGGCAGGCTCGCATCGAGGGCATGGTTGACAATCGCCCCGATTGGTGTGTGTCTCGCCAGCGCAACTGGGGTGTGCCAATTGCTTTGTTTGTCCACAAGCTGACGGGGGAGATACACCCGGACACCTTAAACCTGATCGAAAAGGTTGCACTACGGGTTGAAGAACATGGAATTAACGCTTGGTTCGATCTAGAACCCAAAGAACTGCTGGGTTCTGACGCGGATCAATACAGCAAAATGAGCGACACCTTGGATGTCTGGTTCGATTCCGGTGTGACCCATGCCTGTGTGCTGAACCGTAGGGACGAACTGGGATTCCCTGCCGACCTTTATCTTGAAGGCTCCGACCAACATCGTGGGTGGTTTCAGTCTTCCCTATTGTCTTCGGTCGCCATGAATGGCATCGCCCCCTATCGAACCGTATTGACCCATGGTTTTACGGTGGATGCCTTGGGTAAGAAAATGTCCAAATCCAAGGGCAACGTGGTCTCTCCGCAAAAGGTGGTAAGAAACCTCGGCGCGGATGTACTCCGCCTTTGGGTTGCCGCCACGGATTACCGTGCGGAGATGTCGGTCTCCGATGAAATACTCAAGCGCACTGCCGACGTTTACCGACGTCTGCGCAACACCGCCCGTTACCTATTGGCTAACCTTAACGGCTTCGAGCCTACAAAAGACCTTGTCCCTGCGGAGCAGCTATTGCCCTTGGACCGTTGGGCTGTCGACCGCGCTTGGCAATTGCAACAGGAAGTCATAAACGCCTACGAGACTTACCAATTCCACTTGGTTTACCAGAAAGTCCATCATTTCTGTTCGGTAGACATGGGTAGTTTCTATCTGGATGTCACCAAGGATCGCCAATACACATCCAAGGCCGACAGTCTGGCGAGGCGTTCCGCGCAAACCGCAATGTACCACATTGCCGCGGCCCTAACCCGCTGGCTGGCCCCCATACTCAGTTTCACCAGTGATGAAATCTGGCGTTTCCTGCCCGGTGAAAAACCAGAGTCAGTATTCTTATCGACTTGGTATGAGGGACTATTTCCGCTCAACGAACACAGCACGATAAACCGCGAGTTTTGGAATTTTGTCTTGCTTGTCCGCGAGGCCGTTAGCAAGGAACTGGAAGTACTGCGCATTCGTAACGAGATCGGTTCCTCGTTGGATGCCGAGGTGGAGCTATATTGTTCACCTGATGTATTTGACCGCCTGTCGCTATTGGAAGATGAACTGCGCTTTGTGTTTATCACCTCCTATGCGACGGTTTTGCCGGAAAGCCAGGAACATGCCGACAAGCTTCCCACCGAAATCGAAGGTCTGGAATTGCGACTCAAACCTAGCAGCAAATCCAAATGTGTACGCTGCTGGCATCATCGTGCTGATGTGGGCATCAATGCCGACCACCCTGAACTGTGTGGCCGGTGCGTGGAGAATGTGGATGGTGAGGGGGAGACCCGGTTGTATGCTTAATGGAGAACGGGCAATGTTTAGCTCGTTCCCAAGCTCCAGCTTGGGAACGTGTTCTTTGAAACTCCTGCTTCCCGAGGAACGGTCAACGAACAAGCAGGAGCTTGATACGCAAGGGTATCCAAGCTGGAGCTTGGGAACCAGCCAATGTTGGAGCTTGGAGACCACGCAATGTTGAAATGGCTATGGTTAACCGTATTGGTCATCGTTTTGGACCAGGCCAGCAAGTTGCTGGTTGACCACGCGATGGGTTTATTCGAGAGCATACCGATCATCCCCGTGTTTCAATTGACCTATGTGCGCAACACTGGCGCAGCCTTCAGTTTGCTAGCCCATGCCGGGGGTTGGCAGCGTTGGTTTTTCATCGTCCTGTCCGTCGTTGCCAGCATTGGCATTTCCTATTGGCTCAAGCAATTGCCCAAAGACCGACATTGGGAAGCCGCCGCCTGGGCACTCGTACTGGGCGGTGCCCTAGGTAATCTAATTGACCGCATTGCCTATGGTTATGTGATTGACTTTCTGGATGCCTATTATCAACAATGGCACTTCCCGGCCTTTAATGTGGCAGACTCAGCCATCACCCTAGGCGTTGGGATGTTGCTGATTGACGCGGTGTTTCTAGCCCGCCACAGTAGGGTGGGGTAGGTGCGGCTATTGATTCTGACGTGGAGATGAGGTACCGTTTAAAAAGATGGCTACCAACTTAAGGCGGGGCATTTCAAGGCCGTTCATGGTGAGCTTGTCGAACCATGAATGGCTTAACCGTCCACCCTTCGACTGCTCGACAGGCTCGCAGCTCAGGGCGAACGGTTAAGCTTTGCGCCTGTCCCGCCTTAAGCTGATGGCCGCTAATGCCAATGTGCACCTAACCCACCCTTGCTTCTTTTTCATTTAGCTGGCTAAACAACCGCACCCAATCGAAGGACGGGCCGGGGTCGGTTTTTCTTCCAGGGGCAATGTCGCTATGGCCTGTGATCGCCTCGCGTGACAGGTTCGGATAATGCTGAAGCAAAGCCTGAATGACATCGGCCAACCGGTGATACTGGTTTTCAGTGTAAGCGATGGTTTCCGTACCCTCCAGTTCGATGCCTATGGAGAAATCATTACACACTTCCCTGCCGCGAAAACTTGATACACCCGCATGCCAGGCGCGCCGATGAAAAGGCACATATTGCGTGATGGTCCCATCACGACGGATGAGCACATGGGCTGCCACCCGCAACGCTTGAATGCCCTCAAAATAGGGGTGTGCGTCCTTGGGCAGGGAATTGGTGAATAGACGATCAATCCATTCCCCCCCAAACTCACCGGGTGGCAAACTGATACAATGGACGACGATCAATGAAATATCGCTTTCAATTGACCTGTCATTGCAATTGGGCGAGGGTACGATCCTTTCGGCTTCTTCCAGCCAACCATTGGAAATGTTCAAACTCATGTAGATTCAACCAAACCGATGACATTCAAATGACGATAAGAGTACGCTATTTTGCCAGTTTACGGGAAAAAATGGGCCGTATCGAGGACACCTTGGTGGCCGAAGACATCGCAACGGTTTCCGACGTTTGGAGGGTCGTCAGCACGGGGCAACCGTTACCCGAGCAACTTCTTTGCGCGGTTAACATGGAATATGCCAAAGCCATGGACCCGGTCAAAGACGGGGACGAAGTGGCGTTTTTTCCGCCCGTGACCGGGGGCTTGGAATGACCGTCAAACTCTGCGAAACCGAATTCAAGCCTTATGCGGAAGTGGATGCCTATCAACACCAAGCCCTACGCGAGAAGGAGGGGGAATTTGGCGCCACATCGATCTTTGTCGGTACGATGCGCGATTTGAACCTAGGCGATGCAGTCACGCAAATGACCCTGGAATATTACCCCGGCATGACTGAACGCCGTTTGGGGCAAATCGTAGACGAAGCCCAATCGCGATGGAATTTGCTTGATGTGTTTGTGATTCATCGAGTGGGTGTCATCAAACCCAACGACACCATCGTGCTTGTCGCGGTTTGGACCCAACATCGTGACGAGGCATTTGCAGCCTGTCGACATATTATCGAGGAACTCAAACACACCGCACCGTTTTGGAAAAAGGAGACTATCAAGGATGGGGAACGATGGGTGGAGAGCACAATCTAGGAGTTAAAATGCGAGTTTTCCAGATGAACACCGAACGCCCCGCTTTGGTACTTGATCGCCTGTCGTCTTTTTTAAACTCGCCTTTGGATGGAATATTGCGTTCACGGATTGCCGACGACTCCCGGCAAGCCGAAACCCCTGCCGCCGCCCGTGAATTGTTTGGCGAGTCGCGCCTGCTGACCTTGGTTCAATACGATCCCATAAGCCGGTTTTTCAAATGCGTAGGCGGCTCGACCCTGGCTGTAACCGGGGATAACAGCGCCCCTCTGATGCGTTACCACATAGCAGACCAAGGCGGAATCATGCCGCATGGCGAGATGCTTGCGTTCCTGAAGGACTGGGGCGATCCAACGCATTTTCCTTCTGGAGTAAAGCACCGCTACACGCGAAATCAAGGACGTTAGGCCATGAGCAATTTTTTTGTGATAGCGCCAATCAACGGTGTAGACCATGCCATCAATGTTCACGGTAGAACGAGAGAGCTTCCTTTGCTACTCGTACTTCATGGCGGCCCCGGTTACGCAATGATTGATCTGTTTCACGATACCCTCCCAGAGCTTGAGGATGACTTTGTCGTTGTGAATTACGACCAGAGGGGCGCTGGCTTATCCTACAATAAAAAAATTGACCCAAAATCCATGACCCTTCACCAACTTGTAGAAGATGCGGAAGCCATCCGAAGGTTTGTATACGAAATAATTGGATGCCCACAAAGTCAAGCTTGCTATGTGCTCGGCCACTCCATGGGAACCATGCTAGGGCTGGAACTGGTCAGGAAATACCCAGGCGCATACCAAGCCTATGTTGGCGTTGGACAAGTCGTCAACGTCGTTGAAAATGAGCAGGCGATGTACGATTGGGCCATTGCCCAAGCAAGGCAAAGAAACATCAAGAAGGCGATCAAAGAGCTTGACTGCATAGGCAGGCCGACCGATGACTACCGCTACCCGTTTCCAGGGCGAGGGGGAAAAGGCTGCAATCCAGAGAAAGTAGATGGCTTTGATGTAACTATGCGCTGGGTCGAAGAATTTGGCGGGGAACTCTATGGCAAAGACGGCTCTGAAGAAGTCGATAAGAAGATACTTTCGAGCAAACTGTATAAGGGTAAAAAAAGAAACTGGCATAGAGGATTGGAATTCTCTGCTGAAAATCTCTTTAATGACCCTGCGGTTGTCTCTTGGGATGCCAGAAGTCAAACTATTGACCTTAAGACGCCTCTCTACCTGCTTATGGGCAAACACGACTATGACACACCCGCGCCCCTGGCAAGGAGCTATTTTGATGACATCAAGGGAACTAAAAAACTCATCTGGTTTGAAAACTCATCCCATTTTCCATTCTATGAAGAAAAGGATCGTTTTGTCACAGAACTTGTGGCTTTAAAAAAACGAAATTGAAGGGTTGCCATGAAAGTACGGATAACATCCCTGGCTGGTTGGCTGGTTCCCAAGCTCCAGCTTGGGAACCCTTGCCTATCAAGCTCCTGCTTGTTCGTTTACCGTTCCTCGGGAAGCAGGAGCTTCAAAACACCGTGTTACCAAGCTGGAGCTCTCATTGTTATACACAAGTGTTGGAGGCCCGTCATTCCGGCAGGGATTGCCGGAATCCAGTCCACAGGGAGGTGAAACTGCGGGCTGGAAATTACCAGAATCAAACACTTGCTTATCGACGAGTTTGCCCTCCATGGCTTCTGGATTCCGGCAATCCCTGCCGGAATGACGACGTTTCTTGCTTGGTCGGACTTGTGTATAACGTCGAGAGCTGGAGATTGGGAACGGGCTAAACCCGGATTACGCCCGGAGGGCTACAACACTGGGATTCAACGGCGAACACAATCCGCATTAGGGGGCTGTCATGGGGCGTGGAACATTGGGACATCACGGGTTACTAAATGTTCTTTTGTGCTTTTGTTTCCTGGTCATTCCATCAATCGTGCGAGCGGACCAGGCTACCCAGACCGAATGCCTGTTCAACTGGGCGGAGACAAACTATCCCGCCCTGTTTGCCCCGGCAGGTTCGAGCACGGCGGTTTTTACCCCCTATGCCTATCGCCACTATACGGCAACCAATGCCTACCTGGGCGTTTCGTCGGTCGATAGCCATGTCTATTACGAGGGGCCGGACGGGAATTTACAAGATGAAGGGCTGTTATCTGACTGGCTACCCAAAGCAGGATGCCAAGTAACCTCTCCGCCCCCAACCCCGGTCGATTGCCTGTTCAACTGGGCGGAGACAAACTATCCTGCCCTGTTTGCCCCGGCAGGTTTAAGCACGGCGTTTTCAACTCCCTACACCTATCGCCACTACACGGCGACCAACGCTTACCTAGGCGTTTCCTCGGTCGATAAACATGTTTATTACGAGGGACCGGATGGAAATTTACTTGATGAAGGCTCGTTATCATATTGGGCACCCAAGGCGTGTCTGCCACCCGTGGCAAATGCCGGGGCGGACCAAACCGCGCTCGTTGGCTCGACGGTCAGCTTGGACGGCAGTACCTCCACCGACCCTTACGGCAATGTCATCACTTATCAATGGACGCTGACGCAAAAGCCGGTCAACAGCCAAACGAACCTGCTCAACCCCACCGCGCTGCATCCTACCCTAAGCATCGACAAGCCGGGAACCTACTTGATTAGTCTCGTCGTCAATGATGGCATGCTTGGCAGTGCCCCGGACACCGTCACCATCAGCACTAAAAATTCCATACCGGTGGCAAACGCTGGCAATGCCCAAACAGGCAAAGTGGGCGATACCCTAGTGCTGGATGGCAGTGCCTCCAGCGATGCTGACGGCAACGCTTTGACTTTTCATTGGACACTGCCCGTCAAACCACTGAACAGCAATGCGCAACTGACCAACCCTGACACCGTCAACCCCGGCTTGACTCTGGACAAATCGGGCAGTTACACGGCTCAACTGATTGTCAACGATGGCCAAGCCGACAGCCTACCGGCGACTGTGATGCTCAGCACCGTGAATTCCAAGCCGTTGGCCAACGCCGGTGGCAATCAAAGCATCCTGCTAACCACCCCGGCCCCTACCGTGCTGCTGGATGGCAGCGGTTCTTCCGATGCCGACAACAACCCTTTGAGTTTCCGCTGGGCGCTCATCAGCAAGCCAACGGGTAGCCAGTCTGTGCTGTTCGACCCCTTGGCGCCGGTCGCTTACTTCACCCCGGATTTCGTTGGCTATTACGTCGCGCAACTGATCGTCAACGACGGTCAAGTCGATAGCGATCCGAACACTGCCCAGATCACCGTGACGGCCCCGCCGCAAAACCACCCGCCGCACATCACTTCGACACCGGTGACCACCGCCACGGTGGGTCAGGCGTACAGCTATCAAATCACGGCAACCGATGCCGATGGCAATACCCTAGGCTACAGCTTGACTACTGCACCTAGCGGTATGACCATCAATTCCAACACAGGGCTGATTCAATGGACGATGCCGACAAGTGGCGGGCCTTTCGCCGTAACGGTGAATGTCACTGACGGCAGCGGCGGCACGGCTACCCAGTCATACCAACTGGCCTTGAACCACAATCCGCAAATTACCTCGCAGCCTACAACCTTAACTGTTTTCGGTCAAACCTACAGCTACCCAGTGACGGCAACCGATGCCGACGGCAATACTCTAAGCTATAGCTTGACCACCGCGCCTAGCGGTATGACCATCAATCCCAACACCGGTTTGATCCAATGGCCCCAACCGACATTAGGCGGGCCATATAACGTTACGGTGAATGTCAGCGATGGCAATGGGGGAACGGCAAATCAACAGTTCACGCTGACGGTGGCGATTTCCAATAATCCGCCAGTAGCCAATTCCGGGGATGCCCAGTCAGTTGGGGTGGGTACTATAGTGCAACTCGACGGGTACCTTTCGTCCGATCCCGACGGCAATCCGTTAGCCTACCGTTGGTCCTTCACGCTGAAACCGGACCAGAGTCAGGCCACGTTGAACCAAGCCGATAGCGTAAATCCAAATTTTGTCCCCGATGTGGCTGGCATTTACCAAGTGCAATTGGTGGTCAATGACGGCATGGTGGACAGCGCACCGTTTTCCACCTCGATTTCCGCGATTGCTTCCAAACCACCCGCCGCGTCGTTTGTACTGTCGGCCCCGCAACTGCAAGCCGAGGCGTTGCCCGGTCAAACCGTCAGCTTTAGCCTGCAACTGGACAGCACCGACGGTTTCAAGCAACTGGCAGACATCAGTGTCGCGGGCTTGCCAGCCAACGCCCAAACCACGCTCAAACCGCAGATGCTCGGCGTGGGGCAAACTGGCGTGTTGACGGTCAATCTCGACGCGACCACCACGCCGGGGGACTATCCGGTGACGGTCACGGCACAAGCCAATGTCAATGGTCTGCAAAGAACCTCGTCCGTGAGCGTGACTGCCCAAGTGATGCCGATCACCACCTCATTCGTGGGCCGCACCGTGGTGGACGATCCCTTGCAAACCCCGTTGGCGGGTGTCACGGTGGAATTTATGGGCTTGGATGGGTCGGGCGGCACGACCAATTGCCATGCGATGACCGTTTCCGATGCCGCAGGCAATTTCACCTTGACCAAACTGCCGGATGCCTGTGTGGGCAGGCAATTGATTCGCTATGACGGCCTGACCGCCACTGCCCCGCCGGGACAATATTCCGGGGTTGATTTGGCCTATGATATCAAGCAAGGCGAGGTCATCACTTCGTCCGTGTTGATCCATTTGCCGCGCTTGGACGACAAGGAAACAGTGATGGTTCAGCAAAATGCCGACCATGACCAAATCTTTACCTTCAAAACCATCCCCAACCTGTCTGTCACCGTCTACGCCGGCACTGTCTTCACGCTGGTGGATGGCACTCACCCTGACCCGTTCCCGCTGATTGCCATCCAAGTGCCTATTGACCGGCTGCCCGACACCATGCCGCCGATGCCTAACCAACTGATGCCTTTCATCGTTGCGTTCCAACCGGCCAATGCCACCGCCAGCCAGCCAGTCGCGGTGTTTTTCCCCAATACCTTAAACACCCCGCCTGCAACCCATGTGGAACTGTCCACCTTGGACCCGACCAAAGGCGTGATGGTGATGTATGGGACTGGAGTCGTGTCTGATGACGGCACGCAAATCATTCCCGATCTGGACCCGAATTATTCTGGCAGGCGGTTTGGCTTGGTACATTTTGATTGGCATGGGCAACTGGTGCCACCGAATCCTAGAAATCCATGTCCAAGCGGTGTGTGTGTCTGTATGGGTAAACCCGTTGATTTAGCCACGGGTATTGAAACGATCCGTGAAACCGATATTGCCATCAATGGCCCACGTGGCAACTTGGCAGTTGAGCGAAACCTTCGCCCAAAAACCAGCAATGTGGGGGCATTTGGGTTGGGTGGCAGCCACAACTATGAATATCAACTAAATTCCAGCGATCTGTCTGGCAACAATACAGTCATCAGCCTCATCATGCCAGATGGCAACCAATATCCATTCGTCAAACAACCCAATGGCTTCTACATCAATTCGACTATAGCCCCATTGCAAGGGGCGATCATGAAAATAGGTGGTGGACAAGCCCTGTTGCGATGGAAGGAGGGCACAACTTACCGCTTTACGCCCTTTAATGGCGGACGAGGCAGTTTCATCGGTGCGGTACTTAGTGCCATAACCGATTCCAACGGCAATACGATTACCCTGAATAATAATGGAGCCGGACGGGTATCTGAAGCGATTGACCCAGTGGGACGAAAACTAAGCTTCGGTTATGATTCTAGCAACCGGATTAACTATATATCAGACCCGTTGGGTCGTTTTGTACAATACACCTATAATGCTAATGGCGTGTTGGAAACCTTTACCAATACCGAAGGCGGAGTGACGCGCTACGAATATGTAAACTTGAGTGATCTCAATAGAGTGACCGATCCAAACGGAGTGGTGATAGCCGAAAATACTTACGACCTTTACGGAAGGGTTATAGAGCAGAAAAGACCAGATGGAACCAATTTAAGTTTCCGTTACAATCTTCTCGATTCGTTGATTAGTCCGTATTGTATGCCTTGGTTTACTGGTGCTGCTGCTGGATCACCCAGTGCTAATGCCAGCCATGTCATCAATCCATTATCAAATCGTTTATTAGCGTCATTGGTTGGGAAACTGGCAATGGCTGACACACCTACAGGTGGAGGATTATTGCCTTTTAGAGAATGCTACCCAACACCCGACAGCCCGGTGACATTAGCGAAGGTCATTGATGCTCGCGGCAATAGCACCCTCTACCGTTTCACCCCCGAGGGTCGTCTGCGCGATGTCACCGACCCTATGGGCCAAACCCGCATCTTCGAGTATGACGGCAATGGACAGGTCACTTCCATCAAAGGCAATGGCATGTGCCCAAGCTGCGGCGACCCGGCAAGCGGCGACCAGAGCTTCACTTACGATGGCTACGGCAACCGTACCAGCATGACGGATGCGTTAGGCAAAACCACGACATACACCTACACCAGCCCGACCGACGTTGAAGGCATGCCCACTTTCCAAAAAGTGGCGACCGTGACCGACCCACAAGGCCATGTCACCCAATTCGACTATGACATCCGGGGCAATCTACTCGCCGTCACCGATGCCAACGGGCATAAAACCAAGATGGACTACAACCAATACGGTCAAGTGACGTCCGTCACCGACCCGCTCGGTGACACGACCACGCTGACCTATGACAGCAATGGCAATGTCGCCACCACCACCGATCCGCTCGGCAACCAGACCGTGCTGCATTACGACGCTATTTCTAGGCCGGTGGAAACCATCGACGCGCTAGGCCATAGCAGCAAAGTCAATTACGACCACTTGGGCCGGGTCACCGCCACCACCGACCTGCAAGGCGGCACGACCCAATTTGCCTATGACGCAAATAACAACCTCACTTCTTTGACTGATGCGATGGGCCGCGTGACCCGTTTCAGCTACGACAGCATGAACCGGCTGATTCGCCGGGACACGCCTTTGGGCAAATTCGACACCCGGCAATACGATGCCAATGGCAACCTGAGCCAATTCACCGACCGGCGCGGACAGACCACCAGCTTTAGCTATGACCCGGTGAACATGCTGACCGAGGAAGATTACGCCGATGCCAAGGTAAAACGCACCTATGATGCCGCCGGTCGTCTGGTCGAAGTGCATGACTCGACCAGCGGTGACTACGCCTTCGATTACGACAAGGCGGGCCGACTGCTTCGTGCCGTTAGCCCGACTGGCTTGGTGGATTACACCCATGACGACTTGGGCAGGACACTGACCCGCCAAGTCGCCGGACAACCAGCGGTGAATTATGCTTACGATCCGCTAGGTAATCTGTCATCAGCGACCATGCTGACGCATAGCCTGAATTTTAGCTATGACCCGCGCAACCAACCCACGACGGTGCAACGCAGCAATGGGGTGCAGTCAAATTACAGTTTTGACCCGGCGGGACGGCTACTGTCCTTGGTTCATCAGAACGGAACCAACGTGCTGAACACCCAAAACTACCAATACGATGAAATCAGCAACCGCACCCGCTTCGACAATGACATTGCCCAAACCTTGACCACCCCGCCAGTGAAGAACAGCTTCAACGAGGCCAATCAACTATTAACCAGTGGCGACAAGTCTTACCAATACGACGACAACGGCAACTTGACCGCCGAAATTTCCCCGGCGGGTCGCACCGACTACCATTGGGATGCCCGCAACCGGCTTTCAACCATTAAACAGCCTAGTGGCGAAACCCTGTCTTTCATCTACGATTACACCGGCATGATGTTGACGCAGTTCGACACTCTGGGAACTACGACCACCAGCCGCAGCTATGTGCTGGACGACCTGACCAATGTCGCCTATGCCTTCGACCAGACTGGCACGGGGCAGTCTTACCTGACCGGACGCGGCATCGACCAGCATTTTGCGAGTGTCAGCGCCGGTGGTCATGCACAACATGCGTTGACCGATGCCATCAACAGCACCGTGGCGACGGTGGACGAAAATGGTTTGATGAACGGGCAGTTTTATTATGAGCCGTATGGTCAGACCACCGCCAATGGGGATTATCTTTTCCAGTATACTGGGCGAGTACCTGTTATTGGCAATCTCTATTATTACCGGGCGAGGTTTTATGATGTGGGGGTGGGGAGGTTTTTGAGTGAGGATAAAATTTTCACGCCATATAATAACTTGTACTCATATGCAACAGGAAATCCAATATTATTTTTAGACCCAACAGGAAATTGGGTTCCAGTTGTGGCAGCACCGGTTGTGGTGGCAACAGTAGCAGTAATAACTACTATTGTAAATTTATGCTTGCTTAATCCACAGGCATGTCAGTCTATTTTGCTGGGAAGCGTTGTTAACTATTTAAATTCCAATTATGGCCCTATAGGTTTTGGATGGCCTTCTATCAATCAAAATACTTGGGCTACGTCTCAAGCTATTAATATGATGAATGGGAATTTTAATACACCTAATCAAATTGGCCAAAATTTATCTTCTGCTGGAACTGTAGTGTTAAACGGTACAAAAAGTTTTATAAATAGTGGAGTAAACGGATTGGCTAACTTTGTGCTGGTTCCCAAGCACCAGCTTGGGAACCCAGTCCTCGAAGCTCCAGCTTCAAAGATACAGGGAAAGCCAAAGCACTTCGGACCCTCACGGAGCGAGAATCGAGGGCGCGGGAACGGGACGGGATGCGTTACCAAGCAGGGACAGCCGTTCCCAAGCTGGAGCTTGTGCTGGTTCCCAAGCTCCAGCTTGGGAACCCAGCCCTAGAAGCTCCAGCTTCAAGGAAACAGGGAAGCGAGAATACCGGGCGAGGAAATGTAACCGGATGCGTTCACAAGCAGGAATAGCCGTTCCCAAGCTGGAGCTTGGGAACGAGCGGGAGTAAGGGAACCCCAGTCCTCGAAGCTCTAGCTTTTGTGCTGGTTCCCAAGCTCCAGCTTGGGAACCCAGCCCTAGAAGCTCCAGCTTCAAGGATAAAGGGAAAGCCAGAGCACTTCGGACCCTCACGGAGCGAGAATAGAGGGCGCGGAAACGTGACGGGATGCGTTACCAAGCAGGGACAGCCGTTCCCAAGCTGGAGCTTGGGAACGAGCGGAACGAGGAGATGTGCTGGTTCCCAAGCACCAGCTTGGGAACCCAGTCCTCGAAGCTCCAGCTTCAAAGATACAGGGAAAGCCAAAGCACTTCGGACCCTCACGGAGCGAGAATCGAGGGCGCGGGAACGGGACGGGATGCGTTACCAAGCAGGGACAGCCGTTCCCAAGCTGGAGCTTGGGAACGAGCGGAACGAGGAGATGTGCTGGTTCCCAAGCTCCAGCTTGGGAACCCAGCCCTAGAAGCTCCAGCTTCAAGGATAAAGGGAAAGCCAGAGCACTTCGGACCCTCACGGAGCGAGAATAGAGGGCGCGGAAACGTGACGGGATGCGTTACCAAGCAGGGACAGCCGTTCCCAAGCTGGAGCTTGGGAACGAGCGGTGCCACAGGATGTGCTGGTCGTGCAAGTTTGTGCTGGTTCCCAAGCTCCAGCTTGGGAACCCCGGCCTAGAAGCTCCAGCTTCAAGGATATAGGGAAAACCAAAGCACTTCGGACCCTCACGGAGCGAGAATCGAGGGCGCGGAAACGTGACGGGATGCGTTACCAAGCAGGGACAGCCGTTCCCAAGCTGGAGCTTGGGAACGAGCGGAACGAGGAGATGTGCTGGTTCCCAAGCTCCAGCTTGGGAACCCAGCCCTAGAAGCTCCAGCTTCAAGGATAAAGGGAAAGCCAGAGCACTTCGGACCCTCACGGAGCGAGAATAGAGGGCGCGGAAACGTGACGGGATGCGTTACCAAGCAGGGACAGCCGTTCCCAAGCTGGAGCTTGGGAACGAGCGGAACGAGGAGATGTGCTGGTTCCCAAGCTCCAGCTTGGGAACCCCGGCCTAGAAGCTCCAGCTTCAAGGATATAGGGAAAACCAAAGCACTTCGGACCCTCACGGAGCGAGAATCGAGGGCGCGGAAACGTGACGGGATGCGTTACCAAGCAGGGACAGCCGTTCCCAAGCTGGAGCTTGGGAACGAGCGGAGCAGCAGCAGACGTTCCCAAGCTCCAGCTTGGGAACCCAGCCCTAGAAGCTCCAGCTTCAAGGATACAGGGAAAGCCAGAGCACTTCGGACCCTCACGGAGCGAGAATATAGGGCGCGGAAACGTGACGGGATGCGTTACCAAGCAGGGACAGCCGTTCCCAAGCTGGAGCTTGGGAACGAGCGGGGGCTAGGGAACGAGCGGACGAGCGGAGCCACGAAAACGAGCAGAACAACCGGATAAACATACTAAAGAGCAGAATCCAACCATGCCTAGAAGCCGCTATCGAGTGCTGAACGGAGAAGCCCCGCATTTCATGACCGCCACGGTCAATATGTGGCTGCCGCTGTTCACCCGCCCACAAACCGTGGAGATCGTGCTGGACTCATGGCGGTATCTGCAACGGGAAGCAAACTTCCAGCTATACGGGTATGTCATCCTAGAAAACCACTTGCACCTTATCGCCGCGTCGAAGAATATAGGCCATGACATGCAACGCTTCAAATCGTATACCGCCAAGGAGATTATCGAATATCTGCAACATCACGGATCAGCTAGGTTATTAGAGCTACTGGCGTTTTTCAAACGCTCCCATAAAACCGAAACGACTTACCAAGTCTGGGAAGAAGGCAATCACCCGCAACTCATCGAATCCGAGGAAGTGATGCGTCAAAAGCTGGATTATATTCACCACAACCCAGTAAAGCGCGGATATGTTGATCAGCCTGAACATTGGCGATATTCCAGTGCGAGAAACTACGCCGGTCAGGAAGGTTTGATTGAAGTGGTAAAGGCATGGTGAACAGGGATGGAAGCCAATTTCGCTTCCCAATCAGGAAGGCTCGTTCCCAAGCTGGAGCTTGGGAACGAGCCGAACATCTTACGAATTTGTTGTTGTATTGAATGATTTAAATTGATGAAAATCCAAGGCAAAAACATGGTTAAGAAAGCTATCATCATTGGCTTATGCCTTGGCCTTTTTCTGCGCTTGGCTTTTGCTGCCACCCCGGTCACTTTCCAATACCATTATGACGAGAAAGGCCAGTTGGTTACCGTCGAAGATTCAACCGGCAAGGTTTTGCAATACGTCTACGACCCGGTTGGGAATCTGTTGGCAACCATCACCGCGACGCAAACAACCAAACCGACCATCACCGGCATAGTCCCCAATACCCTGCGGCAAGGCCAATCGGCGGCTGTCACGCTGTCTGGCTCGGCGTTGCTGGGTGCTCGCGTCATTTCGCCGAGTTCCGCCCTCGCCGTCGGCAATGTCCAGCCCGGCAAAAATTCCGTGTCGTTTAATTTGACCGCCGAGGTTGCCGCCCCCTTGGGCGCACAGAATTTCAATCTGATGACCAATGCCGGTTCGACAGGGTTTTCGATTACCGTCAAACCCCTTTTGCCTGCCATCTTGGTTTCGCCCTCGCCGATTGTGTTGACCAATAACGGCAACGCCGCGCCTTATACCTTATCCCTCGCCAATGTGGACGATGTTGACCATATCATCAACTTAGCGGTATCCGACCCCAACACGGCCACAGTCGATAAAACCTCGGTAACCATTCCGGCAGGCCAAACCAATGCGGTCATCAATATACAAGGATTGGCAATCGGCAACACGGCGCTAAACCTAACCTCGCCTGACTTAACCGTCCGCTCGATTCCCGTTTTTGTACCCACGTCTTATGTTGGACCCATTGATGGTTACGCGGTGTCGGTGCGGGTGGTCAAGCAAACGGTCTCTAATCCGATAGTGGATCAGAAAGGTCCATTCGTCGCGCCATCCGTTCGCATAGTCAAGCAAGTGGCACTTGATCCGCCGTTGAACCAGAAGGGACCTTTCGTTGCGCCTACGGTTCGCGTAGTCAAGCAAGTGGTGACTGATCCGGCAGTGAACCAGAAAGGGCCGTTCATTGCACCTACGGTTCGAGTGGTCAAGCAAGTAGCGCCTGATCCGGTGGTGGATCAAAGAGGGCCATTCATAGCACCCTCCGTCCAGGTCATCAAGCAAACGCTTGTCAGCAACCCACCCATTGGCCCATTCGTATCTGGGTCAGTCAGAGTTACCAAGCAAACCGCGACATCAGGCTTGAGTTTAAACCCCTTGCTGGCCCCTTCGGTGGCAGTCCAGAAGGAAACCGCTGCCCCGGTCGCCGCCGCCTCGGTTCTCACGAATGGGCCAAATGTTGCGAACCCGGTTTCTGTCAATGCCACGCAAGCAGTGACAGCGAAAAAGTCAGTGAGGCGTTTAACAACGACAGTGAGCAAAAAGCGGAAGAAACGATAAGTCTTAAGTTCCGTTCCCAAGCTGGAGCTTGGGAACGAGCGGATAATTGCTGGTTCCCAAGCTCCGGCTTGGGAACCCCCGGCTGAGAAGCTCCAGCTTCAAACCCTTATAAGGGGCGAGGCTGCATCCGCTCCACACAAGACGGAATTAGGGGAAGGGCAGACAGGACAGGATAAGTCCATTCCCAAGCTAGAGCTTGGGAACGAGCGGAGCTTGTGCTGGTTCCCAAGCTCCGGCTTGGGAACCCCGGCCTAGAAGCTCCAGCTTCAAGCCACTGAGGGAGAACGGAGTGCTTCTCCCCACACGGGACGGGTAGATCACGCGGAAATGTGAAAGGATACGAAAGCCGTTCCCAAGCTGGAGCTTGGGAACGAGCAGAAAAGCTAGAGCTTGGGAACGAGCGGAAACAATCAAATTTCAATTAATTGAGGAAGGGTAATACCATGCATAAAGCGTTTTCTATTTCTCCAAGCTTATTGGCTTATGCAACCCGCTTGCTATTAGGCACGGCCTTGATGACTACCCCATTGCTGGCGGCGGCGTTCAACAGCGGCAGCACCGGGGCGGATGGCGATTTCAACCCCACCCTCAACACCCAATTGCAGTTGCCACCCGATGGGATATTCAACTATAAGTCGGTCAATATCCCGCAAGGGGTCACGGTCACATTCAAACGCAACGCGGCGAACACACCCGTTTACATGCTGGTGCAAAACGATGCCACGATAGCGGGGACCATTGATGTCAGCGGCGGCAATGCAGCCGATGTAGGCTCGGCGGGCGATGGCAATATGACGGATGACGGAACTCCAGGAGTGGGCGGACCAGGAGGGTTTGATGGGGGATGGGGTGGAATTGATGCGGTAACGGCAAATTGCACACCTACGCCTAGTAGTGTGTGCACGGGTACACGCGGTGGCAATGGTCAAGGCCCCGGTGGCGGGGTGGGTGCAGGATTAACTTATGACAACTACGGCAATCCGAATCCTAACGGTGGCCATTCCGGTTTATACAATTATGGGAATAATCTCTTACAACCGTTAGTAGGAGGTTCCGGCGGCGGCGGCGGGAGTGGCCATAGAATTTATTTGCGTGGTTCAGGCGGAGGAGGCGGCGGCGGAGCAATCTTGTTGGCGGTAACGGGCAAAACAAACCTGACCGGCTCAATATTAGCCAATGGGGGTTCTGTTGGTAAGCCGGCATTAACTTTTACTACGCCGTTCAATTTATATCCCTCTGTGGGAGGATGTGGCAGCGGAGGTGGAATCCGCATAGTCAGTTCACAACTGAGCGGCAATGGCTCATTTCTAGCTCAAGGTGGAAATGGTAATTGTTATTCTCCAGTTGGTGGCGATGGACGCATCCGTCTCGAAGCCGATCAACTATATTTCACCGGTACCACCACACCCACATTCTACACCAGCACACCCAACGCATTGTTTGTCCCCAACCTTCCGCATTTGGCAATTACCACGGTGGCCAACCAAGCCGTGCCCTCCAACCCCAGTGGCATGGCACAGGTTACCTTGGCAGCAACCACGGCCAATCCTGTGAACGTGGTGGTTGCATCGTCAGGTGTGCCGGTGGGTACCAATGTCGCATTGACCGTCAAGCCTGAAATTGGCGCTGACCCTATCACCGCCACCCCAGTGGCAATCACTGGCAACCAGTCTGCTGGCACGGCAACTTTGAGTGTCAACCTACCCGATGGGGCCAGCGTCTTGGAGGCAAGCACCAGTTTCATCATCACCGCCGCCGTCGGCGATGCCTTGGCCCGTTATGCCAACAACGAGCGGGTGGAAAAAGTCACGCTGACCGCATCCACCGGCGGACCCGGCCTAGCCATCCTGACCACGGTGTCCGGTAAAACCTACCGTGTACCGCAAAGTGTATTGTCAGGGTCTTAGCTGTGCCGGTGTTCCCGTTCCCAAGCTGGAGCTTGGGAACGAGCAGACGAGCTAAATACGTTCCCAAGCTGGAGCTTCACTGCCATTAAGTTAAGAAAAGCGCGTCGTTCCGGCAGGGATCGCCGGAACCTAGGCTCCATGGATGGCATAGATTGTCGGCATCCCTGCA
>Ga0209083_1001644_pt1 | contig 24462 bp, 22 predicted proteins | sample AM7aDNAmetaG_FD_184132 | JGI IMG/M metagenome (GOLD analysis project Ga0209083, IMG submission 184132) | Freshwater microbial communities from Finland to study Microbial Dark Matter (Phase II) - AM7a DNA metaG (SPAdes) (version 3) | ecosystem: Environmental > Aquatic > Freshwater > Lake ...
CGACTTCTGGATGCTCGACGGATTCGAGCTATAGTGGGACGTTTACCGGAGGCGGTGGAAACTGGTCCAAGGGCAATAGTCCCTGCCAGGCGCTGGCGGCAATGGCTTCCTCTCCAATAAATTTCTATTCGGACAACGCGAATGGCTGCAAGGCTACCGTTCCGACCAATGCAAATATCACGAAGCTGACTCAAATATTCCAGGCAATCATAAGTGGCCTGACTGTTCCGCGGTTGATACCCAACGGAACGGTTTAGGCGCAAACGAAAACAGGGAATGAAAATATAATCCCGGCGGTTTCGCTCATCCGACCCGCCGGGAAGCGGTCTAATCTATTTAATCTCCTCGGGAATGATGAGCAGAACTTCGACACGCACAGCTTGTCCATTCTGCGTCGCCGGCCTGAATTGCCACTGTGAAAGAGCTTGGAGCGCAAACTGAGCCTGTGCGAATTCTGGCGGGAAGACGACGTTGAGGATCTCGAAACGGCCAGTCTGATTGATGAAACCGTGGACCATGAGTGCATCGGCATCAATGGCGTCGGGAGCAAAATTAGGGCGCACGATGTTATATGGCCAGGGAGCCTGAAGGCGCGTTATGTTGCCGGCAGCAGCGGCTTCGTCGGAGCGAGGAAGCGAGTACTGAAGAACCCAACTTTTTGCCAGTCCAACGTGCAGATAGACCGTATAGGCCAGCCTTCCGCTCCAAACTCCGGCCACTTCGGGGAACTGCTCTTCAAGCGATGCGCCCACAACCACAGCGCCGAACTGGCCGTCTTTGGGCAGCCGAATCTGGCTGGACGAAGGCAGCGTGCCTGTGCCGGAAGAGGATTCACTCTCCTGGGAGTTTGCGAGTTTCGCCGAGTCTGGTCTGCCTGAGGTTCCCGCCGGATTCGGAGAGTCCGCAACCTTGCCTGCGCCATTTCCCGTGCCCGTTCCAGCGGACTTGGCAGCAGGGTTCCCTTTTCCGGATGCGGAGGCATCATGCGCCTTTCCTGGTGTCGGTTCCCCCGGCGCAGCGGTGGAAGCGGTCTCGTTGACAGGCGGCAGCATAACTGTTCCCTCGGACATGCGCAGATCGGAGAGCGACATGACCGCCGCGGGAGTAGGCTTCGCCAAAGACTGCGAAACAGTTACCGGCGCCAACTGCGCCCGTTGAGGACCTGGGACTTTGACGGGCGAAGTGGTACTGGGCAGGAGGAGCAGTTTTCGCGCTGGCACCGTTGAAGCCGAGATGCTCAGGTTGGCCAGGTTTACTTCTTCATTGGGTGCATCAAGCGACGGTTTGACATCAGCTGCCGTGGGCTTCTCCGGCTGGGGCGCAACGATGTTCTTGACCCGGGCTTTTTGCAGGGACCAGATAACCACAGTCGGGACCGGGGTCTCCTGGGCCAGAGTGAGATGCGAGCGGAGATCGGGCTGCACCAGTGTTTGGGGACCCTTTTCCGCATTTGTAATCATCCGTAGAACGGGCGGCGCCGCCGGTTGGCCGCCCGATGGAGTTGCTGGAGCGGTAGACAGCGGGCCTGGATAATCCACATGGCGGGCAGTGCGCCTCATCTGCTGCTCGGGTGTATCCAAGTCGAGGCGGCGCACGTTATACCGCTCGGCAATGGCCTTGGTGTCCAACTGTGGCGTGTAAAAGAATCCAAACGAGAGCAGACCAAGAGCCAAGCCATGGATCAGGATCGAAGCCACAAAAGAGGTCGGCTTCTGACTGAGATCCGGCCGCTCGGTAAAGAGCGTAATCGTGCGGGAAGACCTCATGTAAAGATGAACTCCCTCCCTCGCGGCGTCTGGTGGCTGCTGGTGGATATCCTTGCCTTGCAGGCGCTCACGGATTGCCCTGGCGCAGCTGGCTCATTCAAAAGCCAATTGTAGCCTCTTTGAGAATCGCCTACTTTCCTGGTCTTGCTCATGGCTCTTTTGATACCTCCGGTTCACTCAAGTCGCCATTTAGACGAAAAATGAGGAGATAGAGGGAATACACTAAGGCATCATTTGACTGCATTGGTTTTCGATCCGGTATTTTTGCCGGTGCGTCGATTGCAGAAGTGGACAGAAAGGCAGAACTGGCCGGATAGCCAGTTCATACAGGCTTGGGAATGAACCGAAGATTGCTGACGATCCTGCTTATCGCATTCGTGATAGCCGGCGCATGCGCCCTGATGGTTTATCGCCTGGTGGGCAACCGCATGATTGCGGGGCGACCCGTGGCGACTGCGCGGGTAGTTGCGGCGGTCAGGGATGTCAAACTCGGAGCGGTTCTGAACGCTTCTGATCTGACAACTATTGAGATTGCAGGGCAACTGCCCAAGGGTGCGCTGTTCAAGCCTGAAAATGCGATTGGCCGGGGCGTGATTTCGGAGATCTACGAAGGCGAGCCAGTTCTGGAAAGTCGCTTGGCCGCCCCCGGTTCCGGCGGCGGAATGGCGGCAACGATACCGCAGGGCATGAGGGCATGCGCGGTCAAGGTGGATGAAGTAGTCGGCGTGGCGGGTTTTGTGACTCCAGGCATGCGGGTGGACGTACTCGGATCGGGTCTCCCTCCCGGTACCCCGTCGCCGACTGAAGGGACCGTCACAAAGACGATTCTTCAGAACATTCAAGTTCTTTCGGCAGGCACTGATATTCAAAAAGATGCTGAAGGGAAGCCGCAGCAGGTGCAGGTTGTGAACCTTCTGGTCACGCCTGAACAGGCGGAGGTTCTGAGCATGGTGGCCAACCAACTCAAGATTCAGCTGATTCTGCGCAACCCGTTGGATACCAAGATCGCGCCGGTGCCGAGCGCGGCAATGGGCAGTATCTTCGCGGATCGGCAGGGTGCGGCGGTTCAAACCAGGCCCCTGGCAGGCGGTGCCCGCAAGGCAGCGCCCAAGGCATATTCGATCGAGGTCTTTAACGGTTCAAAACGGAGCGAACAAAAATTCAGCTCACCCGAGGCGAAGCAGTGAGAGCGAAGGCCGGCATACAGATCGCATGTTGCAGTGCATTCTTGCTATTCCTTTGCGCCGGACAGATGTTGCACGCTCAAGCGTCTCTGCCGGCGTCCCAACCAGGCGATGTCTCCGTTCAGGATTCCGCTAATGAACTCTCAGTGGCAGTGGGTAAGACCGTGCTGGTGGATTGCGCGCAGCCGGCAGCACGGGTTGCCATCGGCCTGGGCGAGGTGGCGGAAGCCACGGCAATCAGCCCTACCGAGATCATGGTGAACGGCAAGTCCGCCGGGCAAACCACCCTGATTATCTGGGACAACAAGGGCGGCAGGCAGTTCTTCAACGTGACGGTGCGGGCAGCTGCAAGCGGATTGGATAACAGCCTCGACGCGGTTCGCCGTGAGTTGAGAACCGAGCTCCCCGGACAAACCCTCAAGTTGAGTTCTGAGAACAACGTCATCTATTTGCGCGGCACAGTGAAGGACTTGACCAGCTCTGGGCGTGCGGTCCAGATCGCCTCCACCGCCGGCAAAGTGGTGAACCTGCTGAACGTCGAAGTGCCGAAAGCCGACCCGCAGATTCTTCTCAAGGTGCGCTTTGCCAGTGTGGACCGCAACAAGAGCAAACAACTTGGAATCAACATTTTCAGCACCGGGCTGGGAAATACGCTGGGGGCCCTGTCAACAGGGCAGTTCTCACCTCCGTCGGTCACCGCCGGCACTAGCGGGTCGTCGGGCGCCACGGCAAGCGTGTCAAACGAGCTGAATCTGTTTGCCTTCTTTCCTGGTCTCAACCTTGGTGCCACCATCCAGGCATTGCAGACAAGCGGCGTGGTAGAAGTGCTCGCCGAGCCCAACGTATTGGCGGCGAACGGCAAGCAGGCCAGCTTTCTGGCGGGTGGAGAATACCCCTTTCCTGTCGCCCAGGGTACTACGGGTGGCGGAGTCGCCATCACAATCATGTTCAAGGAGTATGGTGTTCGCCTGAACTTTATCCCCACTATCACTCCCCGGGGAACTATCCGCCTGCAGGTGGCCCCCGAAGTCAGCTCTCTGGACTTCACCAATGCCATCCAGATATCCGGCTTTGAAATACCTGCAATTACCACGCGTAAGGTGAAGACCGAGGTCGAGTTGGCCGACCATCAAAGTTTCGTGATCGGTGGCTTACTGGACAACCGCGAGACAGAGACGCTCCAGAGGATCCCCTTTCTCGGAGATATACCGATTCTCGGAAAGTTCTTTCAGTCGATGTCGAGGAACAGGACCAACACAGAGCTGATCGTGATAGTGACGCCTGAGATTGTTGCTCCGATGCAGGCAGGCGCGCCCTGGCCGGAACTGAGTTATCCGACCAAGTTCCTGCCGGCCAACTCCGCAACGCCCATGAATAACCCAGACGCCAAGACGGCCGAGAACACGCCGGCTATTTCGCCAGCGGTTCTTCCGGTTGAGAAACTGATTGATAGCATGAAGCCGGGGATACCTCTGGTAATCGAGGATGCCACGGGAGGATTTGGTACTTCGTCGTCAGGCTCGACAAGCTCCGGCGGCACACCGGCACCCCAATAAGGCGCACCGCAGTTGCCGGGCATGAGATCTGAGGCGGCCGATGAATCCAATTAACTGGGTGCGGCAATGGGGTAGGCCTGCGAGCCGCAATCAGGGCACGCCCGATGTCCGGCTTCAAGTCACGAACCTCACGCGCAGTACCGTGCTTGCGACCCGTCTGGAAGTCGCAGATAGCGGGCCGAAACGCAACAAGGGCCTGCTGGGGCGCCGAAGTCTCGCCGTTGGCGAAGGCCTGTGGATCGTTCCTTGCGAGTCCGTGCACACCTTCTTCATGCGATTTGACCTCGACCTCGTCTACCTGGACCGGCAGAAGCGGGTCAGGAAGGTAAGAAGCGATGTGGGACCGTGGCGGTTGTCGATGTGCCTTTCCGCGCACTCAGTGCTGGAACTTCCTCCGGGCACAATACGCAATACCCAGACAGAGCGTGGAGACATACTGGAATTCTCTCCGGCTTCTCTAGACAACGTCGACGCGTAGGGCTTTACTGCTCCGGTGGCTGGCTGGCACTCGGTTGTGCGGCAGAAACTTGCGCCAGGAGATACCACGCAAGCCATGCGGGCGCGGTCCAGAGAAAGAGGGCGGATGTGATCCGGACTCCACAGACCAAGCCAGCGTCAATGACAATACTCGTAACGGCAAGAGCGGCCAGCAGTGTGCGGGAGCGGGTGCGATATGCCCCATACAACAGGGCGGGGATCACCAGCGCCTGATCGTACAGCCAGCAATAGGGCGCCGCGAAGATGGAAACCAGCATGAGCGGAGTTCCGTCTTTCAACCAGTCCCACGCTTGACGCCGCGGCCAGTAATACGCCAATGCCCAGGCGCAGGCGATGGCTACCGGTAAGAATTGGAGCCACGGCGTGTTTGGGCGAATCCAGAGGCGGAGGGCGACGCTCAGGCAGGGAATGAACTCACCTTCGATTCCCGGTGCGCGCATCATCCGGGAGTAATCAATCCATGCCGATGGGGCGATGTAAAAGGCAGCCGCGCAGCTTGAGGACAAAGCGATGGTCGCGCCCGCCAAGACCTTGTAGCTGCGGGAAACGACGACCCAGGTTAGCAGAACCACCCCGAATGGAAGAAACAGGTGAGGCTTGAGCGCACAGAGCCAGAGAGACAGTCCGGCCATGAATGGGTGCGGGCGATGCAGGCGCAGAAACAGAACCAACCCGAAGAGCGCAAAGAGCGAGGTTTGTCCGACGAATAGGCAAATCAGGGCCGGTGCAAAAGAAAGTGCGATCCAGTGGAGGCGGTTTCCGGGGCGGCCGTTCAGAAGCCACAGCGCCCGCACCGAAGCCGCCAGGCAGGCGACCAGGGCCAGGGACCACAGAAGCGCTCCAGTCCGGAGGCTCATGAGTCCAAGCGGGAATGCAAGCGACAGAGCCCAGGGAGGATTGCGCATGAAGAGAACGCCGTATCCCGGTGCAAGCCCCGAGGAGCGCTCAATCCGCATCATGGCATCGGCATCGTATGGATTGGCGTGGTGGACAAGTTGCTGCCCGGTGGCCCAATAGACAACAAAATCGTGGGCGCCGGCTATGTTGCCGGCAAGCGGCACAACGCAAAGAAACAAAGCCGTGAGAGCGATCGCCAATCCGCCGGCAGCAGCGATGGATAGTGCCGCGAAATCGCGTTCCTGCTGGGCTGCGGGAGAATCCGTACTGCTTGCCATGGAGGCTATTTTACTTTCTGCCAGGGGATCTGGTTCTTCTCCCAGTTTTCGGTAATCGCTGGCGGGCTTCGCGGTAACAAACTTACGGGTCATGTATACGAGGCCGGTGAATTCGGCGCCGCCTGTAAACAGCCGTTTACAGTACCATCCGCGATGCATTTCAATTGAAATTTACAAGTTGTTGATTCTAAAGGAAGGAAATATTTCTCCCGGAGTGGCACGGTAGTTGCAACATGGAGGGTGCCCCGGCTGAGGCTGGGAAATCGAAGTACGGAGAAAACACAATGAACGATCTGCTTATCAAGCTTTATGTGAAGTTCCAAGATCTGGCGAGCCGCGAAGAGGGTCAGGATCTGGTTGAGTATGCCTTGGTCGTCGCTCTGATCGCTTTTGGCGCCACCGCCGGCATGAAGTCTCTTGCCACCGGCATCAACACCGCGTTTACCAACATCAGCACAGCACTTAGCACCAACATCACGTAGTTTCCGGCCAAACAAGGCCAAGAACCAAAAAGCCCAGCACCTCAGCTCTTTTGCGGGAGAGAAAAAGTACGCCATGGTTGGCGCTACTACTTTCTCTCGCCGCAAGAGGTCAGATCTCTTTCAAATCACAACCAAATAGCTTTTTGCAGCCTGGATTTTAAAGACTCATTGAAGGGTTGCGAGCCTGACGAGCTCAGAAGCAGCAGGAAGCTCCGACATCTGATCCGAATACTGGACCGGCAAGTAGCACGGAGAGAACTCAATGGAATGCCTTCTTATCAAATTGTCTGTGAAGTTTAGGGAACTAGCCAAAGGTGTGGAAGGTCAGGATCTCGTCGAATACGCACTTGTTGTAGCCTTGATAGCCTTCGGCGCCACTGCCGGCATGCAGTCGCTAGCCAGTGGCATCAACACTGCTTTCGTGAACATCAGTACAGCCTTGAGCTCTAATATCACCTAGTCCCACACCAAGATGTCAGGGGGGCGCAGTCAAATGGATTCGTCGTTTTGCGGGAGAGCTGCGTGGGGCAAGGCAATTGCCGACACGTACTCTCCCCTATTGTTCTACTCGTGTTCAGATGGCAGGGATGCCGACTCGGTCTGCATATCGCGCCTTGAACCAGGCTGGGACACGGTCTCGTCTGCTTGACTATTGGCGAGGGGCTCTCAACTTGGTCACGGAATAAGAGTCGTCATGCTTCTGCCTTCCGCGTCACAAAACGACTCGTCACTTCTGCTGATTGAAGGCTGCCTGACAGCGATTGCGATCGCGACGGCGTTTGCCTGGCCCCGGCTTGGCATCGCCTGGTTCACGCGGATCGAGAACTTGTTTGGACGGCTGGCGCGCAGCCAGGGCTGGGCGGTCGCTTCAGTGGGTTTGACCGCATTTCTGCTGCGCCTTGCGATTCTCCCTCTTTTCCCGGTTCCACTCCCTTTCGCCCCCGACGATTTTAGCAATCTGTTGGCGGCCGACACTTTTGCGCATGGCCGCTTGACCAATCCGACGCCCGTGATGTGGACCCACTTCGAGAGCATTCACATCACCATGCAGCCGACCTACATGTCCATGTACTTTCCGGCGCAGGGATTGGTGATGGCGGCCGGCAAGGTGCTATTCGGCAGTCCGTGGTTCGGGATTCTGTGCGTGAGCGCGCTCATGTGCGCGGCTGTTTGCTGGATGCTGCAGGCGTGGCTGCCTCCAACCTGGGCGCTGCTTGGTGGCGTTCTGGCGATATTGCGCCTGGGCCTCTTCAGCTATTGGATTAACACCTACACCGGCGCGGGGCTCATTACGGGCCTAGGTGGGGCGCTGGTGCTGGGTGCGCTGCCGCGCCTGATGAAGACTGCACGGTTTCGCTATGGCCTGCTGATGGCGGCGGGCATCATTCTTCTCGCACTCACGCGCCCCTACGAAGGCATGTTGCTATGTCTGCCGGTGGCGGCCGTTCTGGGGCATTGGGCGATTTACGGAAAGGGCCGGCCGAGTCCAGCGATATTGCTGAGGCGAGCTGCTGCTCCGTTGGCGTTGGTTGTTGCGGCACTCGCATGGTTCGGCTATTACAACTATCGCGCCTTTGGCAGCCCCACGACTCTGCCCTACACGGTGAATCGCGCTGCATACGCCATGGCACCCTATTTTGTTTGGCAGAAGGCGCGTCCTGAGCCGCATTATCGGCATGAGGCGATGAGGAAGTTCTATTACGAAAGCGAACTCAAGGCCTTCACCAAAACTCATAGCTGGTCGAAGTTCATTCCAACGCTTCTGATGAAGTCGATGATAACGATCCGGTTTTTTGCGGGCATCGCGCTGTTGCTTCCCCTCATTATGTTCCGCAGGGCGCTGCTTGATCGACGCATCCGCTTTCTTGTCCTCTGCCTTCTGGTGTTGATGGCCGGGATGGTGATCGAGATCTTCCTTATTCCTCATTACCTGGCGCCGTTCACGGCCGTGTTTTATGCGATCGGATTGCAGGCCATGCGCCACCTCCGGCTATGGAGTCCCGAGGGTAAACCCGTCGGCGGTGCGCTGGTGCGGCTTACGGTCATAGTCTGCTTCGTAATGGCGGGGCTCAGGCTATTTGCCACCCCGCTCAATCTGCAGGTGGGCGAATGGCCGGCGGCAAAATGGTCGGGCATGTGGTATGGCCCGGAACATTTTGGCGAGGAGCGGGCGCAGATGGAAGCCCGCCTGGAACAGCTCCCCGGAAGCCAATTGGTGCTTGTTCGCTATTCAGCCGAGCACAATCCGCTGGAGGAGTGGGTCTACAACGTTGCCGACATCGATGGTTCCAAAGTCGTATGGGCAAGAGAGATGGATTCAGCCAATAATTTGGAGTTAATGCATTACTACCCGGAGCGCAAGGTCTGGCTGGTGGAGCCGGATGCGACGCCGGCGACAGTAACGCCCATTTCGGCCGCGCAGCAGCCGGCCCTGGCCTTGCGGTAATTCGGTTGCGAGTTTAGTACATGAATGAGCCTTGTCAGGAGTTAGTACCATGATCAACGGAAAACGAATTGCGGTTGTGATGCCGGCCTACAACGCCGAAAAGACGCTCGAGAAGACGGTCCGGGAATTGTCCGACGTGGTGGACATCAAGATTCTCGTGGACGATTCCAGCAAGGATCAGACCGCGGCTCTCTCAAAGAAACTCGGTGTACTGACATTCATTCACGACGCCAACTACGGCTACGGGCGAAACCAGCAAACCTGCTACCGCGAGGCGTTGGCCGCAGGGGCGGACATTGTAGTCATGGTGCATCCCGATTACCAGTACACGCCGTCGCTGGTTCCCGCAATGGCAGGCATGGTCGCCAGTGGAGTCTATGACATGGTCCTCGGATCACGCATCCTGGGGGCTGGCGCGCTGAAGGGCGGAATGCCGTTCTACAAATACGTAGCCAACCGGCTGCTTACGGCGTTTCAAAATGTGTTTCTCGGTGTAAAGCTGTCGGAGTACCACACCGGGTTTCGGGCGTTCTCACGAGAGTTGCTGGAGACTCTTCCGCTGCTCGAGAACTCTGATGATTTCGTCTTCGACAACCAGATGATCGCTCAGGCCGTCATGTTCGGCTTTCAAATAGGTGAAATCTCGTGTCCGACCAAGTACTTTGAAGAAGCCTCTTCCATCAACTTCAGGCGCAGCGTGCAGTACGGCCTGGGAGTGCTGGCCACCACTGCTGATTTTGTTGGGCATAAGTTGGGCATCTGGCATGCGCCAAGATATGGTGCATCGGGAAGAAAAATCACGCAGCACTATTACACTCAGGTCGTGCAGGGGTAGTGAGGCCGCGATTGAGACCCACATGGTGCGCATTTGGTTGACCGGGCGAAGTAGATCCTGAATCTTCTGGCGCGTGCAACCGGGTCGGTGTCTGGTTGTTGCCCAATCCGCTCGAAGTACTACACTTGAGCGGTATGACAGCACAGCAAATGAAAGTCGGAGACCCTAATCCCGCCCGAGCGGGGGGGCGCATTGTGCTTTGGGCAAGCGGGGCATGGGCTTTGCCCTTGCTGGGTATTGCCTTCTGGATTCTGCCTGCCTCTGGACCGGCCAGAACCCTGATCTTCCTTTTTGCCGTCATTATTGCGCCTATTCCTACTCTGCTTTTCATGAGCAGGCAGAGGAATCGCCTGCTTTCGCGTGCGGCCAGGGCCGAGGAAAACACCGAGCAACTGAAATTGCAACTCGATACGGTCCGCTTTCGCACGGCCCGCCTGCGCGAGGAGTTGCAGGCCGCCGACCGGCAGGCACGCCTGAGCCACCAACTTACGCTTCTGGGCCAGTTCACCGCAGGCTTCATGCACGAGTTCAATAATCCGCTGGCGATAGTGGCGGGCCGGATCGAGGTGCTGCTCGACGAGCGCAAAGAGGATGCCGCCCTGTGCGTTGATCTGGACCAGATGCTCAAAGAGACGCGCTATATGGGCAACATTGCCCGAACGCTGCTGCAGGCCTTGCGGCGCGAACGTGGCGGAGAGGTCTTTGAGGCATCGATTCCGCAGCAGGCTCTGGAAGAAGCGCTTGCTGCTCTACGTCCAACGGCTAAGAGTCACGCTGTGAGCCTGATAGAAGAGATTGCCGAAGCCCCGCTGGTGGACGTGCCTGAACATGTGATCGGCGAAGTAGTTCGAGGCTTGCTGAGCAATGCGCTGGAGGCATTGAAGGGACAAGAGGAGGGCGTGATCTGGGTACGCCTTGAACCCTATCGCACGGCCGGGGTAAGAGTAGTGGTTCGGATTGAAGACAACGGGCCGGGCGTTCCTGAGGACATTCGAGAGCATCTGTTTGAGCCGTTCATATCACACAGTTCGGGACGGGAACGGCTAGGGCTGGGACTGTTTCTGGCGGCCAGCTTGCTGGATATGTATGATGGCCGCATCCGCTATGAGGTCCGGGACGGAGGCGGGGCCAGTTTTGTCGTCGAGTTGCCACCAGCACGATTTACGCGCGGCCAGCCGTACCACTGGTTTGCCGGAGGAGCATCTGAGTGAGCCGTATTCTGGTGATTGACGACGAAGCGGCGCTGGGAGAAAACATCCAGCGCATGTTGCGCTCCCCCGGCGTCAACGTGTCCGTTTGCGTAGATCCCGTCAAGGGCCTGGCTGAATGCCTGGCGAACCCCCCCGACCTGGTATTGCTGGATGTGCGCATGCCGGGCATGTCCGGCGAAGAAGTCTTTGCCCGTCTGCATGAAGTCCATCCGGGGCTTCCTATCGTCTTTCTCACTGCCTTCGGCTCAGTGGAGAGCGCGGTACTGGCCATGCGCGATGGCGCCTTCGATTATCTGCAAAAGCCCTTCAAGCGCGAAGACCTGTTGCTGGTTGTAAAGCGGGCGCTCTCCCATGCGCGACTTGAGCACCAGGTCGAGGAGCTTAAGGGCAGGCTCGAGGCGCTCGGAGAAGCCGATGCGGCACAAAGCCGCAGCACGGCCATGCTTGACCAGGTGGAAAAATGCAGGCGTGCGGCGGCAACTGACGCTACGGTGATGATCCTGGGCGAGAGCGGAACCGGCAAGGAAGTGACCGCCCGCTTCATTCATGACCAGAGCCGGCGCAAGGATGGGCCTTTCGTTCCTGTGGAGTGCAGCGCCATGCCCGGGTCTCTGATCGAAAGCGAGCTATTCGGCTACGAGCGCGGCGCATTCACCGGGGCGGAGCGAACCAAAAAGGGACTCATCGAATCGGCGGATGGCGGTACGTTGTTTCTGGACGAAATCGGAGATTTGGGTGTTGAACTGCAAACGCGCCTGTTTCGCTTTGTTGAGGAGCGTGTTTTGCGGCGCCTGGGCGGACTAACGCCGGTGCGCGTGGAGTGCCGTATTCTGTGCGCGACCAACCAGGACCTTTTGGCCAAGATCAAGGCTGGAACCTTTCGAGAGGAACTCTACTATCGGCTGAGCGTGGTGACGGTGAAACTGCCGCCACTGCGGGACCGGCGGGAGGACATCCCGCATCTGGCGCGCTTTTTTCTGGAACGGTTTTCGCGGCGCTATGGCAAGAGCTTGTCGGGTTCGCCGCGATTCTATGATGCGCTTATGGGCCAGCGGTGGCCGGGCAATGTACGCCAACTCAAGAACGTGGTCGAGAGGCTGACGGCACTTCATCCGGGCGGGGTGCTGGAACCGGAAGATCTTGAAGAGGACTTCCCGCAGGTGGAGGCGGTCAGCAGCCTCTCAACCCTGCCATGGAAAGACGCCAGAGAGCAGCATCTAGCCTGCTTTGAGAAGTCCTATGCGCAAGCTGTCCTGGCCCGCTGCAGCGGAAATGTAAGTGCGGCCGCGCGCGAGGCTGGAGTGGATCGCAAGACGTTTTATAGCCTCCTGAGACGAGAAAGAGACCAGCATCATGGGGAATCCATTCCCCATGATGGCATTGAACTTGGGGAATGAAATCCCCAGGTTCTAACCTGTACGCGGGCAAGTGATTGATTGCAAAGGAAGCACACTTTGGTTCCTCGATTGCTTGATAACGAGGCAGGAGTTCTCGCACATGAAACTTTGGATACCAGGCGCAAAAGTCATTCTGTTCGTGCTCGGCTTAATCCTGCTGATGCCCCAGCCAGGGCACGCAATTCCAGCCTTTGCCCGTAAATACGGTGTGAAGTGTTACACCTGCCACACGATTCCGCCAGCGCTGAACAAGAACGGCTATATGTTCAAGCGTCTCGGCTACCGCATGCCGCCGGACGAGATGGACGGAACCAAGCCTGCGCCCAAGATCAGCGCGCTCGACAAAGACATCAAGTTCAGCCTCACAAACTCATTTGCGATTCTCTTCCAGGCCAGCGTCACCGACGACAAGAACATAGCGGAAACCGGTGACACGCCACCGACGGCCACTTCAACCACCTCCAGCTTCAATCTGGATGAGGCCGCGTTCTTTGTCGCCGGGGCTGTACCGGATTCTGGCTTCTCTTACTTCGGCCACTATGAGATGTATCAGGATGGCGGCAACGGCCTGGAGCAGGGCTTCGGCGTCTGGACAGGCGGCAAGGCCAATAGCAGCTACTTCGTCAAGGGCGGCGAGATTCATATGCAGGAGGGCGAGGGAACACGGGCAGCCATGTTCTATAACCTGTTTCCTGATCCCGCCTACACGCTTACCGCGGGTGACCCCATAGGCTTCTCGCTCGATCAGCACCCGGTGGGCGTGGATGTGGGCTACACCTGGGCCTCGAACTACTTCAAGAACATATTTGCTGTCTCAGCCAAGGTTACCAACGGATTGGACGCCAATGGTGACGCAATCCTGAACGCTTCGACCAAGAACTCCAAGGACGTCTGGGCTGACGCCGACTACTGGTTTGGTCCCGATGGTGGCGTCACGGCGATGTTCTACCGCGGGTCAAAGGACCAGGTTCAGAATGCGGGGGCAGACAATGAGTTCACTTTCCGCCCCACCTTCTATCGCACCGGCGTCTTCGGCAACTACCTGTTCTTTGACAAACTGGATCTACTCGGCGGTTTCATTCACGGCCAGGATGACTGGCAGTGGGAGCAGGGCGCGCCCATGCAGCACTACACCGCAAATACCTTCCGCGGCGAGGCGGACTACTACCTGAAGACCGGAACGGTGATCATGGCGCGCGTCGATCGCGGGACAGCCAGCATCACGCCCCAACCAAACATGCACACACGGGCCTGGGGCATCGGTGCAGAACACGCGCTTACGCCGTTGGGCAACGTGGTGGTGCGTGCCTCCTACAATCAGGAACACGATGGAGATCCGCTCGCCCTTCTGGGTACGACCGACAAGCTGTTCAAACTTGATTTTCGATTCATGTGGTAAAAGGAGACTGGAAAATGCACAAGGCAATTCGCATCATCGCCGTCGTCGGTCTTTCCATGCCGCTGTTTCTTGCGGCGCAAAGCAGCAACGTTACGCTCCCGCAAGATAAGGGGCCCGACAAGATCAACGTATCAAGCTATCCCGCCGACCAGCAGAAGGGATATAAGGTCTTCGCGGACAAATGCGCGAAGTGCCACACGATCGCGCGGCCTATCAACACCACCATGACCGCGCCGGAGTGGAGCCGCTATGTGAAGCGCATGATGCACAAGCCCAACTCGGGTATCAGCGATTCGCAAGGGAAGGCGATTTATGAGTTCCTCGCTTATGACCAGGAAAACCGCAAGGACAAAAATCCTTCGGCGTTCTCCAAGGCACTGAGCGACGAAGAGATTGAAAAGCTGAAGGCTCAGCAGCACTGAGGTTTCTTCGTGGCGAGATTTGCCTTGTCTGCCAGATAGGCACATTCGTTTCCCGTCCGGCGAACTGAACGATCGTTCGCCGGGTCACTTTTGAACAGGCTGATGCTCACAAGTACCGATTATCGATTGAAGCAAATCTAGACAATTTGCCAGAGTGGGGGGACGCATGCGCTATTCCATCACGGTCCCGGACCAGGAATATTTCGACAAGAACATTCCTTGCCGTGCTGCCTGTCCGATCCATACAGAATGCGGGCGCTACGTTCAGGCCATTGGAATATCGAAGGACGAGGAGGCGTACCTGCTTGCGCGAGCGCCTAATCCTTTCGCATACGTACTGGGCCGCATCTGCGCGCATCCCTGCGAGGATAACTGCCGACGCGGAAAGATCGACGAACCGATCGCCATCTGCGCATTGAAGCGCTACGCTACCGATCGCCACAACCTGGGCACGGGGCACGATCCGGCACGGAAGAAGCTGCCTCCGCCCGTGAAGCGCGGCAAGAGCATTGCAATTGTGGGGGCCGGCGTTTGCGGCCTTACCTGCGCTCATGATCTGGCATTGCTGGGCTATACGGTTGAAGTTTTTGAGTCCGCTCCGGTTCCGGGCGGAATGCTCTACCTTGGCATCCCGCAGTTTCGCCTGCCGCGGGAAATTATCAAGATGGAAGTGGATAATATTCTGGCGATGGGCGTCACGCTGCACACTCGCGTGACACTGGGTCGCGACATCTCTTTTGCTGAACTGCGATCGAAGTTCGACGCTGTTCTGCTGGCCACCGGGTTGAACAAGGGCCGCGAACTGAACATACCGGGAGCGCATCTGGCCGGTGTCTACAACGGGATCGATTTCCTGATCAACGTCAACCTCGGCTTCGAGATTGAACTGGGCAAGCGAGTGGTTGTGGTTGGCGGCGGCAACGTGGCCATCGACGTGGCGCGTGCGGCTGTTCGCCTGGTGCATGAATCAGTAGATTTTGCGGAACAGGATGAAGATGCCAAGGGCATGCAACCGGCATTCGACGCAGCCCGTATGGCTTTGCGCTCAGGCGCGGAAGAAGTGGAACTGGTCAGCCTCGAGTCGCGTGCGCAGATGCCTGCCTGGAAAGGCGAAGTGGACGAGGCCGAACACGAAGGTATTTCGGTGGAAAACGGGTGGGGCCCCAAGGAGATTGTCGGCGAGAATGGCGTTGTCACAGGTCTCAAAGTTCGCCGCTGCCTCACCGTATTCGATGAGAATGGCCGCTTCAACCCTGCATTCAGTGACGAAGAAAAGATCATTCCGTGCGACAGTGTGATTCTGGCCATCGGCCAGCAGGCTGACCTTTCGTTCCTCAGCGGTGAAGAGGGAGTGCAGGTGACGCCGCGTGGAATTCTCAAGATCGACGAGAACCTGATGACTACGGCTCCCGGCGTTTTTGCCGGTGGCGACGTGGCCTTCGGCCCGCGCATTCTGGTTGAAGCTGTGGCCAACGGACACAAGTCGGCACGGTCCATTCATGTGTTTCTCAGCGGCAAAACGAAGAAGACCGTACTTAGCCGCTTCCGCATTCTGCCTGACTGGGAGATGCCTCGAGGCTTTCTCACGACACCGCGGCAGACGATGCCTGTACTGGCTGCCAACCGGCGGATCGGCATCGCCGAAGTGGAATTGGGATTTGGCGAGGAGCAGGGTCGCGCCGAAGGGAAGCGCTGCCTCAACTGCCAGGTGAACACAATCTTCGATGGGTCGAAGTGTATTCTGTGCGCCGGCTGTGTGGACGTATGCCCGGAGAACTGCCTGCGCTTAGTGGATCTGGTGCAGGTGAGCGGCGATGCCCGCTACGATGCCTTGATTCAACATCGCTATGGAGTGCCTGCCGTCGAACTCAAAGCGGGCCAGGCTGGGGCCATTATCAAGAACGAAGAGAAGTGCATTCGCTGCGGCCTCTGCGCCCAGCGTTGCCCAACCCAGGCCATCACCATGGAAGCCCTGGAGCAGCAAGAGCGGGAAGTCTTTGAATAGGGGAGCTTGAGAATGAATCGACGAGCGTTTCTCAGTTGGGGAACCGTGGGCCTGGCCGCACTCTGTTCGGCGGTCGCAGTTAGTTTGGGAGCTGTGTGCCGGTTCCTGGTGCCAAGCGTCTTTTATGAGCCGCCACAATCCTTCAAAATCGGTAACCCCGCTGACTTTCCTTTTGGCCCGCCGGCATTTTTGGCGGACGAAAAGATCTTTGTATTTCGCGATCGGGACAAGGGGTTTGCCGTGGCAAGTGCGGTCTGCACACACCTGGGTTGCACGGTCGCGCATTTTCAAAGCGATCAGCGCTTTCATTGCCCATGTCACGGCAGCGAATTCGGAGCCGATGGCTCGGTGCTGCACGGTCCGGCTCCGCGGCCGCTCAATTGGTTTGAGGTTACCCTGGCTCGCGATGGACAACTCCGCGTCGATAAGGACAAGACAGTACCTTCAAGCTACCGGTTGGTGGTGTAACGATGAATCTGATTCGCGAAATCTGGCAATCGATCGTGCGGCGGGATCCGCTGTCCACCGACAAGGGAAAGTCCGAATTGGTCTTTCTCAACGTGTGGCTGCATATTCATCCGGCCAAAGTGAAGAAGGAAAATCTCAGGTTCAAGCATACTTTTTACCTGGGCTTTATTACGTTTTTTCTCTTTCTCATCCTGCTGACCACGGGCATAGCACTCATGTGCTATTACAGGCCTTTCCCGCCGCAGGCTTACCAGGACATGAAGGATCTGCAGTTCGTCGTCTTCATGGGCCCGTTCCTGCGCAACATGCATCGCTGGGCGGCGCATGGCATGGTGGTGTGTGTATTTCTTCATATGTGCCGGGTGTTTTACACCGGCTCGTACAAGAAACCGCGTCAGTTCAACTGGGTTGTGGGCGTGCTGCTGCTCCTGCTTACGCTGGGGCTTTCATTTACGGGCTATCTGCTGCCGTGGGATCAGCTGGCTTACTGGGCCATCACGGTGGGAACCAACATCGGCAGTTATGCTCCACTCATTGGCGGGCAGTTGCGTGAGCTTCTGCTCGGCGGTCACAGTGTGGGAGAGGCTGCGCTGCTCCGCTTCTACGTTCTGCACGTAGCCGTGCTTCCGTCCCTGATCATCCTGATGACCATTGTTCATTTCTGGCGGGTTCGCAAGGATGGCGGGCTTTCGCGGCCGGTATGGAAGTTGACACCCGAAAAGGCCGAAAAGCTGGTTACAATCGGGGCGCCGGCAGAGGCGGTTGCCCTGAGTGTCGCCACGGCGTCAAAGGACAAGACCTATGGGCTGATGGAAGTGGTTACCGGCAAGCCCATCTTTGAAACGATAACGCCTGAAGAGGAAGCGGATACGGTCTTCTCATATCCCTACGCCTTTGTTCGCGAGGCGGTGGTGCTGATGACCATGTCGCTGTTCCTCAACGCACCACTCGAGGAGTTAGCCAATCCTGCGAAGACTCCAAACCCTGCCAAGGCACCATGGTACTTTCTGGGCCTGCAAGAGTTGGTAAGCCACTCTGCCTTGCTGGGCGGTGTTGTGGCGCCAGCCCTCATGGTGCTGGCGTTGATTGCGATTCCATATTTCGACCGGAATCCCAGCCGGCGGCCCTGTGACCGCAAGTGGATCATCTGGCTGTTCACATTCTTCGTCGTGGTGAATCTGGTCCTGATTGTCGTGGGCACCTTCTTCCGCGGGCCGGGCTGGGCGCTTGTTCCACCTTGGGTACACGTTGTTTCGGGGGCTGAGTAATGGAACGGAGACTGCAACAGCTCTTCTTTGCGCTGAGTCTTGTAGCGCTGGCGCTGATCCTGGCCGCGGCATGGCAGGCCAATACGCCATCGTGGAAAACCTATCAGAAAAACTTCCTGCAGCTTGAGGCGCAGGGCGAACCCAACGCGGTGGCCAAGGCAGCGGTACTTGCCACACCGCCTGAGATTCACCAGTCCCTGCTTCCAGGCCTGCAGCGCGTCGATCGCTGTACCACCTGCCACTTGGGCGTCGAAGACCCCACCATGAAGAATGCGCCGGAGCCGTTTCGCTATCATGCCGGGCTCGGTCCGCACGTACCTGCCAGGTTTGGTTGCACGATCTGCCATGGCGGCCAGGGCCTCGCGACGGACAAGGAGAGCGCTCACGGCAAGGTGGAGTTCTGGCAGACGCCGCTGCTTGCGAAAGACTATATCCGAGCTTCCTGCGGCCGTTGCCACAAGGAAGGCGATGTTCCCGACGTTCCAGAACTTGCCGAAGGCCGGCATCTGTTTGAAACTCAAGGTTGCCGCGGCTGCCACAAGTTGAATGGCGTGGGAGGCAGCATCGGCCCCGATCTAACTGAAGAAGGCGCGAATCGCCGCGCCCCGGAGTGGCTAGAGCGCCATTTCCTGGCTCCCAACGCCGTCTCCACAGGTTCGGCCATGCCTAACTTCCACTTCACCAAGGAGCAGGCACGCAACCTTACCTATTACATGCTTTCGCTTACCAGCGAAGAGATGGGCACCTACTTCTCAAGCATGCGTTCGATCCCGGGTCCCGCATATGGCCGGCAACTGTTTATAGAAAAGAACTGCATCACCTGTCACGCGATCGGCGGAGTGGGAGCAAAGACGGGGCCGGATCTGCTCGGAGTTACCAAGCGGCATTCTCCCGAATGGCTTGACGAGCAACTTGTGAATCCGGAGCTGGTATATCCAGGAAGCGCGATGCCGGAGTACGACCTGGAACCAAATGCCCGTAAGGCCCTTGTCGCTTTCATGGCTTCCGCGACGGCGGAAGATGTGCAATCGATTCTGTCTGGGAAACCGCGCGCCTTGGCGCCTGAACAGATTGCCATTGAAGCCGGCAAGCAGAACTTCGCGCGCTTTGGATGCGTAGGTTGTCACGGCACGGAGTTACAAGGCGGCGTGCCTAATCCCAATGCTCAGGGTGGCGAGGTCCCTTCGCTGCTTCATGTCTCAGACGACTACACCAAGGATGAAGTTATCGCGATCATTCGCAATGGAAGGGCGCCTCCATTGGATAATCCGACCGGACCTACTCCTCCGCTTTATATGCCGTCGTGGAAGCATGTGCTGAGTGATGAGGATATCAACCGCATTGCCGACTATCTCTGGTCCAAGCAGCAAGTGAAGAAGGACAGCTGGTAAATTAGATAGCTATTTATACGAAGCGTGAAGGACCGGCCGGTCATCTGATGCGGGCGCCGGTCCTTCACGCATACGATCAAAATGGATCATGTAATTACGGTCTGACATCGGCGATAATGAGGGCAGTACTTCCTCTCAAGGAGAACGTCCAATGTCAGAACCGAAGATTGCACAAAAGAGCCCTTACCCCGTCGAAGTGGAAGCAGGCAAAAGCTACTTCTGGTGTGCTTGCGGCCTGAGCGCGAAACAGCCTCTATGCGATGGCAGCCACAAGGGAAGCGGTTTCACGCCCGTGAAGTTCGAAGCCACCGAATCGAAAACTGTCCATTTCTGCGGATGCAAGCACAGCGCCAACCCCGTCCTCTGCGACGGTAGCCACGCCAAACTCTAGCCCCCTCCCCGGCCACCTCTGGATCAACTGCACTCCTCGGGCTTCCTGCTTCTCGATATTGAGACCTGGGAGGTCCGGGTAAATTACTTGTTTGCAGGAGCCTCTTTAATGCCCTCGAAGACCATCATCGAACCATTTCGCATCAAGAGTGTTGAACCCATTCGCTGGACCACGCGCGAGCAGCGGGAGGGCCTGTTGCGCGCCGCGCATTACAACCTGTTCCTGCTTCAGGCAGACGACGTGTTGATTGACCTGCTTACCGATTCCGGGACTGGCGCCATGTCTACGCACCAATGGGCGGCGGTCATGGAGGGCGATGAGAGCTATGCAGGCAGCAGGAGCTTCGATCATTTCAAGTCTTCTGTTCAAGACATCTTCGGATATACCCACGTTATTCCTACGCACCAGGGACGAGCAGCGGAACGCATCCTGTTTCGCGTGATGTGCAAGCAGGGCGATGTTGTGCCCAACAACACTCATTTCGATACCACGCGCGCCAACGTGGAATCTGTAGGTGCAGAGGCGATCGACGTGCTACTTCCTGAGGGTGGGCAGCCTGAGACGCGTCTTCCGTTCAAAGGCAATATGGATGTTGCGGCGCTGGAAGAGCTCATTGCGCGTGTCGGCCGCGAGCACATTCCTCTGGTCATGCTGACGGTGACGAACAATTCTGGCGGCGGCCAACCGGTGTCGATGGAAAATGCGCGAGCGGTCTCTGAAGTGTGCCACAAGCATGGCATCCCCCTCTATTTCGATGCGTGCCGCTTTGCTGAGAATGCCTACTTCATCAAACTGCGTGAGCCTGGCTATGCAGACAAGACGCCGAAGCAGATTGCGCAAGAGATGTTCGCACTAGGTGACGGGTGCACGATGTCTGCCAAGAAAGACGGCATGGCCAACATTGGCGGCTTTCTCTGCACCAACGACGACATCCTGGCGCGACAAGAGAAGGATCTCCTGATTCTGACCGAGGGTTATCCCACGTATGGGGGCCTCGCCGGGCGGGATCTGGAGGCAGTGGCCGTGGGCTTACAGGAGTCATTGCAAGAAGACTACTTACGCTACCGGATTGCATCGACCGCGTATCTGGGTGACCATATTGCCGAACACGGCGTGCCGATTGTGCAACCTCCCGGCGGACACGCAATCTATCTCGACGCGAAAGCGTTTCTGCCGCACATTCCGGTCGAGCAGTTTCCAGGCGTGGCGCTGGCAGCGGAGCTATACCTCGAAGGCGGCATCCGCTCCGTCGAGATTGGTAGCCTGATGTTTGGCGAGGCCGCGAAGATGGAACTCGTTCGCCTGGCGATTCCGCGGCGTGTCTACACGCAGAGCCACATCGACTACGTAGTCGAGATCATTTTGAAAGTATGGGAGAGGCGCTCACTGATCAAGGGCTTGAGGCTGACTTATGAAGCACCCTTCCTGCGGCACTTTACCGCACATCTGGAACCGGTGGCCTAATGCTTCGGAGTGGTTTTGCTCAGGCCATAACGCCGTAACCGCCTAAAAATCAGAATCAATGTCTGCCGCATAGGCAAAGAGCCTACGGATAGACTCTGCGATGTTTCCTCAAGGGAGATGATAGAGTGCACGAAATTATCTGACTGCTAGAGTCTTCTGCACTTCATCATAGGCATGGCTGACAATCGCCTCCCAGGTCTGGCGGCGTGCCGCTGCCAGAGCGTTTTCTGCAAGATCCCGACGCAACACGCTGTCGCAGGCGAGTTTTTTCATCGCTCCCGCCAGGGAAGCCGCTACTTGCTCCTCACTGCGGCAGTGAGCCGGGATCTTAATGCCACAATCCTCAGGGAGAATTGCGCCTGGGCCGGCCAGGTCAAGACAGACTACGGGCAACCCCTGTGACAGGGCCTCCATCACCACAGTTCCTCCTGAGTCATGCAGGCTCGGAAAAACGAAAGCAGTATAGCTCGCGTAGAGGCCTATCACCTCTTGCCGCGGAAGTTGACCGCGCCACTCAACGGCCTCATCAACGCCTAGCTGTCTGGCGAGGTTCTGGAGCCAGATGCGGTCTCTTCCATCGCCGACAATTGTGAGGGTTGCATCTGGAATTTCGCTCCTAACTATTTTCAGGGCCCGGAGGATCAGGTGGATGCCCTTCATGTGAAGGAGGTTTCCGGCAAAAAGAAACCGCGCCGTCTCGCTGCCAACTGAAGGAGATTCCGCCAGCAAGTTGGAATTTGTGGCTACATCTTGTATGTATATGCACTTCTCCCGCGCCCATATTGGAACTGCCGCGAAGGTCTCCGGTGTCTTGCAAAGAATAAGCGTGGCTCGCCGAAATGTGTCGCGAACGAGCGGATCAATAGAGGCTATGCGGTTGGCAGCCCAACGTATGAACTCCGAAACCCTCGCACGCCAGGGTGCCGATCGAAGCAACATAGGCGGTGTGTACTCGCCGCCACCGATTGGCCCGAATATGAACGGTATCCCCAGCCGGCTCGTCAACGAGGGATACCTGTAGACAGCAAAGGTTATGTGATGCGCCAAGTCAAAATGCAGGTTCTTGTGAAGTACCCTTGCCCGCCGATACGCCCCCCACTGCCACAGTAGGTAATAAAGCTGCACCCCTCGCAGCCCCTTCTTCCAAAACCGAGCCCAAATCGGCAGGTCATAACCGTGAACATATAACTTCAATCCAGGAACTTCTGGTAAGCTGCGCTCGATCGCGGCGACATTGTTGATCCGAGTCAGAATGTGGACTTCATGGCCAAGGCGCGCAATCTCCACCGCCCAGTTCCAGCCCATTCCCGGTTCAGAGCCCTTGCCCGGCTCACACGCATAGGCTGAGAGCAGAACTTTCAATTGCCGAGCCCTCCCTGTCTAATCTTTGAACTTTACCAATTCCTGTTTCATACTATTCCAACTCTTCAGCCTTGCTCCAATTGAGAAACTACCGGATAGCTGGGGCACCCGCCCGCGCCTTCAGATGCCTGTTCCAGCACGGATAACCGAGTCGAGGAACCAATTGTTCGAGAGTACTATACTACAAAGCTCTGAACTCTGAATCACCAGGAATCTATCTTGCGGGATGCCAGGATTCCGGCGCCCCAGGGAGCTTCGGCGCGCTGGTAAGAAAATCACAGGATCCCTGCGCAATGCGCCGGCAGAGAGCCCCAGCCACCATCTCGAACTCCGCGCGCAAGGGTTGAGTAGGTATGTTTCTTCAATGACCAGTGGGATTGTATTTCCGATTGCTCTACGGGCATCCTGGTGCGCCTTTCTATTTGCATTGAGAGACCGACTTATGTTCCTCGACAAGTGCCTTATAGATACGGCCCATAAATACTCCGACCTTGAGCGTATGCTTGCATCCAATCGGCATGGAACAAGGAGATGCTCGCAAGTTGAGTTCGGCGGCGCTGCATGAGCGCCGGCGGCAAGTGATCCGAGCCTATACGCGCGGAGTGAATCGGCATCGGATCGCGCGACAAGTTGGGTTGAGTTACACGGCCGTTCGCATGATCGTCAAGCGTTATGAAGAGCAAGGCATTCGTGGCATTGATACAGGCGAGCGCGGAAGGCCTGCAAGTAGCGGTCGCAGTTTGACCGCCGGGCAGGAAGAGCATATTCAACGTCTGATCAAGGATCATCGTCCCGAACAATTGAAGATGGACTTTGCCTTGTGGACACGCGCCGCCGTCATGCTTTTGATCGAGCGCGAGTGCGCGATCAAACTGCATGTCCGCGGCGTTGGAAAGTATCTCAAACGCTGGGGATTTACTCCGCAAAAGCCGATTCGCCGCGCCTATGAGAAGTCGCCTGCCGCTGCACAGAAGTGGCTCGACGAAACCTACCCGGAGATCAAGCAACGCGCCAAACAAGAGGACGCTGAGATTCACTGGGGCGACGAGACTGCGGTGGTCAACACGGATGTTCGCAGCCGTGGCTACGCGCCCAAGGGCGAAACACCCGTGGCCTATGTCGTTGGCGGGACAAGGCAGAAGCTGTCGATGATTTGAACCGTTCCCAATCAGGACAAGACCAGTTGGATGATCATCGACGGCAACTCCAACCATGTGCGGCTAATCGAGTTCTTTGAGGCTTTGATCAAGCAGGCAGGACGCAGAGTCTTCCTTGTGCTCGATAACCTCGGCGTGCATCACTGCGCCCCAGTCAAGAAGTGGCTGGCTGAGCACACCGCGCAAATAGAAGTCTTCTACCTGCCCAGTTATTCCCCTGAACTCAATCCCGACGAACGACTCAACGGGGACTTGAAACAGGCCATCGAAACTCATGTTCCTTGCAGAACTAAAGACAAGTTGTGCAAAGCAGCAACGGAATACATGACGGCCATCGAAAAGAATCCAAACAGAATCAAAGCCTTCTTCAAAGACCCATTCATCGAATATACCGCGTAACAGCATTACCGGACCTGATCAATAAAAGCATTTAGATGGCCAAGCTCACGCGGGTGGCTGGGCAGGGCAAACGCATTTCAAAACATCTCCAATAGCCGGCTGAGGAAGTCCTCGTTCCATCCGGCGCGTTTGAGTTTTCCTCGGAGTGAACCTTTGGACCCCTCTTTTTGCATGGCATTGATGGCC
>Ga0209083_1001646_pt1 | contig 24457 bp, 21 predicted proteins | sample AM7aDNAmetaG_FD_184132 | JGI IMG/M metagenome (GOLD analysis project Ga0209083, IMG submission 184132) | Freshwater microbial communities from Finland to study Microbial Dark Matter (Phase II) - AM7a DNA metaG (SPAdes) (version 3) | ecosystem: Environmental > Aquatic > Freshwater > Lake ...
ACTCCCCGCTTATCGGGAAGGCCACATCCATAACGTGGACGCCGACCTTCGCCAAAAGTTTCGCCAGGTGAAGTTTCTGCTCGGGAGAGAAAGCGACGCCCGGCATCTGCTCGCCGTCGCGGAGGGTATCATCATATATACGTATCCTGTCCGGACGCGGAAACTTAAGGTGTTTGGTAAATTTCTTCGGTTCATTTATGAGCTTGCTCAACGGCTCCTTAAAATTTATCATCTGCACTCCATCAACTGTTTACGTTACAAACGTTACAAACGTTAAGAACGTTATTCTGCTATGCCGGACTGAGTCCGGCATCAAATATATCTTACCTTACAGAACAAGACACAGCGAAGCTGTGGCTTATAAACTTTTATTTTGTTAACGTATAATTATCCCCTTCTCCATAAACCCCGAAACGATCTATCGCCGCCTGGAGTTCCTTCTTTGTCTTGGCGTACTCGCGGAGAGGGATTTTCTTGTGTGTCGCTTCAATCGCCTGGTGGAAGGCCTTAACTCCGGCCTTAAGCCCCATAGGATGGGCGTGAATGCCGCCGCCCGCGCCTATTATCACATCGTTCCCGAAATCAGAAATTATCTGCGGAACAAGCCCCGCGTGCATTCCCGCTGAAGGGCCCGGCCACGCTCTCTTTATATGGTAGTACGGCGAGGTCAATTCCTGCGCGATGCGGATTACCCTTTCCTTCACCATTGGCACCTTGCCGAAATAGGACGGGTAGATGACCATATCCGCTCCTGAAACACGGACCAGCTTGCCAAGGATTACATTTGAAGCCACGCCGTAGTTCGGCGAACCGAAAAACGCCCCGGCAAAATCAGGATGGGCAAGGATGGGCACATTAATCTCAGGGTCTTCCGCAAGCACCGAGAGCGCCGAGAAACTGACGGTATAAACATTCACCATCAGGCAGTTCGCGCCGGCTTTGACCGCGGCCTTCGCCTTCTTGAACATCTTGTCAAACTCATCCGTAATGTTTACGGAATAGAGGACCTTCCTTCCGGTCTCTTTCTTTATCTTCGCGACGGCTTTCATACACTCTTCAACGCGGTCTTCAACGGTGCAGAAGTTAGGGTCAGCGAGAAGCTCGTCGTCCTTTATTACATCCACCCCGGAAGAACCGAGGTCAAAGAGCATCTTGCCGAGGGATTTAGCGTCCATGCCGATGCAGGGCTTAAACATCGCGACCATCAGAGGCCTGCCGTTCACATCAAGGAGCTTTCTGATGCCTTCAACGCCGAACTTCGGCCCTTTGTATCTTTTCACGAATGATTTTGGAAGTATGACATCCAGCAGTTTGAGCTTGCCTGACATTGATATGTTGCCGTATAGCGCGGTGAGCGCCTGGGGTATCTGCTGGTTAATGTTTACCGCGGGGAAACCGATAAAGAAGATGAATTTCCTTTCTTTTACGTCTTTCGGTATTGCATCTTCATAATGAGGTATTTCATAAACTCCGAGCACGCGGGCGACAGACCTTTCCCGTATCTCTTCCGTCTCTCCGGGAAGCTCAACCCAGGTGCCGGTTGACTGCTCAAGCGCGATGGCCTCAACTTTCTTCAATATATCTGTGGTCTCGCACTCCAGAAGATAAAGTCCGATAACATAGTCATCCGTATTTATGCTCTCAAAATCCACAAATATTTTTGGGTCAAGCATTTATGCCTCCTGTGTGCCGTTTTGGCCTGAATTTCGTAAAAGCGCGCAGTCATGCAAATTATACGGGAATGCGCCGAATATTTCAATGTAATTCAAAAAGGCAGGCAATTCAATACCGAATTTAGCTTTATGGAGTGAATCGACCATATTTGGTCCTGTACCGGAATTAAGTAACTGGCACTGGAGTAAATTAGCCTAGCACAACAGACATCAAATTGCGGTTCAGCAAGAGACTTAGGGCTTTGAGGAAAGGCCGAGGATTCACACAGGAACAATTGGCGGAATTATCCGGTGTTGACTACAAGCATCTTCAGTTACTGGAAGGAAAGAACCCACCTGCCATAAGAACTGACACTCTAGAGAAACTAGCAAAAGCCCTCAGAACAACCTGCTCCAAATTCATGAATTTCTAGATTAAATCCAACCAAACAAGCATTTCTTCTTGCTTTGCCTGAAGTATTTGTTTTTACGTTACAAACTTTACAAACCTTACAAACTTTTTCTTTACGTTACAAACGTTATTCTGCTATGCCGGACGGAGTACGGCATGATAAATTTCTTACCCTACAGAACAAGACGCACGAAGTGCGGCTTATAAACTTTTGAATTTACTTTATAATTACGCTTAGTTCTTTAGTATTACTCTTCTCCGTCACCTTCCCCAAAATGTTCTCCCGGAGGACAAACCCATCAAAGCGGCTGTCGATGCTGATATCGCGATTGTCGCCGAGCAGGAAATATGAATCAATAGGTATATCGGCAGGACCAAAATTATCCCTGTCGCCGAAAACGCTTTTTTTGCCCTGCTTTGCGGGTATTATGAGAGTCTCCCTGAATACGACGTAGGGCTCATCCAGTTTTACGCCGTTGACAAAAACCTTCTTGTCTTTTATGGCGACCTTGTCGCCGGGAATTCCGATAACGCGGAGGATCATGGGACCGGCTTTTTCGCCGAGCTGCCTTGAAACAACCACATCTCCTCGAGAGACTTCCTTTCCTTTCTTCAATTCAAGACCAAGCTCGGGAACGCTGACACCATAATACGCCCTGTCAACCGAGATAAAATCATTAGGGTTTATGGCAGGCGACATGTATTCGCCGCTCTCCATTCCGCTCGTGAAGATATATTTTTCAAACATATTCTGCCAGGGGAGCACATGAAGAAACAGGAGACCGGCAAGAAGAAGCCCGGTGAACCAGCCGCTGAATTTGGGATAGTTTATTTTATCTCCGTTCTTCTTCAGGGAATCCTCATAGGCATGGACCGCCGACAGAATTTTTATCAGAGGCGGAATGAAAGGGCCAAGAACGAAAACATCCGAGAAGTAAGAGGCTGCGGATGAGGCAATGATAAAGAGCAGCGCCGTAAGAATGGAGCCGTTGTAGGCCTGGCCGACGCCCGGCAAGATAAAGGAAACGAAGGCCGAAACGTTGGGGTTTCTTCTGCCGGCAAAAGCGTGAGCCTTTTTCGGATCAAGCGATTTTCTCGCGGAATAGAACGCGTCAAGTATGGAATAGAGCCAGAAACCGAAGACTACAAAGATGGCGGAATAAAATGTGACAAAGTTAATTCCTTCCTTCGAAAACTTCAGAACTAGAAGGGCTGCGATACAGACGTTCGCGGCCAGCAATATAAAACCTTTTATCTCTTTTCCGGAATAAATCTGCCCCATTCCGGTAAGGATAAAGGAGAGGAAAGCAGCCCTCCAGGGGTCAACCTCATTTTCTAAAGGCCGTATCTTTTTCTCAGTCTGCGAACTCTGCATGTGAATCCTCCGCGTCCCATCTGAATATCTTCACAAAGTCCGGCAGCTTCATAAAATTTGTCACCGGCCTTCTTCTCATTTTGAATTTATCCGTGTCCTCGAAGTTCTTATCCCATAGAACTGTCGTGGCGTTCCTGTAACCGGCTTTTTTGAGAAGACGGATTACATCCTCGTTAAAACTGCCGTACGGATACGCAAAAAACTGTACTTTCTTGCCGATATGCGACTCTATCTCTTCTTTCGACGCTTCTAATTCACGCGAGACCCGCTTCTCGTAATCTTCCGGGCTCTCGTTTTTCTGCTTTCTGGAAAGGTGAGGGTGATTTATGGTGTGCGAGCCGATTGTCATACCGGCGTCAGACATCTCTTTAATCTGAGCCCAGCTCAAAGCGCCTTTTGCCTTGAGATTGCCGGTCTGGACGTAAATCGTGGCCGGAATGGAATACTTCTTTAAAATTGGGAACGCGTACTTATAGATGCAGTCCGCCCAGCCGTCAAGAGAGACTATCACACCGTTCTCTTTGAAGGGTTCGTTCTTGTCCATCTTGTCGGCGATTTCTTCCATGCTCGGAGTGGCGTAGCTTTCTTTAAGGAAAAGCATCTGCTCGTCAAATTTGTCCGGCGTCACGGCGAGATAAATCGCCCGGGTGGACTTTTTTTTATCGTCAAGGCTCAGATATTCTTTGTTCTTTATCTCGGCTTCCGGCTCAACCTCGTGGTAATTGAGGATTTTCACCCAGTTGCGCTGAGAGGCCGAAGCCGGGTGGCAGGCAAGCGGAATAAGAAGGAACATGGCAAGCAGATATTTCATCCTTTATCCTTTAGAACTTATCTATGTGAATTATATCTTCCAGCCTTTTTCTGTTCTTGACCGGCGCCTTGTCAGCCGGGTAACCGAGCGGCGTCATCAGGACGGGTTTAACATTTTCAGGGAGCTTAAATATCTCACTTATCTTTAGCACATCAAAAGCTCCGACCCAGCAGGTACCGAGTCCTTCGCCGGTCGCCGCGAGTATAAGATGGTCCATCGCAATAGTAAGGTCTATCTCGGCGAAATCAGCCCCATCCTTCCTCTTCCACGAGGCCTTCGTATCAACGCAGCCGACAACCAATATCGGAGCAGTCCAGAACCAGTCCCTTGGATAGGCTTCCTTTATCTTCTCTTTTACGGCAGCGTCTTTTACCACTATGAAATGCCAGGGTTGAAAATTGACCGCAGAAGGCGCAAGACGGGCGGCATCAAGAACCCTTTTCAAAACTTCTTCCGGGACCGCCCTGCTCAGATCGTACTTCCTGACGCTTCTTCTCTCGGAGATTATTTTATGAAACTCTGCGGCCTGAAGGCCGGAGTTTCTCTTTATAGGTGTGTTAATATTATTCATGCCGGATTCATCCTCACCCTAAAGGGTGAGGTTTTCTCCGGCATCTGAAAGATAAAGGTCCATAAAGCCTCCGATAATACAGTAATTTCATACACCGACATTATACTATATAGAGATGGCAAATTCTATGGACAGGATTTTGGAGGATTGGAAGGTTAGAGGGTTTGATGCTTAAAGACTTACATAGATGCAAGGTGTGGATGATTGGTAGTTCCCGCAATAATCCGTGAATCCTTTTTAGCGATTAGTAATCATCGATTAGCAATCCGCGGAGCGGCGGACAGAGGACTGTGGACTGTGGACGGAAGACAGAAGGCAGAAGGTTAGATGCTCGGATGGTCGGCAAAACAGGAGAGTTGTTAAAAGATTTTGTTTAGCATTTACTTTACAAACTTTTTCTTTACGTTATAAACGTTAAGAACGTTACGAACGTTACAAACTTTTGCTTTACGTTACAAACGTTACAAACGTTAAGAACGTTATTCTGCTATGCCGGACGGAGTACGGCATGATAAATATCTTACCCTACAGAACAAGCCGCACGAAGTGCGGCTTACAAACTTTTTTTAAGCATTATTGATGTAACCATCCTTCCCGTCCCCTTCCCATCCCTTCTGTAGGAAAAAAACAGGTCTTTCCGGCACATTGTGCAATGAGGGTTTTTGATAATGTTTTTTTTGGGAATGCCGCACCTGACGAGCAGGGTTTCGTTAGCCAACTCAAGGTCAAGAAAAACCTTGCCGTCTCTCTTTTGAACGCAGGATTTGCCAAAGCGCTTCACAAACTTCGCGCCAAGTACAGGGCTCACCTCATAGCAGCATTTTTGAATTGAAGGCCCGAAGCGGACCTGAATATCCCTCGGGTTGGAACCATAGAGCCTCTTCATTCTGAGAACCGCGTTCTTTGCAATGCCCTTATAGGTGCTTTTCCAGCCGCAATGGACAGCTCCAACGCAGTTCTTTTTTGAGTCAAAGAGCGCAACAGGAAGGCAATCGGCTGTAAAAATGGATAGCAGATACCCCTGTTTATTTGTGACAAACCCGTCGGCTTCCTGAAGGTTTTTGAAAACAGGCGACTTAACCGCGAGTACTTTGGCGCCGTGAACCTGCCTTGCGCAGACGAGTTTGCGGGCGGATATCCTTAGGTTATTAAGCAGCCCGCCCACACCTTTCTCAAATTTCTCAACACTCATATCATAGGGTTTGAGAGTAGTGAAAGCCGTGAAATTACTTGGACTGCGCAGACGCTGTATTTTTTGCGATTTCGCCTTCATTGTTTTCCAGGGCTTCGCTGAATTTCTGCAGGCCGGTGCAGATGCCTTCCGCTATCTTTTGCCGGAACTCGGGATCCTTCAATTTTTGTTCTTCATTCCCGTTTGTTATGAACGCGGATTCAACGAGCACCGAGGGCATGCTCGTGTTGGCAAGCACATAGAAGGGAGCCCGCATTATCTTCTTGTTATCCCTGCCTTCCGTGCCGATGTTCTTAATAACCTCGTCCTCAACGAAACCCGCGAGCAGGATGCTCGCGTTCTCGTTTGATTTCTTCCCTATATCCCCGAGTATCAGATTTATCGCTTTGTCGTAGAACCCCGGCGTATCCAGATTTTCTCTGATGGCCTGGCGCTTTGCCCCTTCATCGGAGGCCTGAGTGCCGAAAATGTAGATCTCGGTGCCTGAAACACTCTTTGAGACCGAAGCGTTCATATGGATGCTGACGAAAATGTCTCCGCCGGTATTATTCGCTATGTAGCATCTTTCCGGAAGGCTGATGTATTTGTCGGAAGACCTCGTAAAGACAATTTCCTTTTCCATCCTGTCGAGGACGAGCTCTCCCAGGCGTTTCGCGATATCCAAAGTAACGTCCTTTTCCTGAAGCCCGTTCTGGCCTACCGCACCGGAGTCCTTCCCGCCGTGACCGGCGTCAATAATTATCTTTTTTAGGGCAAATTTCTCCCCTTTAATCTCCTTAACAACCTTCTTGCGGGAATCAGAGAGCGGCGCAGGAGGCGGCTCAGGTTTGCTTTTCGGAGACGCGGTAAAAATGTTTCCCTTAACGATAAACTCTTTTTTCGGGGTTACATACCTGACGTCGGCGTTGAAAAGTTTATGAAGGATGACAACGATGCCGTTCCTGGAGACATAAAGTTTGCTCTCGCGCATTACAGGGTTTTCCGGGAGGAGCTTGTTTGTGTTATTCAGGTAGACGGTGCAGGACCTTTTTCCGGACGAGAGAACTACTCTCTTATTTTTGGAGCTGTACTCATAGTCAAACTTGAGGACCTGGCAGATAGTTTTTAGATGGTAATAGTCGTCAAACCCCCTTGTAAAACCGGAGGCCATGATTGCCGTCGTTCCATTGTTGTCAGTGACCTTGATGTTAAAGTTAGCGGTCGCTGTGCCGGTTCCCGCGGCAAGAGCCCGGCAGAAAAAAAGGCAGAGTATAAATGCCGTTATGCCCTTAAAAATCTTTGTCGCCATCTTTGAGTGATTTCCTCTGCTGAACCGTAAAGGTCTTAATAAAACTATCCGGGGTGGTGCTCCTCTGGACGACCCTGCGGTTAAGGCGCATAAGATCATCCCCCGGGAAGTTTTCATACCCTCTGACGGTGAGTATAGCTTCATAACCTGCCTTGCAAGCCTCTTCTTTTACGGTCTCGTTGTACCTGCCGTAAGGGTAGGCGAAATAACGCACCGGAACTCCGAGACTGCTCTCAAGCAAGTTTTTGGAATCGACAAGTTCGTGCCGCAGCCTTGCCAGGTACTGTTCTTCGCTCTCCTCTTTAAGCCTTTTGTGCAGGTAGCCGTGCGATACGGAATGAGAGCCGATCTCTGCGCCGTAATCAAGTAGATTCTTCATATGAGTCCATTTCATGGCGTGCGGGCCTTCTTTTACGATGTTAGTATATATGAATACGGCGAATGGAAAACGGTACTTCTTCAGAATTGGAAAAGCGTTATTGTAGATGCTGACATCCCCGTCGTCAAAAGTGATAACAACAGCATTATTTACGAGCGGCTTCACCTGCCTGATGTAATCAACCGCGTCAGACATGCTGATAACATCATAACTTTCCTTAAGATACTCCATCTGTTTTTCAAAATCCTCTACAGCAACGTCATAGGCGGCTTCCGGCTTGGGAAGCACTCGGTGGTAGAGAATAATATTTATCCACGGGTCCGAGGCATTAAGAGTGAGGCCGAGAAAAAGCGCCGCGAGAAGTATTTTCAGCATGTTTTTTCCTTTGCGAAATCTGAAGGGGAGGCCCGAAGGCCTCCCCTTTTGTCCTATTCTACCAGGTTTTCGGGTCTTTTCCTTAGAAAAGCGGGGATATCAATATCCTGCGCTTCCAAATAGCCCCTAATCCTGTTCTCTTCTCCAAGTACCTCTGACCTAATGTCCTGAATGGTTATGCCCTGGGGAACCGCGGGCTGCGCTGCCACTGCAGGCGCCGGTTCAGCCATCACCGGTTCGGCCTCCATGACAGGGGCTGGAGCCGGGAGTTCCACTGACTGGACTTCCTGAACATGAACTATCGCGGCTGCCTCAACCTTCACTTCTTCCTGTACCGGCATGGCGGCCCGTTTCGGCGCTTCCGCCTGTTTCGTCTCGACCGAAGCGCCCTGGATAAAACCCGTGGCGATTACCGTTATCCTGATCTCGTTGCTCATGTTCTCGTCTATTACCGCGCCGACTATGATGTTGGCGTCCGGATGCGCCCTTTCCTGAATAAGGGTCGCCGCTTCTCCGACTTCCACCAGGCTCATATCGCTGCCGCCGGTGATGTTTATGAGTATGCCCTTTGCCCCGTCAACAGCCACGCTCTCAAGGAGCGGGCTGGAGATTGCCATCTCGGCCGCTTTCTGCGCCCTGTTCTCGCCGCTTCCTATTCCGGTGCCCATCAGGGCGCCGCCCATCTCGGCCATTATCGTCCTTACGTCCGCAAAGTCAACATTCACAAGGCCCGGGACCGTGATGATGTCCGAGATGCCCTGAATGGCCTGCCGAAGCACGTCGTCCGCGATATTGAAGGCCTCCCCGAGCGGCGTGTTCTTCTCAACGATTGAGAGCAGTTTTTCGTTCGGAACGGTAATGAGCGTGTCAACGCGCGACTTGAGTTCTTCTATGCCGGCATCGGAATTCGCTTTCCTTCTCTTGCCTTCAAAATTAAAGGGCTTCGTTACCACGCCTACCGTCAGAGCCCCCATCTCTTTCGCTATCTCCGCAACTATGGGAGCCGCGCCGGTGCCGGTGCCGCCGCCCATGCCCGCCGCAACGAACACCATGTCCGCGCCGGCAAGCAATTCCTTCAGGTGCTCACGGTCTTCTTCCGCGGCCCTTTTCCCGATATCCGGACGGGCGCCGGAGCCGAGCCCCTTTGTCAGCTTCGTGCCGATCTGGAGCTTTGAACCCGCGTTATTCCGTTTGAGCTGCTGCATGTCGGTGTTCACCGCTATGAATTCTACATTGCTTATCTGAGCCCGGATCATCCGGTTGAGCGCATTGTTTCCCGCTCCGCCCACGCCTACTACTTTAATGTTGGCGGAAAAACTCGGTTCGTTTGCGAATTCTATCATAGTTGCCTCCCTGTTATTTGCGCCTTGCGGGCGCGATTATTGATAATAGATTCCACTGTTGAATTTTTAGAAGCCAATGTCCATCCAGCCCTTGAATTTCTTTATAATCCCTTCAAGCCCGTTTCCTCCGCTTGACTGCCTTGAACTCTTTACTGAAACCCTGTTCCTTGCGCCATAGACCATAAGCCCTATGGCTGTCGAGTAAACCGGGCTGTTCACGACTTCCAGAAGCCCCGATATGCCCGACGGATAACCGACGCGCGCGTGAAGCCTTAAAACTTTATCCGCTACTTCCTCTATGCCGCTGATAAGCGCCCCCCCGCCTGTCACCACGCATCCGGCGGCAACTCTCCCTTCCATGCCGGAAGCCTTCAGTTCTTTTTGCACAAACCCGAAGATTTCCTCCATCCTGGGCTGTATTATCTCGGCTACAACCCGCTTCGGAACAACTCTTTCCGTTTTCTTGCCGATGAGATTTACTTTCACTTCTTCGAGCTCGTTGACCATGGGGGCGAAAGCGCAGCCGTCATTCTTCTTTATCTCTTCCACCTGCTCTATGGGAGCGCGCAGGCCTATCGCAAGGTCATTGGTCACCTGTATGCCGCCGAGAGGAAAAATCGCCGTATGCCTGACGCCGCCGTCAATGTAGACGATCATGTCAGTTGTTCCACCGCCGATATCCACCAGCACGACGCCAAGTTCTTTCTCGTCATAGGTCAGACAGGCCTCAGCCGACGCGAGAGGCTGAAGCACCAGCCCCTGGAAAAAGAAACCGGCCTTTTCTATGCTCCTGACTATATCCTGCACTCTCGGAACGCTGGCAGTAATAAAATGGACCCTGGACCGGAGCCGGCTCCCGTACATTCCGAGCGGGTTTTTTATTTCGTTCTGGTCGTCAACTATGTACTCCTGAGGGATTATGTGCAAAACCTCGCGGTCATTGTGTGTGGCCGCATTTAGTCTTATGGCTTCTCTCACACGATCAATATCGCTCTGCTCAACCTGTTTGTTCTTGCCCGCGATGGCTACCATGGATTCCAAGTTTATGCCCTTTACATGCTCGCCGGTTATCCCGGCGTACACGGCTGCCACTTCCACTCCGGCCATGCGAGAAGCGTCATAGACGGCTTTTTTTATGCCCTCAATGGTAACCTCAATGTCGCTTATTATCCCTTTCCGAACGCCCTTGGAGGGAGTCTGACCTATTCCGATGACATTTATCGTATTATCGGAATTCATTTCTCCGATGATACAGCAGGTCTTGGTGGTTCCGATATCAAGACCCACCACTATATTGTCTTTTTCTTCTTTAGCCATCGCTTCTCTCCTCACCCCGGCATTTTTGTGTTTTCGTTATAAACGTTACGAACCTTATAAACCTTATAAACTTTTTCTTTTACTTTTTACTTCTTAAACATCACCGCCGCTTCATCCCTGAACCTCATATCAACATAATCTATCTTGCTGCATCTTTCGTTCAGCGACTTCAGGAGCAGCGTTAGTTTTTCGAGTTTCTCGTCCCAGTTGCCTTCGCCTATCTTGAAAGCCCTTCCATCGTCGGTGACCAGCTTCAGTTCCTCTGTCTCCGGCACGTCAATTATTGAAACTTCAGCGAGAAAAGCCGGCTTAACGCTTTCAAGCAGGGCCGCCATTGCCAGAGCCGCCTGCAGTTCCTTTGAACCGGTTTTCCTGCCGAAATCCGCCGAGCAAAGTTTAACTCCTGTTATCACATACAACTTCTTCCCGACAATCTGGCATTTAAAGCTGGGGAAGAGAAACCCGGCGGCGCTTATCTGAAACTTCCTGTCGGCGCCTACAAAAGCCGCCGGAAACCTTTCCTTCACCGTTATCTCGACAGTTTCCGGCAGGACCTTGTTTACCGCGACGCTCTCAAACTGCGGGTTGCTCTGCAATCTTTCTTTCGCGTCCTCAAGCCCTGCCTGGAAAAGGCTTCTGCCTGTCTCTATCCTGGCAAGGGCCAGCACTTCGTTTTTGCTCACATATTTAGTCCCGGAGACAGCAACCCTTTTAAGCAAGAACGAGTCCGCGGCGGAAAGCGATTTGTACGCGTAGTACGCGCCGGTCGCCGCCGCCAACACAACCAACAGCAGGAAGACGCGTCCCAGGAACTTTCCCGCGCCAAACAGCGGGCGCGGCAACACCGACGAGACTGAGGTCCTCAGTTTCTTGCCGGCAGGCCCCTTATATTTCGTGTAAAGTATCCTATCCATTATTCCTGAACGCTCCGTAAAGCATTTTTGCTACCATAGTCTTAAAATCGTAACCCGCGGCCTTTGCCGCTTCCGGCAAAAGCGATGTTCCTGTCAGACCGGGAAGCGTGTTCGCCTCAAGCACGTCGAGCCGCCCGTTTTTTCCGACTATTATGTCCACGCGGGAGAAAGACTTAAGCCCGAGGGCTATGTGCACTCTTTCCGCCAGTTCTTGCGCCTTTCTGTAGGTCTTTTTGTCAAGACGAGCAGGGAGTATATGTTCAGACATGCCCTTGGCGTATTTCGCTTTGTAGTCGTAAAACGCCGTCTTAGGGATTATCTCTATTATCTCCAGAGCCTTATCCTCAAAAACCGGGACAGTGATCTCGACACCGCTCACATATTTTTCCGCTATAACCGTCTCCGAATACTTGAACGCGTCTTTGAGCGCCTTCTTCAGCGCGCCCTGCTTCTTTACGATGGCAATCCCTATCGTTGAACCGCCGTCCACGGGCTTGATAACCAGTGGAGGCTTCATCTTGGGGCTTTCCCCGCGCCTAAGAGTTTCAAAAGCCGGCGTGGGTATTCCCTTTTGCATAATGATCAGCTTTGAAACGGCCTTGTCAATTGCGACCGCGCTTGCCAGAGTTCCGGAGCCGATATAGGGAACGCCCATAAGATCCAGCCCGCCCTGTATGGTGCCGTCCTCGCCGAACTTTCCGTGAAGCATCAGGAAGACAACATCTATCCTGTTCTTTTCAATAAACGTAAACACTTTCTTTCTGCTTCTTTCGTTCAGGTCGAACTTGAAATACTTTAACTTCAGATCTTTCAAGGCGCGGTCCACCGCGGCAAAACCCATCAAGGCTACTTTGCGCTCGCTGGAAAACCCGCCGTAAACCAGGGCAACCCTCTTATTTTTAAGAAATCCCGCGTCCATCAACGCTCCTCTCCGACTATCTTTATCTCTTCCTGAAGCGCTATACCGGTCTTCTCCAGGACAACGCGCTTTATGGTTTTTATGAGTTCCAGTACATCAGAAGCCGCCGTGCCGCTGTTGATTATGTAGTTCGCGTGGAGCGTTGAGACTTCCGCGCCCCCGGATTTTAGACCCTTCAGCCCGCATTCATCAATAATTCTTCCTGCCGATTTTCCCTCCGGATTCTTAAAGACGCTGCCGGCGCTTTTTCCCTTGGGCTGGGTCTTGTTCCTTTCCGCGATTATTGCCGCGGAGACCGCCTTTATCTCTTCGGGTTTTCCGGGAACCAGTTTAAGTTTTACCCCGGTGATTATTTTCCCGCTGTCCGGAAGGTCAGAATTTCTGTATCCGAACTTTACCGCGGAAACCGGTATCACTTTCTCTTCGAAGTCCCCGTCAAGGACCGAGACCGAATCAACGGCGTCCCTTATCTCTCCCTGCCTGGTTCCGGCGTTCCCGCAGACCGCGCCCCCGACCGTACCGGGGATACCCGCCAGCTTTTCAAGTCCGGAAAGCCCTGACTCCGCCGCGAAAGAGAGCGCCTTGGAAAGGAGCGCTCCCGCGCCGCAGGAAAGAAGGCCGCCGGAAAGCTCAATCCCGGCAAAATCCCCCGCGAGTTTTATGCAGGCGCCTTTGTAGCCGCCGTCTTTCACGAGGAGATTGGTTCCCCCTCCTATGATAAAGAACGTAAACTTGTCTTTTCTGCACTGCGCCAACACCGCTTTCAGCTCCGGCAGCGAGTTGCACTCGGCGTAAATATCAGCCGGGCCGCCGAGCCCGAAGGAGGTATGCCCCGCGAGCGGTTCCAAAAGCCTTATGGAATAGCCTGCCTCGCCCAACGCCCCTCCGCTAAAAATTGGAACTGAGCCGCTTAAAATATTCCTCGCCAAACTTCCTGATATCGCCCGCCCCGAGAGTCATGACCAGGTCGCCGCTCTTCGCGGTTCCGGAAAGATAAGCCGGGATGGCTTCTTTATTTTTAATGAAAATCACTTCGTTTCCGTTTGCCCTGATGCTGTTCGCTATCAGTTCGGCGGAGACGTTTGCCAAAGGTTTCTCCCCCGCCGCATAAATATCGGTGACTATCACGAGGTCCGCGTCGACAAAAGCGGTCCCGAACTTGGGATAGAGCAGCTTGCTTCTTGTATACCTGTGCGGCTGGAAGACCGCGATAGTGCGTTTCATCTTAAGGTTTCTGGCCGCTTTGAGGCTGGCAGCGATCTCGGTCGGATGGTGCCCGTAGTCGTCAACGACCAGGATGCCCTTGCTCTGGCCAATGCGTTCAAATCTCCTGTGAACACCGGTAAACTTCGCGAGGGCCTTCTTCACGACAGGCCACTTGACGCCGAGTTCCAGCGCCATTCCGGCCACCGCGAGGGAGTTCAGCACATTATGAGTGCCGGGTACATTCAGAGAAATCTTGCCGTACTTCTTCCCTTTGAAAGACAGTTCGTAGGAGCTGCCGAATTTGTGGAATTTTACCCTTGAGCCCCTGACATCCGCGGCCGTCTTTATCCCGTAGGTCAGGTACTTTTTCGTCACGCTTCCGATGATACTCATGAGGTTCGCGTCGTCGGAACAGAGCATGGAAAAACCGTAGAACGGTATCTTGTTTATGAAACTGATAAACATGCCCTTCAGGTTCTCCATATTGCCGTGGAAATCCAGGTGGTCATCGTCGATATTGGTCACGATGTTCACGGTCGGTGACAGGTGAAGAAAAGAACCGTCGCTCTCGTCGGCTTCGGCGACGAGGTACTCGCCCCTGCCAAGTTTCGCGTTAGAACCTATTACATTGAGTTTTCCGCCTATAACCACGGTGGGATCAAACCCGGCTTCGCTCATCAATATCGCCGCCATGGAGGTGGTTGTGGTCTTGCCGTGCGTGCCTGCGACCGCTATGCCTTTCTTCAGGCGCATAAGTTCCGCGAGGATTTCCGCCCTTGGGATGACGGGTATTTTTCTTTTTTTCGCTTCAACGACCTCAGGATTGTCCGGAAGCACCGCGCTGGAGATTACCACCACATCCGCCGCTCCCAGGTTGGCTGCCGCGTGGCCCAGGTGTATCTTCGCTCCCTTCTTCGCGAGGCGGTCCGTGAGATCCCCCGCCTTAAGGTCTGAACCGGAGACCTTGTAACCGAGATTTAAGAGCACCTCGGCGATTCCGCTCATGCCGATGCCGCCGATCCCGACAAAATGCACTTTATAGGTTTTTTTCAGCATATTATCTTTTTTAGCTCCTTTACTATTTCAAACCCGGCGTCCTTCCCGAACATCTTCCTGGCCGAGGCTGACATTTCTTCCATTTTCTTTTCATCGGAAAGCGCTCCGTTTACGGTCTCCGCGAGCGACCTGCCGCTGAGGCCTTCTTCATCCAGATAAATTCCCGCGCCGCCGTTGCTCACGAACTTTGCGTTCGCCCTCTGGTGGTCTGCCGCCGAATAAGGAAACGGGACCAGCACGGAAGGAAGCCCGCACTTTAAGACCTCGAATACCGTCGAAGCGCCCGCCCTGATGACAGCAAGATCCGCTGCCGCGTAAACATCCTCAATGTTGCTGAAGTAGGGAGCCATGACCGCCGGATTTCCGTTTATCCCAGGACAAGATGAGTACTGCCCGTATTCGTTCCTTCCGGTCATCCACACAACCTGAACGCCTTCCCGGAGATAGCGGAGCGCTTCATAGACAGCTTGATTGAGCCCTCTGCCGCCCTGGCTTCCGCCGATAACCGCGACAGTTTTTACGCCGGGTTTAAGCCCCAGCGTCTTAACCGCTTCCGCCTTGCTTTTGCTTCCTATCACGGCGCGCACGGGAAGACCGGTAAGGACCTTCCTGCCGCGTAATTTCTTCTCCGCGCCAGCGAAGGTCATAAAGGTCGCGTCAACCAGCCCTGACAATATCCTGTTTGCGAGACCGGGATAGGCGTTCTGCTCATGAAGCGCGGTCTTTATGCCGAGCATTTTTGCCGCAAGGACCGCGGGAGCGCAAACATACCCCCCGAACCCTATCACTACATCCGGTTTTTCCGACTTCAAAAGTTTTAAAGAGCCGGAGAGGCCCTTCAACACTTTAATTACGCTGACAAAGTTTTTAAGCGTCAGCCTACGGTAGAGCTTACCGCTCTCAACCGCCAGAAACCGCAGGCCTTCCCTTTCCGCTATGCTTTTCTCAATCCCTTCCGCGGTTCCGACAAATACCGTTTCCCAGCCCTCTTGGGCCAGAAGCTTCGCTACCGCGACCGCCGGGTAAACGTGCCCGCCGGTGCCTCCGCTAGTTATAACGGCTTTTTTCATTTTTCACCCGTGACGCGATGTTCATAAGTATCCCGGCCGCGGCCAGGTTTATAATAAGAGAGGAGCCTCCGTAGCTGATAAAAGGAAGCGTCATGCCTTTGGTAGGCGCCATCCCGAGGACTACGCTCATGTTGAGGAAAGCCTGGAGTCCGATATATCCCGTTATCCCGACCGCCAGGAGGCGGCCGAAGAGATTTTCGGTCTTTAGCGCCGTCTGGATTCCCTTGTAGATGAAAAAGCAGAAGAGCCCGAGGAGTATCGTCGCGCCGATAAGCCCGAGTTCCTCCCCTATTATCGCGAAGATAAAATCCGTGTGGGCTTCCGGAAGGTGGAGCAATTTCTGCACCCCTTTGCCAAGGCCAGTCCCGCTTACGCCTCCCGATCCGAAGGCCACGAAGGACTGCACTATCTGATAAGTCTTGTTTGACGGATCATTCCAGGGATCCAGAAAACCAAGCAGCCTGTTGTTTCTGTAGACGGATTTAACAATCAAGAAATAATAGACTGCCGGGGCGCAGAGCAGGCCGACCGCGCCTATATGGGCCGGCTTGCCGCCGCCGACAAAAAACATGGACATGCAGAGCAGGCCGATCATAACCGCGGAACCAAAATCCGGCTGCCGCAGGAGCACGAAGGAAAGTATGCCGACGATAACAAGATAGGGGACCATGCCTTTCTTAAAACTCTTTATCAGGTCCTGCCTCTTGGCCACGGAATCAGCCATGTAGATAATGAAGCAGAGCTTCAAAATTTCGCTCGGCTCAATATTAAAGAAGGAAACGCCTATCCATCTTTTCGCGTGGTTCACGGACCTTCCGAGATGCGGCACAAAGGTCAGGAGCAGCAGAAATCCCGAAACGAAAAGCAGGGGTTTAGCGTACTTTCTGTAGTTCTCGTAAGGGTAATTCCTGCAGAATATAAAAGCAAGCGCTCCCAGCGAGAGCCAGAAGAGCTGTTTTTTTATAAAATAGAAAGAATCGTGATAGTTGTAGTCCGCGAATAGGGCGCTGGAGGAAAAGACCATCACCACTCCCGAGAGCACAAGTATGACCAGCACTGCCATCAGCGCGCCGTCAACCCCCGATTTCTTTACGTCCACTAATTCCAAACTGAAGCCTCCTCTTTCCGGAGCTTAAGCACCGCTTCCTTGAAGACTATGCCGCGGTCCCTGTAATCCTTGAACATGTCAAAACTCGCGCAGGCCGGAGACAGCATGACCACATCCCCGGGTTCCGCGGATTTGTAGGCCTTTCTTATGGCCTCTTCCATGGTTGCCGCATCCGCGAGTTTCGTGCTGCCGGCAAGAGCCGCCCGTATTTCTTTTTTCGCCTCGCCTATGAGCACGATCTTTTTAACTTTTTCTTTCACTGTCCCGGCAAGCTTCGCGAAATCCGAGCCCTTATTCCTGCCGCCCATAATGGCTATCACCGGATTCGCGTAGCTTAAGAACGATTTTTCCACGGCGTCAATATTGGTGCCCTGAGAGTTGTTTATGAATTTAACCCCGTTGACCTCGGCCACAAATTCCTGCCTGTGTTCAACTCCTTCAAACTTCGCCAGCACCTCGCCTATCACGGAAGGCGTTACCCTCATCAGCACGCCGATTAGGGAGGCAATCATGGCATTCTCCACATTGTGCATGCCTTTGATGAGCAGTTCGGACGCTTTGATAATGCGGTACTCGCCGCCGCGGAAGCGCACGGTGATATAGCCGTCTTTCAGGAAGGCGCCTTCTTCAAGTTCCGTCTTGCTGCTAAAGTAGATGATGTTGCTCGCCGCCATGGACGTGTAAAGCGGAGTGTACTTGTCGTTAGCGTTGAGTATCAGGTATTCATTCCTGGTCTGATTGCGAAAGATCATCGCCTTGGCCTCTATGTACTCCTGGAGACTCTTGTAGCGGTCCATATGGTCTTCGCTGACGTTGGTGATGGCCGCGATATAGGGCTTGAATGTCTTGATGGTCTCCAGCTGGAAGCTTGAGAGCTCCAGCACATAGAGCATGTCCGGCTCGCCGTCAACCAGAGACGCCAGCGGGTTGCCGATGTTTCCGGCGGTCCTGACCTTGGTACTCCCGCGGGAAAGGATGAGCCCTGCCAGCGTGGTCGTGGTAGTCTTTCCCTTGGTCCCGGTTATGCCGATAAAGGTGCCTTTGAGCAGGCTATAGGCAAGTTCTATCTCTCCGATCACCGGTATTCCCTTCGCCCTGACCTTCTCAAAGAGCGGTGTGTTGAGAGGAACCCCCGGGGAGACCACCAGCAGGTCAGCGCCCAGAAAAGACTCTTCGGTATGCCCACCCGCTTCAAGCTTGTAGTTTACGCCGGACAGCATTTCCGTAAACTCGGAGAGGTCCTTTGCCGGTTTTATGTCGCTCACGGTCACGAGCGCGCCGCGCCCCGCAAGAATCTTCACGGAGTGCGCGCCGCTCCTCGCGAGCCCGGCTATGGTTATTTTCTTTCCTTCAAATTCGTTCATTTTTACCTCAGTTTAAGGAAGCTCAGGGACACCAGCGCGATGATAATTGTCACTATCCAAAACCTTACGACAATCTTGGTCTCGTGCATTCCCGCGAGCTCAAAATGATGGTGCAGAGGCGCCATCTTGAATATTCTTTTTTTGAAGAGTTTAAACGAGAGAATCTGGAGCAGCACCGAAAGAGCCTCCACCACAAAAATACCGCCGATCAGTACCATCAGCAGTTCCTGCTTAACAAGGACCGCTATCATCCCGATGGACGCTCCGAGAGCCAGCGATCCGGTGTCTCCCATGAAGACCTGCGCGGGATGGCAGTTGAACCAGAGGAAGCCGAGGCAGGCCCCGACAACGGCCGCGCAGAAAATTACAAGCTCGCTCGCCTCTTTGACATAAAGAATGCGGAGGTAGTCCGAGAATTTGACGTTGCCTACGACATAGGCTACGACCGCGACCGAGAGGACCGAGAAGATGAGCGAACCGGTAGCCAACCCGTCGAGCCCGTCCGTAAAATTCACGGCGTTGGAGAAACTTACTATAACCAGGGCCACGAACGCAAAATAAAAGATGCCTAAGTCCGTCGGAAACTTCATCAGGGGTATTTTTATAAAAGTATCATAGCCTTGAAGGACGGGATGCCCGGCAAGATAGAACACGACCAGGCACGCGCCTAACAGCTGGCCTATCAGCTTCACTTTGATGGAAATACCTTTGGGATCTTTTTTTGAGAGTTTGAGATAGTCGTCAATGCCTCCGAGCCCGGCAAACCAAGTAAAGACGAAGAGCGTCAGCCAGATAAAGTTGTTGTCAAGCCTGGCCCAAAGAAGAGTAGAAACCAGCACAGCGATGATAATCATAATGCCGCCCATCGTAGGCGTGCCTGATTTTACGTGGTGCGTCTTTGGCCCGTCAGTCCTTATGGGCTGGCCGGCCTTCATCTTCTTAAGGATAGCTATTACCAGATTCCCTATCAGGAAAGTTATGGCCATGGCCGTGACCGCGGCCCAGATGGCGCGGAACGTGGAGTATTTGAGAACAAAGAATATCTTGTTTAACGGAAACAGAAGTTGATAAAGCATTCCTATGCCCTCCCGGAAAATTGCCCGATAATGTCTTCCATTTTCATGCGCCTGCTGCCTTTGATAAGCACCGTATCGCCGGCCTTCAGATTCTTCAGAAGAAAGCCCGCGGTTTCTTCTTTGTCCATAAAGTGGATAGTTCTGCCGCTTTCCATCCCGGCTTCAATCGCGCCGAAACCGATATTCCTGCTCACGTTCCCCACAGTCACAAGAAGGTCAAGTCCCGCGGCGCCCGCGGCCCTGCCGGTCTCAAAGTGCAGGTTCGCGCTCTCCCTGCCGAGCTCAGCCATATCACCGAGCACAGCAATCTTCCTGCCCGCTCCCGCTGAACTTAGGACCGAAAAAGCGCCTTTCATTGATTCCGGGTTCGCGTTATAAGCGTCATCTATGAAAAAGATCCCGCCTGTCTTTACCGCCGAGAGCCTGTGCTTGGCTTCCGGGCTGTAAACTGAAAGCCCGGAAGCTATCATCGTCACATCAAGCCCAAAAGTATAGGCGAGGCCGGCCGCGGCCAGGGCGTTTGAAATGTTGTGCGCTCCCGGAACCGGCAGACTGACCTTCTCTTTCTTCCCACGCATGGAAAGCGTAAATACCGATCCCGCGATGCCAGATACCGCATCTTCCGCGCTGATATCGTTTCCGGCGGCAGTTCCGAAAAGAAGGACATTTTTAAAAGAAACAGAGGCTTTCAAGAGCAGCGGGTCATCGGCGTTGAAGACTGCCGCCCCGCCGTTACGGATACTCCTGATAAGCTCAAGTTTCTCCAGGAGGATGCCTTCCCTAGTCAAAAAATTCTCTATGTGCGCCGTGCCAATGCCGGTCACCACAGCCGCTTCCGGAGAAACTATGCCGCAAAGGTCCTGAATCTCGCCTTTGTGGTTCGTTCCGTATTCAAGCACCAGCGCGCCGTAACTGGCGTCCAATTTCAAGACCGTCAAAGGCAGGCCTATCGCGTTATTGAAACTGCCCTCGGGCTTTAGGGTCTTGTATTTCATGGAGAGCAGCTGCCCCGCCATGTCTTTCACGGTGGTCTTGCCGTTGCTCCCCGTGACTCCCGCAATCTTTAACGCGGGGAATTTCTTCAGGTATCCCCGGGCGAGCGCTTTCAGGGCCTCTCCGGTGTCGTTCACGGTGATTACCGAAACATTCCCCGGAATCCGCTTAGCTTCCGCGACCAGCACGCCGGCCGCTCCCTTTGCAGCGGCCTCGGCCGCAAAATGATTACCGTCGAAATTAACTCCTTTTAGCGCTATGAAAAGCGAGTCCGGGGCAATACTTCTGGTGTCCGTGGAAACCGAGGTAAAAGCGGTGTCCGCCGGACCGGTCAATTTCCCGCCCGTGAGGGCGGCTATTTCAGCCGCTGTCATTCTTTCCATTTTCCCCCGGCTGAAATGGCCTCAAGCACAGCCTCTTTATCGGAGAAGTGATTTACTTTGCCGCCTATCAGCTGGTACTCTTCGTGGCCTTTGCCGGCAATCACCACGATGTCTCCTTCTTTTGCCATGTTTACCGCTTCGAAGATAGCCCGCTTTCTGTCCGGCACGACGCAAAACTTTGCTTTGTTCATACTGCCGGTTATCTCCGAAATGATCTCCGCAGGATTCTCGCTTCTCGGGTTGTCGGAAGTGACGACCGTAAAATCCGAGAGACGGGCGGAGATGCCGCCCATCATCGGCCTCTTCGCGCGGTCACGCTCGCCGCCGCAGCCAAAGACCGTGATTATCCGTTTCGCTCCCATTCCGCGGGCCGCTTCCAGCAGGCGTTGCAGCGCATCCGGTTTGTGGGCGTAATCCACGACAGCCGTAAAGCCGGCCGGGCTTTTATAGGTTTCGAATCTGCCGGGGACATTCTCAACTGCTTCAAGGCCGGCCTTGATGGTCTCCCAGCCGATATTTAAACCCGCGGCCACCGCGGCCGCGGCCATCGCGTTGTAAGCGTTGTAAGACCCTTTGAGTTTAAGATCCAGCGGGCAGAAACCTCCCGCCCGCGCGATATCAAACTTAAGCCCGGTCTGAGTGTTGGACACATTTACCGCCCGAAGATCAGAACCTTCATTGAAACCAAATGTCAACACCGGAACTTTCGCTGCCTTTATGAATTCCGCCGCGCGCAGATCATCCGCGTTTACCGCGCAAACTTTCGGGCCGGGTTTTTTCCCCTGCATCATCCCGAAGAGTTTAAGCTTCGCTGCCAGGTATCCCTCAAACGTTCCGTGAAAATCCATGTGATCCTGGGTCAGGTTGAGAAAGACCGCCGCGTCAAACTCAATGCCGTCCACCCTGTGCAGCTCCAGCGAGTGCGAGGAAACTTCCATCACGCAGGCATTGAACCCCTTTTTCACCATCCGGTCCAACAGCTCCTGAAGCGTCAGTGATTCAGGCGTAGTGTTTTTTGACTCTACCTTCTCTCCGTCAAGGTCGTACTCAATGGTTCCTACCAGGCCGGTCTTCTCCCCGTTCTTCCTGAATATTGACCGGAGCAAATAGGTAGTGGTCGTTTTGCCGCTCGTCCCGGTTATACCGGCCATCCTGAGCTTCCCGGACGGATTGTCAAAGAATTCCGCCGAAGCCGCCGCCAGTGCAGACCTCGGGTCATTTACCTTTACCAAAGTAACGCCCGCCGGGGCCGCTGCTGCCTTCCCGGCTATAACGGCAACCGCGCCTGACTTGACCGCTGAAACCATGAAAGCGCTCCCGTCGGTTTTGAACCCCGGAACCGCCACAAAGAGAGACCCCGGTTTCACCTGCCTTGAATCAAAAGCTATCGAAGAAATTTCAAGATCCTGCCTGCCGGCAACCTGTTCCGCTTTGACGGCTTTAATTATTTTTGACAAGATCATAGTGCTCCTTCTCCAGATACCTGAGCGTCTGTTTCGCTATCCTTGAAAAACACGGGGCTGCCACGGAACCGCCCCAGTAAACCTTGTTCGGTTCGTCTATGGAAACAAGTATCGCGATCTTGGGCTTGTCTGCCGGCACAAAACCCATGAAAGAAGAAACATATTTGTCAGACGAGTATTTCCTTGTCGCGTTATCGAATTTCTGTGCCGTGCCTGTCTTTCCGGCGGCGCTGTAACCTTCCACCACCGCTTCCTTTCCGGTGCCTTCCTCGACCACGCCCTTCAATACCGAAACCATCCTTTTCGCTATAAGCGGATCCACAACCTGCCTGACCTGCTTTGAAGTGTTCTCTTGAACAAGCTTGTTCTCACAGTCCATGACCGACTTCACCAGCACGGGTTTCAAAAGTTTCCCTTCATTGGCGACCACATTGAGCGCGCAGATAAGCTGCATAGGAGTGGCCGCTATCTCCTGCCCGATCGGCACGATGTAGGAGGAAATGCCGGACCAGTTTGCCGGTTCGCGGAGCGTCCCGCGCACTTCCCCCGCCAGCTGCACCCCGGTCTTCTCGCCGAAACCGAAGGACCTGGCGTACGCGTAGAACCTGTCAGGCCCCAAACGCTGGCCGATCTTTGCGGTGCCGATGTTGCTGGAAAGCTCTATTATCTGCCTGAAAGTAAGATTGCCGTATTTTATGTGGTCGTTTATATTGCGCTTATAGACTTCCCATTTCCCGTTCTCACAATAAATGACCTCGCTCTCGTTCGTGACCTTCTCGGAAAGCCCGGCCGCGAGCGCCACGATTTTAAAAATCGAACCCGGCTCATAGGCTGAAGCCACTGCCTGGTTTTTCATGGAGGCCTGGTTGGCGGACTTTAAGTCGTTGGGATCATATCCGGGGCGCACCGCCATCGAGAGTATTTCGCCGGTCGCGGTATTCATCACAACAGCAACAGCGCCCTTTGCCTTAAAATCCTGGCAGGTCCGGTCCAGCTCTTTCTCGGTAATATACTGGACCATCTCGTCAATGGTCAGGTAAATGCTGTCCCCGTCTTTCGCGGGTTTGGTTACAATGTCATCCGAACTTACTATTCTGCCCTTCGCGTCCTTTACCGCTTCCACCCTGCCGTTCTCGCCGCTGAGTCGGTCGTTCATGGACAGCTCAACGCCTTCAAGCCCCTTGTTGTCGGTACTCACGGCGCCAAGGACATGAGCCAGAAGCCTGCCCCTCGGGTAAACCCTTTTGCTCTCCCTTTCCACGGTAATGCCGGGAATTTTCATGGACTTGATATTTCTTCCGGCCTCGTCTTTTATTTTTCTTCCGAGCCAGACGAAAGACTTTCCCGAGTTAAGTTTTGCCAGGATGTTTTCCCTAGTTTCCGGAAGCTCGCGGGAAAGTTTTTCCGCGGCGTCTTCCTTGTCCTTGACCTTGCCGGTTATCGCGTAGACGGACGGAAGGACTATGCTTATGGCAAGTTCCCTTCCCTTGCAGTCATAGATATTCCCGCGGATGCCTGGCGTCTCCAGCACCTCGCGGTTCTGCCTGTCGGCGTAATTTGTAAGACGCGACTTGTCAAAAACCTGGAGATAAACCGCGCGCGCGAAGATAGCCGCGGCAAAACCGGCGAATAAGAGACCTATGAATTTTATCCTGGAATTGATAACATCCCCCCAATCTTTGGGACTGTTAAAACACGTACCCTATGGTTTTGGCTAACCAGTCCTTAACCCCGGACAGAGCACTTTTGTCTTTGTCATTTTTTTCCGGAACCGTGAGATTCTCGTACTTCTCGGGAAGCACAAACCCGAGATCATTCCTCGCTATTTTTTCCACTCTTTCCGCGGAACGGAGCCCTGAAATCTCAACCCCGGTCATTCTGTTAATATTTAGCAATTCGGCCCGGCGGGCTTTCAGCTTGCCTATTTCAATGCCGGTCGAAACGCACTGGGTTGAAATCCAAACGTAGGTTATGAGTCCGACAACTATGACAATTACCGCCCATTTCTTCATAGTTTCTCCGCAACTCTTAGTTTTGCGCTCCGGCTTCTCGGGTTACTCTCTCTTTCAGCGTCGCCCGCTGTTACCGGTTTTTTCGTCAGTATTTTCAGGGAAGGCGTTTCGCACTTTGCCTTTTCCACGAAGAACCTTTTGACGATTCTGTCTTCAAGCGAATGAAAAGAAATTACGG
>Ga0209083_1001648_pt1 | contig 24423 bp, 16 predicted proteins | sample AM7aDNAmetaG_FD_184132 | JGI IMG/M metagenome (GOLD analysis project Ga0209083, IMG submission 184132) | Freshwater microbial communities from Finland to study Microbial Dark Matter (Phase II) - AM7a DNA metaG (SPAdes) (version 3) | ecosystem: Environmental > Aquatic > Freshwater > Lake ...
AAAAAAGGGTGAGGAATACAATTTGGAAACTGCGGTAAGAACGGCTTTTGACTGCGGCGCGAGGGATATTGCTGCCTGGGGTTACGGCGGGGCTTCGTATATGAGCCAGCTTGCTTGCGGAAGGCCGCAGTACTGCTGGGATATGTTGGGGGAGCTTTATAAAGAATGTAGAAGTAAGAGCAAAAGTTTGTAAGGTTGATAAGGTTTATAAGGTAAAGGCAAAGGTTCGTAACGTTCTTAACGTTTGTAACGTTCGTAACGTAAACATAAGCGATAAAAGTTTGTAAAGTTAATAAGGTTTGTAAGGTAAAAGACTAAAAGTTTATAAGCCGCACTCCGTGCGTCTTGTTCTGTAAGGAAGGATATTTATCATGCCGGACTACGTCCGGCATAGCAGAATAACGTTCTTAACGTTTGTAACGTTTGTAATGTAAGGCAGGAAAAGTTAATAAAGTAAAACGACAGAGGAAGAGTGTATGAGAAAAATTGTGGTGGGGATAATGGTTCTGTTTGTGCTTTGCGCCGGAGCGGGTGCGAGGATGGCGGAAGTTTGGACGAAAACATTCCCTCTTGAAACTGAGAACGCGGAGCTTGCCGGCGATATTGGGGTGGAATGGAAAGGCAACGGGTTCTATCTTACAGGGCTCAAGTGCGTGCCGGAAGGCACCAATACGCGCGGCACGGTTGCAGTCAGGAAACTTGACGCTGACGGCAAAGTTATCTGGAAACAGATCTGCGAAATAGGGGTTGGAGGCGTGGACAGCAAGAACACTCTGGCGGTGGACGCTTCAAATAACGTTTTTGTGGGCGGGTTCAAATATGCCGGCAGAAACAGCAGGAACGCATGGATAAGGAAGTATGATCAAAACGGGAACGTCCTCTGGGACAGGATCTGGGAGAATCTCTACGGCAGCAGGGACGCTAAGATAATGGATCTGGGGACGTCACCCGACGGAAGCTTATACGCGGTTGGATACAAAAATACGGATAAGCTGGTCCGCGAACTTTGGATCAGAAGGTATGACCTTGACGGCAACGAATTATGGAGCAACGCGTACGGTTCCTCGGTCTCTCCCAGCGAGCAGGAGCAGGGGTTGACTGTCGATTTTTCAGGCAACGCCTATGTTGCCGCCTATCAGGACGGAGACAATCAGGAAGTATACCTTGCCGTAAAGCGCTACGGCCCGGACGGAAACCTTCAAAAAGCAATGCGATTCCCAGATAACAGAGTCAGGGCCAGAGTGGTAAGCGAGATGGCTGTTGACTCGGCAGGAAATATTTACATATTGGGTTCGGAGTCAGTTTTTTATCAGGGACGGAATATATTTGTCAGGAAAATATCCCCGGCAGGCGTGAATCTATGGTCTATCTCTTACCCCAATACCGGTTATCAGGTTTTTGGCGGCAACGGAATTAAATTCGACAAAGACATGAATATCTATGTGTCAGCTACCGGCAGCGGCGAGAAGAACGAGAAGAAGTACAGCTGGATCTCAAAACTTGACAGCGACGGAAATGAACTGGCCACCATGGACTATTTTGGCTATGCTTACGGAGTTGATTTTTCGGTCGGCAGGAACAGCGATATTTATGTCATGGGAAACAGTACGGATGCGTGCGGCTTCGCGGAAATATGGGTCAAAAAATACGCGCAAATACCTTAAAGGCGGTTTGTAACGTTCTTAACGTTCTTAACGTTCGTAACGTAAGACGGTAAAAAGTTAGTAAGGTTTATAAGCCACAGCTCCGCTGTGTCTTGTTCTGATAGGTAGGATATTATTCATGCCGGACTACGTCCGGCATAGCAGAATAAGCCACAGCTCCGCTGTGTCTTGTTCTGATAGGTAGGATATTATTCATGCCGGACTACGTCCGGCATAGCAGAATAAGCCACAGCTCCGCTGTGTCTTGTTCTGATAGGTAGGATATTATTCATGCCGGACTACGTCCGGCATAGCAGAATAAGGTTTATAACGTTCTTAACGTTCTTAACGTTTGTAACGTGAGGCGGAAAGCGGCTAAAATTTTGGAACTTTAGTTCCTGGTTGCTGTCTGTGGTATAATGGACTTATGAAAAAAGCATTGATTCTCATAATAGTTTTTGCTGTTGCCGCGCTTGCGCTTTTTGCGGGGTGCGCGGCGAAGGCGCAAGGCGACAAGCTGTATACCTGCCCGATGCACGCGCAGGTACTTTCTGACAGGCCGGGGCAATGCCCTATCTGTGGAATGGATCTGGTTCCTGTCAAAGAAAACGCGAAACCGGCATCAAGCGCTCCCGCTGCAATAACTATCAACAGCGGGCAGGAACAACTTATCGGAGTTAGAACCGAGAAGGCAGGAAAAAGAAAGATGGTTTACACGGTCAGGGCCGCCGGCAAGATTGCCCACGACCCGGAACTTTACAATGCCGTCATAGAATACCGTATAGCGGTAAAAGCTTTCAGGGAAGCGGAGGGCGAAGCGAAAGAGCAGGCAAAGTCCTCGCTTGAATCTGCCAGGGTAAAGATGCTGCACGAAGGCCTTTCCGAAAAAATGATTGACGCTTTTGCCTCTTCCAAAGAAGAACCCGAGTATCTGCTCTTTGCGGGAAAACCGGGCGGCAAACTGCTGGTATATATACAGGTCTATGAATCCGAGATAAATTACATAAAGGAAGGCGCCGCGGCAGAGATCTCAGTTGTCTCATACCCGGGAAGAACCTATCAGGGCAACATACTCTCCCTGGATACTTATGTTGATAAAGATACCCGGACTCTCCGGTCCCGGGTTGAGATAAAAAATACTGACGGAACTCTGCGCCCTGAAATGCTCATAACGGCTGCGATAAAGCGCGACCTTGGAGACCGGCTTGCTGTACCCTCGGACGCGGTGCTTGACAGCGGGATTAAGCAAACTGTATTTGTCAGGTCATCTCCCGGAGTCTATGAAACCAGGCAGGTAAAAACGGGCGTGAAGGGCGAAGGGTATGTGGAAATAGTTTCAGGAATAAAAGAAGGCGAGGAAGTTGCGACCTCCGCCAATTTCCTGCTGGATTCGGAATCAAAGCTCAGGGACATAAGAAAATAGCAGGCCCGGCTGATCTTCCGCCGGAATTCTTTTCCGTGAGGCCAAATGCTTGAAAGGATAGTGGATTTTTCAGCCCGCAACAGGTTTCTGGTCATAATACTCGCCGCCGCGGCCGTACTCGGCGCGGTTTACTGCCTTAACAATATTCCTCTCGATGCCGTCCCTGACCTTTCCGATACGCAGGTAATAATCTACTCAAAATGGGACAGAAGCCCGGATATAATTGAAGACCAGGTTACCTATCCCATTGTCACCAGCCTGCTCGGCGCTCCTAAAGTAAAAGCTATCCGCGGGCTTTCTGATTTCGGTTTTTCCTATGTCTATGTAATATTTGAAGACGGAACCGATATATATTGGGCAAGAAGCAGGGTTCTTGAATATCTCAATAAGACCGTTTCTAAACTCCCCCAGGGTGTAACCACTGAAATCGGTCCTGATGCCACAAGCGTAGGCTGGGTTTTCCAATACGCGCTCGTCGATAAAACAGGCAAGCACTCGGCTTCAGAACTTAGGAGCTTTCAAGACTGGAACCTTAAATACCATATACAATCCGTCAAGGGCGTCGCAGAGGTTGCTACTGTAGGCGGTTATCAGAAGCAATACCAGGTGAATGTGGATCCGGGGGGTCTTGCCGCCTACAATATTCCGCTCTCCGCGGTAATTGACGCGGTAAAGAGCGGGAACAGCGATTCAGGTGGGAGGCTTATTGAGATATCCGGCGCGGAATATATGATCCGCGGGCGCGGCTACGCCAGGAGCGCCGAAGATATCGGCAACATTGCCGTAAAAAGCGTAAATGGAACTCCGGTCCTGGTTAAAAATGTGGCGAAAGTTTCCGAAGGCCCGGATATCCGCCGCGGCGCTTCCGACCTGAACGGGGAAGGCGACGCTGTAAGCGGAATTGTAATAATGAGACAGGGCGAGAACGCGCTTAAGGTAATAAACAGCGTCAAAAAAAAATTGGCCGAAGTCAAAAGTTCCCTGCCTGAGGGAGTCGAGCTGGCTATTGTCTATGACAGGTCGGATCTTATCAAAAGGGCCATCGCGACCTTAAGATCCCAGCTGATAGAAGAGATGATAATCGTAAGTTTTGTCATTCTCCTTTTCCTCTGGCATTTCCCGTCGGCCTTTGTGCCGATTATAACCATACCGGTCTCTAGCCTTTTGGCTTTCATCCCTATGTATTTCCTCGGAATAACTTCAAATATTATGTCGCTTGCCGGTATTGCCATTTCCATCGGCGTGCTGGTTGACGGAGCTATCATTGAGGTCGAAAACGCCTACAAGCGGCTTGAACTGTGGGAACACGGCGGAAGAATAGGGGATCCGCACGAGATCAGGATACAGGCGCTTAAGGAAGTCATTCCTTCCGTATTTTTTTCACTGCTGGTTATTGCAGTCGCTTTCCTGCCTGTTTTTACGCTTGTCGACCAGGAAGGCCGGCTCTTCCGGCCGCTTGCCTACACAAAGACGCTTGCGATGGCAATCGCAGCCCTGCTTGCTCTGACGCTTGATCCGGCCATCAGGCTGCTCTTTATGAGGATGGATAAGTTCACTTTCAAGCCGGTCTGGGCAGCGAAAACTTTCAACTCTCTTTTTGTCGGCACATACTATAAAGAAGACAAACACCCGGTGAGCAGGCTGTTGTTCCGTGTTTACGAACCGGTATGCGAGTTCTGTTTGAGGAATTCCAAAGCCGTAATCATTTCGGCTGTGATACTTATGCTCGCGACCGTTCCCGTGTTTTTGCGGCTCGGTTCGGAGTTTATGCCGCCCTTGAACGAAGGCACGGTTCTCTATATGCCGACAACGCTTCCAGGCATATCTGTGACCGAGGCAAAAAAACTGCTTCAAGCCCAGGACAAACTGCTCAAAGAGATTCCGGAAGTTGAAAGTGTCTTTGGAAAAATCGGGAGGGCGGAGACCTCGACAGATCCCGCTCCGTTCTCAATGATGGAGACCGTGATAGTGCTTAAGCCTGAAACCGGGTGGAGAAAAAACGCCCGCTGGTACTCTTCGCTTCCCGAAGCGCTGCAGGCGCCATTCAGGCACGTCTGGCGGGACAGGATAACCTATGACAAATTGATTGCCGAGATGGACGCGAAGCTCAACATCCCGGGCGTTACCAACGCCTGGACAATGCCCATAAAAGCCAGGATAGACATGCTCTCCACGGGGATCCGCACGCCTATCGGCATAAAGGTTATGGGGCGCGACCTTAAAGTTATCGAGGGCATCGGGCTTGATATAGAAAAAGCACTCTCTGATGTGAAAGGAACCAGGAGCGTGCTTGCCGAGCGGTCGTTCGGAGGTTACTACCTTGACATTAAGTTCGACAGGACCAAACTTGCGAACCACGGTATCTCTATTGACAGCGCGCAGATGTCGGTAATATCCGCCATCGGGGGAGAAACGGTTACCCAGACCATAGAGGGCCGCGAGAGATACTCGGTCAGCGTGAGATATCCCAGGGAATACAGGGATGACAGGGAGAAACTCAGCAGAATATTTGTTGATACGCCTTCAGGGGCGAGGATACCTCTCTCCGAGGTTGCCGACATTTCTCTTTCCGGCGGCCCCTCAATGATACGCGATGAAAACGGCCTGCTGACCGGCTACGTTTATGTTGATCTTCAGGATACTGACACCGGGTCCTATGTCGAAAGGGCGAAGAAGGCGGTCAACGCTTCAATCAAAGTTCCGGAAGGTTATTCTCTGATTTGGAGCGGGCAGTTTGAAAATATGCTTCGCGTGAAGGAGCGGCTTAAGGTAGTGATTCCGCTCGCGTTGTTCCTTATCGTGCTTTTGCTTTACGCAAACACAAAGTCTCATATAAAGACGCTAATCATACTCCTGGCGGTTCCTTTCTCGCTTGTCGGAGCCGTTTGGGCCCTTTACCTGCTGGGCTATAATCTTTCCATCGCTGTCTGGGTCGGAATGATAGCGCTCTTAGGGCTTGACGCGGAGACGGGTGTCTTTATGCTGCTCTTCCTTGATCTGTCGTATAACACGGCAAAAGAGAAAGGCGAGCTGAAGAGCGTGTCTGATCTAAAAACAGCTGTTGTCCACGGCGCGGTGAAGCGTATCAGGCCCAAAGCAATGACTGTGATGGCGATACTTCTTGGACTTTTACCTATAATGTGGTCCTCCGGCGCGGGAGCCGATGTTTTGAAGCGCATTGCCGCTCCCATGATAGGCGGCGTCATTACAAGTTTTGTCCTGGAATTGCTTATTTATCCATCTCTTTACTATATGTGGAAGAAGAAGGCCCTGTAACCAAAAGCCGTGACTTAAATCGCGGCGGTACAGGCGCATAAGGAGGGGCAATGGACAAAAGCCGCAGCTACAACAGGAACGCATTCGTAAAACTGCACGAGATTAGTTCCAAGGCAAAGGAAATGCTTGCCAAGCAGAAGAGCGGAGTCCTTGCCGAAAAAGAACTCGCCCGGGAAAGCAAGAATTTGTGCACCACGAAATCAAAGATGCTGGGCAAGAAGTGCAGATATTAAAGAGAAGTTCCATTCTGTAGTTTTCCTCTGTATGACCAGTCTCATCTAAAAATCCTCATTTTTTCTGTAAGATTAACTTAAAGAATTATAGTCCGGGTAATTTCAAAGGAGGATAGATGAAAGTTATTATAGTGGGGGGCGTTGCAGGCGGGGCGTCAACAGCGGCGAAATTAAGAAGGCTTGACGAGCAGGCGGAAATAATAATGTTTGAACGCGGCGCTGAAATCTCCTACGCGAACTGCGGCATACCCTACCATATAGGCAATGTTATCAAAGAACGGAGCCAGCTCACTATAGTCTCAAAGAATGATTTCGAGAAGATGTTCAAGGTTAAGGTCAGGATTCTCTCCGAAGTTCTCTCAATTGACAGGGCGAATAAAAGAGTAAAAGTAAAGGACCTGCAGAGGAATGAAACCTATGAAGAAACCTACGACAAACTTGTGCTTTCTCCGGGGGGGCAGCCGGTAAAGCCGCCGATTCCAGGGATAGAATGCGCGTGCATATTCACCGTAAGAAATCTTGCGGATATGGATACGATAAAGGACTATATCCGCGAAGCCGCTCCGAAAAAAGCGCTGGTGGTCGGAGCCGGTTTCATAGGGCTGGAACTTGCGGAAAACCTCGCGGGCCTGGGCATGCTGGTTTCGGTGGTTGAACTTGCCGGGCAGGTGATGAACCTGATGGATTTTGAAATGGCCGCAATCATTCACCAGCATATAAAGGCCAAAAAGGTTGAGCTTTACTTAAATGACGGCGTAAAAGAGTTTAAGAACGGGGACGGCTGCATGACAGCTGTTTTGCAGTCCGGAAGGACTATAAAGTCAGATATTATTATACTTTCGATAGGGGTCAAACCAGAAATTAAGCTCGCAAAAGAGGCCGGGCTTGAGATAGGAAAGCTCGGCGGCATCAAAGTTGATAGCGGGCTCAAAACGTCAGACCCGGACATATTTGCGCTGGGTGACGCCGCCGAAACGAACGACCTGGTTTCGGATTTGCCGGCGCTGGTTCCGCTCGCGAACGCTTCCAACAAACAGGGGCGCGTCGCCGCGGAGAACGCGCTCGGCGGCAGCGCGGTTTATGCCGGTACCCCCGGAACCGCCATAGCCAAGATATTCGACCTGACTGCTGCCATCACGGGCAGCAGCGAAAAACTGCTCAGGAGACGCGGAATAAAATACGACAAAGTATTTCTCCTGCCGTCTTCGCACGCCGGTTATTATCCTGATGCTTTCCCGATGACCATGAAAGTGCTGTTTTCTCCGGAAGACGGAAGAGTGCTCGGAGGGCAGATAGTAGGGCTTGACGGAGTAGACAAGAGGATAGACGTAATCTCAACAATGGTCCAGCTTAAAAGGACCGTCTATGACCTGGCCGCGCTCGAACTTGCTTACGCCCCGCCCTATTCCTCGGCAAAGGATCCCGTAAATCTCGCGGGAATGATCGCGGTGAACCAGCTAAAGCACCGTAATATCGCTGTTTTCTGGGATGAGGTTAAAGGGCTTAAAGAAGACGGCGCGATTTTTGTGGACGTAAGATCGCCGCTGGAGTTTGACATCTCCCATATTGAAGGAGCCGTGAATATCCCGCTCGCAAATCTTCGCGGCAGGCTGGAGGAAATACCGAAAGACAGAAAGGTGGTCGTTTACTGTAATCAGGGAAAAACTGCCTATTTCGCGCTGACCATACTCCTGAACTCAGGTTACAAGAATGCAGTGAATCTGAGCGGAGGAATTAAAGTGTACTCTGCGGCTTCAGCCAAACAGGAGAACACGGGAATATTTGAAAACGTTATGGTGCACAAAGCGGAGGACATTATGCAGGTAAAGCCGGGAACAGGCAGAATCCTTGAGATAGACGCAAGCGGGCTTCAATGCCCCGGGCCGATAATGGCTCTGGCAAACAAGATGAAGGAAGTTGATTTCGGCGATGTTGTCCGTATCACGGCAAGCGACCCCGGGTTCAAGAACGATATCTCTGTCTGGTGCGAGAAGACCGGCAATGTGCTGGCCGCCCTGAAAGACGAGAATAAAAAAATTGTGGCGGAGATACAGAAGGGAAAGAGGTCTGAGGAAAAGAGCGGGGTTATTCCGCACGATAAGACCATCGTGGTCTTCTCGGGAGACCTGGACAAAGCCCTCGCGGCCTTTGTTATAGCGAACGGCGCTATTTCTATGGGGCGCAAGGTCACAATGTTCTTTACTTTCTGGGGGCTGAATATTCTAAGAAAATCCAAAGGGCCGGCAGTGAAGAAAGGGCTGCTGGATAAGATGTTCGGGATGATGATGCCCAAAGGGAGCGGCAAACTGGGCCTCTCAAAAATGAATATGGGCGGTATAGGCCCTAAACTAATCCGCTATGTTATGAAGAATAAAAATATTAATTCGCTGGAAGATCTCATGGGCGCGGCGAAAATGTCCGGTATCAGAATAATCGCCTGCCAAATGTCGATGGATGTAATGGGTATAAAAAGGGAAGAACTGATAGACGGAATTGAGATAGGCGGAGTGGCGAATTATCTGGGGTCGGCGGAGGACTCTGACACTAATCTCTTCATATAACGGGATTAATCCAATAATGGATAGGCCAAACGGCAAGCACTTAGGTAGAAATTCGAAACAAAATAAAAAAATGCACAGATAGGCGGCGCGCTTTCGGGCTGCCGCCTGTTTTGTTTCTTGCCTTTTGTTTAGTGTCTAGCGCTTAGAAATTCGTGCTTGACAATATTTCTCCGAAAGTGTTTTTAGAGTGCAACTGTCTCATAAACAGGTTATAATGGAGCGCGGAATGAAAATGCCCGCCCGGAAAACCGGAATGACTGACACAAGGAAGAAAAATGGAAAAACTAAAGTTTGAAGACATGAACCTTTCGCCTGAAATAAAAAGGGCAGTTAAGGATATGGGTTTTGAGGAAGCGACGCCTATTCAATCACAATCTATTCCTCTGCTGCTTGAGGGAAAAGACGTGCTGGGGCAGGCGCAGACAGGCACCGGCAAAACGTGCGCTTTCGGCATACCCATTCTCGAGAAGATTGATCCCAAAGACAGGTCACTGCAGGCCATAGTGCTTTGCCCTACCAGAGAGCTGGCTATTCAGGTGGCTGAAGAGGTAAAGCAGCTTTCAAAATACAAAAGAGGCATATACATTCTGCCTGTTTACGGCGGACAGCCGATAGACAGGCAGTTGAAAGCGCTCGCTCAGGGTGTGCAGCTTGTGATAGGAACCCCGGGAAGGGTGCAGGATCATCTGGACAGAGGCAGCCTGCGCCTTGATAAAGTTAAGATTGCGGTCCTTGATGAAGCCGACGAGATGCTGGATATGGGTTTCATCGAAGATATAGAAAGAATACTGAGGAAGATGCCGAAAGAGAGGCAGACGCTTTTCTTCTCTGCTACTATGCCTTCCGCTTTCCTGAAGCTGACTGAAAAATACCAGCGCAAGCCCGCGCACGTAAAGGTCGTTCACGAACAGCTGACCGTTCCGAGCATAGAACAGTCTTTTTATGAAGTTAAAGATCCGATAAAAGTAGAGGCCTTGACCCGGCTCATAGATTTTCACAATTTAAAACTTGCGCTGATATTCTGCAATACAAAGAACGGGGTAGACACCCTGGTTGAACACCTGCAGGCAAGGGGCTATTCGGCCGAAGGGCTTCACGGGGATCTGAAACAGGTCCAGCGCGACCGCGTGATGGGAAAGTTCAGGAGGGGCGCCGTTGACCTGCTCGTAGCCACAGATGTCGCCGCGAGAGGCCTGGATATAAGCGATATAGAGGCAGTTTTCAATTACGACTTGCCGCAGGATGAAGAGGCCTATGTGCACAGAATAGGCCGCACGGCCAGGGCCGGCAAGGCGGGAAAAGCCTTTACCTTTATCACCGGCAAATCCGAGTTTTTCAAACTAAAGAATATTCAGAAATACTCAAAAGCGAAAATACACCAGAAAGGCCTGCCGTCCTCGGAAGATGTAGGTGAAATCAGGAAGACCCAGCTCGCGGATAAAGTAAAGGCGGTTATTAAAGATGCAGACCTGAAAAAGCAGATAGATTCCATTGAGGCGATGATTCTGAACGAGGATTTTGGTTCCATTGAGGTCGCGGCCGCGCTTTTAAAGATGCTTATGGGCGAGACCGTTGAGACAGAGAAGAGCGAGTACGATCAGGACGACCTTGAAAATACCGGCGCCACGCCGGGCAAAGTAAGGCTTTTCGCGAGCGTAGGCAAAGACCAGAACTTGACGCCGCGCGATATGATAGATTTCCTTGCGAAAGAGGGAAAGATAGATTCCAGGCTGGTGACAAAAATGTTTATGCACGACAGATTTACCTTTCTGGAAGTCCCCATGGAAAACGCTAAAAGCCTGCTTCGCGCAGTAAAGGATAAGCAGATAAAGGGACAGAGAATACATTTGGCGCCCGCCCTTAAAAGATAAAGCAAATTCGAAATCAGAAATCTGAAATTCGAAACATAGGCAGCAAAGGTTTTGAATTAGTTTCGAATTTCATGCTTCGAACTTCGAATTTGGTTTTCTTCCTACTATGATTTTCGTCATAACCACCATTTCAATTTCCGGATATAATCTCAATGTAAATAATGTTTTAAAGGGGGTTTTATGGATAAGAAACTTGCAGGAGCTATAAACGAGCAAATAAACTCTGAATTGTATTCGGCATACCTCTACAAGGCGATGTCTCTGGATTTTAAGAACAAGAATTGGGACGGAGTCGCGCAATGGCTGAAGGTGCAGGAGAGCGAGGAAAAAACGCACGCTGAGAAGCTTATCGGTTTCCTTGGCGACAGGGGAGAGAAGGTTATATTGAAGACCATTCCCCAGCCTCCTTCTTCCTGGAAAACCGCCCTGGAGTGTTTTGAGCAGGTTTACGACCATGAAAAAAATATTACCAGGCAGATAAACGCGCTTGACGACCTTGCTTCAAAGGTTGACGATAAACCGGCGAAGATCCTTTTGCAGTGGTTCATCACCGAGCAGGTTGAGGAGGAGAAGAACTCTTCCTATATAGTCGAGAAGCTTAAGCTGGTGAAACAGGATTCCGGCGGGTTCTTCATGTTCGATAAGCAACTTGGAAAGAGAGGACAGAGCTGAAGATTCGGGCCGCTCCGGTTTGAACCGGAACGGCCTTTTTTACGCCGCATTATGACACTTGCTAGGTATCATTAGGGGTGATCGGAGGAAACATGGCTAAGAGAAAAATAATAGAAATCGACGAAAGCAAATGCAACGGCTGCGGAGCCTGCGTCCCGAACTGCCCTGAAGGCGCGTTTAAAGTCATTGACGGCAAGGTGAGGCTGATAAGCGATCTTTTCTGCGACGGGCTCGGGGCTTGCGTCGGGCATTGCCCGGAAGGAGCTTTGAGCGTTGTTGAACGCGAAGCAGTTCCGTATGATGAAGCCAAAGTCATGGTGAATATCGTCAAGGCAGGGAAAAATACGATAATTGAACATTTAAACCATCTTAAATCTCACGGAGAAAAGAAATTCCTGCGAATTGCGCTGGACTATTTGAAGGCGCGCAATATTAAGATTGATTTTGAAGGAGAAGCGGAGCCGGCGAAAACGAGCGCCTGCGGCTGTCCGGGGGCTGTTATGCGGGATATGAGAGGCGAAGCCGGGGAAGATGCCTGCGAGGGTAAAGCAGGAGAGGTTCACGCGACAGGCAAATCACAGCTTCGCCAGTGGCCGGTGCAGATAACCCTTGTGCCGCCAAGCGCCCCGTATTTTGAGGGAGCCGACCTTCTGATAGCGGCAGACTGTGTTCCTTTTGCCTATGCGAAATTCCACGATGATCTGTTAAAAGGAAAAGTAGTGCTTGTCGGGTGTCCGAAACTTGACGATACCGAATTTTACGCCGAAAAATTCACGGAAATATTCAAAGAGAACAATATTAAGTCGGTTACTGTTGCGAGAATGGAAGTCCCCTGCTGCGGGGGAATTGTAGCGGCGGCGAAGAAAGCGTTATCCGAATCGGGCAAAAAGATACCTTTTACGGAAGCGGTGATAGGGATTAAGGGGAATAGAACTTAAAGCAAAAAAGTTTATAAGGTTTATAAAGTTATAAGGTTTGTAAGGTAAGAACAAACAATAATGTTTGCAAGACTTGTAAAAAATAGTACATGCATCACAAGTCTGGATTTGCAACGGTTTTGTTTGGTTTTACTTTATAAACATTACAAACCTTATGAACCTTATAAACTTTTATTTAGGCGCTATTCTATTGATATTTATTAAACGCGCAAATTTCGGTTATACTCTTGCGTATCTTCTTGCGAGGCTCTTTGTTTTCCGCATACCCCACCGGCACGATAATATCAACCTTTGAAGCCGCGGGCAGCCCGAGGACTTGTTTTACTCCCTTTTCATTGAACCAGCCCATCCAACAAGTCCCAAGCCCCAGTTCGGCGGCCTGCAGAATGAAATGTTCAACGGCAATGCCTATATCCACAAGGTAGTACCGGGTGTCTCTTACAAAATTCCCCACTCTAGCGGTAAAACTACCCCTTTCAGATATAACCACCAGTATTGCGCCGGCCTTTTCAGGCCAGGATGCCGTGTAGGGGGCTGAGAAAGCGGCGCGGCAAAGTTCATTTTTTAGGCCCTGATCGTCTACGATAATGAATTTCCAGGGCTGGGAGTTGCAGGCGGAGGGAGCCAGTCTTGCCGCCTCGACGCATTTAAGCAGGTCTTCACGATTTACCGGTCTGCCGTTGAATTTCCTGCAGCTTTCGCGCTTGCTGACGAGTTTAAAAAAGTTTTCCATTGTTGCCTCCGGAGCAATATTATAACATCGGCAAGACAATATCAACGGAATACATGCGCAATGGAAAGACATTGACAAGCGCGCGGTTTGGCGTTAGTATTATTTTGCAAGCATTAATGACCTCTAATTGTTGCGGCAAAGGGGGATATAAAGTGAAGCAAAAGAGGCCCATTAGGGAAAAGCAAATAACCGGCAAGGTCCCCACCTGGGAACAAGTATTTGACGCAATTCCTGATTCTGTAGCCCTGATAAGCCCGTCCTTTGAGTTACTCAAAGCCAATAAAGCAATGCGAAAGTTTCTGGACATTCCGTTCGGCAAAGAATTAAAAGGCAAATGCCGTGACCTGATGAAAAAGATTTGCCGCTCCAAAGTTTGTCCCGTAAAGGCGCTCCGCAAGAAAAAAAAACGGTGCATTTCCGAGATAGAAATAGAAGGGCGCTGCTACCGCGTAAATATTGATCCTGTCTTTTCCGGAAAACAACTGAGCGGAATGACTCATACAATCACCGATATCACGGGTCTTAAAAAGTCGCAGGCGGAATCCGAGAGGTTTTTCGCGATGACAAGCGTCTTAAGGCGGGTGGACCAGACTTTAATGCTCAAAAGAAACAGCGCCGCGCTCTATAAAGATATTTGCAACGCTATTATAAAATCCGGTTTCATTAGGTTTGTCTGGATCGGGATTGCCGACAGGGAAAAACAGGAAATAGCGCCTGCAGCCTGCGCCGGCTCAAGCAAATGGTATATAGATAACCTGTATATAAAATATGATAATTCCAGATACGGCAGCGGCCCGACAGGAATAGCCATAAAAACAAATTCCACGGTGGTAGCCAATGATCTTTCAACAAATAAGCTGTTTTCACCCTGGAGAGCCAGAGCCGGGAAAGCGGGGTTCGCCTCCAGCCTGGCTGTTCCGATAATACACAAAAAAGTTGTAATAGGCAGCCTGAATGTATATTCGGGAATAAAGGATTGTTTTGGAAGAAATGAAGTGCTGTTTTTTGAGGAGCTGGCTTCGAATATCGGCCTCGGTCTTTATACGATTGAAAAGGAATCGGAAAGCAGGCGGCTGGCGGACTTCTACAGACAAAGCGCGATTCCGGTGATTGAAATTGATGATTCCGGCAGGACTGTATTTGCGAACCAAAACGCCGGGAAACATTTTAAGGAGATCGAAACGCTCGGCATAAAACACCCGGTTTTTCAGGCGCTTCAGGCGTCGAAAAATGAGCAGCGGCCGGCATCTCACGGAGGAGAGTTTGAAGGCAGGTATTATTTGGCAAACAGTTACCGCAGCCGGGAAAGCGGAACTATAAGATATTACTTTTTAGATGTTACGCAGAGAAAAAAGACGGAAGAGAAACTGAAACTGACTGAAAACAGATTCCGGCGGCTGTTCGACAATATGGTTATGGCTGTTGTCCGCTGTAAAATTATATATAAGAGAGGCGAGGCCGTTGATTTCCTTCATCTTGAAACCAATAAAGCCTACCATAAAATAACCGGGTTTGGAGCGGTTATCGGCAAGAGTATGAATGACGTGTCTCCCGGCATCTGGAAACAGGACGCGCCATTGCTTGAAGCCTGCGCCCGGGTGGCGCGCACCGGAAAGTCAGAGCATTTTGAGATGTTCATAGCCGGCCTAAACTCATGGTACAACATCAGTTTGACAAGCGTGGAGCGGGGCACTTTTGTCGCCGCTTTTGACAACATAACAACGCGCGTAAAGAGCGAGTTCGCCCTTAAGGAAAGCGAAGCGAGATTTAAGAGCCTTTTTGAGGCTTCACCCGAAGCAATTTCCGTGACCGACCTCTCCGGCCGGGAATTAATGACAAATAGAATGTACTGCAGCCTGTTTGGAAAAAGCGCCGGGCGTAAACCGGATGAAAGAACTGCAGAATTTGTTGTGGAAAAATACTTTGCGGATGAAGACAAGGCCAGGGCCAATGAGGACAGAAAGAGAACTCTTTCAACCGGGAAAAGCTCCCTCTCTCTGTATACGGTTGTCAGGAAGGACGGAACGCGCATCAAAATTGAAGTTACGAGAGCAGTTCTCAGGGACACAAAAAGATCCGTTGTCGGGTTGATAACAGTTTTCAGGGATGTGACGGTAAAACAGAACCAGGAGGAGAAAATCAGGCGCAGCGAGGCCATGTATAAGTTATTGGCCGAAAACACCGGCGACGTGGTTTGGGTCCTGGACAATGAGCTGAGATATACCTATGTGAGCCCTTCGTTTCTCGCTTCGCGGGGGATTAAGCCTGAGAGCGTAATCGGCAGGAGCATAGAGGATTATTGCGACGAAAAAAGTTACCAGGATATGAAAAAAGCAACCTCTGAGCTCCGCGAAGCGGCGCTTGCAGGCAACACGCGCGCTTTAACTACAAGAATCCTGGAGAGCCGGCTGAGGACTGCCGAAGGCGCTTATATTATAGGCGAGGTGACGCTCAATATTATATTGGACAAGCAGGGTAAGCCGATCGGCTTTAACGGCGCTACGAGGGATATCACCGAAAGGAGAAAGCTTGAAGCCAACCTGATCCAGGCGCAGAAACTTGAAACTATCGGCCAGCTCGCGGCGGGGGTCTCGCATGAATTCAACAATCTGCTCACCATAATTCAGCTTTCCGCGGAAGAAGCCATGCTTGTCGGGACAAAGGAAGCTTATGAAAGGATGGCAGGGACTGTTGTGGAGACAACAAGCCAGGCTTCAACGATTGCTCGAAGGCTGAATGATTTTGCCAGGAAGCAGAAGATGGAAAAACACCCTGTTGATGTCGTAAAGTGCATGGACAAGGCAGTTGAAATGATAGAAGCCCAATATTCCAAGCAGGGGATAAAAATCACAAGGGAATTCGCGGAAGTTCCCTCAACGCTCACCGATGATAAGCTGCTCCTGCAGGTCTTTATTAATCTTCTCAAGAACGCCCAGCAGGCAATGCCTTCGGGCGGAACCATAACCGCGCAGGTCAGTTATTCTGACGGAAATATTTACGCGAGCGTTGCCGATACCGGCACCGGCATAAAGAAAGAGAATCTTGAAAAGATTTTCACTCCCTTTTTTACCACGAAAAGCGCGACCGGCTCCGGCGGGCAGCACGGTGTAGGCCTTGGTCTCGCGGTAAGCTATTCTATCGTGAAAGGCCTTGGAGGCGGAATAAGAGTTGAGAGCGAAGAAGGGAAGGGAGCGAAATTCACGGCTTCTATCCCTGTTGTTCTAAAAAAGGCCGACGAGCTGAGCGCGCCCAGTATTAAAGACCTGCCGCCGACACGGGGAGGAAGAATACTTGTAGTTGATGATGAGAAACCCATACTCGGGCTCATGAAAACAATACTCGGCGCCTCAGGTTACGCCGTTGAGACAGCCGAAAACGGGAAAGATGCCCTGCTGGCCCTTGAAAACTTTAAGGCGGATGTGATTCTGCTTGATATGGTGCTTCCCGGGACTAACCTAGAAACCCTGCTTGGCTATTTATACTCGCGTTTTCCCGGAATCAGAGTTATAGTTGTCACCGGACTCGGGGACGAGGAGATGAGTAACTGGCAGCCGGTTCTTCAAAAATTCGGTGTTTGCGGCGTAGTTCTTAAACCTTTCGACTTCTCAAGGCTTAAGCTTGAAATTGACAAATGTCTTATTCCGCGGGCGCGGTAGTCCGTCCGGGAAGGGGGACTGAATGAAAAATACCATCCTGCTGGTTGATGACGACGAAATTAATCTCAGGCTGCTTGAGGCTCTTCTTGCTCCGGAAGGCTACAGCCTCGTGTTTGCGGGCGACGGGAAGGAAGCGCTTGAGCGGCTTAATTCTGCAGGAGCGGATTTGGTGCTTCTTGACCTGATGCTGCCAAAGCTGTCCGGTTTTGAGGTCTTAGAGAATATCCGGAGAAGTCAGAAGCACGCCAATCTTCCGGTAATAATTATTACCGCCCTTAAGGACATAGAAAACAAAAAGAAAGGACTTTCTCTCGGAGCAGATGATTACATCTCAAAACCTTTCGATACAAACGAACTGCTTTATAAGGTTGGGGCTCAATTAAACATAAATTCTTTCAGGAAGCAATCTGACCGGATATCAGCCTTGATATCAAGCCTGGCCAGCCTCAATGAGGGAGTGATAATAACAGACAGGGATTTTGTTCCGACAAATGTAAATCCTAAAGCGAGGGAATTACTGGGAATAAAAGATGTTCCCGTTGATCTTATGAAGTTTTTTAAGGAAGAATTTGACGCCAAGGTAAAGGCCGGGCCGCAACGGGCAGGTTTTCTTCTGCAGCACAAGCACAGCGGAGAAAACGGCCCGGTGCTCTCGCTGATAATAGAGCAGGTGAAGAACAAAGATGCCTGCCCGGAGTGCTATATTTTTGTCGTTAACAAGCAAAACGGCTGGAAATGATTCGAAAGCAGGCGGTTGGGCGCGGCGGAAGTTTCGCGGGGAAAATTTAACGGGAAAAAAAGTAATTTTGCTGATACAATAATGTAAACATGGTTTCGCCGGAGCGGCAATGGCCCGGAAAAAGACAGGAAGTCATAGGACTGCCGGGGGGCTTTCGGCTTCCGCGGCGTACAGGATGCTGAATATGATCCTGGAGTCCGCAAAAATACGGACCGACATAGTTGACCGCAATTTTAATGTTGTTTTCGCGGACAGTTTTACCAGAGAAGAACTGGGCGAGGCAGGCGGGAAGTTCTGTTACGAGTATTTTAGGGGCAAGGACAAGCCCTGCCCCGGCTGCGTAATCCGTGAAGCCGCGCGGAAGGGAACCGCGCAAAGCACCGAGATTTACAACGAGCAGGAAAAAAAGTGGAAGAAGATAATCGCAATTCCTTTCAAAGACAATGACGGAAGGGAACTTTTCTCGGAAATAAAAATTGATATTTCCGATTATGTAAGATCCAGAGACATCTTTGAGTCTTTGAGCAGGGGGTACGAGGAAAGGGAAGAAAGATATAAGGCGCTGTTTAACAATGCGAAGATCGCCTGGTTTGTGGCGGAAGCTTCAACCGGTATCATTGCCGATGTCAACCATGAGGCCGAGAAACTTAGCGGACGGAACAGGCAGGAACTCATAGGAATGGACCGGCTAAAGCTTCACCCTCCGGAAGATGAGAAGTTTTACAAAGAGCAGTTTAAGTCCCACATAATGCAGGGGAACGTTCTGGCGGCTGAAGCGGTTGTGTGCCGGAAAGACGGAAAGCGCGTGCCGGTAGAAATTAGCGCGGTGCTTTCAGATTCAGGCGGCAGAAAATACATCCAGGGTCTCTTTGTCGATATCTCAAAGAGGAAAAAGGCCGAGGAAGAGCTCCTGAGTTATCAGGCGGGACTTGAGGAAACGGTCAGGGAACGGACCGCGGACCTGAAAGCGGTGAATGAGCACCTTGCCGCCCAGAGCCTGGAACTGGAGAAAGCGAGGCTGGCGGCGGAACATGCAAGCCGGCTAAAGAGCGAATTCATTGCCAGCATGTCTCACGAGCTCGGGACGCCGCTTAACGCCATAAACGGTTTTTCTATGGTTTTGATGAATGGAAAGTACGGCGACCTTAACAAAAAACAGCTGGAATATATGAAGATAATCAGGGAGAGCGTGAATCTTCTGGTCTCCCTTGTCGATGAAGCGCTTGACCTTTCAAAGATAGAAGCGGGAAAATTCGAGTTGAATCTTTGCGAATTTGAGCTGGACAGCCTGCTGGAAAGGTGTCTTTCACTGGTGAAAGAAAAGGCTTTGGATCGCGGCATCAAGCTCTCTATTGAGGCGGTTGCCGGTCTTTTAGTAAAGGCTGATGAAAGGAAGATAATGCAGGTAGTGTTGAATCTGCTCTCAAACGCGGAAAAATTCACGCCGGACGGCGGCAAGTTGGGCGTCAAGTCGGAACTTTCCGGAAAAGAGGCGGTTGTCTCGGTCTGGGACAGCGGCCCGGAGATTAAAGAAGGGGACAGGGAGAGAATCTTCGAGAAATATGTCAGGCTGAAAGATCCGGGAGCCAGGGAAGCCGGAGGAACCGGCCTCGGGCTTGTGATTGCAAAGCGCATGGTTGAGCTTCACGGCGGAAGAATGTGGGTGGAAAACGGGGGGAAGGAGAAACGGACAGTTTTTTGTTTCAGCCTTCCTGTATAAAATATGAAAAAAACTAAAGAGAATAAGTTTTGGACCGTTGCGGCGATCTCCTCCGTCTATTTCCTTGTGCTGGCGGTTTTTTCCGGGAAAACCGGAGGGATCATCTCCGCGCTTTCCATAATTCCGGCGGGCGCCGCGGGTTACTACTATAACTGGAAAACAGGCGCGGTTTCAGGCGCGGTTATAGGCGCGCTGAACATTCTGTTTTTCGGGATATTCAGCCAAAACAGCATGTTCGCCGGAAAGGAATTTATCGGCTGGGGCATAGGAACGGCAATGATAATCGCGGCAGGCGGATTTACCGGTTATTTGCGCTTCCTCACAAAACGCGTCAACGAAGACGCCGAGGAGATCAGGTCTTACGAAAACGAGCTCGCGCTTTATAAGGGTAACATTGAGACTATCTGCGAGAGCAGGACCAGGGAACTGGTAAAAGAGAAAGAGCAGCTGGAATACGAGAGCAGGTCAAAAAGTGAATTTTTGGCCAATACCTCACACGAACTCAGAACCCCTTTAAATTCCGTCATAGGCTTCGCTGAAATACTGCGGGACGGAAGATATGGCAGGCTGAACGAGAAGCAGGAAGAATATGTGGCGATAATACGGGAGAGCGGGAAGGAAGTGCTGCGGCTCATAGACGATATAGTGGACCTTTCCAAGACAGCTTATGCCGGAAGCGGGCTGGATCTTTCCTGGTTTTCAATAAAGGAAATGATAGAGAGGGAACTTGCCATAGTAAAGATACAGGCGTTAAAAAAGCAGGTGGCCATTGAAGTTGAAACAGCAGGCGGGATAGGAAACCTGCTGGCGGATGAACTTAAGATAAAACGGGTGCTTTATAACCTGCTTGATAACGCGGTGAAATTCACGGCACCGGGCGGGACCATAAAAGTCCGGGCGGAAAATATAGCTGACGGAGTGCATGTTTCGGTCGCCGACACCGGAATTGGCATAGAAAATACCGCGATGATTTTTGAGGCCGTTTCGGCCGGGCATGGCCTGGCAACCGTGAAGAAAATAGTGGAACAGCACGGCGGAAAAGTTTGGTGTAAAAGCGAAGGTAAAAATACCGGAGCGGCATTCTCCTTTAGTATTCCCGCTGCCACAAAAGCGTGAGATTTGAATCGGATTTCTGATTTCTGAAATGTCGACACGGAAGGGACATGAAAACTGCTGAAAAACGCTCGTTTAAGAAGAACCTCATAGATCTCCGCTGGCTCACCGTAACAGCGACCGCGTACATGGCTATATTTTCGTCTTCTCATTTCGCAAACCTTGAGTATGTCCACCTGTTGATAATATTCTTCATACTCTCAAACATCGCGCTGTATTTCGTTAAGCCGGAAAGATTCGAGTCTGACGGAGTGAAATACGCCATTTTTCTGACGGATATCGCCCTGGTCTCTCTGAATATTTATCTGACCAAGAACTTTGGCAGCGACCTTTTCTTCTTATATTTTATCGTAATAGTCATAACCGCGCTGGGCCAGGGAATTAAAGGGAGCATCATTGCCACTTTTGTGGCTTCTCTGGTGTATTTTATTCTTGTCATGAGAGGTTCCGTAAATATATACGATGTAAACCTCTTCCTCCGTATTCCGTTTCTTTTTGTAATCGGTCTTTTTTCCGGATTTCTTGTTGAGGATGTTAAGAAAGAGAAGACGCGTTCCGGCGAGCTTGAACTCCTGCTTGACGCCACCGACGCCGTAAACAGGGCTTTGAACATGACGGAACTGCTTTTGGCAGTAAAAACGGCCATGGACGAGCTTAAGAATATTGAAGACTGGGACCTGCTGATGAATTCCGGCAACGGGGAAAGCATCATAAAGCTCAGGAGCGGGGAAGAGTTGCCGCTCAAGGATCTCGGCGACAGATTCAGGAAGTTCATAGTCAACGGCGGGTCATATTTCCGCGACACGGACGCCCATTATTTCCACGTTATGCAGGGTACAAAATCAATCGGAGCTCTCCGGGTTAGGCTAAAAGATAACGCTCTGGTGACCAAGAATGAGACGGCCTTCTTTATGACTTTTGAGAACGAGCTTGTACTGGCGCTTGAGCGGCTAAGGCTTTATGAGGAACTTAGAAGGCTTTCGGAGATAGACCGCCTGACGGGCCTGCTGAATTACGGCAGGTTCCTTGAACTGCTGGACGAACGCATTAAAAACACCGGGAAAAGTTTTGTCATTGTTATGATGGACTCCGACAATTTTAAGACCTACAACGACACATACGGGCATATATCCGGAAATACCTTCCTGAAAAACGTGGCGCGTGAACTCGAAAAGATTACGCGCAAAGACGACCTCGTTGCCCGCTACGGAGGGGATGAATTTGTCATGCTTTTAGAGAATGTGGAGCCAAGAATGCTCGGCTACATTAAAGAGATTAAGAGCAGGATAGAAAACAGCATAAATACAGATGAAAACATGATTCGGGTTACCTTCAGCATAGGCTACGCGGTATTCCCCCAGGACGGAAGGACCTCCGAAGGTATCCTTGCGTGGGCCGATAAATCGCTCTATAAGGCAAAATCCATGGGCAAGAACAGGGTCGCTTATCTGTAGAGGGAGACAAAATGACAAGTATTTTTTCCGGGGACGAAACGATCTTGGTGGTTGACGACGAAGAGAAGATACGGGATTCCATGAGAGGCGTCCTTAAGCGCTTCGGGTACAAGGTTCTGCTTGCCGCGGACGGGGCAGAAGCTGTGAAGGTTTACGGAAAAAAGAAAGATAAAATCCAGCTGGTAATCATGGACCTGATGATGCCGGTGCTTAACGGCAAAGACGCTTCGGTTGAAATGAAGAAACTCAACCCTGACGTGAAAATCATACTCTCCAGCGGGTATCTCGGTTCTGAAATCGGATCGGAGATGCTTGCAGACGCAACTTTGAAATATGTTGAAAAGCCTTTCCACCTGCAGGAATTAATGTACGCCGTCAGGGCAGGACTGGACGCCGTTAAGATAAAGAAAACAAAGCCTCAATGAGAATTCCCCTTTGCATCTTCCGCAACCTTCATTCCTGCCGCTAACTATGGAATAAGTTCCATATTCCCGCTTTACACGATTAAGAATATGCTTTATAATGGTTACGCAGAAAAACGAGGCTATTAAGCCGGTTGGCAATAATAGGAGAACAGCATGAAATGGTCCAGAGCTTTGTTACCTACTTTGAAAGACGCTCCGGCAGATGCGGAGATTATCAGCCATAAACTCATGGTCAGGGGCGGCTATATAAAGAAAACAGCTTCAGGCATCTACAGCATAATGCCTATCGGACTTCGCGTGCTGCAGAAAATAGCGGCAATCGTCAGGGATGAGATGAATAAGGCGGGGGCCGAAGAACTGCTGATGCCGATACTTTCTCCCGCCGAGCTTTGGACGGAAACAGGCCGCTGGAGCCTTTACGGCAAAGAAATGATGCGTGTCAACGACAGAGCGGACCGCAAGTTCGCGCTGGGACCCACGCACGAAGAGGTAATTACAGACATCGTCAGGAGCGAGGTCAGGTCTTACCGCGACCTGCCGAAGAACCTTTACCAGATACAGATAAAGTTCAGGGACGAGATCCGGCCGCGTTTCGGTCTGATCAGGGCGCGCGAGTTCATGATGAAAGACGCGTATTCTTTTGACAGGGATGAGAAAGGCGCGGAGGCAGTGTACGCGGCGATGTTTAGCGCTTACGGGAATATCTTCACGCGTTGCGGCCTGAAATTCAGGGCCGTCGAAGCCGAATCAGGAAATATAGGCGGTTCCTTCTCTCATGAATTTATGGTTCTTGCCGACACAGGGGAAGAGACCATAATACATTGCGAAAAATGCGGCACAGCCGCGAACCGCGAAAGATCAGGCGGAAAGAGCGCGTTTTCCGGCAATCCTTCTGAAGCTGAAAAGCCGGCCGGAAAGATTGCCACTCCAAAAATGAAAACCATCGATGAAGTAGCGGCTTTCCTCAAGAAAAAACCCGCCGAACTTGTAAAAACGCTTATTTACCTCGTGGACGGAGAACCTGTGGCCGTGCTTTTAAAGGGCGATGACGAGCTTAACGAGCATAAACTCAAAAGGAATATGGATGCTACCCAGGTTTTCATGGCCGACGCCAAGTCCGTGGAGAAACTCACCGGGGCGCCGGTGGGGTTCGCGGGCCCGTGCGGGCTTAAAGATATAAAAATAGTGGCAGACGAAGCCGTTAAATTAATGAGAAATTTTGTTGCCGGCGCGAACGAGGCCGATACTCACCTGCTAAATGTCAATCACGGAAGGGATTTCAAGGTTGACGCTTTCTTTGACCTCCGGTTCGCCTGCGAAGGCGACGCCTGCGCTTCCTGCGGGAATCCTCTCAGCTCCCAGAAAGGCATAGAGGTCGGGCATACTTTTAAACTAGGCACAAAGTACACGGAAAAGATGAAGGCGGATTTCCTTGACGAGAACGGGAAGAGGCAAACTCTCATCATGGGCTGCTACGGAATAGGCGTATCAAGGATAATGGCTGCCGCTGTAGAGCAGTGCAATGACCCTGCAGGCATAATCTGGCCGATAGAGATTGCTCCCTATCACGCGGTGATTACAGCCATCAATTATCAGGATGAAGCAATAAAGGCAGCGGCGGATAAGCTTTATGAAGGGCTAAAGGCGTCCGGGATTGAAGTCCTGTTGGATGACCGCGAGATGAGCGCGGGCTTTAAGTTTAAAGATGCCGAGCTCATAGGAATTCCGATAAGGATAACTGTCGGAGCAAGGGGGCTTAAAGAGGATTCTTTTGAAATAGCCGTCAGAAAGACCAAGGAAACGCTTATGGTAAAGACAGGGGACGCGGTCGCTAAGGTTAAGGAGCTTGCCGCAAATGCAAAATAAAAAAGCTCTTATGCTCCTCTCCGGCGGGCTGGACAGCACGATTGTGCTCGGGCTTTTAAAACAACAAGGAGTTGATGTTGAGGCGGTGCATTTCACCTCG
>Ga0209083_1001650_pt1 | contig 24412 bp, 18 predicted proteins | sample AM7aDNAmetaG_FD_184132 | JGI IMG/M metagenome (GOLD analysis project Ga0209083, IMG submission 184132) | Freshwater microbial communities from Finland to study Microbial Dark Matter (Phase II) - AM7a DNA metaG (SPAdes) (version 3) | ecosystem: Environmental > Aquatic > Freshwater > Lake ...
ATGCAAAAAAGGAAAACTTTTTTGTATTGCTTTTTGGGTGTTGCGATATTGAACGAATCGACACCCAAAGATCGACGGGCCTGAAAACCTGTAGGTTTAGAATTGGAATAATTGAGGACCACTTTGGGATGGGATTCATCGGCTGGAAAAACACCGTCATCGGGCAATGCCTTTGACGTCTTGTCGCCGGTTGTAAGAACAGCAGCGGTTGTTGCCATGCCGCTCATCCCGCCATCGAGCGCATCGGTCCATAAAACAAGCTTTTTGTCAGAAAATGTGGTCACGATCCTGACATTCAGGATCGATTGGATATCTGCTTGGATAACTTTCTGCGCGAATATTGCATTGCAGCACAAAATCAATAGAATAAGGATGGTTTGCTTAATCATAAATGTGGATTTGTAGAAAAATTTAAATATTAAAGTTCTGCGAACTTCTGCGGTTTCTGCGGGATATATTGCTTTTATCTCCCGCAGATTGAGCAGATAAACTCAGAAAGAAAACACTGTTAACGACTGGCAATCAATTTTTTATACCTGATGAGGGCTTCAATGTAATAATAGTCGCCATAGGTTAAGGGAGCATCGACCTCGGCTTTGTGAGGAAGCGACCCAACCCCGTGCATCAAAATAAAATCACCGTTCTCTCCCAATTTGGCCGTATAAGCAGGCGAGGCCAACGACCTGATCTGCTTTTCAGCGACATTAAGATATTTGGCCCCTAAATCTTTGTCGCCCAACTGGCTCAACTCGATCAGTGCAGAAGCCATGATAGCGGCTGCCGAAGCATCTCGTGGTTCGTTGGGGATACCTGGAGCATCATAATCCCAATATGGAACAAAATCCTGTGGCATACGGGGATGGTTGATCAGGAAATTGGCAATCTTTTGTGCCTGTTCCAGGTAACGGGGCTCCCTGGTTGCTTTGCACATCATCGTATAACCGTATAAACCCCACGACTGTCCGCGGCTCCACGACGATTCGTCGGAATAGCCCTGATGGGTCTGCTTCTTATGGGGAACACCCGTAATCGTGTCGTACGAAACTACATGGTAGCAACTGAAATCGGGGCGATAATGATTGAGCATCGTCTTATCTGCATGGGATACTGCCATTTGCGTATATGAAAAATCACCAGATCGTCCTGATGCCCAAAGCAACAACTCAAGGTTCATCATATTGTCGATGATAACAGGATACTGCCAAACATCTTTTCTCGAATCCCATGAGCGTATCAGGCCAACTTTTGGATTGTACCGCGTCGCCAACGATTTTGCTCCTGTCAGCATCACCTGAATATAAGAAGTATCACCAGTCAATCGGAATCCGTTGCCGAAGCTGCAATTTAAGATAAAGCCAACATCATGGTTGTTGGTCGTAAATTTTTCACGTTCAACACGGGCCGTGTATTTTTTCGCATAGCCAAGCAGTTTTTCATCCTTGGTGTTTTCGTACAAATACCAAAGTGAACCTGGGAAAAACCCACTGGTCCACCAGCGCGAATCGGAAGTGACCATTTTCCCATTTTGATAGGTCCGCGGAAGGATGCTGTCCTGACCGGCATATTTTTCGGCCATCCGGAGGTACTGTTGAGCAGAAAAATTCAAAGCTTCATCAACAACCTGATTCATAGGTTTTTCCTTTGAAAGAAAATTGCACGAAAAAAAGACTGACGCAAGTAGAAGGATTATCAAGGGTCTCATTGTACTTTATTTGGTTATGATGTGAATTAGTTTGTCCAGACCTGACAGGTTTCGAAAACCTGTCAGTTCTCAGAATATCCATACAAATAAACACAAAATCTCATGTTTTATAACAAGTTAATCGAAGGAACATTCAATATTCATTCTACTTCTTCTATTTTTGTGCAACGAATATGAGAACTTGTGGAAAACATCAAACTCAACAAAAGATTCATTCTGGGAATTACCCTTGTCTCAGCCATGGGAGGGCTTCTTTTTGGTTACGACTGGGTCGTCATCGGCGGTGCCAAACCTTTTTATGAACGATTTTTCGAAATCACACAATCACCTAATCTTCAAGGTTGGGCCATGAGCAGTGCCCTGATTGGCTGCCTGTTCGGTGCAATTATTTCGGGTTACCTGAGCGACCGTTTTGGAAGGAAAATCCCATTGATTGGTGCCGCTGCCCTTTTCACAATTGCCGCATTAGGCACAGGTGTAGTCAACCAATTTACCTTGTTTGTCATTTTCCGACTGATCGGTGGCCTTGGGATTGGGTTAGCCTCTGCACTCTCACCCATGTACATCGCCGAAATCTCCCCGGCATCGATGCGCGGAAGATTGGTTTCGGTAAACCAACTAACGATCGTGATCGGTATCCTGGCTGCACAAATCATCAATTATCTTATTGCCGAAAAAGTCCCGGAAGGTGCGTCTGACCAGCTTATCCTCCAATCGTGGAACGGACAGACAGGTTGGCGTTGGATGTTCTGGGCCGGGACGGTTCCGGCATTGCTGTTCTTTCTGTTGGCATTCCTGATTCCCGAAAGCCCTCGCTACCTTGGGAAATCGGGCAAATGGGACGCCGCCTTACGCATCCTTGAAAAAATTGGTGGATCTGCCTATGCCATCGAAGAAAAAAACAACATCGCGGAAACACTTACCGGAACCGATACAAAATCGGAATGGAAGGCTTTGGGCAACAAAAAAGTGAGGCCGGTCCTGATTTTGGGAATCGTCCTCGCCATATTCCAGCAATGGTGCGGTATCAACGTGATTTTCAATTATGCCGAAGAGATCTTCTCCTCTGCCGGATATTCGGTGAACGATATCCTTTTCAACATTGTTATTACCGGGGCGGTGAACCTGATCTTCTGCCTGCTGGCAATGCGTATGGTCGATAGCTGGGGACGGCGTAAGCTAATGCTGCTCGGCTCGGCAGGACTTGCACTGATCTACTTTATTTTGGGGACAAGCTATTTTTTCGAGTTGAAAGGGCTGGCCATTTTGATGCTCGTTATGTTTGCCATCGCAACCTATTCGCTTACTTTGGCCCCGATCACCTGGGTGATCCTTTCGGAGATTTTCCCGAACAAGATCAGGGGCGCTGCCATGGCAATTGCGACAACCGCTTTATGGATGGCCTGTTTCGTCCTCACTTACACTTTCCCAATCCTGAATAAATTGCTCCATGCAAGCGGCACCTTCTGGTTGTACGCCTTTATCTGCCTCTCTGGATTCTTGTTTATCCTGAAAAAACTTCCAGAAACCAAAGGCAAAAGCCTTGAAGAAATAGAAATTAAGCTAACCCATTAAACAATAGATAAATGAAGAATACCCTATTTTTAACGATTGCCATTTTGATGTGCATCGCTGCAAAGGCTCAAAAATATGATTTGAAGTCCCCGGATGGGAAGCTTACGACTGAAATAGAAGTTAATCAAGGCATTACGGTTAAAGTTCAAAAAAACGGCAATGCGGTTTTGGACCTTGGTGGCATCTCGCTTCGGACAAATGGTGAAAAGCAGCCATTTGCCAACTCGTCCATCAAAAAAGTAAACCGGCAAAGTGTTGATGAGCAGGTAAAACCCATCATCAGGGATAAAAGTGAAACCTATAAAAACTGTTACAACGAACTGACAGTCGTTTTTAAATCGGATTATTCCCTTACTTTCCGCCTGTTTAACGAAGGCCTTGCCTACCGTTTTTCAACGAATTTTAAAGACAGCCTGACCATTCTCAAGGAAAATCTCAATATCCAACTTGGGGAAAATGACTCGGTTCGTTTTCAGCCTTCGAAATCATTCAGGTCATCGTACGAAACACCTTACGAACTCAAGAAGTTAAGTGGAATTGAAGAGGGAAAATTGTGCCATTTGCCGGTCTTGATCCAAAAGCAAAATGGATTATTTGTAATGATCACTGAATCAGATTTATACAACTATCCTGGATCCTGGATCCTCGGTACTGGAAAGGCTAGTCTGAACTTTACGACCCCACTCTTGCCAAAGAAATATTCCTATACCGGCAATGCCTATGTTCAGGGACAGGTTGCTGAAACCTTCGATTGTATCGCGAAGGTTCAGGGAACAAGAACTTATCCCTGGCGGATTTTTGCAGTAACTGACAGTGAATCAGGATTGATTACCAACAATATGGTTTATCTGCTTGCATCACCAACCGAACTGAAAGATGTTTCGTGGATCAAACCAGGAGTTGTAATGTTCGACTGGTGGGGGAAAAACAACATTTATGGGGTCGATTTCAAAGCAGGGGTCAACACCGAGACGGCAAAATATTACATCGATTTCTGCGCTGCGAAAGGTTTCCGCTATTTTCTTTTCGATGACGGGTGGTCTCCAAAAGATGATTTGTTGCACACAGTTCCTGGATTGGATTTGGCCGAAGTCACCGCTTATGCCAAACAGAAAGGTGTCGATGTGATGCTCTGGGTGATCTGGCACTCCCTTTACAAGCAATGGGACAAGGCTTTCGACCAGTTTGAAAAATGGGGCATCAAAGGGATCAAAATGGATTTTATGGACCGCGACGATCAGCCGATGGTCCAGTTTTATGAGGCAATGGTCAAAAAGGCTGCTGAGAAAAAAATGGTGGTCGATCTTCATGGAGCCTACAAACCCTGTGGTTTGAGCCGGAAATATCCCAACCTTCTAACCCGAGAATCGCTCATCGAATTCGAATACAATGGGGGCAACAACTGGGACAATCCCGAACATCACAACCTGTTGCCTTATATCCGTATGTTTACCGGCCCGATGGATTACATCCCTGCAACCATGAGGAATTCAACGAAAGGGAATTTCCGTCCAATTGGTGATTATCCAATGGGACAAGGGACGAGGGCCCATGCAATGGCACTGTTTGTGATTCTGAGCAGTCCGATGGAGATGCTGCCCGATTCACCATCCGATTATTACCGCGAAAAGGAGTGTGCCGATTTCCTGACAAAAATTCCTGTGGAGTGGAACGAGACCCGTCTTCTCCAAGGTAAGATTGGCCAATATACCGTGATTGGCAGGAGATCCGGTAAAGATTGGTTTGTAGGGGCGATCACCAATCAAAAGGAACGCACCCTCGATTTGACTACCGATTTCCTTGCACCCGGCAAGTACCACATCGAACTCATTGAAGATGGGATCAATGCCAATACGCGGGCAGAAGATTTCAAAAAAATCAGCAGGGATTTTCAATCGGGCGAAATATTGAAGTTGAAAATGGCTGCCGGGGGCGGCTGGGTTGCTAGGATATCGCTGGTAAATTAGCAAAGGAAAAAGGCAGAGGAGAAGTATTCCGGATTCAATATCTTTTCATTTGATATCTATTTCAAAGGCACCAGTATTATTTTAAAAAATATTCAACGTAAACATATAATACTTAATTTATGGCAACTAGAATTTGTGTAAAATGTGGAAAAGAGCACGATGTTCATGGTGGCAAAATTTGTGAGAAAGGTCATTTTACTTGCCGATATTGTGCTTCCGGTCACCATCATTGCGCTGTCTGCGGGAAGAAAATGACGTGAAATTTGTTTTGAATGAAAAAGTACAATCCATCCGAAAGCGGCTTTAACGAAATACTCCTTTACACCACCCCAAATGGAAATGTAAAGGTGGAGATCTATTTGCAGAATGAAACCATTTGGCTTACCCAGCAAAAAATAGCCGATTTGTTTGGGGTACAAAGACCTGCCATTACCAAACATCTTAAAAATATTTTTGAATCGGGCGAATTGAAAGAGGAAGTGGTTAGTTCCATTTTGGAACATACCACTCAACACGGTGCAATGGATGGCAAAACACAAGAAACGAAAGTAAAGTACTACAACCTCGATGCCATCCTATCGGTAGGTTACCGTGTAAACAGCAGTCAGGCAACAGCATTCCGTATCTGGGCGACCGAAAGGCTAAAAGAATACATCATCAAAGGGTTCACGATGGATGATGAGCGCTTGAAAAACCCAAACAACATTTTTGGAAAAGATTATTTTGAAGAGCAACTCGCCAGGATAAGGGATATTCGGAGCAGCGAAAGGCGGTTTTATCAAAAAATAACCGATATTTACATCCAATGCAGTGCCGATTACAATGTAGGAACACAAGCGACCAAAGATTTTTTTGCTACTGTTCAGAATAAACTACATTGGGCAATAACAGGACAAACCGCTGCCGAATTGATTTTGGCAAGGGCCGACAGTTCCAAGGATAATATGGGTTTGACCACCTGGAAAAATGCGCCTAAAGGAAGTATCAGAAAAACAGATGTGGGCATTGCGAAAAACTATCTGAACGAAAAAGAATTGAAAGGGCTAAACCGGATCGTAACAATGTATCTGGACTATGCTGAAAACCAAGCCGAAAAAGGTATTATCATGTACATGAAAGATTGGATCGTGAAATTGGACTCATTCCTCCAGTTTAATGAAGAAGCCATTTTGCAGAATCAAGGCAAAGTGTCTCATGAAGTGGCCCTATCATTGGCTGAAGGTGAATTCGAAAAATATCGGATTGCCCAGGACAAATGCATCGAAAGCGATTTTGATAAAGCGGTTAAAAAACTCATTAAAAAGTAAGGATAATTTTAATAGCCTTTCAATTTTCGTTATTTATATATCTGATTTATAATATATTATATGCCAAAAGTCGTTTTATTTACTGCCACAACATTGGATGGGTTTATTGCACGGCCCGATGGGAACCTGGACTGGCTGATCGAATTTCCCAATCCAGACAATCTTGACTATGGATATTCTGATTTCATGCTTGGCGTTGGTTCAATCATTATGGGAAAGAACACCTACAATGAAATCCTGAGCTTTGGTTTCGACTGGCCTTACAAGGGAATAGAAAGTTATGTTGCGGCAAGTGACCCGAAGTTTGAAATCAAAAGTCCTGATACATTCTTAGTTAATGGGAGCCTTGCAAATCTTGTGGAACGGTTGAAACAGGAAAAAGGGAAAGATATCTGGTTGGTCGGCGGTGGAAAGCTGATTACATCGTTTTTGAACCATCATTTAATCGACAGGATGGTCCTGACCATCATTCCGACAATTATTGGTGATGGGATCCGTTTGTTTCCCGACAAACCCAAAGAAACAAGCTGGGCATTGACAGAATGCACCTCGTTCAAAACTGGTATTGTAAACCTCATCTACGATAAGATATAGCTCTGGCGCTAGTCGGTTGTTTTGATATAAAGGCAATTAACATATTGATTATAAATATTATAATATGAAAAAAATTAATTTTTTGGGATTTTTGCTCCTGTTGCTGTTTGCCAGTTGCAGCTCCAAAGTGGAAAATAAAATGGATCTTTCCGGCATCTGGAAATTTGCAGTTGATCCTACAGATAAGGGGATTGCAGAGAAATGGTTTGCCAAACCTCTTACTGATCAGGTGACACTTCCAGGTTCGATGGCCTCAAACGGGAAGGGCGACGATATCACTTTGAGTACAGCCTGGACAGGTCAGATCGTTGACAGCTCCTATTTTAAAAGCCCCGATTATGCAAAGTACCGTGAGCCCGGAAATATCAAAATCCCCTTCTGGCTGCAATCGGTAAAACATTACCAGGGTGCTGCATGGTATCAACGGGAGGTGGATATTCCCAAAGATTGGGTAGGGCAAAACATAAGTCTGTTCCTCGAAAGGTGCCATTGGGAAACCAGGCTTTGGATCGACAATCAGGAAATCGGCATGCGAAATTCATTGGGGACACCACATATTTACGATCTGACTTCAAAGCTCTCTGCTGGTAATCATACCCTGACAATTTGTGTCGATAACCGGACAAAGGAGATCGATCCGGGATTGAACTCGCACAGCATTTCAGATCATACGCAAACCAATTGGAATGGAATGGTCGGAAAATTGGTTCTCGAAGCACGCCCTAAACTCAACATTCGTTCAATTCAGATTTATCCCGATGTTCAGAACAAAAGAATTTCTGTCAAAGCCGTTGTGAATAATCCTACTGGTCAGATCGTTAAAGCAAAATTGAAAATTGATGTGTCTGGTGCAAGTGATCAGGATGCGAAATCATCAAATTATATCCTCAACGATGGTGAAAATATCCTATCAATGACTTATCAGATGGGCGAGGATTGCAAGCTTTGGAACGAATTCCACCCCAATCTTTACAAACTTACAGCAGAATTGACGAATCAAAATTCAGGAATAACTGATAAACAAGAAGTTAATTTTGGGATGCGTGAGTTTAAGGCAGTCGGTAAACAGATTCATATTAATGGGCAGCCTACTTTTTTGCGAGGGACACTCGAATGTGCGATCTTCCCGAAAACAGGCTATCCGCCAACGACTACGGCAGAATGGCTCCGTATTTTCAACATTTGCCGTGCGCATGGTCTGAACCACATGCGGTTCCATTCGTGGTGCCCACCAGATGCTGCATTTGAGGCTGCCGACCAGACCGGTTTTTACCTTCAGGTCGAATGTTCATCATGGGCGAATAGCTCCACAACTTTGGGTGATGGAAAACCATTTGACAAGTATCTTTACGAGGAGAGCCAGCGGATGGTGGAAAATTATGGCAACCATCCTTCCTTTTGTATGATGCTTTACGGCAACGAACCCGGAGGAAAGAATCAAGTCTCATTCCTGACCGATTTTGTGAGTTTCTGGAAGAAAAGAGACTACCGCCGGATTTATACCTCAGGGGCAGGCTGGCCAAACCTTGAAGTCAACGATTACCTAAGCACACCAAGCCCTCGGATTCAGGGTTGGGGCGAACAATTGAAAAGCATCATCAACCGTGCGGCTCCAACAACCGATTACGACTGGTCTTCCAAAATTGCCACACTTCACCAACCGGTTGTCAGTCATGAGATTGGGCAATGGTGCGTTTATCCGAATTTTAAGGAAATTGCCAAATATGATGGAGTGCTCCGGGCCAAAAATTTCGAGATATTTCAGGAAACCTTGAAAGATCATGGCATGTCACAATTGGCCGATAGCTTTATGCTTGCCTCAGGAAAATTGCAGGCTTTGTGCTATAAGGCTGATATTGAGGCAGCCCTGAGGACTCCTGGTTTTAGTGGTTTCCAGTTGCTCGACCTGCACGATTTCCCCGGTCAGGGCACTGCTCTTGTAGGCGTGCTCGATGCTTTCTGGGATGAAAAAGGGTACATTACCCCCAAAGAATACAGCCGGTTCTGCAATTCAACTGTGCCTCTGGCACGTCTGAAAAAACAGGTTTTCACAAATAACGAAATATTTGAAGCAACTGTTGAGGTGGCGCATTATGGCGAAGCACCCATTTCTGCCTGTACCCCGGAATGGAAAGTCGCAACTGGTGATGGGAAAATAATCCAGTTAGGGAAATTCCCTGAAACGACCATTCCCTTGGGAAACTGCTTCCAATTGGGAAAGATCGCTGTGCCTCTTGCCTCCATTATGTCGCCAGAGAAACTGACTTTTGAAGTTTCAATAAATGGATTTGCAAACAGTTGGGATATATGGGTTTATCCGGAAAAGAATTTGGAAGTTGTGGGTGTGGATAAGATTAAAATTACACCAGTTCTCGATAAAGCCACACAGGATTTTCTTCGGCAAGGTGGGTCTGTTTTGCTGACATTGAAAAAAGGGACTTTAAAACCAGAATTTGGCGGAAACATAGGTATTGGGTTTTCTTCCATCTTCTGGAACACGGCATGGACAAGGGGACAAGCACCCCATACTTTGGGGATTTTGTGCAACCCAAAGCATCCTGCTCTTGCCCAATTCCCGACCGAATATTACAGCAACTGGCAGTGGTGGGATGCCATGAGCCATTCAAATGCGATCGACCTGACAACTTTTCCAACACTGCAACCCATTGTCCGCGTGATCGACGATTGGTTCAAAAACCGCCCCTTGGCCCTTGTTTTTGAGGCCAAAGTGGGAAAAGGTAAAATCGTTGTCTCTGGAATCGATTTTAACGAAGGCTTGGATACCCGTCCCGAAGCAAAACAACTGCTTTACAGTCTTACAAAATACATGGCTGGAAATCAGTTTAATCCAAATGTTGAACTTACCGAAGCAAAAATCAGCTCGATCATCAATTGAATCCGAAATCCGAAATCAAAAATCCGAAATCAAAAAACATAATGAACAGATATACAAGATATTACATCATCACACTTTCAATTATTTATGTATTGGGTTCTTTCCCTCAAAGTTCTTTTGGAAGCGGGACAGATTCCATTAGCGTAACCAAATTTGGTGCTTCTCCTGGTTCAAGGGAGAACACTACACTTTTTGTGATCAAGGCACTCGAATCATGCAAAGGGAAAGAAAATGCTGTACTTGTTTTTCCGAAAGGACGGTACGATTTCTGGCCGCAGCATTGTATTGAAAAGGATTATTACGAATCGAATACAACCGACAACAATCCAAAACGGCTGGCTGTTTTTGTTGAAAACCAGCACAATCTGACAATAGATTGCAAAGGCTCGGAATTTATCTTTCACGACCGGATGCAGCCTTTTACTGTCGATCAAAGCACAAATATCACCATTAAAGACGTGAACATCGACTGGGATATTCCGTTGACCGCCCAGGGTCAGGTCATGTCAGTGACCGATTCCTATATTGAATTAAAAATCAATCAGTTGGAATTTCCTTATATCATCGAGAACAGCAAGTTGGTTTTTGTTGGCGAGGCATGGAAAAGCCAATGGAACGGTGTCATGGAATTTGACAAGGAGAGCCATTTGATACCTCAGGGAACTGGCGACAGCCCCTGTCTCGGAAATTCGTGGAACAAATACAAAGCTCAGGATTTGGGAAATGGGATAGTACGGTTGATTTACCCGTTCAAACGGAAACCTGCCGTTGGAAATTTCCTTGTGCTGCGCCACAGCGACCGCGACCATGCAGGTATCTTTATTTGCAACAGCAACAATGTAAACCTCTATGATATAAATATATACCATACCGCAGGACTAGGTGTCCTTTCCCAATATGCCGGAGACCTTACTTTCCGAAATGTAAAAGTTGTTCCCAATCCTGCCAAAACCCGTTATTTAAGTGGTCATGACGATGGGTTCCATTACTCGAACTGCAAAGGACAGATCACCATTGACCATTGCGAATTTGCCGGGTTAATGGACGATCCGATCAACGTACATGGGACAAGTGTCCGGATTATAAAGCTCATCTCAGGCAATAAATTGCGATGTAAGTTTATGCACGAGCAAAGTGTCGGAATGATCTGGGCCGTCACCGATGACCGGATTGGCTTTATCGAAAATGAAAGCATGCAGACTGTCGCAACAGGAAAGGTAAAAACTTTTGCAAAAATCGACAACGAAGTATTCGACCTTGAGTTTCAGGGTGCGTTACCAGTAGGTATCAAAGAAGGCAATGCATTGGAAAATTTATCCTGGACGGCTTCTGTTTCGATTACAAACAGCAATTTTAAAAGCTGTCGTGCAAGGGGGATCCTGATTACGACCCCAGGAAAAGTTGTGATCGAAAACAATATTTTTGAATCGAGCGGTTCTGCCATCCTGATTGCCGGCGATGCAAATGCCTGGTACGAATCGGGAGCGGTTACCGATGTGCTGATCCAAAAGAATGTCTTCCTCGACCCATGTATGACCTCTATGTACCAGTTTTGCGAAGGGATCATCAGCATTTATCCCGAAATACCCAAACCACAGGCAAATAAGCCATTCCATAAAAATATCCGGATCATCGGGAATGAATTTCATCCTTTTGATTATCCTGTCCTTTACGCAAAATCGGTTGAGGGTTTGACTTTTTCGGACAATACGATGATCCGCAGCAACAAGTTTACACCGTTTCATTCAAGAAAAGCCGGGATAACCCTTGATGCCTGCAGCAAAATCACGATTGCCGGGAACAAGGCCCAGGGCGATGTCCTTGGCAAAACTGTCAAACTTGAAAATATGCCAGCATCCGCGTTGAAGCTCCCCAAAAATGGTTTTTTCTCATTTGTAAAATAAACCCTGTTAATTCAAAAACACAATGAAAAGTAAATCAATTAATTCTATTTTATTGTTGATTTTTGTAGTTACAATGTTGGCTTTTCCAATAGGTTCTTATAGTATTTCAGTTGGAACCAAAAGTGCTGCAACTACCAGCGAAATCCTGACACCCGCACCAAAGCTTCAACCAAGAATCAACGGACCCCTGGTTTATGGTTGCCGACCTGGTCATTATTTTCTCTACCGGATTCCTTGTCAGGGGGAACGGCCCATCACTTTTGCGGCTAAGGGTTTGCCCAAAGAGTTGAACCTTGATCCGGCAACTGGCATCATCACAGGAATGGCACCGGTAAAAGGGGAATATCCTGTTGTGCTTCAGGCCATCAATTCAAAAGGTAAATACAAACGTAATTTTAAGATTATTTCTGGGGATCAGTTGGCATTGACTCCTCCTATGGGATACAATCATTGGTATGCCCATTATGACAGGGTCACCGACAAGATGATGCGCGAAGCTGCCGATGTGATGATCAAAAGTGGCATGGCCGATGTCGGATATCAGTATGTAAATATCGACGATTGCTGGATGAATGCCCCGAAAAACAATGATCCAAAACGTGTCGGTCCATTGAGGGATGAAAAAGGGAACATCAACACCAATACTTATTTTCCTGACATGAAAGGTCTTACAGATTATATTCATAACAAGGGCCTTAAAGCCGGGATTTACACTTCCCCGGGAACATTGACCTGCGGCGGTTTTACCGGAGCTTATCAGCACGAAGAACAGGATGCAAGGCAATTTGCGGCTTGGGGCTTCGATTTTCTCAAATACGACTGGTGTTCATATGGACAGATTATAGGAAAGGACAAAAGCCTTGATGCTTATCAAAAACCTTACAGGCAAATGGGAAAGATCCTGAAATCGCTTGACCGCGATATCGTTTTTAACCTTTGTCAATATGGAATGGGAGATGTCTGGAAATGGGGAGAAGAGATTGGGGCACAGTGCTGGAGGACTTCAGGAGACCTGGGTTTTGAATTGGACAAAATTTTTGATGTGGCGATCAACAACAGCAAACATGGGGATTACTCCAAACCCGGATCATGGAACGATCCCGATTACATCCAGATCGGTTACATTGGCGATGCCGGTAAAATGGGGTTGCCCCACCTTACCCCGATGCCACCTGTAATGCAGTTTGCCTATATGTCGTTGTGGTGCCTGATGGCCTCCCCTCTGGTCTATAGTGGCGATATGTCGAAGCTCGATGAATTTACGATCAATGTCCTTTGTAATCCTGAAGTCATTGATATCGATCAGGATCCATTGGGGAAAGGCGGAAAAGTGACCCTGCTCCCAAACAATTGTTTTATCATGGTAAAAGATTTGGCCGACGGGTCAAAGGCGGTTGGGTTGTTTAACCGTGGAAAGGATCCAGTTGAAGTCACTGCCGATTGGAATACACTTCAACTTTCTGGAAAACAAAAGATTCGAGACCTTTGGCGACAAAAGGAACTTGGAATTTTTCAGGAGAAATTCAGTTCATTGATTCCAGCCCAAGGTGTGGTGTTGGTTAAGATCAGGAAATAGTGATGAAAAAATGGCATTTGATCAGTACCAACAAATGGAATAAAATACGCTATACAGCTTATGCCCCTGGATATGACATCCTTGGTACGATTTTTTCGAAATCGAGGGAAATATCAATCAGGGAACTTGATATCCAAAAGGATGACCATGTTTTAATCGTGGGTGTTGGTACCGGTTTAGATTTGGAATTCATTACTGAAGATTGCAGGATAACCGCTACAGATATTACCCCGGCTATGATTGACAGGACTTTGAAAAGGAACAACATTTGCAAACGTAACCTTTCTGCCATTGTCATGGATGGCCAGAAACTTAGTTTTCAGGACAATAGTTTCGATAAAATTATTTTACATTTGATCCTGGCTGTAATTCCTTATCCAATTGCTTGTCTCAAAGAATGCGAAAGGGTCTTGAAACCCGGAGGGTGCATTGCCATATTCGATAAATTTGTACCGCAAGGCAGAGATGCGTCATTGTTGCGTAAATTGCTTAATCCCATCACCAACCTGTTGTTTAGTAACATAACCCGAAGCATCGGAACAATTGTCGGGGAAACCAAATTGTTGACTATTTCGGATTTAAAGGCTGATTTTAATGGGAATTTCAGGATCATCAGGTTGAAGAAAAAAGAAATATGAAACGGATACCTCATCTTTTTTGGATAGCAATTGCCCTGATTTTATTGGGTGGACTTCTTTTGGCAATCGGCCTTTACAATGCCCATCAAGTTAAAATAACAGAGGTTGAAATAAAATCCACCGATATTCCCAAGTCGTTTGATGGGACCAGGATGGTCTTTATTTCCGATATCCATTTTGGTCCTTATTTGTCACAACAACAATTGGCAAAAATCGTTGACCAAATCATTCAGATTAATCCTGAACTCATTTTACTGGGGGGAGATTATGTTTTTTACAGAAAAAAATACATCGCTCCGTTATTTAAGGAAATAGGGAGGCTTCATCCCCCTTTGGGTGCTTTTGGGGTGCTCGGAAATCACGATCACTGGGCTGATGACAATGAAACCAGAAGAAAAATGAAAGAAAACGGGATCACTTGTTGCGACAACAAATCTTTTTGGGTGAAAAAGGGGAGCGACAGTATCAGGATTGGTGGAGTGGATGACCTTTGGTATGGTACTCAGATGCCGGAAAATACATTGAGAGGCCTTAAAAAATCCGATTTTGCTATTCTTCTGTCACATCATCCCGATTATCTCGAAAATATCCATTCTAACCTTATCGACCTTACCCTTTCGGGACATACCCACGGTGGACAAGTTACACTATTTGGCTGGGCACCCATTTTACCATCCGAGTATGGACAAAAATACCGATATGGACTTATCCGTTCAGGGAATACACAATCCTATATAACCTCTGGAGTTGGAACGGTTATGCCCCCCATCCGGTTCTTCTGCCCACCGGAAATTGTTGTTTTAAGGTTGAGGAAAATTTAAAGCGAATAAATGTTTAATATAATCATCCATTTCTTACTTTTAGGTTTTTAAATATACCGAATTGTCATGCTGAATTTAAACCAATTGAAAATCCGAACCAAACTTAGAATCATGAGTTTGGTTGCCCTGTTAAGCGTTGCAGCATTGGGCTTTGTCTCCTATTATGCATTTCAAACCAGTAAATTGTTAAGCATTGTTTTTAATACCGAAAGGGTCCATAACAATACTTTTCAAAGGGGAGTGGAACGCTTTTACAATTCCAGTTTAACTGGCAACCATCAATTACTGGATTCAGCAGTTGTACAGCTTAATTCAGCCAACAAAATGACCTATAATTTCGCAATTATCGATCAATTGCTCCAACGGCCCGAAAAGGAGTGCATCGATATTTTGTATGACACTTATAAAGAGGGGTTTAATTATAACAAGGACAATGCTTATCTATTGAGCAGCCGCATCAAATTGTTTTTGGCAGTCAGTAAAAGCAAGATCACCGAAGCACAGCAAATTACGATGAAGGGATACCTCTTGGGCGAAAAGATCAAGAAACTGATGATGGACCAAAAGGACGGTAAAATTGAGGTGAGTAGTGAACTTGCTGTCGATTTGGACAATATGATGAACTTTTACCGGGATTTTGCCAGTATCTTTGTTTCCCTGAATGATTATGCGTCCAAAATGCTCCTTATAGCAATGTTTCTGATCGTTGTCATACTCCTCATTCTCTTGCTGGTTATCGGAAATTTAATTTCCAATTCAATCGTAAATCCTGTACAATTGTTGATCGAAAACTTCAAGTTGGTTGCCTTGGGAAACGTGGATTCAGAATTAGCATTTCAGGCCGATAATGAAATCGGGCAGCTTGCCGCTTCTTCGAGCAAGATCCAGGAGGGATTGCGCGAGGTAGTCGAGCATACTAAAAAAGTTGCTGATGGCGATTATGACCAAATATTTACACCACGTTCAAATGAGGATGCGCTCAGTATTGCCCTTAATATTATGGTGTCGAAGTTAAAAGAAGCGAATACAAAGGCAAATCAGGATTTCTGGTTTAAGTCGGGAATCAATTCGATCAACGAAGTCTTGGGAGGCGATCATAACCTAAATGACTTGTCTGCAAAGTCTTTGGACTTTATGATGGACTTCCTTCATGCACAGTTGGGAAGCATTCATTTGTATAATCCTGACTATCAACATCTTAAATTACTATCGGCTTCTGGATTCGATCCAAAGAAATTGAAAGAAAAGATCAAACTCAATGAGGGAATTTTAGGGCAGGTTGCAGCTAAGAAAGCAATGGTCATTCTAAATGATGTACCGGCTGAATCTTATGTTACATTTTCTTCGTCAGGGACTTACCTTCCTGGTCAAATTGTGGTTGCCCCGCTACTGTTTAATGAAACATTGGTCGGTTTGCTGGAATTGTCATCAATTAATAAATTCACAGAACTGGAAATCAATTTTATAAGACAGGCTGCCGATATAATTGCCATAAACATCAGTTCTACCATTAATCTCGTAAGAACGAACGAACTGCTCCAAAAAACGCAGGAGCAAGCCAGCGAACTTCAGGTACAGCAGGAGGAATTACGGGTAGCCAATGAAGAACTCACCGAACATACAAAAGTGCTTACCGAGAGTGAAAAAAGGCTTCAGGTACAACAAGAGGAGCTTCGGGTAGCCAATGAAGAACTCGAAGAGCGCACAAGGCAGCTTGAAATCCAAAAGGAGGATATCAGCCATAAAAACAGGGAATTAACCGAAACAAAAGATAAGCTTGAGTTTAATGCAAAAGAGTTGCAGCAATCAAGTCAGTACAAGTCGGAATTTTTGGCGAATATGTCGCACGAACTTCGTACACCCCTGAATAGCTTGTTGATTTTATCCAACCTATTGTCGCACAATAAGAAAGGAAATCTTACACCCGATCAGGTCCAGTCTGCGAAAATAATCTATAAAAGTGGCACCGACTTGCTCTATCTGATTAACGAAGTGCTTGATCTTTCAAAGATTGAAGCTGGGAAAATGACTTTTGAATTTGGCCTGGTCAATTCTTCCGATATCAAAGAAGAGATCCTTGCCGGGTTCACCGCTACCGCCGAGGATAAGAACCTTCAATTTGAAGTGGCCACAGATCTTGGTTTTCCCGATCAGATCGAAACAGACCGTTATCGGTTGATGCAGATTATAAAAAACCTCCTTTCAAACGCATTTAAGTTTACCAGTTCAGGTAAAATCAGGGTAGAATTTATGTTGCCACCTCCTACCGTAAATTTTACGGCACAGGGCCTGAGCAAAGCCAACTGTTGCTGTATCAAGGTTGAGGATAGTGGTGTTGGCATCCCAGCTGAAAAACTTGAGGCAATCTTTGAAGCCTTCCAGCAAGCAGATGGGAGTATTTCCCGAAAGTTTGGGGGTACAGGGTTAGGGCTTTCTATTTCGCGTGAGCTGATAAAAATGCTTGGGGGCGAGATCCAGCTTGAAAGCGTTGTCGGTAAGGGCTCCTCTTTCTTTGTATATATTCCTGTCCGCCAGATCGAAAAATCCACGAAGGAGACAACTGGTCTTCAAGGCAATAAATCTGTTAATCCACCGTCTCTTGTAGGTTTGGCCATTGATGCCGGAATTGGGAATATTAAAAATTTGCCCCATTTTCTGGACGATGATCGGTTTGAATCAGTTAGTGGCAGGACTGTTTTGCTTATTCATTCCTCTAAGCAACAAGCTGAGAAATATATGCAACAGGTAAGGGCGAAGAATTACCGGGTGATTGTTGCCGCTTCCATTGTTGACGGAATTCTTCTTGCGGAAGAATTTAACCCCAAGGCTATCTTGTTAGCGGGTGATCTTGCCAATAACAGGGTCAATTATGAATTGTTAAAATCACATACTTTAATCAGCAAACTTCCGGTCCATATCATTACTCCAATCGAATACCATGGTTCAAAAGAGGAAAATGAACTTAAGACCTTGGAAACCATTGAATTCGCAGATGCCCTGAAATCGTTGGAGAGTGATTTCCTTTCACCTTCCCAAAGAATTCTCATTGTTGAGGATGATATTGCAACCAGGAAAATTGTCAGGGACTTACTTTCAGAACTTAACCTTTTTATTGAGGAGGTAGGTTTTGCGGAGGATGCATTTAAAGTTCTGTCAAGGGATAGTTTCGATTGTATCATCCTGGATTTGGGTTTGCCCGACTATTCTGGCAAAGAACTGCTCGAAAAGCTGAAAGCCAATAAGATAAGTATTCCAAAGGTAATCGTTTATACTGGTAAGGAGTTGACAAAGGAGGAACACCGGGTTTTGACTGCTTACACCAATGCGATCATTTTGAAAGGGTTAAAGTCGGATGAAAGATTAATGGACGAGGTGACCCTATTTTTGCATCAGGTTTCAAAAACCATACCACAAGAAAAAATCAAAATCCTCTCAGATGAAGAAGATATTCTATTTAAGGGGAAGAAGATCCTCGTGGTTGACGATGAGATCAGAAATGTTTTCGCTCTTGGTAAAATCCTCGAAGAACGTGAAATAGAGGTATTTGAAGCTGAAAATGGCGAAGTGGCCATCGCTATGCTGAAAGAAAATAAAGAGATTGACCTGGTATTAATGGATGTGATGATGCCGGTCATGAATGGCTATGAGGCGATGCAGGTTATTCGTAAAACGACTGAAATTAAAAATATACCAATTATCTGCCTCACAGCGAAAGCCATGAAGGAGGATTATGAAAATGCCCTGAAGAACGGTGCCAACGACTATCTTTCAAAACCAGTCGATGAGGACAAGCTTTTTGCAATGTTGAAAATTTGGTTATATAAAAAATAAGGATGAAGATGAGACCTAAGATATTGATTGTTGACGATCTTTTGGAAAACCTGATCAGCCTTGAGGCTATTTTTGAGGATTTTGATGTGGACATGGTGCGGGCCTTTTCTGGCGAGGAGGCCTTAAAACAATGTTTAAAGGAAGATTTTGCTGTGGCCATTTTAGATGTCCAGATGCCGGGAATGAACGGTTACGAGACACTTGAAATGATGCGCCAACGAAAAAAGACCAAATACCTGCCGGTCATCTTCGTTTCAGCCATCCATCAAAGCGATTTGAATATTATCAAAGGTATTGAAACCGGTGCTGTCGACTTTATCCCAAAACCAATCATTCCGGATATTTTAAAGGGGAAAGTTCAGGTATTTCTGGACCTTTATATGCAGCGCAAAAAGTTGAACAATCTTCTGGCAGAAATGGAGGAGACCAATCTTAACCTGAAAATTGCGAAAAGCAAGGCTGAAATTGCAACCCACACCAAATCAATGTTTCTCGCCAATATGACCCACGAAATCCGTACACCCCTCAACGGTGTTATCGGATTGTCCAAGCTATTGCAAAAGACACCGTTAAATGATGAACAACAGGAATTATTGACAATCATCACAACATCTGGCGAAAACCTGTTGCAGATCATTAATGATATACTCGATTTTTCAAAGATCGAGTCTGGACAGATCCAACTTGAGCAAATTGATTTTGACCTGAAAGGACTGCTAAATAACGTGTTTCAATTGATGAAATTTAAAGCCGATGAGAATGGCATCGACTTTAGCTATCATATGTCAAATGAAATCCCCATTATGCTCAGTGGTGATCCTTTGAGGATTAGTCAGATATTGATGAACCTTGTCAACAACGCCATTAAGTTCACACACAAGGGCCGTGTTGAATTCAATGTTGAACTGGTAGATAAATCAGGAGATTCTGTAAGGGTAATTTTCAAGATCATAGATACAGGAATTGGTATCTCAGAGGACGGGAAACATTTTTTATTTAAGGAATTTTCGCAATCCGAAAACAGTATTACACGCAAATATGGCGGTACAGGATTGGGGTTGGCAATTTGTAAAAACCTGGTCAACCTGATGGGGGGTGAAATAGGTGTGGATAGTGAATTAAATCAAGGCTCAAAGTTTTGGTTTCGGCTGCCGTTAAAAGAGGCAAAAAATAGACTGATTGAAAATCAAAAACATTCAGGTAATGTCCCCAAGAACCTGAAAATACTTCTTGCTGAAGACAATCTCATCAACCAAAAAGTTGCAAAACTGACATTGAAACAATTCGGTTGTGATTGCGATGTTGCCAGCGATGGATTGGAAGCATTTAATCTCTTTGCAAAGAATAACTATGATCTGGTTTTAATGGATATGCAAATGCCAGAAGTGGATGGTTTACAGGCAACCGCCATGATCAGGGTACATGAGAAACTTCAGGCTCAGAATTTTTCTTCCTATATTGTGGCATTGACCGCTAATGCCATGGCCGAGGACAAGCAGCGCTGCCTATTGGCCGGGATGAACAATTTTTTGAGCAAACCTTTTACAGAAACTGAACTTAGCCATATTTTGATTGAGGCAGGTAAACGCGTGGGAAAAAACCAATGACAAATGGAGCTTACAACGAAACAAATGCCGATCTGCTGAACATTGAAATGCAGTTATTGATGGAGGCTATCTTCCTGAGGTATGGTTATGATTTCAGGAATTACAGCAAAGCACACATCAGGAGAAGGGTTTTGCACCATCTTTCCATGAGCCTGATCCCAAATGTTACAATGCTTCTTGACAGGATTCTCAGGGACCGTGATTTTTTTAGTAATTTTTTGGATGATCTGTCAATTAATGTTACCGAGATGTTTCGTGACCCTGAATTTTATAAGTCATTAAAATACAATATAATACCAAAGCTTAAAACGTATGCTTATTTTAAGGTCTGGCATGCCGGTTGTTCTACGGGCGAAGAGGTATATTCGATTGCGATACTTCTGAAAGAGGAGGGCCTCCTTGACAGGTGCCAGATTTACGCGACCGATTTTAACCGCAAAGTGCTCGAAACTGCGAAAGAGGGTGTTTATCAGAAAAGCGATATAGAACAATACGATAAGAATTACGTGTTGTCTGGCGGATCGGGTAAACTTTCCGATTATTATAAATCCCGCTATGGTTCTGTAATTTTTGATAAAAATTTATCCTCAAAGGTAGTCTTTGCTGACCATAACCTTGTGACAGACAATGTTTTTGCAGAGGTTAATATGATTTTGTGCCGTAACGTACTGATCTATTTTGAGAAGAACCTTCAGGACCGCGTAATTGGCCTATTTTATAAAAGCCTGGTACCTGGAGGAATCTTGTGTCTTGGGACCAAGGAGAGCATCAAATTCTCCGGTTACGAAAATTTATTTGAGGTCGTTGATGAAAAACAAAAAATTTACAAAAGGAAGATATTATGAATTATAAGGCAATTGTAATTGGGACTTCATTTGGAGGATTGGAAGCTTTGAAAATCATCCTGCCAGGTTTGGGTAAGGAATTCCCGGTTCCGGTTATCATTGTCTTACATATTGGTGATCATAGCAATGACACTTTTATCAATTACATGAATTCGATTTGCCCATTAAAAGTAACAGAGGCAGAGAATAACGAGGAGATAAAACCCGGTCATATCTATTTTGCCCCGCCGAATTACCACCTACTGATTGAACCTGACTTTACGTTTTCTTTATCGACAGAAGAAAAATACAATTATTCAAGGCCATCTATTGACATTTTGTTCGAGTCGGCGGCGTGGGCCTATTCGAAAAACCTTATTGGGATTATCTTGTCCGGAGCAAATTCTGATGGAGCATATGGACTTAAGTTGATCAAGGAATTTGGGGGGATGACTCTAGTGCAAAATCCTTGCAGTGCGACTTCGCCAACGATGCCACGGGCCGCTTTAAAAATGGTATTACCGGAATATCGTTTGAAACTGGAGGATATCGCGGTGAAATTGGTTGAACTTACAAATGGCTGATTTATTTTTATGGATATGGGAAACCTTTTATTCATTGAATTGTTATTTATTATAGTAATCTGAAAAAATATTAAAAATATTAAAAATGAAAGAGAGTTCAGTTAAAGTGACATTTGCAGGTGGCCCCTTGACCTTATTGGGAAACGAGATAAAAGTTGGGGACACAGCTCCTGATTTCAATGCGGTAGGTGCAGGCCTTGCGCCGGTAAAACTATCCGATTTTGCCGGAAAAGTTGTTATTATCGCTGCATATCCGTCAATCGACACCGGAGTTTGTGCCGCACAGAACAGAAGGTTTAACGCAGAGGTAAATAATCTGGATGGCGTGGTTGTATTGTCCATTTCTTGTGATTTACCTTTTGCCCAAAGCCGTTTTTGTGCTGCAGAAGGTCTGGATAAAATTATCACCATCTCAGATCATAAAGACCTTGAATTTGGCGAAAAATATGGTTTTGTGATCAAAGAACTCCGTCTGCTTGCAAGGGGAACCGTGGTAATCGATAAATCGGGTGTGGTAAAATATGTCGAATATGTACCTGAAGTGACAAACGAACCTGATTATGAAGCTGCTTTGGCCGTGGTTAAAGGGCTTTAAACATTATCAGATATTGAGTGTGATTTTGGGCTTTTCCGGGAACGGGTAAATTTTTTTACCCGTTCCCGGATTTTTTCATATTTTCGATTTTCATTTGTACTTGGGGTTTCCGAACCATAGTTTGGATAGTAAGAGACCTACGGGTCAAGCGATTTCCAATCGCTTTTCATTGCCGCGATTGGAAATCGCGGAACCCGTTCGGAAATCCATGCCATTTGCGGCCCGCTGTCTGCAAGGTAAAAATACCAATTGCTCGGAAGGGATATTTTTGAACCCAAATTTCCTTGTCTGACACCATTCTGTAACACATAAATTGTTGATAACTCCATATAAATTGTTGATAACTCAAAATGATTTTCGGGTAACAACCAAAATGGTGGCTTTCGAAACAGATGTAAAAATTTTACACAACTCGAAAATTCTTACGCAAAACCATCCCTTCGACGGGTCTAAAAAGGGGAAAATAAGCCATTTTGATATTTAGAATGATTTTATATAATAGATGCAATGAAATGAAATACATTGAAATATGTTGAAATATTTGAGTGTTGCCCGCCTGATATTTTTGGCACAAAAATTTTTGGCACAATTAATGCTAAATACAAGTCGTAACGTTTAAAAACAAAAAATATTCATAAAATTTTAACTCTTAAAAAACAAAACACAATGAAAAAGTTAATCGTTTTCGCAATCGCAATCTTAGGCTTTACAACCGTTTCTTTGGGACAGTTAAACAATACTGCCACAGCCACAGCCTCTGGAACCATTGTTTCCCCATTAACAATTGAAAATAAAGGGGACATGGCTTTTGGTAAAGTTTACGCTAATACTAGTGCTGTAGACCTTATTTTATCAACTAGTGGATCACGTTCAGGAACTGCAGGTTATGATGCAGCATCTACTGCCGCTCAAGCTAAATTCGATGTTATTGGTACTGTCAGCACTGCTTATACCATAACTCTCCCTATAGGTGCCGTTTCTACTACAACGATGCCAGGTGGTGCTACAGCTATGACAGTTGATACTTGGACTAGTAATCCTGCAGTTGCTGCTGGAAACACTGGAGCTACGAGTACACAAAGAATAAACATTGGTGCAACGTTGCATTTAAACGCAAATCAAACTCCAGGAGCCTATGTAACAGCACCATTTATTGTTACAGTTAATTACAACTAAAATAAAATACAGTTAAAAAAAGCGCTGCTACATGCAGCGTTTTTTTTAACCTGTTATTTTACTATGTGAATATTGCGACTTTAGTTTTTACCAAATCATTCAAATCAAAATGAAAATACTTATTAGGCTGATATTTAGTCTTTTAATATTTTGGGTTGCAACGGTTTCTAAATCTAAAGCACAGGCAAGTGTACAAGCCACTGCAAATGCCGAAGTGATCGAAGCATTGACGACCACCGAAACCGCCCAATTGAACTTTGGGCGGTTTTCGCCCGAGACGCAAGGTGGAAAAATTATTCTGACACCCGATGGGGTACGGACGGTACAAGGGACAGTTGTCTTGGGCGGTGGGACCCACAATTCTGCAAGTTTTTACATTACCGGGCAGTACGAGGCCACCTTTTCGATCACCCTTCCTTCGGGTCCTGCTGTTTTGACGAATACCCAGAACAACAAGACAATGGAGGTGACCGATTGGTCCTCCTACCCGGCACCGGGAATCGGGGTCGGGAAATTGGTTGGTGGCGCAATGACGGTCCGCGTTGGGGCGGTTTTAAATGTTGGCGACTTTAATGCCAATCCTGTTGGCCTTTATGCAGGAATTTACGCGATTACGTTTGCGTACAATTGAGGGCATGGGGCATGGTGCAAAGGGAATTTAGCAAATTTATTTTTCAGTGACAGTTAAAAAATAATACAAATCAAATATCTTCTAACAGACAATGAATCAAAGACATACATAATTCATATTTGTTAATAATTCAAATTTTGCGCCCCTCCTGCCTCCTGCCCCTTGCCCCTTTCCCCCTGCCCCC
>Ga0209083_1001652_pt1 | contig 24402 bp, 22 predicted proteins | sample AM7aDNAmetaG_FD_184132 | JGI IMG/M metagenome (GOLD analysis project Ga0209083, IMG submission 184132) | Freshwater microbial communities from Finland to study Microbial Dark Matter (Phase II) - AM7a DNA metaG (SPAdes) (version 3) | ecosystem: Environmental > Aquatic > Freshwater > Lake ...
CCCGCGAAGCCCTGCGGATCAAACTGCAAACCGCGTTCAACGCGAAGATCAACGAGATTGACGCGATGACCGAAGTGACCGCAACCGATGTGACGATCACGCTGAGCTAATATGGCCAGTTTCAACGTGACATCCTCGCAAACGCTGGCCACGTTCTTAGCGGCTAACCCCACGCTGACAAACGGCGACACGATCATCTTTAGTGGCGCGTGGACCATCACTCAGAACGCGGATGTCGCGCTGACCGACCTGATAATCGACTCAACAGGACAGGCTGGAAAGTGGGTGGATGGAACCGCCACGACTTACTCCCGCACTCGCTGGAGCTTTAAGGCCGGCACATCGGCATGCCTGACCACAACGGCAGGAAAGACTACCGCCGGACCACTGAGCGGCACGGGAGGCTCGGTCAATGGTGCGTTCGGCGTGGTCAACTACGGCACGATCACCACCAGCACCGGCACGGGAGGCTCGGTCAGTGGTGCGCACGGCGTGGTCAACAACGGCACGATCACCACCAGCACCGGCACGGGAGGCTCGGTCAGTGCTGCGTACGGCGTGTACAACAACGGCACGATCACCACCAGCACCGGCACGGGAGGCTCGGTCAGTGCTGCGTACGGCGTGTTCAACGACGGCACGATCACCACCAGCACCGGCACGGGAGGCTCGGTCAGTGGTGCGCACGGCGTGTACAACAACGGCACGATCACCACCAGCACCGGCACGGGAGGCTCGGTCAGTGGTGCGCACGGCGTGGTCAACTACGGCACGATCACCACCAGCACCGGCACGGGAGGCTCGGTCAGTGGTGCGCACGGCGTGGTCAACTACGGCACGATCACCACCAGCACCGGCACGGGAGGCTCGGTCAGTGGTGCGTACGGCGTGGTCAACTACGGCACGATCACCACCAGCACCGGCACGGGAGGCTCGGTCAGTGGTGCGCACGGCGTGTACAACAACGGCTTCTGCGGGAGGGGCACACTAACCTCTACGGTGTCTGGTGCATACGCGGTCCGAAACACTGGCATGTTGGAAATGGACCCATCCATATGCAGCTCAACCAGCGGCCCTGCGGACTAACCTCTACGGTGTCTGGTGCATACGCGGTCCGAAACACTGGCATGTTGGAAATGGACCCATCCATATGCAGCTCAACCAGCGGCCCTGCGGTCTTTTGCACGGTAGCCAGCGTGGTCAGGCTGCCAGACGGTGCATCAACGGCATTGATCGGTGGAGTGTACACAGTCCAGTACTGGCCGCTGGCGAGTGATATTGTAGTGGGAAAACCAGCATCGGGAACACCGGCACTCGGCAGCGTCGGCACGGGACCAACCCGTGGCTTCCTCCGCAAAATGATGGACGGTTAATTATGCCAATACCACGATACATTCGACCAGCAGCGGGCGTGTGCTACTTCGAGTTGATGTGCTATTCATCGGCGGGACTCGCCGTTACCGGCATCAACAAGGATACCGCTGGACTGACCGCCGTGCTCTCAGCGACAGACCGTTCGCAAGTGCCATACTCCGGCGCGAATCTGGAGGCGATGGCAGGAACCGTGGCAGTGCCAACCGCACCGACAACCGGCAAGTGTGGAATCGCGGAAGCGGGCAACGGCAAATATGTGATGACGGTCAATGGCGTACAGAGCAAAACAGATGTTGCGGGCAGGGCGGAACTCAGAGTCACCGACACGGCGGGGAACTACTGGACGCCGGGAGTAGTGGACACCGGGGCGATCACAGACGCGACGGCACTCGGAACAGACGGCAAAGTGCTGGTGAGCACGGACGCACAGGACCGCTCCACCACGTTCAAGACCTATGTGCCCGATACGCAAAAGGTGGACGTGAACACGATCAAAACCAACCCCGTGGTAAACGCGGGAACCGTCACGATGCCTGCCAATGCCACCATCGGTACGAGCACGTTGACGCAGACGCAGGTGAGTGGCTACGCAGGGCCGATCCTGACCGATAATTCCACTGGATTGGTCTCGGCCAATCTGATTCAGATCTCGGGATCTCCAGTATCGACCGTAGACCTGACTCCCGCTTCTATTGTAGTAGACGGCTCTAATCACGTTATTACCAGTGATACGGCAAATATCACTGCGATCAAGCTAAAGACCGATCTGCTGGCTACGGACGATATGTTCCCGGCCCTGATCCCTTCTAAGTGGATAGGGACGGTCGCTGGCAAGATCAGTCTGACGAACGGGGTGGTCGCTGCTAGTGGAAACTGGAGTACGTTTGACCCCTCAGTGTCCAATGTGACCGTGGGTGGCTACGCCCTCAACCAGGGACCTCTCTACCTTCTGACGGGCGGGACCAATACCCTGGCCGTCGACTCTGGGCATGCCATTACGTTCAATAACACGAGCATAGCCACTGTGTCCAATCCGGTCACGGTCGGAGGGTACTCCGCCGGACAGGACCCGCTCACCCTGCTTACGGGTGCAGCTAACCAGCTGGTTGTGGACAGCCAGGGGCGTACGGTATTCTCCAATACGAGCATCGCGACGGTCACCACCCTGACCAATCTCCCGGCGGCCACCCAAGACTGGCTGAGTGCTGCGGCGGTCAGTGCTGAGGCCGTCCTGAAGATAGTCCCGAGCCCGCTCATCGTCCAGGTTGCGGCGGCCACTGGCTGGGGCGGGAGCCCGCTGCCCACCACGTTCTCCTTTAGCTCTACAGAAGCCGGGTATCTGGCTGACTTGTGGGGGGTGAGGCCGGCACATACGCCCTTGGTCAATAGCCAGGGGCAGATCTCGGCCCTTCCCACCCCGGTCGTCTTGAATCTGGACGAGCAGAGCGTAGAGATCGGCAGCTGATTCTCGGACTGGGGTAAGATAGAGCTATGGTGCAAACCCAGTTCATAACCCTGAAGGTGGCAGATTCCCAGGGCGTCAAGCAGTTTACGGACGCGGATAGCCTGCCGACCGTAGTGAGCTGTGTACCCTCGGCGACCACCAGTATCACCCGGCTGAGGACGGGGGTCTACGTACTGCTCCTGACCGCAGCTGAAGGGGTGGCCTACACGGTGACCGGACGCCTTCTGGTTAACGCGGTGGCCTATGAATGGATCAGAACGTTCACCCCAGACCAGGCCTCAGAAGATAGCCACACCCTGCTCCTGCCTTTTGAGTTCAGGGTCCAAGGGGTTCTGACCGACTTGGACTCTCCTCCCGTGCTCCGAGATGCTTCTGGGGCCTGGGGATGTCGTAAGGTGTCAGACAGTTCTGTGGTTATCTCTGCCGGGAGCGTCATGCTCCGGACTGGCGTGGGTCAGTATCTCTCTGTCGTGGCCGATGCAGAGGACGGAGAGGTCTACGAGTATGTCCCGGAGGCTACCTATGGCCCTCAGATCATCCGCCGGTCGATGTCGGCCTCACTCCCACCGGATAACCCGGTACCCTGCAGCCTCGTCCTGGATGTACCCGCCATGGACAATACTTCGGCCGCCCGGAGTTCACCCAGGGACTTCCCGGTCCTCCGCGTGGTCCAGGGGGTGGCCGCCACAGTTGTTCTCCAGCTCCGAGACCTGTCTGGCAGGCCCCTGCAACTGCTGGGGACCGGATCGATCGATGTGGGCGATGGGCTCGCTGTGAGCGGAGTGATCAACCGAGATACGATCCAGGAGGACGATACCGGGGACGGTGCAAACCTCGAGGTTAGCTCAGGGGCCAGCCCCCAGATCCTGGGTGCCCGCCTCCTGTACGGAGATAGCGGAATGGCCCAGTATATGACCCAGGTCTATGGGCTGTACCTGGGCGAAGGCAAGTTCAAGTTCAATTTCACTCCTGAACAGACGAACAGGGCTGGACTGTACGTTGCTGAGATCGTTGCCTTCGATTCAAATAGCGACCCGGCTACCTCGATCTACGCTAAGCGGGCGTATCTGGAGATAGAGCCGTCTCCTCTCTCCGCCCAGATGTCGGATCCTATTACGATCGCAGAAGTGCGACTGGAGCTCCGGGATTGGCCGGGGGTCAACGAGCTCATCGATGACTTCGAGATCTCCGACGCTGAGATAGTCCACTGTATACGCAAGCCGATCGATATGTGGAATAGCTCGGTTCCGTTCGGGACCACCTACTCGTACCAGTCCTTCCCCTACCGGCAGCCGTGGCTGGACGCTACTTGCGGATTCGCCCTGCAACTGCTGGGGACGGCCAAGGTCAGGCAGCATGTTCCGATGCAGGCTGCGGGGGTCTCTGTCGACAGGCATGCGAATGCCGGGGCCTACCTGCAGATGGCCGGAGAGCGGATCAAAGATTTCAAGGTCTGGATGCTCCAGGCGAAGCAACAGCAGAACTATAACTCGTCATTTGGTGTCGTACCAGGCAGGGTCGCACGTTGGTAAAAGAGGCGGACATCAAGGGAAAGCTGATTCCACGAGAGAATCAGTTGGATGCCGTGGAGAAATACCAGGACTCTCCGGACGGCGTTCTCCTTTACCACTCGACTGGCACGGGAAAAACTGTTAGTAGTCTGTTAGCCAAGGAGACCGATCCGGACGCTACTGCCGGGGTCCTGGTCCCTGCCGCCCTCCGAGAGAATTACAGAAAAGCGGTTAATCAGGTCACTACCGATCCGGAGAATTACGACATCCGCTCCTATGACTCGGCGGCAGCCGGCGATGTTCCTCCGCAGATGGATGTGCTGATCGCCGACGAGGTACAGAGGCTCCGCAATCAGGGAAAGAGTTACGAAGGCACTCTCCAGGCCGCGGCCAAGGCCAAGAAACGCATACTGCTCTCTGGTACGCCCCTGGTCAATGCACCTGGGGACATGGCATCGATCATCAACCTCCTGCACGGCCAGCAGATCTATACCCCCGAGGAGTTCGAGAAGCGGTTTGCCACCGAGAAGGTACACGGGCCATTCCTTGGCATATTCGGCAAAGGCGGATTGACCACAAACGTAGCACATCGCAGGGAGCTTGACAAGCTGTTAGAGGGGCGAGTGAGCTATGCGGGAGAAGAGGGGAGCACCAAACCGACGGTTACCGAGGCTAGTGTCCCCGTCGAGATGAGCCCAGAGCAGGACAAGCTCTACCGGCTGCTAGAAGAGAAGCTCCCCTTCTGGTCCCGATGGGCAGTCAGACACAACCTCCCGGTAGAGAAGCAGCAGTCCCCCCAGCTCAACGCATTCCTCTCCGGGATGCGCCAGGTGAGCTTGTCTCCCTATGGGTTCAACCGCAGGCTCGCGCCGTACGATGCCTTCCGGCAGAGCCCTAAGCTCCAACAGACATTCCAGACGATCCAGGAAGAGTTGGCTAAGCCGAAGGGTAAAGCCATGGTCTATACTAACTTCCCGACCGCCGGGTTTACCCCGTTGGCCGCTGCTCTAGATAAAGCGAAAATACCTTACGTTCAGTTCGACGGATCGCTCTCCGACGAGCAGAGGAAAAAGGCGGTCAACGACTACAACTACGGGCGTGTTCGGGTCGTTCTTGTGAGTCCGGCGGGTGCCGAGGGCATCTCGCTTAAGGGCACATCTAAAGTTAGTATTCTCGACCCGCACTGGAATGAGGCGAGAACCGATCAGGCGGAGGGCCGTGCCGTGCGTATGGACTCCCATACCTACCTGCCCGAGAACCTAAGGAATGTGGCGATCGACCATTACCAGTCGTATCCTCGACGGAGTCTGCTCGGCCGCTGGCTTGGCATGCAGGGTCGCACAGGATCTGACCAGTACATAGAATCCAGATCGGCAGAGAGACAGAAACAGCTAGAACAGTTCCTTGACGTGCTGAGAGAGGCGGGGACCCGCTGATGGCCAAGGTGTTTGAAGAGATCCAGGTCTATCCGTTGTGCGAAGGTGGAAGCCACCTTCGATGGTCGCTCCATCCACTGTTCGAGCTGGTCAGTCCCGCGACTTTCTTCGTACAGTATTCCGACTCCTTGCCCAGGGGGGAGGCCGAGTGGCGGACTATAGCCAGGCTCCCAAGTCCGGTGCAGCTCGACGACGGATCGTACACCGTCCGAGACCCCGAGCGGCGGTTCAGGGCGTTGATAGCCGGGGGGGTCTACCGGGTACTGATCCAGGATGCCAATGGACAGCTTTTCGGGTCCCCTACGTGCTCTGCGTTCGGTGGGTTCACCGGCCAGGACCGGAGGGATGTTGAGTACATATGGCGTGGAGAGCTTCTGCGGATGCGGAAGATGGGCGAACAAGGGTTCCTCCTCCGCCGCCGGTATCAGGGCGTGAGGTGCCCGGAGTGCGCCGATTGGGATACGCAGGTACCGACCAAGGGAGTGTGCCTCACCTGTTACGGCACTGGGTTCTCCGGAGGCTACTACAGGCCGATCCCCTACAACTTTTTGACCGAGGAACATACGGCGATCATCGCCAAGCTCACCCAGGACTCGGGGGTGCTCGCCCCTCACTCAGGGGTATTCCGTAGCCTTCCGATACCCGAGCCTGCCCCTCGAGATATTCTTGTGGACGGCTCTGATTCGAGGTGGCTCTTGGAGTCGGTTGATTCGACGGCCCATCTCAGAGGGCAGTCGGTTATCTTAGGGCTCAAGGCGGTGAAATTGCCTATGTCCCATGCGATATACAAGTATTCCCTTAACAAGCTGCCATAATGGCCAATCAACCGCAAACAAAGGTAGCCACTGAATTTACGCCCAAGGTCGGGACAAAGCCCGAAGGTCAGAAGAAGGTGAGTGCCGCACCCGTCTCTCAGATGAGTTCTGGCCGCAGGTCTTACCAGATGAAGAGGACTTACCGTGCCTGACCCGAGTCTCCAACTGTTAAAAAACGGGTTCACCGCCAACCGGCCTTCGTTCTTCCGGTTGTGCGGGGTGGTCGTCCAGGTCCTCCGCTTCCACTTCTCGCAGTCTGCGTATATCCTGGAGCCTAGTGTCAAAGACCAGGTGTACTCCGCTGACCCGGGGGTCAGCGGGCTTCGCATAGACCATTACTGCATGCTCAACCTGAAACAGGCCGAGGTCTACCCGGCGATCAGTGTGAGCCGCACGGACATCCGAGAGCAGAGCTATGTCCTTGGGGATAAGGAGCAGATGCCAGGGGCACTCCCCAGTCTCTCACGGCCCCAGAGCGTAGGGGAGCTCGGTGACAACATATTCAAATACGCTGTTTCCGGGGGCATCCGCGTGGTGGTCATGGACCTGACCCCGGCCTCCGCCGAGTTGAGAGCAGAAGAAGCCGTATGCTGTCTTAGGGCGATGGCCCCCTTGATCCGAGACTTTACAGCGTGCGACGTCTTCCGGGTCGCGGAGATCGGGGCCCTCGGGATGATGGAGGAGACCAATGGGACGCATGCTGTGCCTATCGGCATAGAGGTCAAGTACCCCGTGGACGTCAAGAACATATGGCCTCGGCCCCTGATCCAGAAGCTCGGGCTTGTCTACCAGAATCCCGATGGAAGCCAGATACCGGCCTGATCGTGGTCGGCCGGTGTACAATCAGGTAGTGAGCACGCCAGGACCGCCACTGACGTCTTTCATAAGGAAAACAGAACATGGCAGCTATCCCCGCGATTAACGTCAACGTCTATCAGCAGTTCGGGATCTCCCCTCCGGCCACAGCCACTCCGCGCCGAGCTCTGATCGTTGGCCCCGAGTACGCATTGCACCGGCCTGTAGCGGGTGTCCTGGACCCGGCTGGTGTCTCGTATGACTCGGTGTCCGGCAACACCCTGGACTTTGCGGATATGGCTGGATCGGTCGGCGGAACCCCGGACCCCGCATACACCAGTCTCTTTGCCCAGCTCGCCGAACTCGAATACTACCCGGGTGCCGCTCAGAGCACGGGGCTCACCGGGTATATCCCTGCAGCGACCCGGAACATCCTGACCATCCAGCGGACTGCGGCGAACGTGAACCTGGCTTCGGCCGATTACGCTCTGGACGTTGCCCTCCACGGCCGTCCTGTTCAGGTCGGCGATCGGGTCCAAGTCTCTTACGGCGGGGCCACCGAGGACTATCGGATCACCGGGCTTCGGGCGGAGACCGCTGCGCCGGTGATCGCCGCACCCGCCGAAAACGCTGGGAATACCGCGGACACAGTAGCGGCCAACCCGACGACCGCCACGTTGACCGCTGGTACGACGTCCGCGGTTCTCACCACTTCGGGCGGGGCATACGACGGCATAGCCGCTGGGCACGTGACTGAGACCTACTATATCGAGTGCATCCGGGCGACGACCGGATCCGATCCGACAACCGCCCTGTTCAAGGTGACGAGTGCCTCGGGCACGGACAATGTGGCCATGGTCAGCCTGACCGCGGCCAACACAGATGTCGACCTGGGCACTCGTGGCTGCAAGTTCAAGATCACTACGGCGAACTCCCATGCTATTCCGGTGGGTGCCCGCTGGTCTCTGGCCGTGGCCACCCTCTATAGCAAGCCCACGGTAACCGACAATAGCTCGCCGGGCACCGCCTACACGGGCCCCGAGGACACCACGTACGTTGTTGAGTGTATCCAGGGAACGGCCTCGATCGCTGCGGGGACCCCCGCGGTCATGCGGATTACGACCACGAACGGCGTTGACTATGGCACTCCCGTCACGATGTCCGCTGCGAGTACCCCCTACGCTATTGGAAACTATGGCGTGACCCTCACCATTGCCTGGGGTGGGGGCGATGTCCTTTCGGTGGCCACCGGCCAGATGTGGACCATTGCCTGTACAGCGGCCGCCCCCGGTAAGATCTGCAACCTGGTATTGGACCGCACCCCGTGCACTGCGATTCGTGCAGCTTCGACCTCTGGGAACATCACTTCGATCTCCCTCCGCAAGTACAGTCAGCTGGTCGAGATTCCAGCGGAACTCGTAGGTGCCGGCTACTTGGAGAACTGGACTACGTCGAGCACCGCCCTTACGGTTAACCCGGGGGCCGGTGTGTTCTCCGCCGATTGGCGGAGCGGCCAGTACCCTCTGCTCCTGGTGGCTGGGACCCTGGCCCCCTCCTGGCGTGAGCTGGTCCTGACCCACGCCTTTGAGTCTACGGTGGTCGGTCTGGACACGTTTGGATCGGTGTTCACCACCCCGAACGATCCGGATAACCCTCTTGTGTACGGTGCGTACAAAGCATTGCTCAACTCGAATGGCAACGCCATCCGAGTGATGGGCGTACCGACCGATGACCTTGCTGGGTTCACCGCGAGCCTGGGGATCAGCGAGAGCAATACTGACTGCTATCCGGCCTCGGTCATGACTCAAGACACGGACGTCCTTGACTTGCTCAAGGCCCATGTGGACCTCACGAGCTCACCGGCCCAAGGCAATTGGCGTGAAGCATTCGTCTCTGTCGATATTCCAAACCCGCTCCACCTGCTTTGCGGGCTTTCGACGGGTCAGGATTCTACGCTGACCGCGACCCTCACAGCGTCGGGGGCCGGCGTGGAGATCCAGCTGTCGGCAGGTGCGTTGGCCGCGGGTGCCTCCTTTACCGGCGTTCAGGCCGGTGATCAGCTCCGGGTCGGGTTCGGCGTCGACTCGTACGGGAATCCCACGTACACCACGCTCACCGTGAGCTCCGTGACCACCCTGGACACGCTGTACACGGTAGACGCTCCCAGTGTCTATACGGATGTCGCCCAGATGATCGCCGTCTACCGTCCGCTCACGGGCGAGAGCCTGGCTGTGAACGGTGGCCAGCTCTGTGGTGCATTCGGCGATCGCCGGGTGACCTCGGTCTTCCCCAACCGCCTGCCCTCGGCGGGTATCCAGGTTGCAGGCTACTATCTGGCTGCGGCCATAGCCGGCCTTAGGTCGGGTGTCGCCCCCCATCAGGGGCTGAGCCGTATGCCCATTGTGGGCTTTGACAACGCCGGGATCAGCTCGAGCCTGTCCACGGATCAGCTGGACACACTGACCTCTGCGGGGGTCTCCGTGCTGGTCCAAGACCACAATACGGGTGTCCTCTACCTCAGACATGCAGTGACCACCGATGTCTCTAACCTGAATTTTCAGGAGGAGATGATGGTCTCGAATGTGGACAGCGTGAGTTTGGGCTATCGCAATGTGCTTGAGCCGTACCTCGGTCGGGCCAATGCGAGCCCCCAGGTCCTGAACATCATTCAGGCGACGATCGAGAATATGACCTCGATCTTCCTCAGCTCTAACTCGACGAGCACCCTGGGCCCCCAGATCATCTCGTGTGAGCTCAAGACTCTGCAGATCAATCCCACGTTCAGGGATCGGGTGCAGATCGTGCTGAACTGCGTGTTCCCCTTCGCCATCAACGGGATTGACCTGTATATCACGGCCTAACTCGATAAGGACCTCTATGATCACTGATATCTATGGAAACCAGACGGTGTACGGCGGAACCTTCCGGATCTCGGATTCGGGGCTGCTGTTCACGGCCACCTCGGCCAATGGCCAGCAGGACGCAGGCGGCTCGAGCCTCGGGGTGATGGCCCAGGGGGTGCAAGCCGGGTACGCCCAGCAAAGCTCCCGCATCTGGGATCTTGAGGACGGCCGCCGGACCTATTTCTTTGTCGGTAGGGCTCAAGGCGTACTGGACGTGGCGAGGATCGTGGCACCCGCCTCGATCAGCGACCAGTTCATTTCCACGTTCAGCAATGCGTGCGGCACCTTCTCCTTCGACGGGAACGGGAGCTCCTCGTACAACTCGATCACCATGCAGATGCAGCAAAATCAGTGTGGATCTGCCCAGGTCGGGGGGAGCCCTGTGTCGGCCACCCCCTACGTCCGTAAGTTTGGCGGCTGCCTGATCACCGAGCTGGCCATGAGCCAGCAGGTGCAGACCATGCTCGTCAATGAGAGTGTCAAACTGCAATACGTGGTATTGACCAATCAGAGCGGGGCCTAATCGTAACCTGCTAAGGTACGTCCCGTGCCTAGCCTGATCCGGTGACACGGATCAGGCTTTTTTCGTAGGATGTCGGCATGCTCAAACTTGCGTTGATCACCGAGGCTGTCCAGTACCTGGGGGTCTACGCACTGCAGGTGGAAGATGGCAGTCTCTGGCAGGGTACAGAGCTCGGCGAACGCGGGAAGATCTCTGACCTGAAGCCGGGGGACACCGTATTCGTCTACCTCCACCCTAAGCTCCGGTTGGCTGTGATCCTTGGGCGTCTCCCAGAGGTCCGGGCGGATCTGACCGCTATGTCCCCTCCTGCCGTCCGTGATGGCCTGGATCATTACGGGATCGACCCATTCTCTACCGTTCCCGTAGAGCTCCGCGGCGGCATGTTCCAGACGGGGAACGGGCAGCCGATAGACGCCTCGATCTGGGAGCGTGGGCAGGTTAACGCCCTGGGCCTGGGCTGGCGACTGGGCATGCTCAACATGAGCCTTGGGACGAACAGCGGACACCAGCTGCTGTTCAGCGTCCTGGGCGACCTTGTCCGACTCACGTGCGGAACATGGCAGTTTGGGACTCCCGTGTGTGTCGAAGAGCACTTTGAACATGGGGAAGCAGCTAACCTCGTTCGCAGCATCTTCCGGAGCCCTGCTCGCCGGTTGGGAGAGGCACCTACGGCCGCCCCAGAGAACCAGCCAGAGGGGTCATTGCTCCCCTCGGGGTCCACCGGTGTGTTCACCCCCGATCCCGAGGCCAAGCCCAGTCCAAGTCTGATACAGCACTTGGGGGAGGCCGGAGACGGCCAGAGACAGATGGCGGTACTGGCCTCGGACCCGACCCAGGGCCTGTCTGAGATCTGGCAGAGCGATGACGGTACTCTGGGCCTCCGGGCATCTAAGGGTCTGTTCCTCTCTGTAGGAACGAATAAGTTCCCGGTCGCCTCCAGGGTCCAGACGTTAGACAGGGAAACGTCCCTAGAGGTTACCGATCCTCGTGGGCAGATGACTGCCCAGCTCCCCGGGGAAGCCTTGCGTAAGGCCCATAGGTATCTGATGGATGCGTGGGCCGCCCGAGGCTATCGGAGGCAGCCCAGCACCTGGCGGATCGTGGCACCCTCCGACATAAGCACGGCAGAGGACCACTCGGCGGTCATCGGGATACTCCCGGACGGGACCATAGTCAATATAGATCGGAGTGGATCAGAGATCCGGATGGGGAACGGAACTATCCGCATCTCGCCACGGGGTGATCTGATCCTGTCCTCGGGCGGGAACATAGTGCTAGAAGCGGGCCAGGACGTCATAGTCCGAGCCCGTCATGACCTCGAGCTGGTGGCGGACCAGGGATCTACCCGGATCAAGGCGCAGGAGAGTATGCAGATCCTGGGCGTGAACGGGCTGATCCTGGAGAACCGCGGATCTATGGGTCTTCAGGTGTTGGGTGGATCTAGCCTGACCCTTGCAGGTTCCCAGGTGTACGCAACGGCCCAGGCCGGGATCACCCTGGACGCCGGCCCCGGCAACTTGATGGTCTACGCGGGGAGCGAGACCCATGCGTTGGCCGAGACCTATGTACTTAGCTACTCGCGGATGGTCGGGGGTACGTCGACGAAGGTCGTAGAGGAGCACACCGCAGACTCCGTGATCTTCGGGCAGACCGGGCAGGTCGTGGTCATGGCCCAGGCCTGGACCATGCCCGCGAGTGGGGCAGAGATCGTCGTGAACGGACCGGTCATGGCCCGTGACGGGTTCTCACAGAATGCACCGCCCTCGAAGGTTGGAGGTCCCTGGACCCAGCCGATCTTCGACTATATCCAGGAACAGCTCTCGTCGGTATCTGAGGAGACCGAGGCTGTCCGGCAATTCGTACAAGGACAGACAGAGGTGCTAGCCTCGAGCCCCGCCGGTCCCTCTACCCTGAAACTCACCGGGTTCAGGTTCAGGGGGGATGACGAGTACTACCTGAGCGGTGGGTATACGCCGGTCCTGGAACCTGCCTGGATGAGCGAACTGCAGGGCGGGCAGCCCTGGACTGTGAATCATGTACAGGCCCCTGGCGGGAGCCAGACGTATCCGTTCCCGGGCAACACCCAATCACTTAAGCCAGGTGGGTTCCTAGGCTACCCGAAGGCCGTAGACCCACTGGACCAGGATGAGGTAACCTCTGCCCTTGACCTGAGCGTGTCAGACACTGTCAGCCAACGGAGCGGTATAAAGCTTCCGTGAGTATACTGTGAGGACCAATGGAATACCAGAAAATCGACTTACTGAGCAATGCTAGTGTTGAACAGGCCTCAGCCATCCTCCAGGGGGCGGCCGACCCCCAGGCAATCGCCGCCATGCAACAGGCGGGGACGGGAGAGCCCCATCCGGATATGGTCCAAGGGTCGACCACCGCCCTACTCGATCTTACCCAGGAGCCGGCCAAGCCCCCGGCACCCACCAGTCTGCTCTGCCCACACTGCGGGCACATGACTGGCGATCCCGTGGTGAAGATCACCGACGAGGACAAGCGACTGTTCCTGAGATCGCTTAGGGACGGCGAGCCTTTTATCAAAGAAGAGGTATTGTTCGGTGGAACTATCCGAGCCACGTTCCGAACCCGCTGGACCGAGACCGATAAGTTGTGTGAGGAACAGTGCTTACAAGAGACCAAGGATAAGCGTATCTCGGGGGCCGATTACTATGCGGCACAGAATGCCTACGTCTTCCGCTATCGCCGGCTGCTCCTGGCCTGTAGTATCCAGAGCCTGACCGGGCGGGCCACGAACGTCCCGGCCATCCCATCTAAGGAGGCGAGTGAGAAGTGGAAGCCCCGGGTGGTGAACGGGGTTACCGTGGACAACGAGGCTTCCCTGGCCTATGAGGATCTCTTTGGGTCGAAGATGAACGATACGCTGTACGCCGCGATCTTCGGGGCCCACGTCCGATTCGAGCAGATGATCAAGACCCTTCTGGACAATGCCCAAACCCCAAATTTCTGGCCGGGGATCGTTGGGCCGCTCTCTACCTAAAGGCAGCTACCCGCGATCCCCTACTCGTCCGCCGCCCCTCTAATCGGAAGATGGAGAGGGCCTGGGAGACGCTGTACCTGAACGGGGTAGAGTCCGATATGCGGCTGCAGTTGAAACTGGCCGAGGTCGATCTCATCGCGGCGTTGGCCGTGGCCAAGGAAGAGAAAAAGTCCAACATGCTGATGGAGGCCTACGCCGAGCTCTGCGCTCGCTACCTTCCATACATCGACTGGGAGGGATCCGCTAAAATCAGTATAGAACAGGGTGAAGCTCTGTACTCGCGTTGGGAAACGTTCTTCGGCCCTGAAGAGGCGAAGAAGATGCTCGCAACCGTCCGTAAACCTCGATGAGCGATCAATTTACCGATCTTGGGCTTGGCATGGGGCAGCAGGCACCTTCCGGGGGCGGTGCGTCCCAGGCCTATGCGTACAACGTGCCCCAGTTTGCGTCGATGCCTGCGTTTGTCTCCCCGGGGGCCATGCAGGTCCTGGCCCAGAACATAAATCCCTGGCAGTTCAGCGGGCCGTCGGGCGACCCCGGATACCTTCGTCTCTCCCAGGGCGGGGGAGCCGCTTCGATGGCCATGAACATGGCCGGAATGTTCCTCTCCCAGCAGGCTGCCGGATGGTCCGGTGGGGGCCTGGCCGGAAACATGTTTGGAGTCCCGAACTTCGCACAGACCATGAGTGCCCGGGAAGAGTACAACAAGTGGTGGGCGATAAACAGTTCGTCGATGGCCCCCGGGGGTGCCGCAGAACGCCGGGTACAGGCTATCTTTGAGAACATGTCTGCCATGTCGGGAAATAGAGATCCTGCGTGGGCCTCGGGGATGGCCACGTCCGCCCTTGGAATGCTCAACGGTTCGTACGGGCCGATGGGTGCCTCTATCCTCGGCTCGATGGGAATCGATATTTACTCGCTGATCTCGCCGGCCTCCGGGATGAGCCACGGGCTGTTCCCGGCCATGCAGGGAGGGGTAACCCCGATGAGCGTCGGGAGGATGACCGAGCTTACCCAGTTACTGGGGCAGAATTACTTCTTTGATGCCAATGGTCGGGCTAACCTGAGTAACACGTACGGATGGAACGGGAACGCGATAGGCACGTTGCTCTCTAAAGCGGCTGAAAACAACTTGATAAGTGTCAGCGGGTACCGGGAGACCCCTGCATTTACCTCGAAGTTGGCCGATTTTGATGAACAGATGAGGATGAACCCTGCACGTGCCCAGGATATAGCCACACAGCGCCAAGCTTTTATCGACTCCGATAAATCTGAGCGGGATGCAGGGATGACCCGTCAACTGGAACAGAACGGCAGCCTGTTCCGGGCGGCTGCGATTTTCCGGGGGATTACGAATAACAATAATCCTGAGGATGCCTGGAAGATGATGCAGATTGTGAGTGGGGGGACCCTGGAGACGGTCGGTGCCCAGGAAGTGGAGAAGATGGGCATCCGGTTCCAGGAACTGGTCAAAGCCGCACGGGTCTCCGCCGAACAAATGGCCTATCTGATATCCGAGGGCGGGAAGCTCTCACAGAGGGCGGGGCACACCGCGGCCATCGGGGCGGCCGCCGCCTTTGCCTCTGGGGAGTTCGCAGTCTTCGGGTCTGACGGGTTGAACGGGGCGTTCACGGGTGCCTCTGCCTTTAACATGGGCCGAGGGGCGATGGCCGCTGCCTGGTCACAGCTTGGGGCGAGTGCAGCCCGGAGTCCGCAGGCCTCCGTGCTCAGCGGGATTATCGGGACGATGGAGCTCAACGACCTGGGTCCGAACGACCCGAGGCTCTCAGGACACCGACTGCTTACGGCGGCTGCCGCCATCCGCCAGGGTACGGCCACCCCCGAACAGCTAAAAATGCTGGACGTGCTTAACAATCCAACGGTTAAATCGCAGGCGGCCGAAGAGATGCGAGCTATTCTTCACGGTCCGGCAGAGGCCTACAACAGCGAGATGTCCTCACGCATGGCGATTAGGCTCGGGGAGACCATGGGATCCACGGGCATAACCCAGGCGGTCATGCAGCGGATAGGGGATAACCTGCACGATCGGCTGATGAACTTGCGAGACTCGTTTGGGGCCACCGGGAGAAGCAGTTTGTTTGCTAAGGCTGTGGCGATCGTCTCGGACTCTGTGCATGGTACAACCGGCCCTGGAACCCGAAGCGAGATGATCGACGCGGCGGCCCACACCCAGGAGGAGCGAGATTCCCTGACGACGATGATCGGAATGCTCGAAACCCGGGCTTCTCGGATGGTGGGCGGAGATGATCGTCTTCGGGCAATAGAATCGTACAGGAGCCCTAAGGCCATGGCGGCCCGAGAGGCATGGCGACAGCGGCTTTTTGTGCAAGGGGATATCCAGCGTGTTCTGGCTGTTGCCGGCGGAGGAGACCTGCTGAATACGGCTATGGATGCCATGGCCAATCCTAATGCGGATCTGAGCACGATCATCTCCGATATAGGCGGGTCGCTCAATATGAACTCGGCCCGGGGCCAGGCGGTTATCTCCGGGATCGACAAGAGGATCAAAGAGCTCCAGGGGCTGGAGAAAGATCCTAGAGCATCGGGAAGGGCCAGAGCCGATTACGCAGAGTCGATCAAGAAGCTTAGGGAGATGCGAGGACAGATTACGGCCGATCCAGATCGGGAAGAGAAGGATTTCAGCGGGCCAGATGGGCAGGGGGGCCCGGGCAGCGTGAAGTACGGTTTTGACGACAAGACTTTGGAGGCAGGCGGAAGCCGGGCATCCGCGGTGACCACGGTTACCATGGCCCCGAACACTACGTTTAACATGCGAGGAACACTTGTCTTGGACGTTTCGGGGGGCGGGGCGGTCGCTGTGATAGCGGCCAAGGCCATGGCCGATTCGGGACCTGGGCAGCCTTATGCCGGGCCGGTCGCCGACAACGGAGGTGGGTTACACCTATGAACGTGTTTAGATCAAAGCCTGGGACGGTCATGGTCTACACAGATCCGCAGGCTGTGGCGGCCCGGGTCTCTATAACCGTCGCACGGCCGTCGCAGGTTGCGGCCGCCGCAGCAGCAGCTCAGTCCCTTGCCGCAAACCAGAACCAGGCGGCTACCAAATTCGTATCGCCACTTGTCCTGGTCTCAGACGTCAGCTTTGAGCGGTCTACCTCCTACCAGCTACAGCTGTCGCTCATGCAAAGGATATACTTGGCAAGCTTTGGGGAGGCTCCCGGATCTATAACAATTCAGGGCCTGGCCTTTGAAGGAGGGTGCGACTCTTCGTTTGAGCCGGGCAGCCTCTCGTTGCTTAACTACTATAATCAGCACAGCATAGCCTATGGGCAGGACTTGATCGTTGTGACTATTGGTCGCGGTTACTCTTTGTGCGGGGCCCTGGTCGGTATGCAGATGCGAGCAAGTGCCATGCAGCTGGGGGCTACGACCTACTCCTTGTCGATCGTTAACTTTCCGTCGTTGGCCAATCAGTATGCGTCGGGTGCGGGGCATGTTGTCTGGTCTGGGCATGGAAATTACACGGGAGTACCCGGCCAATGATCAACCACGCTGCTTGCTTACTGCTGAACAAGGATGCCAGGACCTGGTCAGACCCGACCGGGGAGCTTCCGTTGGATCAGTTCTTTACCCCTATTGATCACCCTGTGACCCAGACTGTTCGTGCCCAGCTATTCCCAGAGACCCGGGATTGGCCCACTGCCCTACGGGCCGGGGCATACCTCAGGCTGCTCGATCTGCTCCCAGAGACATACAGCTGGGTCCGGAGCCTGGATCGCCGGGAGACCTACACTCGGCCGCTGCTGGCCGCGGATGGCTCACAGCTTCAGGCGGACGCAGGACTGCAGATCGTGTGGCAGACCCCTCCGGATATTTCTGACGTGGTTGTCGAGGTCCAGCAATTTGCCACCGGGGCCTCTGACTGGCTTACGTACGATGGGCAGGCTGTTCCAGACCTGCCGGCGGTGACCGACAATATATGTACAGTCTCGGTCGGCGGAGGCTCATTGTTCGTCGTTCAGGACAATTCTACCCCTCGCAGCGGTATCCTCCGATATTGGACCCGGCCGGAGATCGGACCGACAGTGGCCCAGGCGGTCTCTCAAGGGATATTCTCCAGCTTCTTGCCCACGTCAACCGTAGCCTCTCTCTACTCCGACCTGGCCCCTAGCCGGATACCTGAGCGGTTCGCCTGTGGGTTGTGTGCGATGCTCCAGACGTTGGAAGCGGGGTTGTCGTGACCTCTAACAACTCCGGGTACGCCTGGGCCTCTTACCGGGTATGGGCCTCTGTATATCCGCAGGATTCCGATCCGTCAAAGGACAAGCCTATCTCCGGGTTGGAAGAGCTCCCGGTAAACTCGGTTACGGTCAATTACGAGATGGGAGCTATTCCCACTTGTGACATGGGGATAGCCATCGGCACGGACATCTCGACGGGTAAGCTTAGCCCGATGCAGGTGGCATCCAACCTGGCCAAGTTTTACGACCAGGTCAGGATCCAGGTGTGGGCCGCTGTGCTCGACCGGACAGGGATCATCCCTGGGTGGTGGGGAGCCTCCCAAGGGCAAGTGACTGCCACTCGGCTGCTATTTGACGGGGTTGTCGCCGTCACCCAGTTTGCCAGAAGTCTGAAGACGAATACGATGTCTCTGTCGTGTGCCCATTGGTCCATGCTCCTGGCGGACTCAGTCATCTCCAATTCAGCTTTTCTCAAGGTTACGCCCGGTTCTCTTCAGTCTCCGTACTCGGTGGTCGGCCCCGAGGGTAAGACGTACACGGGGGACTCGGTAGCCCTGAGCCTGATTGACGAGGCTGAGGGGTCTGATCCATGGGCAGTGATTCTCGGGTGGTTCGAGACCCTGATGTGCGTGGGTAAGGGGGCCAATGTTCCTGTCATCTGGTCTCAGGCACTCGAGGGAAATCTGATGAATGCGGGGCCCTCCCCGATCACCGAGAACCTGTTCACTAAGGCAAACGACGTAGCCTATAAGTTGATGTCCGAAAGGGTGAACGTGGGCCCGGGGTCCCCTACGTTGTTCATAGGCATAGACAATGCCCTGCTCCATTCATTTTACACCGGTGCTCAAAGTATTATCTGCCAGAACCTGTCAAGTTCCACACTCTTAGACAAGCTCTTTACGCTCGCCCAGTACATGGGTGCCCAGATAGTTCCGACCGTCTCGAAGCTGTTCATCGCCCCGGTATGTCCCGCCCTGGCCAGCAATCTGTTCTACAAGAAGATAGCTCGTAATGAGTACGACAGCATCCAGGGGCAAGGAACAAATCTACGGAGGATCGCTGGGCTGGGGCTGATGGGCTCGCTTTCTGAACTTCCATCTCTGGACACAGATCAGCAGGCTGCAGGGCTCATAGCTACGTACGGTGTGTTCAGCCGTGGCCAAGTGATACTCACGGATGCCCCAGCCTGGGCCAGTGAACCGTTGTTTGCCCAGATTGCAAACACCTCGTCCAAAGATCAGAAGGTCGACCCCAGTGTGAAGATCAAACTTAAGGCGACGGCCGACGCGGCATCCCGGGTGCTTGGAGGGACTCTGGCCGAGGCCATGTGGGCGGCAGAGGTTTTCCGAGGGAGGCAAGCGGAGCTCAGTGGACCTCCACGGCTTGACATCTGTCCAGGGTCTGTCGTTTGCATTGACAGTGATACGAGTGCCAGTCCATCGGTGGTCGCCACGGTCCAGGGCGAGGATCCCACCCAGCTGTACGCAGTGGTCCAAGGAGTCCGAATGACCCTGGATGTCAACTCTAAGCAGGCGTTCACCAAGTTCAGACTGCAGTACGTGCACGGGCGGATGGCCTCTGGTGCCAAGGGCGAAGGAATACTAAACCTGCAGGGGCATCCGCTGCTGACCGGTACAGGCAGTCCTCAGTGGCTTGGATGCCCTCTGACCGCTTAAAATGGAGGTAGAATGCTCGGATCACCGTTTACACCCGTGGATCAGCCTGTGCAGATGCCGGCCCCCAAGGCTAAGAAGCCCCAGGCTGACCCGCTGGAGGTGCAGTACACCCAGTGGAAATCCGGGGCACTCCCCACTTCCAAGATGCTCGACAGCCTGAAGGACACGCTGGACACGGGGATCACCACCTATGCGGGTGGGGAGACCCCGGCCGTCCGCGGTCGTGCTCAGATCATGGCCGTGGACGCCCTTAACTCGTATAAGCCTGAGTCCGGTGCGAAGATCAAGAGTTGGGTCCAGACCAACCTACAGGGGTTGTCCAGATACCGCCGTCAGCTATCCCCATTGACCTCTCCGGAACGGGTCCAGATAGAGCTTGCCGCCTACAACCGGGTGCGCCGCGAGCTTAGGGATGACCTGGGCCGGAACCCCTCGGAACAAGAGTTGCAGACTCACCTGGGGATTACCCCCAAGCGGTTCCAGAACCTGAAGGCATATAACCGTCCGGTCCGGGCCGAAAGTGAGCTGACCGATGAGGAGGGTGAACCGTACCTGCCCGGGGTGAAGAATGACTCGGCGGAGAACGCAGCGGCCGGCCTGGTCTACCACGACCTTGACCCTCAGTCCAAGCGGATCTTCGACGGTCTGAACGGGAGGGGCGGTCCTGCTAAGTCGATTGTCGAGCTGTCCCGGGACCTGGGGATTACCCCTTCGGCCGTCAGCCAGCGAGCGGCGAAGATCGCAGAGAAGCTCGAGGAAGCAGCAGGTTTAGTTTGACACTCGATCCCAATTTAGACTCGTTCCTCGCCCTATTGCAGCAAGCGTTCCGCTCTGCGGGCTCCCCCATAAACCTTGGGAATCTTAAGGCTCTTGGTAGCTGGCCTTTGGTAAACGAGGAGGGGAATGTCCTGTCCACGACGGATATCGTGGAGCTGGCCGACACCGGTGAACTGCTCACGCTGTACAGGAATGCGGTTACCGGAAAGCCCGGGACGGTCACGGCCGATGCCACCTGTAGTAAGATGCAGGCCACACTCCTCCGGCTCCTGGAGCAGGAAGCGACCGAGGTCGGCGGGTGGGGCCCGGGTCGAGACGCGTGTCACCGGGCGAATAACTCGTATAGGCTGGGGATGACCCGAGGCCCGCTGGGGACCGGAGGGCTACGCGACCTTGTGATGAGAGATGCCCTGTACCGTTCGGGGGGAAAAGCACCGTCGGAAGGAGTTGCCAGTGGCCAGTGATCTTGGATTACTTTTGAGTGGACCTCTCCAGCTTGGCCGACAACTGACGAGCGGACAACAGGCCGGCGTCAACCGGTTTGTGCTCGCCCTGTTGACAGAGCCCCAGGCGGATGGGTACGGCTGCAGCCTTCTCCAGCAACTGGCGGGGAGCGGGATGCAAAACCTCATCCAGCTTCAACAGCTGTTCACGGAGTGTACTAGCACCCTATTCAACTACTTCGCGGGCAACCGGGTTGTGGACCAGGACTCGGTGGTCGCCGCTCAGCTCGTGAACGCGACCCAGCAGGCGTTGACCATTCGCCTGGAGATAACAGTTAAATTCTACAGCCAGCAGTTGGCCGCGATCTCCGTGGCCACCTCTGCCTAGGAGAGATGATGTCTGCTACACCGACGACCGCCGATCTTGACCAGGCTCGATCACAAGCTTTAGATCTAGTCTCGGGAGTATCTCCCGATCTTGATCTGAGCCCGGGGAGCGTCTACCGCCGGACGGTCATAGAGCCTGTGGCGGCCGCCGCCGCCCAGACCGTAGCCGACATCCGTCAGCTGGGGCAGTCGTTGTTTGTCACACAGGCAGACGCCTCGGACGAGGTCAATACCGGGGCGGCCCTGGCCAACCTGGGTATATCGGCCCGGGCCGGGGCGACGGCCACCGGGCAGCTGCTCCTAACGTTCAGTGTGGCCTCAATGACCCTGATCCGCGCCGATCAACAGTTCACAGCCCTCGGGTTGACATTCGTCCCGATCGCTACCTATACGTTGGTCACCGACCTCTCTCAGGTCTCTGATTCTTCGACGGACATCGTACTCACTCGGCAGGCGGCTGGTGTGTACACAGCTGTGATCGACGTAGAAGCCCAGGCGTCAGGGGCCGCCTCTAACCTGGCCTCGGGCACCCCCCTGACCCCCGTAACCCCCTTGAGTTACCTGACGAGCAGCGTGGCCCTCGGAGACCTCACGGGCGGGGCCGACCAGCAGAGCACTGCCGATCTTCTCTCTTTGGCCAAGTCAGGGTTGTCCCGTGGAGGGTCCATGACCCGGGCGGGTCTTTCCCAGATCCTGCAGTCAACATTCCCCTCCATCCAGCGGGCGAGCCTCGTGGGGTCGGAGGACCCCGAGCAGATCAGGGGCCAGAATCTCGGGTTGGGGTTAAGGCGTAGTGGGTTTGTCGATGCCTACGTGGCGGTCGGGGACGCCGCGAACATCATACAGGTGCCGGTCACAGCCACAAGGACGGTTGGGACTGACGCCACCTGGTACGTGCATATCCCCCGGGAGACGCTTGGAACCGTGTGCGGCGTTCCTCGCATCCTGGGAAACAACATATCGGGAGTGAACGACACGGGTATGGAGATAACGTCGATCTCCCCGTTGGCCGAGACCGGGGTAGTCTCAGGCGTTGACTTCACACCATATTTCCCGACTGATGCTTCTTCCTTCAACAGCCGATATCAAGGGTTGGAGATCCAGTTCGAGGACCCCGACAGTCTGAATACGCCTTTGGTCCTGTCCCAGGCGTACACCGCAGAGCTCATCGTGATGCCCCAGGTAGCCGAGATCAGCGACTGGCTGCTCGGAGCAGACCAACGGCCTCAGGCGGACATTGTGGTCAGGGCCATGTTCCCCCTGAGGGTATCGGTCGGTCTCCGGATCATCTGTTATGCGGGCGACGAGATCCCCGTCCAGGGCTCCCCCCTCTACCTATCAATCTGTCAGGCGGTGGTCGGAGCTGTGCGGGCCGCAGGGTTCCGGGGCGATCCTGAGCTGGACGCCGGCCAGGTGATCTACGCGGCCCAGCAGCAGCTATCCGGGCGATCGCTGGTCGCAAGCCGCGTTGGGCTCTCTGCACAGCTCTACCTGCCGGGTACGGCCAGTCCCGTTATGTTATATGACCAGTACAGCCTGAGCCTGTCCCGGGTCAATGATTCAAGAGTATCGGCGAGGACCGCGACCTGGACCTGTAGGGTTCAGGACGTGTCCTTGGAAGTAGAGAACCGCGCTGTCTAAGAGGAGGGTCAAGTGCATGCCTGTCGCCTACGTGTCTACCGTTGGCTGCTGCCGGCGGCTGTCGATATGTGCCTTCAGAGCCCCGCGGAGTTTACGGTCTCTACCATCTTGGGACTCCTGGGGGTAGCCGGGGCCACCCCCCACCAGGTCCGCTACTTACGGCGGAGGATAATGCACCTGCTGAGGGAAAAGCAGAGGGCTGGGGACATCCGGGAACTTGGCCGAGGTAGATTTAAGGTTTTGGATCCGCACGAGGATACTGATGATCAATGTCAGGCCCGAGAAGAGCTGATCACGGCCAGGTCGTGGATCCGCCATAAGCACAGCTTAGGAAAGAGTTTAGAATAATGACAGTCGACAGCCTACTCCCGGCCTCCCCCATCTACCGCGATCCCTCTTTCCGCCTTCAGGCTCAACTGGCCTGGGACCTATTCAGGACGATGCCACGCCGGACCGAAGCATTGGCCCAAACCCTTCGCCTGGAGGAGTCTGCAGCCTTTCAGACCGTTGAACGCCTTTACATGAGTCTGGGGGAGGCCCAGCCCTCGACCAGGATCATTCCGGTCAATTACGGGACCGGCCGGGTCTACGGAGATGGTCTGACCTGGGGGCAGGCTACCCTAGGCTCCCTGTTCCAGACGAGTGTCCCGGGCGTCTTCGGATGTCCGGCTATCTCCTTTCCTCAGACTGGAGTGCTTTGGGCAGAGGGTGTCGATTACACGATCTCCGACCAGGTCCTGCTCAGCCGCCAGGATCCCCAGACCGTAGGTGGCCGGGTCCAGACCGAGGACGGCACGTACGAGACTCCCATGGTCCTTCACGGTGCCCGCCAGGCTAACCCATGGCTCTCTAGTGTCAAGCAGTGGCTTAACGCTTACCAGTCTGATCCAGACCGGCTCCTGGGCGAGTGCCGAGCTCTTCGGAGCTGTTTGCAGGGGGAAGGCCAGATACCCAGGATCAAACAGGCCCTGTTGGCTACCACGGGCTACCCGTATGCGACCGTGGCCGGTACGGTCCAGGCCGTATCGACCCAGACCGTGGTCACCTCTGCCGAGGTCGTCGCGTATCCGGTGGGTCCCTGTGCCTGGATGCCGGGGCAGGCGGTGGCCCCTGGGGATTGTCCTGTGGCCGGGGTCCGGGTCTGGGCCAGTGCAGACACAGACTTCTCAGGAATCGCAGACGTAGCTAGCTATATCGAGCTGACCTCTGCCGACCTGCTGGATACCTGCGTGCTGACCGGGGCCGTCCGTATCCCGATGGCCGGACAGACGCCCACCGTGGATTCGGAGGGGGCCGTCACCCTCTCTTTGACCGGGGCCGGGCCGGACGTGGCTGCTCTGCTCTCCCTGTGGAATACTACGGACTCTACTGGCCAGTCTCCCGTGGTCCGAGCCCTGTTCGGGGGAGATGCTCCCCCACAGACCCC
>Ga0209083_1001655_pt1 | contig 24331 bp, 38 predicted proteins | sample AM7aDNAmetaG_FD_184132 | JGI IMG/M metagenome (GOLD analysis project Ga0209083, IMG submission 184132) | Freshwater microbial communities from Finland to study Microbial Dark Matter (Phase II) - AM7a DNA metaG (SPAdes) (version 3) | ecosystem: Environmental > Aquatic > Freshwater > Lake ...
GTGATTCTGCAACTGGTGGTAGATTCCAATTTAATGGCACAACTTGGGGGACAGTTCAAGCAACTTACGGTGCCTACTTCAAAACCCTCTACTCTAAAAACACCGATAACTTCACAGTATCTACAGCTACTCAAACAGTTTCAGTCACAGCACCTACAACTGATGGCTGGGCAAATGGAACAGTGGTAGATACAGCAACAATAGGAATTACACCTTTGACTCTCGCAGTCGGAGATAATGCAGTTTATTACTCAAGTAATGGACCTGCATATGCAGATGGAACAGTCGATGCGAGTTTACAGGGAACATTTAGTGGAAGTTATGAAAACAATAATAACAATAGTAATATGTTAGCAGTAGCAGCTAATTCAGTTAACGGATTCCCAATTGTAGATTTATTAATAGAGTAATATAATAGTAACATGACAACATCATTACAAAGAGATTCAAACCATGTGCCAGTATTAGGAGGCGTCTACGATGACGGATCTGGTACAATTGCACCACTTTCAATTAATGCAGCAAATGGGCGATTAAAAGTCACTGCTATTTTAGCTGGAGGAAATGGTATAACATCTATCAATGGGGATTCTACAGCAGCTCAACTTATAACAGTTGGAACAGCAGGAACAGATGTCGCAGTTTCAAATACAGTCGCTGGAACGACTACGATAAATATTCCAACAGCATCAGGCACAAATCGTGGAGTTATTACTTCTGCGCTTTATAATACTTTCAATGGAAAGGCAGAGGCAAATCAAACTTTTTATATAGGAACGACACAAGTTGCGATTAACAGAGCATCAGCATCATTATCACTCGCAGGGGTAAATATCGATGGTAGTGCAGGAAGTGCTACAACCGCAGGTTCAGTTACAAATGCAACATTCACAACAGCACTTACTGTAAATACAGGTACTCTTACTTTGACTGCTAATAATGCGAATAATTCCGTTCTTACAATAGGAGCAGGAGCAGTTTCAGTATCAGGTTCTAACACAGGTGATAATACAGTAGCAACAGCACTTACAGGAACACCAAGTATTATAGTAAATACAGTAACAACTACTGGGAACATTGAACTTGGTAATGCTTCAGATTGCACAGTAGCAAGAGTTGGTGCAGGACAAATTTCAGTTGAATCAGTAGTAGTTCCAACAATTTCTTCAACAAACACCTTTACAAACAAGAGAATAACACCAAGAATCTTATCAGCAACTTCTTATACAACAGACACAGGAACTTCACTTAATTGTGATAATTTAGACCAATTTATAGTCACAGCACAGGCAGGAGCAATAAAACTTAATAATCCAACAGGAACACCAACAGACGGACAAAAACTAATAGTAGCAATTACAGGAACAGGAGCAAGAGCTGTAACTTACGATACACAATTTGAGGCATCAACAGTAGCACTTCCTTCAACAACAGTAACAACAGCAAGATTAAATATGGGATTTATTTGGAGAGCAGACACTTCCAAATGGGTTTTAGTAGCAACATCATAATATGGCAACATATACAAAACAACCAAGTTCGGTAGATGCCAGAAACGCCTCCGATGATACTGGATTTACTGGAGCAACAGGGAATAATATATCACTTGACCATAAAAGTGACCAAATTAGGCATATGTATTTGAAATTTGATATTTCAGATTTTATATATGCTTCTTCAACAATTAACAGTGCAACAATAAGTCTATATTATTATTCAACTGGTGTAGGAACACCAACTGGTAGAATAGATTGTTGGAAATGTACTAAAAACTGGGTAGAGGGACAAGCGTGTTGGGACAACTATGCGACAGGAACGGCTTGGACAACACCAGGTGGAGATTATGCTACTTCAAGTCCAGCGGGTGGATATGCTAATTTACCAGCAGAAGGTAATTGGCTAACAATAACTATTACAGACCTTGTAAAAGATGCAATAGACACAGGCTCAAGTATTGTAAATGTTTTAGTTAAATATAATTCCGAAGTATCTGCTTCAAGGGATATTCCAGTTTTTTATTCTCGTAGAGAAGCAACAAACACAACATTAAGACCAAAGATAGATATAACTTATACACTAACAGTTAATTCAGGAGCATTTTTTAATTTCTTTTAAATATGTCATATAGAAACGAACAAAACCCAATAACAGGTCAATTAGAAATCGTAATTGATGGATGGGAGAAAGGTATCGAAAGTTCTCCTTATAAAGGATTAGCATTTATTAAAAACGCAAATATTTCAACTGAAAATGGTGAAGTATTATGTTCATATGGACGTGTAAAAGAGTCACAATCGCCAGTAGTAAGTGGAACATTAACTTTTTTAGATACCTCGACAGTATCTTATAGTGGAGGAGCACTTCGACAAGGATCATGGATTACAGTTGGAGTTGGAATTACAGGTCTTACAACTGGAGTTTATTATGTTCTTGAAACAACAGGAGGAAGTTCATCATCAGGAAATGCTGTTTTGAGTGCAACATTTTCAGCAAGTGATTCTAGTAAAGTTACTGGGATGAGTGAAGGAAGTGCTACTTATAATACTAATCTTTTTAACATGGCACTTCCAGTTGCATATTGTATAGAACCTTATACAGATATTAATGGAGCACAGCAATATAGATATTATGTTTTAGATCAATCAGGTTTAGTGTGGGTTCATGATAGTTATCCAATTCCTTACGGAACTTTACCGACAACACCTTTATGGTTTCTTCCTTCAACTCAAAAAGTAACAACATTTGCTGCAGGTAATACAATATCTTCAGGTATTGCAGTTTTGAATGGATGGTTGTTTGTATTTTCAGGTAATAAAATTGTATGCAAACCAACTGTTAATCTTGGGGATGGTTGGAAATCATTTGGAGGAGGAAGTATGTTAGGAATGCTTGGAAATCTAAATCCTCATTTTGCATTTGTAGGTCATCAAGGTAAATTATATTATACAGATGGAAATTATCTTGGTAGTATATTTCCTAATTCAAGCATAGGAACTACAGCAGCAATTCCAAATATTCAATCATTTTTTTCTTATACTGCAGTTACAGATACAGGAACAATAACAAATATTATAAGTGGATCAACTCCAACCACAGCTTTAGTTGCAAGTACAGCAAGAATTCCAATGTATCCTTTTGCTTCGACAGGAGGAACTGTAGCATCATCATTGACTTCGGGAGGTAAATATTATGTTCAATATACTTTATCGACTAATACCTTTCAAGTATTTTCAGTAGCAACAGCTGGAAGTGCTATTGCAGATTTGACAACAGGAGCAACTGGAACACAGTATTTTAATACATTCAGTCCTGATGGAGGTGCTGGTGCAGGTGCTGATTCGATTGTATTTACTCCACAAAACTTGAATTTACCAACTTTTGAAACAGCACAATGTATTGGAGAAATTGGAAATACTGTGCTTATTGGAACTAAATCAAATACAGTTTATCCTTGGAATCAAATTGATCCATTGCCTTCTGATTTGATATTCCTACCAGAAAATAATGTTACACAAATTATTACAGTAAATAATATGGGTTATCTTTTTGCTGGTAATAAAGGAAATATTTATATAACTAATGGATCGGCAGCATCACTTGTCATCAGTGTCCCTGATTATTGTGCTGGAAGAGCTGGAACAGCATTAACTTTTATAGAACCATATTTTACATGGGGAGGAGCTATGTACTTGAGAGGAAGAGTATATTTTTCAATTCTTGATCAAACTGCTACAAAGACAGGAAATTGTGGTGGAGTGTGGTCATTTGTACCAATACAAAATATGTATATCGGTCAAGATACAGGTATTGCATTGCGACTTGAAAATCAAAATTCTTATGGAACTTATAATGGAGTTGCAACTTTATTGATTCCAAATCAAAATCAAGCCGCTATAAGTCCTCAATATTGGAGTGCTTGGTATTCAAGTATTTCAAATCCTTTGTATGGAATAGACAACACAGATACAGTCCCCGGAACTGCAGTTATAGAATGTGATTTAATACCAACAGGTTCTTTTATGCAGAAAGTAACATTTTCTCAAATTGAATATAAATTATCTGCTCCACTTGTATCAGGAGATTCAGTATCAATTGCATATCGATTAAATTCAAATGGAGCATTTGTAGATTTAGGAAGTGCAGTAGTGGAAAGTATAACTGGGTTATCAGGTTATTTTACTGCTCAATTTGAATTAACACAGTGGTTGCAATTACAAATAACATTAACTTCAAATGGAAGTTCAAGTTCAAGTTTTTGTAGATTAATTAATGCAAGAATTAAATAATATGGATGAGAATCAAGTAAAAAAAATAGCTCAAGAAACTTATAATGAGAATGCATCAAGTAGAGAATTTACAGTTTCTCCTACGTCTTTTCATTCTCACAATGGAACTGACAGTCAGAAAATAAATCAAAAAAATATAATTCCAAGTCCAGTTTCAAGTGTTGTTGATGCTTCAATTGCTCCAACAGATACTCCTTCAATTGGAACATTTAGATTTTTAGTGGATAACAAGTCAGGCACACCACATTGGTATTTCTGGTCATTCCTACCAAATGTAAAAACAAATTTACCAGCATGGCATTACGTAGCATTAACATAATCCCAATTGATATTTTTTTTAAATAATTTATAATAATCACAATGAAAAGCTATACAACTTACAGAAATGACTTCGGTACGCTTACAGGTAATAATTCCACAGCAAATCTTACTCTTGCCGATACTTTGATTAATGATTCACTTCGTTATCTTACATCGAAGTTCTATTTGAATGAGAGGACTTACACAGATGTCACTGTGGCACAGACGCAATTTTATAATCTACCACCACAGGTAAAGGAATTAATTAATCTTACAGTCACGATTGGTACAGTAAAATGGATTCCAAAGGTATGCCCTAGCAGAGATTATTGGGATTCATTAAATGTTATTCAGTTTTATCAAGATATGCCCTCATTCTTTTTTGTTTACAATGGTCAGGTTGGTATATTCCCTACTCCATCGAGTTCAGGTAATACTATCACGATGAATTACAAGGTAAGGATAAAGGATTTGTCACAAGCAGATTATTCAACAGGAACAGTTGGAGTGACTACAGCAACAGCTACGATAACAGGTGGTAGTACTACTTTTGTAAAGAACATGGAGGATCGTTGGATTCGTATCACAGAACCAACAGGCGATGGTAATTGGTATCAGATAAAAACATATAACTCAGCGACATCACTTACTCTCTATAATAATTACACAGGACCCACGATTGCTTCAGGAGCTACTTATGTCATTGGAGAAATGCCTATCATGCCAGAAGATTATCAGGATCTTGCGCTTTATAGGGCATTGTGGATTTATTACAATTCACGTGTACCAAACCCTACACAGGCAGAAACTTATAAGAATTTGTATGATCTAGGGTATGAGAGATTAGATGCAGAGTTTGGTCAGAAAACCACGAACGTTGCACTCACAGATGATCAGACACCTGTGTATAATCCAAATTTATTTGTAAAGTCGCAGACAGGTTTATAATTTTAATAATAATATATGGCAAAAGACAATTCAAAAACAGGACCTTATCAACCACTACCAAGTTTAGCTAATCAAATGGGTATAAATGCTAAGTCGCCTCAAACTAATCAAAAGCCGGTTGATAATTCAATTAGTAGTGCTTTTAGCACTGCAAATTCAGGTAATTATGGTTTTACAGGTATGCCGAAGTACAATGTTGATCCATCGAAAATTGGTAATCCTGTAATAAATAAAGCAGTCGGTGGTCTTGTTACTGGTATAGGTAATATTGCAAAAGGTATTTGGAATACTCCAGTAAGTTCACAAACAAATACAAAAGTAAACGCAAGTCCATTCCCTGCTGGGTATAATTATACAGCACCAGCAGGTGTGCAAAACTTTATTCAACCAAAGACAGATCAAACTACACAAAATCAAACAACAGATAAACCTAAAACAATAGATTCTACTAAAAAGACAGTAGGAGCTAATAATTCTGATGCTACAAAAGTATTACAAGATGAACTTGTCAAAGGAAATTATATGCAACAGTCAGATTTAGACAATGGAGGTTACGGAGTATATGGACCCAAGACGACAGCAGCTGTTGCAAAAAGAGATGCAGATTTGAAAGCGAAACAAAATCAATCTATTGGTGGAGCAAACTCAACAGGTTCAAATGCAAGTAATTCAGGAGCTACTGTAAATTCTGATGGAACAGTTAATACTCCTAATAACAATGGATTAATAGGTAATCAAAATAGTTTATCAACTGGTTTGCCTGGCTATGTTAGTACTCTTGCACAAGGTGGTGTAGATACAAATGCTGCACTAGCTCAAAAATCACAAGAGATTGCTGATGCCGCAGGTAAAGCTTATGCAGATGTTGGTCAACAAGGAGCAAGGGGAGAGGCAGGTTATCTTACAACAGGGACAACTCCTGTGGCACAAGGCAATGCTGCTATAATCGCTCAAAATATTGCTGCACAACAAAAAGCAATTTCTGAAGGAGCACAAATGCAACAAACTGGAGTAACACAAGGATTAACTGCACAAAGTCAAACACAAAGTGCATTAAATAATGCTGCTGGATTATATCCTGAAGGTCTTCGTTATACTCTTCCAGTGGGAGCAAGTACTGGCAATTCAATTATCGATAATTCAATTTCAAGAGCAGCACAATTAATTGCAAATGGTTCAACAACAGCAGATGCAATTAATTCAACATCACTTTCAACTTATGGTCCTCTTGGAGTAGCAGGTTTAACAAAGTTAATGTTACAGTATGATCCTAATTGGAGTCCAACGGCTTCGAATGCTATTGCTCAACAAAATATGACACAGGGATCACAATATCAAGGTCAAGCTGCAAATTTGGATGTACCACTTCAGGGATTGATTAAGGTAGAACCACAGGTTACTTCATTATTAAGTCAAGCAGCATTAAATCCAACTAATATACCATTTTTGAATGAATCAATTAATAAATATAAATCACAAGCTGATCCAGCTTCACGTAATGCTCTAACTGCAGGAATGGCTGAGATTCAAAATTATACTTCACAAATTCTTGGTAATAGTGGTGAACTTACACCTACTCAGGTTACATCGTTAACAAGTTCATTTGATCCCGGTAACTTTAATCCTCAACAATTAAGTCAGTTCTTAGCGTCTATTAATAATTATGGTCAAGCAAGATTACAGGTACTTCAAAAGTCATCTAAATTATCATATCGTTCAGGTATGAATCCTTATAGTGGTACAACAGCAAATCCAAGTGCAACTTCACCAACGATGTCATCAGGATTCTCGCAGAATGGTATAACAGGATTAAATTTGAACACTGGAACTCAAGCAGTAGTTGGTTTAGGTTCTCAGGGATTAGTAATGTTGAAAGATTTTATTAGTAGTGCATCAGGATTAGCTTCGAATCTTTTTGGTGCTGCAACTGGAATATAATATGGATAAAGAAAAACTAAAAAAAGCAATAACAAAAGCTTTAGGTTATGCTGAAAATGATGGTAAACCTGATATCAATAATCTAAAGAAAGGTAAGACAGGAGAGATGAAATCTATATTTCAATTCACACCTGATACATGGAAACTTTATTCTAAACAAGTAAGTGGTCATGATAATGTACCTTTAACTCCTGATACAGAATCTCTTGTAGTTCAAAAGAAGGTTTCAGATTGGGTTGATAACGGTTATACTCCTGAACAGATTGCTTCAATGTGGAATGCTGGAGAACAGAAACCTGATGCTTATAAGGAGAATTGGAAGGGTACAAATAAAAAATATGGTATTGCTTATGATACTCCTGCTTATGCAAAAAAGGTTACAGATTACACTAATCAATTTATGAATGAGAATGGTGATCAAACCCCTGAAACACTTGGTTCAAAAACAGGAATTAATATAGATCCAATAATTTCATTAATGAAACAAGCTAAAGCACCGGATACAATAACACCACAAAAGCAAAATACAGGTTTGCTAAATATCCTAGCGTCCCAGAAATCTTGATTTTTTACCCCTTATTCTAGGATTCTTGTGTGTTAGGAAACAGTAGAGTAAATAACCGACCATTAAATATATTATTAACATACAGTAATTGTATCATATACACCATTAAAAGTAAATAGATGTCCACACGTACAAGAACATTCAAACATAAGGAAACACTGGGCGAGATGCTTCATTTGCGCTCAAAAGGGTGGAATTACAAGGCACTAGCATCTTTGTATGGAGTGGATCACAGTTCTATCTATCATCTCTGTAAAAAGTACGCAATCATAAAAGGCAGTCCAAATGTCAGTGTAGATGTATTCAGAATTGTCGAGGTTAGTCGACCTAGGGACCCGGTATCATCTATCGTGAGTATTTCAATAAGACACAAACCGATGTGTTATGCTGAATATCTATGACACGTACTTGGGCAACATCGAAAAATCCACCTACTGACTTATCAGGGTATTTGAAACTAGACCAAACAACCCCACAAACAACAATCGGGACTTTTACATTCCCCCAGGTATCAACGACAAATTTAGCAGTCACTTCAAGTGTCTCATATAATTTAGCGACTGATTTATATGCACATTATTTATGTAATGATACAGATGGAACAGATGTGGTTGATAATACTTCTAATCATATAGACGGAACTGGAACTTATACAGCAACAACAGGAAAGATAAATGGAGCAATAGAGTTTAATGGAACTTCAGATGGTATTATTGCTCCAAGCACTTTTACTCCTGGTTCAACAGGTGATTTTTCAATAACAATGTGGATTTATTGGGCAGGTAATGCTCCAGCTTATCAACACTTGGTAGGTTCACAAGATGGTTGGTATGGAGAAGCAACATATTTTTCTATATGGGGTTCTAATGCAGCATACAGAGGTTTAAATGATGGAGTAAATTCTAAACTCGGAGTTGGTGGAACTTCTTTTGGAGACCCACTTCTTGCTACAAGTAATTTTCCTATTATTCCAAATACTTGGATTCACGTTGGTGTTACAAGAACAAGTGGATTATTAAAACTTTGGATAAACAATACAGTAGTAGCAACTAAAACTGGAGATAGTTCATATTTTAATTTTTCTTTTTCATCTAGTTTAGCCTTAGGTTTAAGCCCTTGGGATGGTGCTGATGGATATTATGCTGGTAAAATGGATGACATCAGATTATACAATAGAGGTTTATCGGATGCAGATATGTCTGTTATTTATAATAGTGGAAATGGAACAGAAAGTGAAGGAAGTGGAACAGCAGTTTCAACTGCTAACTTATCAGAAAATACAAATGGTTTTTTATCTGATTCAAAAATAACAGCTCCATATTTCTCGGGGGACGGTAGTTTATTGACTAATGTTCCAAGTTCTATTGTAGAATCAGGAACAAATGCTGGTTATGCCGCAAATGCTGATTATGCAAATAGTGCAGGTTCAGCAACCAGTGCTGGATATGCTGATAGTGCAGGTTTTGCTACTAGTGCAGGTCAAGCACCAGCAAGTGGAGGACACGCTGATTCAGCAGATAGTGCTGGATATGCTGATAGTGCAGGTTCAGCAGGTTATGCAGGTTCTGCTGATAGTTGTAATTATGCAAATAATGCTGGTTCAGCACCAGCAAATGGAGGACACGCAGATAGTGCTGGATATGCTGATAGTGCAGGTAATGCTTATGGATATAATCTTTCAGGTTATAACAATGACCTAGGTAACTATGGTGGTTGGATTACAGGAATAGATGGAACAATGGTAACAAATGCTTTAGGTTTTACTCCTTACTCAGATGCTAACCCTAGTGGTTTTATTTCAGGAATAGATGGAACAATGGTAACAAATGCTTTAGGTTTTACTCCTTATTCAGATGCAAACCCAGCAGGTTATATTACAGGTATAGATGGAACAATTCTTGATACTGTATTTACAGGAAATGGTTTCTTAAAGAGAACTGGAACAGGAACATATACAAACGATACAGGGACATACTACAAGTCAGGAGATAGTCCATCTTTTGTTACAATAACTTTGTCAGGTGGAACGGGTGGAACAATTTCAACCTTTGCTGGTGCTAATTCAAGTGGAAGAAACTTTTGGATGGGTAATGGTGGACAAAGTTCTTATGGGACTGTTGGTTCAACATATCAAGGAAGTTATAACTTATCACTTGGAACTTATGCTCTTTATCAGAATACGACTGGGTATCAAAACTGTGCTATGGGTGACCTTGCTCTTTATGAAAACAAAACTGGTTATGATAATGTCGCAATAGGAAGACAAGCTATTTGGTACACTCAATCTTCATCTGATACTACTGCTATTGGTTTTCAAGCTGGTGGTTTTCTTTCTGACCATTTAACTACTGTAACAGCAACTAACAAATCTGTTTTTATCGGTAGTCAGACATCTCCAAGTGCTGATAGTAATACAAATGAAATCGTAATCGGTTTTCAAACTGTAGGTAATGGTTCAAACACAGCAACTTGGGGGAACTCATCAATCACAGACCATTACTTTACAGGAAAGATTAGAGCAACTTCGTTTTCTGTCGGAGCAACTGCCGGTATAGATGCAACAGTAACTTATGTAGACACTTTATTGGGAGCTAAAACGCTTACTTTCAAGAAAGGTATATTAACAGCACAAGCGTAATTTAATAATAATATGGAACCAACAATAAGAAAAATAGATGAAAATACAATAGCAATCGATACAGTTGAAGTAAATACAACTACTTATGATAAAAACTTTCTTTTATCAGAAAAATCATTTCTCGAAGAAAAACTGGTTGATATAAATGAAAAACTTTCAAGGTTTGATGAAGTAAATAAAGACGAACCTCAATTAGAGGCGATTAAGTTGGAAGATATAATCCCAATTGAAAAATTATCAGATAAAATTGTATAATAAAAGTTATGAAAACAAGGGATATAGAAATAGCACTAAATAAATTAACAAACATTGTGGAAAAAATGACACCACCTATTCCTGCAATTCCTGCTATTCCCCCAATACCACCAATAAATAATCCTCTAGACCACGACTTACTTACAAAACTTGATACAAAGGTAGACCAAATACAATCAGATGTCACGGATTTGAAAAAGCAAGGTAATCAATACATAACTTTAACCCAGCACGAAGAAGTTGTAAAGTGTAATGAAAAGCAACAAGTAAAAATTGAAAGTTTAGAAACATTCAGGGACACTTTGATAGGTAAAATGTGGGGTATCAGCGTAATCGTTGGTATCTTTGTTTTTATAATAACTTACGTTGTTAATCATATAAAATTATGAACCCAATAGCTAAAAATTTAACGCTTGGTTGTAATGAATCAGAAAAAGATTCACGTACAGTTCAAAATGCAAGTTTAACAATGACAGGACTACCACTTGTAAAGGGTGGTATTATTTATGATGCAATTGATATCGAGGATCAGGCACATGTGGGTATTTGTACTGCTATCTCTTTAGTACAGAATAGAGAGAAAGCAAACGACAGAGCATATTCAGAGGATTTTCAATATTTATTACAGAAACTTTTTTATGATTTGAATTGGGATGAGGGATCAAGTATTTTATATGCATTAAAAGTAGGATTTAAATATGGTTTCCTACCTGAGGAGTATTGGACCTACACAACGGATCAAGATCGTGTACTTCCCTATTCTCAGTATATTCAAAAATTACAAGCAGTGCCGATGAGTGAGGTTATTCGATTAATTGGTCTATGTGTAGATAAAATCCCCGGATATGCACAGGTAGATGTCAATGATTCACAAGCGATAGCAAAGGCGATCAACGAGTCAGAGGCAGGTATTTTATGTCGTTATTGGGTAGGAAAGGAATGGTGGACTTCTATCGATGGGAGAATCTCTTGGAGTCCGTCCGATATCGACCCTTTGAGGGCACCAGTCGCTCCAACAGGGGGACATGCGATAACCATGTCGTATTTCGATTACAGTGTCGCCACAGGGCAATTCATTGCGAATACGTGGGGTCCTCAATGGTGTAAATCAGGATCGGCTGATATTATATGGGATTTGTATAAACCTACGGAGGCGTGGTCTATTCTCGACTATACGCCACCAATTCCACCATTTCAATTTTTACATAATCTTTCGTTTGGAATGACTAGCCCTGATGTCAAACAACTACAAATTATTTTAAATAAAAATCCAATTACACAGGTGGCAACGGCAGGTGGAGGTTCTCCGGGGAATGAAACTAACTTCTATGGGGTGTTGACAACTCGCTCTGTTTTTAATTTTCAGAAGATGTATAATATTGAGCAGGTGGGAGTGGTCGGACCCAAGACAAGGGCAGCATTAAATAAATTAATATCATGAATAATAATTTAACGATCAGTGCAACAGGTTCAGCACTCATGGGTGCAGGTCTTGTAAAATTAACCGATGATTTGAACACAGGGCTTATTTTAATCGGTGTAGGAGTTGTACTTACAGTTTTGGTAGCATTTCTAAATAAGCAGGGAGTTGCAGTACAAAGCAACCTAGGGTAAAATAATAGTGTTCTGGTCTTATCGTTATGAAATTACGCCATTCGTGGTTAGTAAGAGTAAAACGACAGATTGGTCAAACCACATCACTCTGATTCATTGATGTGCAGAGAAAAACACCCACTAAAGCAAATTTTTTTAATTAACTTAGAGATGGGTGTTTTTTCTATGTAATCCCCATTGACTTTTGAGTTACGTTTTGATAGAATATGGGCGTTGAGTAACATCAACCTCGTTTTATGGTTTGCGAGGGCTAAACCTACAATATTGAGCTTTAACTAAAAGTGGTCATCCCTTAAGCAAGGGTGGCTGCTTTTTGTTTATCCCAATTGAAATGTCAAAGAATACATTATAAAATATAATCAGAAGTACAAAGGAGGTGTAAAATGTATACAACTACAATAGTTTGTGAGAGATGTAATAAATACATCGGCACAGAACAGTCACCAAGTGCAGGTGGTGTAAGAAAAACTCTTTGTGATAAATGTAAAACAAAGAGAGACACTTTTTGTAAGGTTAAGAAATAAGTTTTTTAATTTTTTGAAAAAAGGAGGTAAGAAATGAGACATAAATGTCGTATGTCAAAGCACCACAGAAAACCGAAGTCACTTGATGGAGATAGATCAGCACACAATATCTCGGTCGTGTCTGAGGGGTTACATAATGCTTGGCACCTGTTGTTTGCAAATGATTCACCAGAAATTATTGCAGCAAGGATCAATAACATTTGGATAGATCCTGAATACAAGTTCATCGTAGTAAAGAACATTAAATAGTCACTGGGATGGCTATATGTTCAACTGAGAGAGCAGAGCCACAAGCCGAGCTCTCTTTAATTGTTGATAACTCGAGTTTGACTTATTTTCGGTTCGGGTTTATTATTATGGGACAACTTGTGGAAAAAGAGGTGTGTATCATTTAATCACAAGTTGTATGATATTCACCTCTTTTTCTTTGTTGCTAATCGCTGGGGGGTTTAACAGGAGCGATGACAATATAAACCTGTAACCGTAGTTGCTGTGTCGGCTAGAATAGACACCGAAAGGGTTAATTAAATACTTGGGGGGTAGGGGGGCTGTATTCAACTCAGGATTAATTAAAATAAATACAATGAACGAACTAACAAACAGTGAATTAAATTGGTTGAACAGTCGTGGGGGTAGAACACCCGGCGATGTTGAGACCGATGAAATAGGAAAGTATGTGATCATGCATAGTGTTGATGGATTGGAAGTCAAAGTGTATATTCCTAGTAATTTCAAGCTGGAAATTCATTCAGCACATTCTTTTAATCGTAGCGAGAAAAGAAGGAGATTCAAAAAACATGGAAAACGGAAAAAAAAGAAATTGGTTCAACCTATTAAAAAATAGGTGTCCACAGTGCAGGGGGTTATTATGGTTCGACAAAGACGAGCCGATGATTTGTTGTAATAGTTTACAATGTGGTTTTATGATTGAGCAGAAAAGGATGTTAGAGATTGTTAGTGATTTGACTACTAGAAAACTCGATTGGAGTGCAGATCTCGAGGGTAAGGAGGGGGGGTGGGGTGTTGATAACTCGGCTTTGTGATTTTATGGTGTCTATGGTATTATTTTAGTATAAATGGTCGAACATTTATAAATCTTAATTAGTAAATCTTATGAAATATAATAAAGAAGTTGTGTTTGCAAAAAAAATACTAGATTCAAGAGAGTATGGTATTTTATCTATGAGACATGGATGGAAAGAAGGTGATGTAACTCATACTTTAGAAGAGGTCGGTAAAAAGTTTGGTGTAACAAGAGAAAGGATTCGTCAAATAGAAGCTTTGGCAAATTTGAAATTAGATATGGCAGAAAAACATCAGGTTGATTCAAGTATTAAGGCAGAGAAGTCAATTCATCCTGAGGTCGATTATCGTGATGAAGAGGATTTTGCAAATGCTATGCATCAGAAAAAGGCAGACGAATCTAAATATTAAAATCTATGTATAAATCAACTTGGAGATTGAGAAAGGAGCAGGATAAAAAGGATCGTATTAAAAGCGTTCTAGTTTTTGTATTGGTGGTCGTATTGTTTTTATTGGTCGCTAGATTTAATCACTAAAATTATGATAATTGATAATTATATTGATCGTGTGGTTGGAAAGAAAACACTAGATGATGTAAAGAAAAAGGATGCTCAGCATGTCAGGTCAGGTAAGCTTTCAGCATCGATGCTTGGGGATCCGTTGCAGTGGCAGGTATTAAAAGTGCTCGGAGTTGAGGGCGAGGAGTTGGATGAGTATGTAGTTCGTAAATTCTTGCGTGGTAATCACGTTGAGAGTTGGATCATGCAGTATTTGGATGCAGATACAACAGTTCTAAATGATAAGCAGGACTTCGCAAATTACAGAGGTGTTAATGGATACATTGATGCGATGGTCAACACAGCAAAGTGGGACTTCCCAAAGGGGCTTATTCCAGTCGAGATTAAATCAGTTGCTAATTCTAAATTCAGCAGGATCGTGGGTACAGCAAGTAAGCCGGGGAATGGACCCGATCGTGGTCATTGTCTTCAGGCAGTGTTGTATGCGCTGTCAAAGGGTACAGAGTGGTGCGCTGTGATGTATGTCGCAGCTGATGATTATAGAGTTCAAACATTTATGATAAAGGTCGAGGATTTCAAAGCTGAGGTTGATAAAATTATTGACGAGTTCAATGAGGCGATGAAGTCAAAAATTATACCTGAGTTCAAGTGCATTGAAAAATGGCAGGAGAATGTAAAGTATAATCGATATCCTGAATGGATGAGCAAGAATAAGAAAGAATTATCAACGTTAAGTAAAAAATTATTCAAATGAAAACAATTAAAACATTATCAATTATAGAGATAATTTTGATAGCATTAACAATGTTATGTGCGTTCGGAGGTGCAGAATCAATTACAACAGGGCTTTGGGCATTTGCAACATTAGGTGTAGCAATGGCACTCTCAATAGTTGGTTTGGTACAAGCAGGTAAAAAATAGTCGTTATTATTAAAATTAAAAGTATTTACAAGTATGGCAAAAGTAAAGAATAAAGTTGTGCATGTGTATCCTGAGGCAGGGTTATGTGTAGAATTACTTGAATTTGTTGAGGAATCTGATCAGGAGAAAGCTATGAGTTTGCTAATGAAAATCGCTGAGGATGCGTTCATTCGTGGATTTGATACAGCTACTAAATTAAAAATTAAAAGTATTAAAAAATAAAAAGTATGTCATTAAACGATAAATTAAAAGCAGCAGAAAAAAGTGAGCACAATGGTGGTGGTTCAAATTGGTTTAAATTTCGTGAAGGCAGGAACTCAATCAGAGTATTAACCGAACCTGAACCATTTTTCGAGGATTTCAAAAAGGGTATCTGTTATACAGATTGTGGTTTTACAGGATCAGCAAAATCAATGTCATGGATCTTGGATCATGCAGATAACAAATTGAAGTTGATGAGAATACCTTATACGATTACTAAAATGATTGGTTCGTGGCAGGAGGATGAGGATTGGGCTTTCGAGTCGTTTCCTATGCCTTATTCGATCAATATTGATGCTACAGGCGCTGGAACGAAGGAAGTGGACTATAAGGTCACTCCAAGACCAAAGCGTGAACCTGTGTCATCTGATGTTGTTGATCAGGTAATGAAAGAGAATACATGTGCAGAAGTTATCGAGGCGTTGAAAACAAAAAACATCGAGAAACATAAAGCAGATGGTACTTGGCAGAAAGAACAGGATCGCAAAGCTAATCTAAAAAAGGAATTGGCAGAGGCAAGGGTTTCAGGTGAGGATCAAACGCCTGATTATCCTGAGTATGAAGGTGCTCCAAAGTTTGATTAAACACTAGGGGTTGTGCCCCTAGTCCTATCGACAATGTCGTTTAGTAAGATTTTCGGCATAATCAACACACCATTCTAGGTTCTGTTGGTTAAGGTGTAATCGACCACACCATCCCGGGTTTGTCGGTAGGACTGGTGGCATAAAGTTATCCACAGGTCAGTTGTATTGTATGATGGGTATGGTATTATTAGTGTAGGAGGTCGAATTTATAAATCTTAATATAATAATCTTATGGAGAAAGTAACAAAGGAACAAGTTGATCAGGCATTGAAAAATCTCGGTGATGCTATGAAAGCATTTATTGAGTTGGATCGTATGGATACAGAGATCAAGATTCAGAAACAAAAAGCCCACAATAATTTATTGATGGCAAAACAAGCAGTGAGAGATTTACAAATTGAGTATTAACTATGCCCAAAAATAACTTAAAAGAGAAACCTATGAAATCAAAAACATTACAAAAGAAGAAGAAAACAAGATTAGATAGAATTGAGGAATGTATTTTAGATTTAGCATTAGCAATAGAAAGTGGTCGTATTTCTGGTATTTATCAAGGTTGTGGCGAAAAGATGTTTTGGAATATTCCTCGTAAAACTAAATAACCTAAACTCCAATGAAAACAAATAAATTAAAAGAGAAATGGGATAAAGAGTGTGAAGAAGCTATGAAACCTAACCAAATAGAAAAAGAAATATTAGAGAAGTTTGATAAAAAGTTTAACAATATTGATGTAAATGAGTGTGAATACAATGATGATGGAGAACCTGATAATATGGTAATTATTGATTCAGAAGGTTTGAGAAGAAATGGGCTAAAAAGTGTAAGACAATTCATATCAGATTCTCTCTCCACCTATCGCACCCAAGTAGAAAAGGAAAATGATGTAAATATACAAAACGCCTATTTAAAAGGAATAGCAGATGGTAGAAAACAAATTGAGGAATGTTGTATGGGAGGTTGTGGTAATGTAAATTGTAAACATTGTAAATAATATGAATAAACAAACTTTTATGAAAATGTTAGCAAATGCAGATGTAGATGACACTACGGAATTTTGGGAAGGAGTTTATGACTCTATAAGAACCCAGATTCTCCAAGAAGTGAAAGATAAAATGCCGAAAGAGAAAGAAGTAATTTATGATAAAGAGATTAGTGATATTCAAGAAGTTTCTGAACAAGGAATGAACGCAGGTTGGAACAATTATAGGTCGCAAATGTTAGAGATAATAGATAAGGAAATAAAACAATGCAAATCAACGAAGGAAAATTTGTAAATAAGAACTATGTAAAATCTGTGTCCTTTTCAAAGGCAGTGTTATGGAAAGACAGACAAATTTCACTCAATCCCAAGATTGTGAATAAGATCAAGAGAGATAAATGCGTATGGATCATCTTTGAGGATTGGAAAAAGAACGAGAAGTGGGGAATCTTAGTCGAGGATTTTATCAAGAGTGCCGTGTTGAAAACAGAGAGTCAGGAGAAGCAGTGGTATATCAATATTGACCTATTCAAAAAGAAACCTATTTATATTGTTGATGAGCCAACTGTTGATGGACCTGCAACGATGAAACTCTTGTAGGTTATCAACAGTTGACTTATATGGTGTATAAGATATAATTATGACATTACAACACATTGGAACATTATTTGATGGTTATTTACAGAAAAAATCTGTGGAAAAAAAACCACCACACGAATTAGCTGGATCTGTTGATTTGATTGTCGCAGAGGTTGGTTTGACTAAAAGATTTACATACGGATATTGGTTGAGGTTAGTAAAGAAGTCAGGTTTTAATTATTGGGAGATTAATGATTTATGTAAAAGGTCGAGAGATTTATCAGCAAAATATAATAAGGGCGGATTTTTTACAAACGCCCTTTTAGGAAAAAATGGAAAAAATAATAACGCAATCACAAGTAAATCAGTTTAGAGAATATTTATTGCAGTCAGCAATTCCATCTCGTGATGCTCAAACACTAGTTTCTATATTAGATAACCTACCTACTTATGAAAAAAACCCCGTTCCACAGAGTGTCCAAGACACCGTTGTCAGTGATGAGAAAAAAGTGTGATGCTGAGATGCAGAGGGTTGGCAAGGTAAAATTCCCACGATCAATTATTTCAGGACTACCTACCGATGTGATGCATCACTACATTCCAAAGTCAGTCAGTTCGGTGTTGAGATATGATTGGGACAATTTAGTACCACTTACGACAGAGGAGCATTGCAGGTTGCATCAGTCACCTGATCCTACGAATAACAATTTGATTTTAGCAGCAAAAGGTATGGATTGGTTCAATCAGTTGAAAATTAAGAGTCGAGCATATAATAAAGTTAACAGACAGTATTACGAACAGATTTTAATAAGATTACAAAATGAAAATCCCGAAGACAGTACAATTGGATAGAGATGATGTGGCGACTATTTACGCAGGGTTGCAATTCAAAGGAAAGATAAGAGTTTCACAACTTGGTGTATTCAGTATAAAGAGAATTAAACCTCGCAAGTTCTATCACAATTTTTCAGGTAAGGAGATCGTTACGCAGTCACATAACAAATTGCATTTTAGACCATTTACAAAAGTAAAAGAAAAGATACAAAATTATTAATATGAAACTCCTAGATTTTTTCAAAAAAAAGGATAAGGAAGTTGAACCACCACAGGACCCACCTGATGAGGTCAATGGCGTAGTATCATTTTGTGCGCCGATACTACCCGAGGAGGTGTTTGATAAGTCAGATAATGTTGATAATTTTATAAATAATCTAAATAAAAAAAATGAGTAAGTCAGTCAATTTTAATCCACGTGAGAGTATGTTAAGGGGTTTGGATGTCGTATGTGATGCCGTAAAGGGTACTTTAGGACCTAAGGGCAGGAATGTTTGGGTAGATGATGCAGTGCAGCCCAAGTTCACGAACGATGGGTTTAACATCGCAAAGGTCATCGAATTAAAGGATCCACTTGAAAATTCAGGAGCAAAGGTTGCTAGAAATACTCTCGGTCAAACAGTTGATGATGCCGGGGATGGAACGACCACGACTGCTGTGTTCTTACAGGCAGTGGTTCATGAGGCAATGAAACGACCAGAAAATCCTATGGCGATCAGGGAGTCATTACTCAAAGTGTCACCCAAGATCGTGGCAGAGATTAAAAAGCGATCAGTCAAAATTGCGACAGAGGATATTAAAAAGATAGCACTCATATCAAGTGAGGACGAGGTATTGGCTACTAAAATCAGCGAGATTATAAATAAGTTGGGTAACGATGCAGTGATCACTGTTGAGGATTGTTACGATTCAGCAAAAACAGATTACGAGATTATCGAGGGTTATGATACTTCGGTTGGGTTTATGTCACCAGCATTTATAAATCAAAAGACAAAGGCACAGTGCGTTATGACTAACGTTCCAGTGTTTGTTACTGATAAAAAGATAACAGCGTTGCAGGACATTTCACCTTTGTTTGGTTACTTCGATGCAAATGGGATCACATCGTGCGTTATCGTTTGTGAGGATATCGAGAACGCAGTGTTAGGTCTATTAGTTATGAATAAGGGTTTGGGTAGGTTTAACCCTGTTGTTATAAAGGCATCAGGGGACTTATTAAAGGATATCGAGTCAGTTGTAGGCGCTACCCGGGTTTCAGAGGAAACAGGTATCACATTTCAAATGATGTCAGAGGCAGATAAGTATTTGGGTAAAGTAAAAAAGATAGTCAGCGATGCTAATAAAACGCTGTTCATTCCTGTTGATAATAAGTCAGCACAACAGAGAGCAGATTTTCTTGAGAAGTTCGTAAGAGAGGAACAGAATATGTATATCAAAGAGAGGTTAGAGAAACGTGTATCACAGTTGCGAGGTCAAATCGCAGTGTTGAAAATCGCAGGTCAGGACTTCGAGAGAGAGTATCTAAAAGATAAAGCAGATGACGCTATCAAAGCTTCAAAGGTCGCACTACAGGAGGGCGTAGTGGAAGGTGGAGGGATGTGTTTATGGAGAATAGCACAGGATATGAAAGCAAAGACCGTAGGGGAGATCATTGTAAAGGAGGCGTTGAAAGCTCCGTTGAAACAGATTTGTGAGAATGCTGGTAAAGATTATGCAGAGATATCGTATTGCTTGTATGGAGATATTGGTTACGATGCAAAGAATGATTCAGTTGGGGATCTCATCAAGGCAGGTATTATTGATCCAGCAAAGGTCGAGAGATGTGTAGTAGAGAACTCTATTGCAAATGCAGCCCAGTTTATAACAGGTTCAGTAAGTATTACAGAATATGTCGATACAAAAAATTAATCAGTTTTATACCGAGATTGGACCTTATGCAAAGGTCACAGTTGATCCGATATCAAAAGCAAGGATCGTGTCGTTCCCTTTTGAGTTCCCTGATGGCAGTGATGGTTTAGTAATCCTATGTAAAGTAAAGGATGTCGATTGGAAACCAAGTAAAGAGATAGCAAATATTAATATCAATTTCAAAACAAATGAAAATCAAACCGATAGGAAGTAATATACTTATAAAGATAAATGAAGCTAAAGCAGGAGCTTTATCCCTTGATTCCATGAAGACTGCAGTTGAAGTCGGAGAAGTTGTCGCAGTTGGAACTTATGGAGAAGTAAAAGTCGGAGATAAAATACATTTCAAAGCTTGGGCTTGTGATATCATTGTAGATGAAGGTAAAAAATACTACTACATCGATATGACAACAGGTGGAGTTAAGGGAATAATCAAATGATAGTCATAGCAATAGTTTTGGCGATAGTATTTCACAACCCTTGGTTCTTATTATTAATTCTACTAGCATGAAAATCAGCAACATATTAAATAAAGATAAAAAAGAGGAATACACTTCTAAAACAAAAAGAGGAGAGTGTAAAAATGATGGATGTAATAACCCAAGAGCAAAAGGAAGTTCTAGGTGTGATAAGTGTAAATTAAAAAAATGATCTGTAATGGAAAAAGTGCAGTTCATAATCCGATTACTGTTTCTGATGGTGATAGTGCTCTCCGTGTATTGTGTATTCAGTGTAAAAAACAATTCGTTATAAGAAAGTCACCGAATGGTGCGCCAGAGATAAAGCAGTACGCAAAGATATTCAAGAGGGATATACTCCAAGGATCGGACAATCTCTTTTACAAGGTATATCCTCAGCATCTTAAAAATTAAAATATGACACCAAGTAAAATTATAAATAAAGGAGAAATATCTTACATAATTCTCTTAAATAAAAAAGGTGAAGAAAAATGTAGAGTAATTATTGATAGAGAAGATTTTGATATAGTATCCAAGTTTCGATGGCAGATAAAAGGAGGATATGCAAGAACAGATAAAATGATAAAAGGTAAATTGAAATGGATTTGGTTGCATCATTTATTTATGCCGAGAAAAATTGGATTGGAGATAGATCACATAAATAGAAATAGATTAGACAACAGAAAATCTAATTTAAGATATTTAACTCATGCTCAAAATGGTAGGAACAACCCTAGAAATGGTGTTAGTTTTAGAAAAGACACAAAAAGATGGACTGCATATACAAATGTAAATAAAAAACGTCATCGATTAGGTTGTTTTGATTCTTTTGAAGAGGCAAAGAAAGTAAGAGATAATTTCATAATAAAAACATTATATGTCTAAATTAAAATGGAGCACAGAAAAACGATTGGTTAAGGAGCTCATTCCATATGAGAATAACCCTCGTAAAATGACAAAGGATCAGGTGGATCAGCTTACTAAATCATTAAAGAAATTCGACTTGGTTGAGATACCTGTTATTAATACTGATAACAAAATCATTGCAGGTCACCAGCGACTCAAGATCATGGCAGCGCTCGGCATGGTTGATGATTTGATTGATGTTCGTGTTCCTAATCGTTTACTCACAAATAAAGAGTACGAGGAGTACAACATCAGGTCTAATAAGAACACCGGCGAATGGGATTGGGACATTCTCGGCAACGTATTTGATAAGGATGATTTGGTAGAGTGGGGTTTTAATGAGTTAGAGTTGGGGTTGATGACTCTTACAGAGGATGGATTCGAGGAAAAGGATGTCATCGATGATGGTAAACCAGCCGTGTCAAAGGAGGGTGATTTGTGGACACTAGGCAATCACAGGTTGTTATGTGGGGACAGTACTAAAAAGGAGGACTTCGAGAAACTGATGCAGGGCGATAAAGCACAGTTGATATTCACTGATCCACCATATAACGTAAACTATAAATTCCCTGGAGGTTTGGATTATAATTCCAAGAAGTTCGGAGGGACAGGTGGTAAGATTTTTAATGATGATAAAACAGATGCAGATTGTTTGGTATTCTACACCGAGTGTCTAAATCGTTTATATGAAAATTCAAAGGACAGCGCTATGTTGTATTGGTGGTTTGCTAATGTAAACGCCAAGATAAATCACGATGCATGGGGAATGTCTAAATGGCATTTCAGTCAGATAATCATTTGGTTGAAAAACGCAATGGTATTTTCTATGGGTTGCGACTATCACAGACAGTATGAACCATGTATGGTTGGATGGAAGGAAGGTAAAACACATTACACTAATAAGAAGTTAGCTAATTATAAGGATGTGTTCTCACTTGATAAGGAAGAGTTTGCTAACATTCTTGATGTTTGGTATGAGCATAGAGATTTAACAACCGAGTACGTTCATCCTACACAGAAACCAGTCAGGTTATCAGAGAGGGCTATAATGAAAAACAGTAAGCCCGGGGATATTGTACTTGATGCATTCGGTGGTTCAGGATCAACACTCATCGGTTGCGAACAGGCAGGTAGACATGCAAGAGTCATGGAGCTTGATCCAAAGTATTGTGATGCAATATTGACTAGATTTTCTCTAACAGGTAAAGAACCTGTGAGAAGTGATGGTAAGAAGTGGAGTGAGATAAATAAATAAATATGGCAGTAAACAGTGGCAAAAACAGTGGTATAGCAAATTTAACACCATTCCCCAAAGGAGTGAGTGGTAATCCTAATGGTCGCCCAGTGGGTAAGAAAAACTATGCAACGTTACGTGAGGAGGCAATCATTCAGATGGGTAAAGACAAAGGTCTAACAGCTGAGGAGGTTGATGTACTGTTGGTAAAGCAGGGAGTCACTCGGGCTATAAATGGCGATTATCGTTTCTATCGTGATGACTTGGACAGAACACATGGTACTGCGCTTATGATGTCAAAGGTGGAGCATTCGGGTAAGGTTGAGGTGGATAATGAGTCCAGCATCGACCTTGATAAGATTGCTCGTGAGGTGGCAGAGAAACTAAAAGAAATTAAAACACATGAAAAAAAGGATTAGAACAAAAGAATTAACTTATAATGCCGTACATTTATGGTTGAAGTATTATTTTGGTAATGGATTAAAATGTGAACGTTGTGGTAATTTAGGGCATAAAACAGGTAGACGTTGGAGTTTAGAGTATTCATTAAAGCCGGGGTTAGAACATGCAAAGGTTCGAGAAAGGTATGACATTCTATGTAAATCGTGTCATCGAAAGCAGGATTGTGATGAAAAAATGAAAGAGAATATGTCTAAAGGATGGATATTAAGAAAAGAAAGAGGTCATGATTTGAAAAGAGATAATGGGGGTAGGTTTTTATCTTCAAAATATGGATATAAAGATTCCAACTAAAGAGCAATTAGCTTCAGTAAACATTCATTGTTTTTTGGAGTTATATAATATAACAAATGATCAATCATCAAAGTTAGATTTTTATAATCACCCTTTTCTTTGGGATATTTTTTCTGATATGACACCAGTTCAGGCGATAAGAAAGGCAGCACAGGTTGGTATGTCAACGTTGGCAAACATAAAGATGATGTGGGTAGCAAAGAATTTGGGTACAGATATCATTTACTCTCTACCTGCGATGTCCGATGTACACGATTTCGTTGGTGGTAAAACTAATCGATTGATAAATGCTAATCCTATTTTTA
>Ga0209083_1001656_pt1 | contig 24329 bp, 22 predicted proteins | sample AM7aDNAmetaG_FD_184132 | JGI IMG/M metagenome (GOLD analysis project Ga0209083, IMG submission 184132) | Freshwater microbial communities from Finland to study Microbial Dark Matter (Phase II) - AM7a DNA metaG (SPAdes) (version 3) | ecosystem: Environmental > Aquatic > Freshwater > Lake ...
GTACTGCCGCTGTTTTGAATGGTCTTATCTAACAGATTTATTTTATCATTTATTCTTTTTCCCATTAGCACCACCTGTGTGATAACTAAAAAATGGTAAAGTTACTAGTCACAGAAATGTTCGCCTTAAATTTCACTTAAATTTTATTATATAATTATTAAAAAGTCAAAAAATAATTAAGTATCAGAATGCTGATTGCCGTTTGATATCATCAACTTTTTCTCAATTATCCTGTCTGCTGATTTCAGGAAGTTATATATCAACCGGTAGAATATTATTGGCAACATCACCCCTTAAATTTTTGACCGTCGCTTAGCCGGCACCCTCATACTTATCCAGTTTCTTCCTTAGTGTCTTGCGGGTAATTCCCAGGCGGCGGGCGGCTTCGCTTTTGTTTCCGCTACAAGCGCTAATCGCCTCTAGGATGCTTCTTTTTTCCACCTCATCCAACGGCATATTTTCCGGCACAGTAAGTTGCTCAATGCCACTAGCATTAGGACTATCCGCCATCAGCAGCGCCAGTTCTTCAGCATCAATATATTCGGCACGGGACAGAACAACAGCGCGTTCCACCGCGTTCATCAGCTCACGGACATTACCCTGCCAGGCGTATTTCACCAGTTTCTCCATTGACTGCGGGGTGAAGCCTTTGATGTTTTTCTTATTTTTTGTGGCAAACATTTCCAGGAAATGCTGCGCCAGAAGAGGAATATCTTCTTTCCTGTCGTGAAGCGGCGGCACATGCAAAGCCACAACGTTAAGACGATAAAACAGATCTTCGCGAAAGCGCTTCTGCTCCATCTCTTTTTTCAAATCTTTATTGGAAGCGGCAATCACACGCACATTGATCGCAATCACTTCCGCGCCGCCTACTCTTGTTATTTCCCTTTCCTGTAAAACACGCAGTAGCTTTACCTGCATCGCAGGAGACATTTCACTTACTTCATCCAGAAATATGCTGCCGCCATCGGCCTGCCGGAATTTTCCTTCCCTTCTTTTATCCGCCCCGGTAAAAGCTCCTTTTTCATGCCCGAAGAGCTCTGACTCCAAAAGTGATTCCGTCAGCGCCGCGCAATTGATTTTGATAAATGGCGCGTCTTTTCGTTGGCTGTTATAATGAAGGGCGTTGGCGATCATTTCTTTACCTGTGCCAGATTTTCCGGTTATCAGGACGGTGGCTTCCGTTGCCGCTACCTGCGCCACGGTATCCAAAAGTTTCACCATCAGCGGACTGCGACCGATCATGTTTTGTGTGTCGAACTTCTGGCCCAATCTTTCTTTTAAATATTCATTTTCTTTCTTAAGCCGGTTGTGCTCCGTGGCTCGATTGATGGTAATTTGAAGTTCATCGAAATCCAGCGGTTTGGTGAGATAATCATAAGCGCCTTTTTTTAAGGTATCAACGGCGGTCTCGACAGAAGCATAGGCCGTCATGATAATCACCGGTATTGCCGGATTGATAATTTTGATTTGTTCGAGTGCTTCAATACCGGACACTTTGAGCATCCGAATATCCATCAGAATTAAGTCAAATGCCCGTTGGTTGACCGCATCAATTGCCGATGAGCCGTCATCCGCCTCGCTGACATCGTATCCCCAGCCACCCAGCAGCTTCTTGAGCATGGTGCGGTGGGCCAGATCATCATCCACAACTAAAATTGTTTGATTAGCTTTCATATCTTATTCCTTTTTTAGTTTCGCAAGTGGAAAGCGCAAATAAACTTTTGTCCCAAGGCCAATGCTGCTTTCCACATTAATCTTGCCGCCGTGCGCCTCCATTATTTTCTGGACTACGGCAAGGCCAAGCCCGGTTCCAGCCGGTTTCGATGTAAAATAAGGATCGTAAATTTTCGGTAAATCCAATTTCTTAATTCCTGCACCATTATCTGAAATTATTACAGTCAGATTATCCGCTCCGGGCACAAACTCAATTGTCAGCTTGCCGCCGTCTTTTAGAGCAGCAAGGCAGTTGAGAAAAATATTGAGCAGCACCTGCTTGACTTTATCGGAATCAACTTCAACCTGGGGTAAATCTACAGCAACGTCAATTTCAAAGCTGATTTTATTTTTCTTCGCATCGGCAGCAATTAGTTTTAATGTATGCTGCACCAATTCCACAAATTGGACTTTTTCTTTTTTCAACTCCAGCGGTCTGGCAAATTCAATTAGTTGGCCAATTACGCGATTGAGCCTTTCCGTTTCCGCAATCATAATATCCGCCGTCTCTTCATCTTCTTTATTGCCGGCCAGTCTTTTTTTAAAATAAACGGCAAATCCTTTGATGGAACTAAGCGGATTACGTATTTCATGGGCAACACCGGCTGCGAGCGATCCGATGGAGTTCAAATGACGGCTTCTGGTCACTTCATTTTCCATTTGCCGGATCGCCGTAACATCTCGTATCAGCAGGATTCGGCCTGCGGGAATTCCTTCATCCATAAGCCCCGCCGCAACGGCTTCCCAGATATGCTCTTTGCCTTGGGCAGAAATCAATTGAATATCCCGTTCCAAAAAGCCGCCAATTGCAGGAAGCTCAGCAAGTATTTTTTTCAGTGGCGCAGGCAGTAGGGTCAGGGCTTGTTTACCCAAAGCATCACCGCAAGGAACTTCCAATACCGCTTGTGCCTTTTCATTGCAGATAACAATTTTGCCTTGATCATTCAGCGCGATCAGGCCAATAGGCATATTTTTTACCAGCGCCTCTGAAAAGATCGTGATACGTGATAGTGATGTGCGAGCAAGGTAATATGCTTGAGCCAGAAAAAGGGAAATGATGGCCGAGGAACCGATCAATAAAAGAATCAGCGCGATAATGATCGTGTTTCGAGTATCTTCTTTATCGGCCTTTTCAATTGCCGCCATATCCAAACCGACAAAAATAATCATATCGGTTTTCTTGTTTTTGGAATTGATTTGCGCGGGTTTCGTTTCCTGCGCGAATCTTTCCTGCGGGAAGAACCCACGGTAAACTTCAAAAGTGCCCGCACCTTGAGGATTGGCAACTTGCCGCCACCGGATCTCGTGGGATAAAGCAAGTGATCCTATATCCAAATCCAGGCCGTATTTATCACCGACTTGCGCCGGATCACTATCGGCAATGATATTGCCTTTGTTATCGGTAACAATTATGTAGTCTATATCCGGCTGCTGGGCTGTCTCTATCAATAACTTTTGCAGCCTGAAAGTTTCGGTCTTCGTGCCCGGAGGACTGCGCAAACCGGCTTCAAATGACCGGATCAGCGTCGCGCTTTTCTCCACTAGGAGTTCAATTGCCTGCTGCTTTTGCCGTTGAAAATGCGCGAATGTCATTACCGCGGAGACAACAGCCACAACAGCGATTGCGCCGATGACTACCCAAACGGAGATATTAAACCAAATTCTTTTCTTAGCTTTCAGCACCATTCTTAAATCTCCATTGCTCGATGGCTCTTTTGTACCCATGTGGATACCGTCACCTGGGTATATACTATCCACTTATTACATAAAAAACGCAAACAATATTTCCTCTTGCCTGTAACTTTTATTGCATTTTCCAGCACTTATATATGGTGGCATGACCATTGCTCTAGAATAGGGCTACTGATCAGCAACAAAAATATAAGAAGGAGATAAATTATGAAAAAACTAACACTAACATTGATGGCAATCGCGGTAGGCATGCTTTTTACCTCGCAGGTTTTTGCATGGGGGCCGGGTCGCGGGCACGGAGAGGGTAGAGATTGCGGGTATCGCTCTGAAGCTGGTTTTGAAAAATTAAAATTAACCGATGAACAAAAAACAAAAATTGAAGCAATGCAGGATGCCAATGATAAAGCATTAAGACCGCTTAGGGAAAAGATGTTTGATAAATCAGTGGAATTGCGCAGAGAGTGGCTTAAGGCCAATCCCGATAAAAATAAAATTAATGCGGCTCAGAAAGAAATGAGAACTCTGCGCGATAGCATAGAGGACAAAGATACAGCATTGAAACTGGAAATCCGTAAAGTGCTTACACCGGAACAAAATGAAAAGATGGCCAATTCTCATTGGGGCAGAGGCCCCGGTTTTGGACCCCGCGGCGGCATGAGAGGTAATGAAGGCTGTGAATCTGGATCAGGAATGGGTATGCGCCAATAGTTGAAATATCCCATCAATCGTTAAAAAGGGGAGCATCTGCTCCCCTTTTTTATGCCTCTTTAGAAAATGTAAATATCAAATTTGGAAAAAATATTTTGACAATAATCAAGATTTGCATTAATGTAATACATATATTTTTCGAGAAGGTTATAAAAACGATGTCGAATATAGCAAGAAACCAAAATTTAGCAATCAGCATTCTGCCCATACTTCTTGGTCTCGCCCTGTTGCGCCTTTTACTTAAGGCCTTCAGCCCATCGTTTTTAGGTCGTCACTGAACTTGTAAAACAACTGATTACCTGAAAGGCCGTGGACGATAAAACCCACGGCCTTTTTTTGTGAATAAAAAGGAGATGAATATATGAAGAAGGATAAAAATCGAGTATATATTTTCGATACGACGCTGAGAGATGGCGAGCAATCGCCCGGTTCCAGCATGAACACTGAAGAAAAATTGATTCTCGCCCGGCAACTCGAAAAACTCGGGGTCGATATTATCGAGGCGGGATTTCCTATCGCCTCCGACGGAGATTTCGATGCGGTAAGGCAAATCGCCAGAGAGATCAAGAAATCGCAGGTGGCAGGGCTTGCCCGTGCCAACAAAGGAGACATTGACCGCGCCTGGCTGGCCATCAAACATGCCGCCAATCCACGTATCCACACATTCATCTCATCATCGGATATTCATTTGAAGTACCAGCTCAAAAAAAGCCGGGAGCAGGTGCTCAAAGAAGCGGTGGCCGCAGTCAGGCTTGCCCGCTCATACACGGATAATGTCGAGTTTTCGCCGATGGACGCCACCCGTTCGGATAAAAACTATCTTGTGGAAATGGTATCGGCGGTCATCGATGTTGGAGCCTGCACCGTCAACATCCCCGATACTGTCGGCTACGCCATCCCGGAAGAATTTGGTAATCTGATTGCATATCTGTTTGCCAATGTAAAAAATATGGGCGATACGATTATCTCCGTCCATTGCCATAACGATCTGGGGCTGGCCGTTGCCAATTCTCTTGCCGCGATCAGAAACGGAGCAAGGCAGGTCGAATGCACCATCAACGGCATCGGCGAACGGGCCGGAAACACAGCGATGGAAGAAGTTGTCATGGCGCTGCAAACGCGCAAAGACATGTTCGGTCTCTATACAAAAATCAAGACCGATCAGATTTATAAAACGTCGCGTCAGTTGACTCAGATTACAGGCATTCCTGTGCAGCCCAACAAGGCCATCGTCGGCGCGAACGCCTTCGCTCATGAATCAGGCATCCATCAGGACGGCCTGATCAAGGAAAAAATTACGTATGAGATCATGACGCCTCAATCCGTCGGCATCAGCGATACGCATATCGTGCTGGGTAAGCACTCCGGGCGCAATGCCATTTATCATCATTTGAAAAAAATGGGTTACGTGCTCAGTGATGAGCAGGTAAGCAAGGTTGCCGCAAGGGTTAAAGCGCTGGCTGATATCAAGAAAGACATTTATGACGAAGATCTGGAAGCCATTCTGTATGAAGAAGTTTACCGCGTAGAGGATAAATACAACCTGGTGTATCTAAATGTGGTAAGCGGCAATGTGGCAATTCCGACGGCAACCATGGAAATGCAGGTGGAAAAGGAGTTGGTGCGCGCGGCCGGTTTCGGCAACGGACCGGTGGACGCGACATTCGCGGCGATCCGCAGCATTACCAAAACCAATTATTCACTGATGAAATACGCGGTTAATGCCATTACCGGTGGATCTGACGCGCAGGGCGAAGTAACAGTCCAGCTTAAATATAACGGACATCCCGTCGCCGGCCGCGGCGCTCATCCCGATGTCATTGTCGCTTCGGCAAAAGCTTATATTAATGCCCTCAACCGGCTGGAATTTTTGAAAGAAAACACTAAAAAGGTTAGGGTTGAATAAACATTAAAAACATTATAAGGACAATTTCACGTTTGAAACGAGGAGTATAATTGTGGGAAACACTATTACTGAAAAAATTTTAATGGCGCATACCGACCTTAAGGAAGTCTCGGCCGGTCAGCTGATCAATGCCAAAGTGGATATAGCTTTAGGCAACGACATTACCGCGCCTATCGCAATCAAGGAATTTAAAAAAGCACAGGGTAAAAAGGTCTTTGATAAAGACAAAATTGCTTTAGTTCTCGATCATTTTACGCCGAATAAGGACATTAGTTCCGCCCAACAATGCAAGTTCATCCGGGAATTTGCCATTGAACAGCAAATAACTCATTTTTTTGAGGCCGGACAGGTGGGTGTTGAGCACGCCCTGCTACCAGAGAAGGGTATTGTCCTGCCAGGTGATCTGGTTATCGGCGCGGACAGCCACACCTGCACCTACGGGGCACTGGGCGCATTTGCCACCGGCGTGGGCAGCACTGATCTGGCCGCGGCCATGCTGACAGGAGAACTCTGGTTCAAAGTGCCGCAGTCGATTAAATTTGTAATTAACGGTAAAATGCCCAAATGGGTTTCGGGAAAAGATTTGATTTTGAACATCATCGGACGCATTGGCGTTGATGGAGCTCTTTACCAGGCAATGGAATTTACCGGCAATACTATCAGCAACTTGCCGATGGCCGACAGGCTCTCTATGGCTAATATGGCCATTGAAGCCGGGGCTAAAAACGGCATTTTCGCGCCTGATGCAATTACTAAAGATTACGTTGAAGGCCGGGCAAAGCGTCCTTATAAATTTTATTCCTCCGATGCCGATGCTGTATATGCAGATATTATTGAAATTGACGCGAGCAAGCTTGAACCTCAGATTGCTTTCCCTCATTTGCCGTCCAATGTCAAAGGTGTAAGCCTTGCGGGTAATGTAAAAATAGATCAATCGCTAATTGGTTCCTGCACCAACGGCCGGATTGAAGATTTAAGAATCGCTGCGCAAATTTTTAAAAACCGTAAAGCTTCGTCCAATGTAAGATTGATCGTTGTTCCGGCAACGCCATTTATTTACAAGCAAGCCCTGCAGGAAGGACTGCTAGAAATATTTCTTAATGCCGGCGCGGTTATCAGTCCGCCATCCTGCGGCGCCTGTCTGGGCGGACATTTGGGAATTTTAGCGGAAGGTGAGAGAGCAATTGCCACAACAAACCGCAATTTTGTAGGACGCATGGGTCATCCCAAAAGCGAAGTTTACCTGGCAAGCCCTGCGGTAGCTGCAGCCTCCGCTGTGCTGGGCCGGATTGCATCTCCTGAAGAACTGTAATAAAAGATAGAAAGAGGATTTCTTTTAAATGATATTTCAAGGAAAAGTTTGGAAATTTGGGAATAACATTGATACCGACGCCATCATTCCGGCGCGCTATTTAACAACATCCGATCCGCAGGAACTGGCTTGTCACTGCATGGAAGACGCTGATCCCCAATTTGTCACGAAGATTAAAGCCGGTGATATTATTGCCGGAGGAGAGAACTTCGGCTGCGGTTCCTCACGCGAGCACGCGCCCATTGCCATAAAAGCGGCGGGGATTTCCTGCGTGGTGGCCAAAAGCTTCGCCCGCATTTTTTATCGCAACGCCTTTAACATGGGGCTGCCTATTTTTGAATCCAGGGAATTATTTGAAGCAATTCAAGAAGGGGAAGAAATAATTGTGGATAGTGTCGCTGGAACTATAACACTGGCCTCAAAAAATAAAACTTTCAGCATTAATCCCATTCCGCCCTTTATGGAACAATTGATTGCCGACGGCGGCTTGATGAAACATATCGGGAAATGAGTAAGATGAAAAAGAATAGTTTTAAAATCGCCGTTTTTGCCGGTGACGGTGTCGGCTCAGAAGTCATGATCGAAGCGTTAAAGGTTTTAAGGCTGATCTCCGATAAAAGAAAGATTAACATATCCTTGTCAGAAGGATATGTTGGCGGTAGCGCCTACGATCGTTTTGGTGTTCCGTTACCACAGCAAAGCATTGATTTAGCAATTCAAAGTGACGCTGTTCTTTTGGGCGCAGTGGGCGGTCCGCAATGGGAGAATCTGGATTATAATTTACGGCCGGAAAGAGCTCTTCTGGGCTTGCGGAAAAAATTAGGCCTTTATGCTAATTTGCGGCCGGTCGTAGCATATAATGAGCTTTTGGATGCTTCTCCTCTTAAAAAAATTGTGGTACAGGGCATCGACATTATGATTGTTCGCGAATTGACCGGTGATGTTTACTTCGGTCAGCCGCGCGGGGTAACAATAGGGCACGACGGCAAGCGCAAAGGCATAAACACAATGGTTTATACCGAAGATGAAATCGTAAGGATCGCCGTTCGCGCTTTTGAAATTGCCTCGGGCAGAAAAAAAAATCTTCTTTCTGTGGATAAAGCCAATGTTCTGGAGACCACCGAACTATGGCGCACCGTGGTTGCGGAAGTTGGCCGGAATTATCCGGAAGTGACTTTAAAACACATGTATGTTGATAATTGCGCGATGCAGCTTATTCGAAATCCTAAGCAGTTTGATGTAATCGTCACAACCAATTTGTTCGGAGATATATTAAGCGATGAAGCGGCCATGCTGACCGGCTCCATCGGCATGCTTCCCTCGGCATCTCTGGGCAAAGACAGGGCGCTATATGAACCGATACATGGCTCCGCTCCGGATATAGCCGGCAAAGACATAGCTAATCCGCTGGCGACAATTTTATCGGTAGCCTTGATGCTGCGCTATTCGCTGGCCATGCCCGAAGATGCAAACTTAGTGGAAAAAGCCGTTGCGGAAGTTTTGAAAGATGGCTTCCGGACGCAGGATATTTATTCGGAAGGCAACAGGCTTGTCGGCACAGAGGAAATGGGCAACCAGACAATAAAAAAACTGGAGCAACTACTTAATTAGACCTAACCGGAAGGACAGGACTGTGAAAGGAAAAATACTTGTAGTTGATGACGAGGCTTCTGTTCGCGAATTATTTTCCGATGTATTTACCGAAGCGGACTATAAAGTGATTACCGCTGAAGGTGGAGCAGAGGCGCTAAAAATTCTTCAACTCGAAGATGCTGACGTTATTTTCCTGGATTTAAAACTTTTCGGCATGAACGGAATTGAGCTATGCCGTCAAATCCGCAAGACAAAACCGATTTCTATAATTTACGCCATGACCGGATGGGGACCGCTTTTTGAAAAAGAAGAATGCCGACAAGCCGGTTTTGATGATTACTTTGAAAAGCCTCTGGATATGGATATGTTGCTTAGTTTGGTAGCGGAGGCTTTGCCCGGCCGAACCGCTGGAAAAAACGCTACACCAAATTAAAGGTATAAAAAACCATTAAGAAAAGTTGAACCTTTATGTCCGACTCTTTAATTTTTCCGGGAAACATATCCATTGATCCCCCTTACGCTAAAATCTATTTCCGCCTCGGATATAAAAAAAGTACAACTCAACTATCACTCGGTCAACAAAAGGAAACTGATCGCCTTATTGAAGAAGCGGTATCATTTATCTTGATTAAAGGATCAATTCTCCGAACTGCCATCAGAAAAAACGATGGGGAAGAAATTACTCTGTCTGAAAATTTAACCTTTAGCAGCAAAAAGCTATCCGCACTTCTTAAGGATTGCCCGGAGGCCGTGCTCATGGGGGCAACTGCCGGAAGTGCCATTATGGATGCAATCCTAAAAAAAACAAGCCAGGATGATCTGACCGCGGCGGTAGTTTATGATGCTACTGCCAGTGAAATGGTCGATGCGGCGCTCGATTGGATTATGGATTATTTAAACCAGCAAGTGCGTAGAGAAGGAAAAAGGCTGTTGCCCCGACGCTTTTCGGCGGGATATGCTGATTTTAAACTGGAAAATCAAAAAATGATTTATGAAAAACTGCAAATGGATAAAATCGGCGTGACCATCAATTCCGGGTTTATTCTCTTGCCGGAGAAATCAGTTACTGCTATCAGCGGTATTTGCGGATAATACTCAAAAATATTTGCCGCTCCGCTCTGAACCTTGCGCACCTCCCTGGCATAAGAAGACTTTTTTGACCATATCAACAATAAAAAAATCCACATTTTTTGCGTTAAAGATGATATAAGAGCGCACCTTAAAGAAACATCCTCAATTCAGGAGTATTTTTTGACAAAGAGCAGGAACATTATAAACAATCTGAATAATATTATAATTTTGGATGGTGCTACCGGCACCGAGCTGCAAAAAAAGGGATTGCCTGCCGGAGTCTGCCCGGAGCAGTGGTGTCTGGATAATCCGCAAATTATCCGGGATGTGCACGCGTCTTATGCAAAAGCAGGCGCACAAATTGTATATAGTTGTACTTTTGGCGCCAATCGCTTCAAGCTAAAACAATACGGTATTTCAAAAGACGTCGGCCGGATTAACTCTGAACTTGTTCGTCTGGCAAAACAAGCCTGCGGTAAAAAAACGCTGGTTGCCGGAGATATCGGCCCTACCGGTTTATTTATCGAGCCTTTCGGACCGCTTAGCTTTGAAGAAGCAGTAGATGCCTTTAAAGAACAGGTGCGCGGTTTGATTTATGGCGGCTGTGATCTTATTGTTATCGAAACCATGATTGATATTCAGGAAGCACGCGCGGCGCTGATTGCCGTTAAAGAGACAGCCGACATCTTTACAATTGTATCCATGACCTATGAAAAGGACGGGCACACACTGGGTGGGACTGATCCAATAAGCGCCCTCATCACATTGCAGAGCCTGGGTACCGATGCCGTGGGCTGCAACTGTTCAACCGGTCCTGAAAAAATGCTGGAATTTATTGCTGCCATGAAGCCTTACGCCACCGTACCTCTGGTGGCAAAACCCAACGCCGGAATGCCTCGCCTGGAAGGCGGGAAAACAGTTTTTGATATGGACGCCAAGACTTTTGCTTCTTATGGCCGAAAGCTTGCGGCAGCCGGAGCCAATATGATCGGCGGTTGCTGTGGAACGACGCCTGTTCATATCAGCAAACTGGCCAAAGCAACGGCAAGCAGCAAAACCAAATTACCTGGAAGAAAATCAATCAGTGCGCTTAGTTCGGCACGAAGTTTTTTATATTTAACGGATAATCAACCGATTTGCATCGTCGGCGAGAGAATCAACCCCACCGGTAAAAAAGCCCTGCAGCAGGAACTGACAGAGGGCAAGATGTCGATCATCCGCCAGATGGCGCAGGAGCAGGAAAAGCAAGGCGCAAACCTGTTGGATGTAAACGTCGGCCAGCCCGGTATCGATGAAGTAAAAACAATTAAAGCCGTAATCGGCCTTTTGGCGACAACAACTAAACTGCCGCTGGTTGTAGATTCTTCTCGAATAGAAACTATCGAAGCTGCACTGCGGCTTTATCCGGGACGGATGCTGATCAACTCCATTTCCGGCGAAAAAGATAAACTATCAAAGCTTTTGCCACTGGCTGCAAAGTATGGAGCCATGTTTATTCTACTGCCGCTGACCGGTGGCGATCTGCCTAAAACCGCGCAAAAGCGTCAAGCCGTGATCAACAATATTTTTCAGAAGGCAAAAAAGTTCGGCTTCACCAAAGACGATTTTATTGTGGATTGCCTGGTCATGGCCGTAGCCTCCGATCCAATTGCGGCACAGGAAACTTTAAAGACGCTGAGCTGGTGTACCGAGACATTTAAAAGTAAAACTATCTTGGGGCTATCCAATGTTTCTTTCGGTATGCCGGGGCGCCCCTGGCTTAACTGCTCATTTCTGGCCATGGCGCAATATTGCGGCCTGACAATGGCCATTGCCAATCCCTCCAGTGTGGAGTTGATGAATGTCAAAAAAGCAAGTGACATCCTTACGGCTAAAGATAAAAGCACGCTGAGTTTTATTGAACATTTTTCCGTCCAGCCGAGCTCTGCATCGTCTGCCGGTGTTGGAAAAGAAGCCGCTACTCCGAGGGAAAATATTGCGGCCGCAATAATCGAAGGCGACAGGGAAAACATTATTGCTTTAATTGATTTAGAGCTTGCAGGCGGCACGCAGTCCTCAGAGTTAGTTGACCAGATTATGATCCCCTCCATTGTCCGCGTGGGCGATTTTTACGAGAAGAAGATTTATTTTTTACCACAGCTTATGGCCGCGGCGGAAACAATGAAAAAAGCGCTGGCCTACCTGGAGCCCCACTTAAAGAAAACAGCGGCGGCAGGTAAGGGTAAAATAATAATGGCAACTGTCAGGGGTGACATTCATGATATCGGTAAAAATATTGTCGCCCTCCTTTTGCGAAATTATGGTTATGATGTTATTGATCTGGGCAAGGATGTTCCCGATCAAACAATAATTGATGCGGTGAAAAAGGAAAATCCCGATGTTGTCGGCCTTTCGGCGCTTATGACAACAACGATGGTGAATATGAAGGATTTGATCGAACTGGCTCGAATCAAGGGAATAAAAACAGATTTCCTGATTGGCGGGGCAGTCGTTACCGAGGCTTACGCGAACTCTATCGGTGCGTCTTTTGCCAAAGACGGCGTAGAGGCGGTTAGAGTTGTAGAAAAATTAATTCGAAAATAAATATTATACCTAATGATATCCATAAAGATAGAAAAGACAAAACAAAAGCGCTTAGCGGCTGTGAGTGCGTCGATTGTCATTCACCTTGCCATAGGCTCGCTTCTCATCCTGGGAATGTTCAGTGACCGGCACTTTACACCGAATTTAAGCAAGTTAAACCTGGCCTGGGTTTCGCTGGAATCAGGAAGCGGTAAAGCCACAATACCGCCTCAGGAAAAAAAGAAAGACCGGAGCCAATTTCAGGCAGATAAAATAAATGCTGTCACTACTATCAGTGCCGCAAAGAATGTGACTGTTCAGAATCAAACAGCTAAAGAAGAAAAGAACAACCAGGCAGAAGGCAAAGAGAGTCCCGCTACTACGTCGGGCGCAACCGCAATGCCTGCAGCGGGGAATTCAGCCGCTTTTGTAAGTGCTAGCCCGCTTTATCGAGAAAATACTCCACCGATATATCCGGCAATAGCAAAGCTTCGGGGTTACGAGGGAGTTGTTCTGGTGAACGCGGAAATTTTACCGGATGGCCGGGTAGGAAGCACGGAAGTCAGCAAATCATCCGGCTACACAATTTTAGATAAGTCGGCAATGGAAGCAGTAAAACTATGGAAGTTTGAACCGGCAAAAAAAGCGGGGAAGCCTTTTGCTATCCGCGTAAAATTGCCCATTAAATTTGTTTTGCATGATGATAACTCTTCATCATGAAGCATAAGCTGGGGGAAATAAAATGACTATAGAATATAAGGAACGTCTGGGCCAAATAATTATAGCCCGGTCTTTCAAATACAGCGACAATCCGCCTTTCACGCTGGCATCGGGTAGGCAAAGCAACTTCTATTTCAATTGCAAACCCACAACCCTCGATCCGGAGGGGATGAATCTAATCGGCATAATTGTTTTTGATATGATCAAAGGTTACGATATTACCGCGGCGGGAGGGTTGACGCTGGGCGCTGATCCCATTGCCAATGCTCTGGCTTTAATTTCTTACCAGAAAGGAAAGCCGATCAAATCTTTCATCGTCCGCAAAGATGCCAAGGCACACGGCACCAAAAGCGCAGTTGAAGGTAATGTTGTGGCCGGTGAAAAAGTTGTCATTATTGATGATGTCATTACCACAGGCGGCTCAACCATTACCGCGATTGAACAGGCACGTATCGCCGGGCTTGTGGTTGAAAGAGTTATCACGCTGATCGACCGGGAAGAAGGCGGCAGGGAAAATATTCTTCAGCATGTTGGTCATGTAGAATCTGTCTTCACTCGCACCGAAATAATGGCTCTTCGGGAAAAAAATAATTAACGGCCGAAAGATTGATGCCTTCGTAAAAAGTTTGCCAAGCTGTCCTTTCCGCGCAGAGACTGTGTAATTGTGATAAAAGGGATGATCTGATGAAAGGAAATTTTATGTCTAATCTGGTTCGTTTTGGTGTATCTCTCGAAGATGATCTTTTAAAAAAGTTTGACCGTCATATCAAAGAGCATAAGTACACAAATCGTTCTGAAGCTGTGCGTGATTTAATCCGGCAAGAACTGGTTAAAAAAGAATGGACAGAAAATAAAATAGTAACAGGTGCGATAACTATTGTTTATGATCATCATATACGAGAACTGGTCAACAAGGTTCTCGATATCCAGCACGATCATCACGACTGCATTCTCTCCACTCAGCACATTCATCTCGATCACCACAATTGCTTTGAAATTATTGTGACCAGCGGCAAAGCGACAGAAATAGAGAAGCTCTTTATGAAATTAAAATCGGTCAAAAGTGTAAAGCACGCCGGTTTTCTGATGGCGACAAAAGGAAAGGATTTGCCCTGATCAGTTGCGGGGAGCAATTGGAAGACTCCTTAGTTTCTCTGGAGTGAGAGGGGAAGCTCCAGGTTGTTTGCTTCGAGCAGGGCGCGGTTGGAGAGAATCTCCTTAGATGGGCCGTCGACAACAACAGTCCCTCAGGGCGGCTCATATGGCCAATCGTAGAATGCGGGTTGAAGTGTGCTGGGCTGATCCGTGTATTTTCCCGCTTAAGGAAACAGTGAGTGCCTGAAAAATGATAGGGCTTCTTTAGGGGTAGGCATCCAAGACTTCTAACTGAAGTCAAAGTTGATATATGCCTTCCTTTAGCTTAACGCGTTAAAGCGTTTCATCTTTTGTTGGTCTTCTGGCCCGACATCATCCATCACCTTTTAGTTTTTTCTCATTCTGGAAGATCTTCCGGCATCTGATGAGGCGCATCTTCTGGATGGTGATCCCGATGGATGTGGGTGTGAACGTGGATCTTATCCTTGTGCCGATGGCTGTGGATATGAACAAGGTTGTTTTCCTGAAGCAGTTCCGTATCATTTAATATTACATCCGCTGGTCCTGATCTCACTATTTTTTTGTCATGATTAAAAACATAAATACTATCGGATATTTCTTCAACAACATGCAGGTCGTGACTTGAGGTAATAATTGTCTTCCCGGCTTCATGTGCCTCGTTTAGTAGATCAATGATATGACGGGTCGTTGCCGGGTCAAGGCCGGCAGTCGGCTCATCCAAGAGCAGAATTTCCGGATCGATGATCAGGGATGAGGCAATGGCAACTTTCCGTTTTTCTCCAATGCTCAGTTGGTGAGGCGATCTCTCCAGCAGGGCTTCTATATTCAGGCGACCCACCAGTTCTTCAAGGCGCTGACTGATTTCTGTCTTCCCCATCCCCAGGTGCAGGGGGCCGAAAACGATATCGTCTTTCACCGTTGGGCAGAACAGTTGGACATCCGGATTCTGAAATACTAGACCGACCGTGCGCCGGAAATTTCGGGAGAAGGTTTCATCATGAAAATTATTTTCCGCCAAATTTTTTCCGAGGAACCGGACGCTCCCCTGGTCCGCAAAAAAAAGGCCATCTAGAATATGCAAAAGCGTCGATTTACCTGAACCGTTAGCGCCGATAACAGCAATTTTATGACCCTCTTCTATGGCAATATCTACCCCACACAATGCAGGAAACTTTCCAAGATACGAATAATAGACATCGTTTAATTCAAAGACTACTCTATTCACCTGATAACCCCTTTCAACCAGATTAAGGCGACAAAGAACAAGCCTGTCATAAACAACCACACCCAATCAAACCACCTTGTCTTAAAGTTTTCCAATACGGCTGGTTCGCCTGTATATCCACGGGAAAGCATGGCCTGATATACGGCTTCGTTGAGATAATAAGATCTGAGCCAGAGCGAGGCCATGTTCCATGCCACCATATGCTGGCCTCTTTTATATGGCACTCTCGTTCCCACGCGGCTCTTAATGGCGAGATATGTATTTTCCGCCACTTCCAGAAAAAGATAGATATAGCGGTAACACATGCCTATGGTCATCACAAAAATCTGAGGTATGCCGAAAATACGCAATACTTTCAGTAAATCAAAGTGTCGTGTCGTCAAGCTGAGGAGAATGGCAAACGAAACCGACGCGGTGACGCGGATAACAAATAAAGTGGCTCCCAATAGCCCCTGGCGCGTAATGCTCAGCTTATAACCAATCAAGTTCACACTAAAAAGAACTTCTCCGGGACTGAAAATACTAAAAAGCGCCGGAATGGCAATAAAGAGGGAAAAAAGAGGGATAAATATCCATGTCCTCTTCAAGAAGAAACTTATTTTTACCTCGGAGAAATAGGCAAGAATCAGGCATAAAGCGTATAACACGCAGGAAACGGTGATACTTCTTGTTAATATCGTAGCAATAATAAGCAGGAAAATTGTGATGACCTTGATTCTAGGATCCAACGATTGCAAAAAGCCCGGCTTCGACGCATATTCCTCAGCGAAAATGGATTCTTTCAAAAAAGATAGAGCGCCCGTAATCGAGCGCTCTATAAAACTGTCATGTCCGGCCATTGAATCTAATCATCTTTCCTGGTTAACAACTTCCCTATCCCCATAACGACAAGGATAATTATCCCAATACCCACGATGGCGGACACTATATAAGCAAAACTCAGATATTGCAACCCCTTCTCTTCCCAACCCTTGAAGGCATAATCGGGCATGGGGGCATTCCAAAGATCTGACAACTTTTTCAGACCCTGAGGAATATACCCGACCAGCTTTTGCATCTCATCGGCGCCCCACTCCCCCCAAGCGGAGCCTGCTTTAAAATGTTCCGGCAAGATAAGTCCAAGGGGGGAAAGAACAATCAGCACACCGATCCCTATCCATAATTTAGTGAGTATCTTCATAGTTATGTCCTCCCATCATAAATCAGTTCCGGGGCCTGTTTCTGCAGGTATTTTAGCACAAGTGCGGTCACTAGTGCTTCCACCCATCCAAAAACCAGCAGATGTCCTCCGAGCATTGCGGGCAAGGCGACATTTAAGCCATAAGGGCAATACAAGGCATGACCGCTCACCTCGTGATAGAGCAACGGTTGAATGCCAAATTCAAACCCGGCGCATGCAGCAGCAATATTAATTGCCAGATAACCGGCAATCGCCGCGGCAATCACTCTTCTTGGAGAGTCGGGAACCGAATTGAAACTGACGGCCTTATAAATGTAATACCCCGTGAAGGGCAGCACGAAAGCCATGTTGAAACAGTTCGCACCGATAGCGGTAATGCCACCGTCCCCGAAAAGGAGGGCCTGAACCACCAGGGCGACGGTGATTGAGATACAGGCCGCCCAAGGCCCGAGAAGGAGGGCAACAAGCACCCCCCCCACAGCATGTCCAGTTGTTCCCCCAGGGATCGGCACATTAAACATCATGATCACGAAACTGAAGGCTGCACCCATCGCAAACATAGGAACCTGTTTTGCTTTAAGCGTTTTTTTGACAATTTTCGATGCCACCGCCCACACCGGGAGCATGGCGGCATAAAAAACACCACATGTCGATGGTCCTAAATATCCGTCTGGTATATGCATGACAAATTCTCCTTTGCAAAAAGTAATATTTTAAACTTTCATCTTAAAATCTGTAAGTAATTCCGGCCATCAGGGAGAGGTCAGTCTCGGATGAGTTTAATCCGTATTTTACACCGCAATCGAGATCAAAATTTTCGGTCACGGAATAGATGACGCCGCCGATGAGAAAGGCGGGATCGTTGTTTGCGTCATCATCGGGATTGCGCTCAATACCGATATTAGCAGCCAGCTTTAAATTTTTAACAACTTCCCATGTGGCAGCCACTGAAGCATGCCAGATATCCTTGCGTTCATCTGCCTTGTTTTCATTTCTTATGTAGCCAAGATTGGCATGAAACGCCCATGAACCCAATTCCTTCGAACCGATTAAAAATATATGGCCGCCAAGAAGGCCTGCGCCCAGTCCCTTTTCATCGTTACCGGTGGGAATGCTTATTCCCGGTTTTAATGCCAGGCTGAATCCATCTTTTTCGAAAAGCCGCCATTTAACTTCAAAAACAGCATCGCCGATTCCTTTTTCATCGTAAACAGTAACATCCTCTTCTTTTACTTTTCCCCACAGATAGGGCAGGCTCAGAACAAGATCAACATTTTCAGCAACGCCGTAGGACAGAATGGCCGCCGCCTGTCCTCCCTCGGTTTTGACAGACACGCCTTCAGAGTCTTGCTTGTCCCAGTCGTATTGACCGTTCAATTCCAGTTGAAACTTCCCTTTCCCCTGCGTACCTGTGTCATCGGTAATCAGCGGGTGGGCCGCCCAGGATTGGCCGGCCATTAATAGAAACACCAAGCATAACAGTCCCCTCATAAACCATTTCCACGTCATCTTTAAACCTCCTTTCCGTAACACGATTAATACTTTAGTAGCACGTTTTATGTTTCTGTCAAGTATTTTTTTGCGGAAAAGGGAAGAGGCAGGAAACACCTTATCGTATAACGCTGATAGATAGTTGACAGTGAAGCGGAAAGCCACTATACAGAATCATCAAAAATTATAAGGAGACTTGTGGAATGCCCGATAAATTAACCTTTCCCCAACCGACACTTAAAGCTGGTGATGTATTACATGGTTTTAAAGTTCTACGTGTACAAATATTTACCGATCTGCGTGTTACAGCCTACGAAATAGAGCATGAAAAAACAGGCGCCAAAGTTCTTCACCTCCATTCATTTGACCGCGAAAATTTATACGCGATCGGCTTTCGCACGCCGTCTGCAGATTCCACTGGGTTGCCTCATATCCTGGAACATTCAGTACTCGCAGGATCGGAAAAATATCCGCTCAAAGATGTCTTTAAAGAATTGATGCGCTCCACGCTGCAAACTTTCATCAATGCCTTCACTTACCCGGACAAAACAATTTATCCGGTAGCCAGCCAGATCAAAGCCGATTTTTACAACTTGGCCCGTGTCTATACCGATCTGGTTTTAAATCCGCGCCTGCTTAAGGAAACACTTTCTCAGGAAGGCCACCACCTGGAACTGGCCACACCCGGTGATTTGGGAAGCCCTCTGATTATTTCCGGCATAGTTTACAATGAGATGAAAGGCGCGTATTCTTCTCCCGATTCGCTTATGTATAAGGTTATTCAGGAAAATCTCTATCCCGACAGCATTTACGCTTTTGATTCCGGCGGTGACCCGGATGTAATTCCCACTCTTACTTATGAACAATTTAAGAATTTTCATCGGACCTATTATTCACCGACCAACGCGCGATTTTTTCTCTATGGTGATATTCCGACAACCGATCATCTTAAGTTTCTGGAAGGAGAGCTTACGGGATTTGACCGGGCAAAAGTCGATTCCACAATTCAAAGTCAACCGCGCCTCACCAAGTCCCGCAGCGTTCGCGGCACATATCCCGTGGGCAAAGATGAATCTCTTGATCATAAAACAATGGTCAATATTGCCTGGATGCTTACAGAAAACTGCGATTACGAAACGACTCTTTTTCTGGAGATTATATCCGGGCTGCTTGTGGGAAGCGCAGCCAGTACTTTGCGTAAAGCACTGATTGATTCGGGCTTAGGTGAAGATCTCACGCCGACTTCCGGAATGGAAGCGGATTTGAAGCAACTATTGTTTTGCGTTGGTTTAAGAAATACTCAAAGTGCGTACACGAAAAAAATTGAAAAACTTATTCTGTCCACACTCAAAAATATTGTCGCCGATGGCTTTGACAGCGAGCTTATCGAAGGTATCCTCCATCAGGTCGAGTTCCACGGCAAGGAAATAGTCCGCGGTTCTTATCCCTATGGCATATCTTTGATGGGTCATGTTTTTCAGACATGGCTATACGACGGCGATCCTTTAATCGGCCTTAATTTTCCCAAGACTATTGAAGATGTCCGTAAACGCTGGACAGCCGATCCGCAGATTTTCCAAAAGATGACGCAGCAGTGGTTAGTGGATAATCCTCATCGCCTTTTGGCTGTAATGGAGCCGGATCCGGATTTCAGCGCGAAGAAAGATAAAATCTTTCAGAAAAAAATGAACAAGTTAAAGTCATCGTTGACCAAAGAAGAGCTGACCGAAATCGATGTTCAAGCGGCACAGCTAAAGGCGTTCCAGTCGGAAGCGGATACGCCGGAAGCGGCGGCCATGCTGCCTAAATTAAAACTTGAAGATATTCCGCGGGCAATTGAAACAATTCCTACACAAAAAAGCACGCTCGAAACTGTCCAGACTCTTACGCATGATCTTTTTACCAACGGCATTGCTTATGTGGATTTGGTTTTTGATCTCGACCATATACCGGAAGAACTTCAGCCCTATCTGCCACTTCTGGGGAAAATGACCACCGGCATGGGCGCGGCCGGTTTCAGCTATGAAGAAATGTCCAAACGCATCGCCTTGAAAATGGGCGGTTTCGGCTATGATCTTTCCACCGGATTTACCGCGGATGCGAAAGCAAGCTTTCAGAAAATGGTTTTTTCTTTCAGCTCGCTTTACCGCAACCTGCCTGAGGCAATAAATATAATCGCCGATATTCTAAGCGCAGGCGATTTAAGCGCAGAAGCGCGAATGCGCGATTTGATCTCAGAGAGAAAAAATAATCTGCAATCGGCGATAGTGCCGTCCGGTCATATATTTGCCAAGAGGGCGGCAGGAGCAGCGCTGAGCGTGCCTGCCTATCGCGATGAGCAATGGAATGGCCGCACTCAGTTGAGGTTTGTCCAGCAAAAAGCGGGCAATTTTGAAGCGGCAAAAACCGGCCTGCGGGAGAAGTTACAATACTTGAAGTCACTGGTCTTCAACAAAGAAAATATGCTGATCAACATTACTGCTGATGATCAGGGTATAAAACTCGTTCAAGAAAATATTGTACATCTTTTGCGAAGACTACCCGCTAATAAAGTTGTGCAAGAACAAAAGCAACCACAACTGGCCCCGGTTTACGCCGGTATCGCCGTCCCCACTTCCGTATCTTATGTCGCCAGCGTTTTGAAAGCCCCGGCCTATATTGATCCGGCAGCAGCGATGCTAATGCTCGGTTCCAAAGAACTATCCAATAGCTATCTTTACAAGCACATTCGCGTGCAGGGTGGTGCGTACGGCGGCATGTCGTCTTTCGATCCCTCGCTGGGTTTATTTTCATTTATCTCGTATCGTGACCCGCACATCGCGGAAACACTACAAATATTTAAAGACGCGCAGGCCTTCTTTTCTCAAAACGAAATGGCTGCCGACGATATGGAAAAAGCCATCATCAGTACCATCGGCGCACTCGATAAACCTCTTGATCCTTCAGGACGCGGCTACGCGGCTATGATGCGAATTATTGCCGGGGTGACAGACGAAATGCGTCAAAATTTTAGAGATAATGTTTTATCGGCAACAGCTCGCCAGGTAAAAGACACTCTAAAAAATTACTTTTCCGCCGCCGCGAAATTCAAGGCGGTCGCGGTCTATTCCGCTAGTGAGAAACTTGCCGAAGCCAACCTGGCGCTGGATGAGAAATTGATTATGGAAAATCTTATTGAAGAGTGATGCTCTCGTCAAGTACGGCAGAGGTTCAATATAAAGCCTAATGATACGGCTTAAACAAGCACGTCTTCCTGTAAGTCAGCAAAACATCAATCTCGACAAAAATATGATGAACTTCCATCCGCAATAAACACAATTCACGCCCTACGGCAAATAGCGGCACCACGTCTCACATTTTGTGGCCAAGATTGCCTTGACATATAAAGCCGTTCTCCTTATACATTATAGCATCATGTCTCATCAGAAATTGGTCCTGAAATACCTGGCAATGATTCTCATTGCTGTCGTTATGGGAGTTGGCTCATTCGCCCTGATAATATATATACCGCCGGAGGGTAAAATCGTTTCCAACGGTCCCTGGCAAACCGATCTTTCCGTCGGCAGCACTCAGTCAGACATTTATATGAGGGCGAGGATTGCGTTAATGGGGCTTTTCGCGCTGAATAAATCCGAAGCTGTATATTTCATTGCGCGGAACGATTCGCAGGGCAAGCCCCTTAATTCTCGATGCGATTATCGGATCGAAGGGAGGGATCTTCCCGCGCGCTGGTGGAGCATTACCGTGCTTGGATGGAATTATTTCCTGATACCGAATGAAGATAACCGATATTCGTACAACTGGGCTAATATCTCCAGCAATACTGATAAGAGTTACGCCATTAAACTGTCACCGGAGCGGAAGGCTGGCAACTGGATATCAACCGGTGCGAAAGACCAGGGACAATTTAAACTGAATCTCCGGCTCTATAAGCCATATCCGATTGTATTGGAAAAACCGGGAACCATTGACCTCCCGCTTATTATCAGGGAGGAATGCCAATGAAGAATTGGTTGAAAATATCCCTTATAACGATTATTCTGGCAAGTATTATTCATCTGATTATTGTTATCTGCTTCCCATCGATAGTGCTGCGTATCGTACACAAGAAAATTTCGGAGCGTGCCGGCGGAGTCAACGTTGTTCTACACAATCTCCCGACCACCGCGGCAAATAACCCAATCGTTAACAGCAGTCCGGATCTTCTCTATTCAGTATGCGCGTTCGATCTGTCAAATGGACCCATCCTTTTTCGGGCGAAGGTTCCTGATTCATACTGGTCAATCTCGGGCTTTGACGCGGAAACAAATAATTTTTTTTCTGTGAACAATGAACAATCTCGATCAAAATATTTTGAACTGGTTCTTGTCGGCCCTGATGGATCATTGAAGGTTGATGGAAACGTGCGGATGGTGAAAGCACCAACCACGCGGGGGGTAGTTTTGTTCCGTACTCTTGTCCCCAAAGCGAATAAAATTGAGGGGCTTATTCGAACGCAGAAGACAGCCATTTGTACGCCGCTTCAATGAACAGTCTGTTCAAAAAATACTTTATTGTGGATAATTAGGTACAGAGCACTACGCCTTTCAGGCGAATCTTTTCGCTTCGTTCTGCAACACGCTAACGGTTATGCGTAGCGTTAGATCAAACATTTCAAACGCAAATCATTAAAATATTTATTCGCAATTTTTGTTGCTTTGTAGGTGTTATCAGCAAGCACTTCTTCCTGAAATCAGCACAAATCAAACATCGACGAAAACACAAGACTTCCATCCGCAACAAACACAATTCACGCCCGACGATAAATAGCGGCACCACGTCTCACATTTTGTGGCCAAGATTGCCTTGACATATAGGATCACGTTTCTTATAGTTCAACCACGCAGAAGCAATAGCTTATCAAATACCACTCAGATACTCATAATGGCTTTTTATGGATGTTAACATTGTAACTTTACCAATGGGTGCAGAACGTCATGGTATTGATATTCAATTAAATAAGAGATTTTTATGAAAAAAAAGATCATGATGTTCATCATCATCATTGCGGTTATTCTCACGCAAGGATTTGCCATCGGGGCAGAAGAACAGGTTACCCCTGAAAAATCAAAAGAGATCATCGGGAAAATACGCGCCATGACTATACCACGAGCTAAAAAATACCGCGGAGTTGAGTCAACGCGGAATGTCGAAGTAAAAGAATACGACTCCTCTGGCAAACTGACCGTAACCCATAAGTTTGTTGCGGTCAGAAGAGACTATTTCTATGAACCGCCCGAATCCAAAGTCCTGAAGTATGAAAAAAACGGAAAGGATACGAAACCAACAGACTACAAGGAACTAAAGACCGATCCGACATATCCGGTTTTCGATGAAAATGGTGAGCAATATTACGAAACAGCAGTGGTTGCGGTACAGGTTATAGACGGGGCTAAATGTTATAAAGTAAAGGTCACGCCCAAACAAGCCACCGCGCGTCATTTCAGCGGCCACATCTATTACAAAACCGATGACCTTGAACCTCATGTTGCCGAAGGAACCATTGGTAAATTGCCATGGCCGTTCAAAGAATTCTATATGCGCTTTTACTTTGTTAAGCAGAACGGTTACCCGATGTTCAGGTCTGGCGTGATGACCATTAAAGTAAATGTGCCGGTGGTGTTTGCTGACCATAAGTTTGACACGACAATAGACGTCATTGAAAGTAAGCCCATCCCTTATTGAAACATGCTAGACGAAAAGCGCCTTGATTATCGTCTTTCTCTTTAGCGCAAGGTCATTATGACATCTGGCCCGTTTAATCACCATGGCGCTCAGGCCGTCAGCTGGAGTCAGTGATTCAACCGGTTGGCGATGTTGGAAAATTAGTTTTCTTTTTTTGCGGATAGCTTCCTGTTATCCACATTTTTCAAATTTCCGATTTTATGCTAGATTACACTTTAGTCTTCCCCCGATTTAGTGGACACATCGAAGAGTTTCAGTTAATAAAAAATAAGATGGAGGTGTGTCATGGGGAAAAGAGAGGAGCACAGGTATT
>Ga0209083_1001657_pt1 | contig 24315 bp, 19 predicted proteins | sample AM7aDNAmetaG_FD_184132 | JGI IMG/M metagenome (GOLD analysis project Ga0209083, IMG submission 184132) | Freshwater microbial communities from Finland to study Microbial Dark Matter (Phase II) - AM7a DNA metaG (SPAdes) (version 3) | ecosystem: Environmental > Aquatic > Freshwater > Lake ...
CCGAATCGATCAAGACGCGCGTCTTGATCGTGGATGATCATCCCCTAGTCCGCGAATGGTTAAAATCGATTATCAACCCGGAGTCAGACTTAATGGTTTGCGGCGAGGCGGAAAGCCGGGATCAGGCCCTGGCTGTGGCGGCCACCACCAATCCGGATGTGGCTGTTGTGGACGTGACATTGAAGTGCTCGAATGGATTGGAACTAATCAAAGATTTCAAGATCCAATTCCCCAGTTTGGCAGTATTGGTGTTCTCCACACACGATGAGGCAATTTATGCCGAGCGCGCCCTGTATGCCGGAGCCAATGGCTATATCACCAAACAACAAGCCAGCGGTCCCATTCTGCAAGCGATCCGGACGATTGCGACCGGCGGGGTTAGCTTCAGCACCACCATCACCCAGCAGATCCTCACACGGATAACTGGCACTCATTCGACTTCTGCAACTGCGACAGTGGAACAGCTTTCGGATCGGGAGCTAGAAATCCTCCAATTGATCGGCACCGGCTACACGACAGGCCAGATCGCAAAACAGTTGTCCCTCGCTCCGAATACTGTCGACACCTACCGCAGCCGCATTCGCGAGAAGCTCGCCCTGACCAAACCCGGTGAGTTGCTGCGCTACGCCATCCATTGGGTCCATAGCGGCGAAGCGTCGTAGGCCGCTGTTTGGGCTGGGACAGCCGCGATTTACCGGCGGTGTCCGCACAACCGGACGGTAAGCCGGCAGACCTGCGGTCAATCTACGCGCGGGGACAGAGACCCGCGCACAACGAGGTCTTCAAGACACTGTCAACTGTTCACTGTCACCTGTCAACTGCCCCATTCCCACCCCTCAACCCTCAACCTTCGATACTGCTGAAAAACCAGTATGGACGGCGGGGCCGCCGTCCCTCCCTTGCAGAAACATGTAAAATTCGATGGTTTTCGGGAGGGTCCGCGGCCTCGCGTACCGCTGCGCGAAGGTTTTTCAGCGAAATCAACCTTCACCCCCCCGACCTCCGTGTAATGATTTCCACTACAAACTCGATCCAGCTCGGGCAGGACAGAAAGTGTTAAGACCTGCCCGACAGACACCTCGCCCATTCGGAGTGAGAGTGCGCGGGTGTTTAAACAGTTTAGAAACCTGCATTTTTGGATCATTTTGGTAGCGGACGTCTGCCTGTTCGCGGTCGCGCTGGTTTTAGCGTATGTGGTTCGCTATAGCGCCGCGATCCCCGCCGCCGAGTTTCACGCCATTCAGATGGTTCTGCCCTGGGTCATTATCGTCAAGGTCTTGACGTTTGCCCATACCGGTGTTTATCGCGGGATGTGGCGCTATACCAGTCTCCCCGATGCTTGGCGCATCATGGCTTCCACGCTCCTTGCGATGTTGATCATCATGACCGGGCTGACATTTGTGAACCGGTTTCAAGGCTACCCCCGGTCAGTTTTCCTTGCCGACAGCATTTTCACGCTGTTTTTTTGCGGTGGCATCCGACTGGGCATCCGACTGTTTTTTTCAACCCGGCTGCGACTGCCGGGGCTTGAAAATCAAACGGATTCACCGCCGCCCCCGCGCATTCGCCTGATTCTGATCGGGGCCGGCGACGCCGCCGACAAGATCATCCGGGAGGTCCAAGGCAACTTTCGGTCCGCTTATGAAATCGTCTGCTGCCTCGACGATGACCCCGCCAAGCAGCAGCGGTCCATGCATGACATCCCGATTCGGGGCCCGGTCAACCGCCTCAGCCACTTTGCGAAAAAGTTCCACGCCGCCGAGACGTTAATTGTAATGCCGTCGGTGATCGGGGATCGGCTGCGGGAAATCGTCACAATCTGCGAGGCATCCAAACTCCCGTTCCGAACCCTCCCTTCCTTGTCCTCGCTCATCGATGGCGACGTCACGATCAACGATCTGCGCCCTGTGGACTTCGAAGATCTCTTAGGGCGACCGGCGGTCCAGCTTGATTTGGCGAAGATCGGCTCGTACTTGACGGGCAAGACCGTCGCCGTGACTGGTGCGGGCGGATCCATTGGCTCCGAACTCTGCCGGCAAATCATTCACTTCAAACCCGCCGCCTTGATCCTGATCGATGCCTCCGAATACAACCTCTACAAGATTGAAATGGAACTGAAGTCGGACCGGAAGTTTGCCAGCGTTGTTCCCATCTTGGGACGGGTCCAAGATGAGCCCTTGCTGGACCATATTTTCGGCAAATACCGGCCCCAAGTCGTCTTCCATGCGGCCGCCTACAAGCATGTGCCCATGGTGGAATTAAATCCGTGGGAGGCCATCCACAACAACGTGGTCGGCAGCGAAGTCGTCATGCAAGCGGCTGAAAAATACGGCGTCGACCGCTTTGTACTCATCTCGTCCGACAAGGCCGTGCGCCCCACCAATGTCATGGGCGCCAGCAAACGGGTGGCGGAAATTCTTTTGCAATCCCGGCCCCAGGTAAAAACCCGCTTTATGGCAGTCCGCTTCGGCAACGTGGTGGGATCCTCAGGCTCGGTCATCCCGCTCTTCCAAAGCCAGATTAAGGCGGGCGGCCCGGTCACTGTCACCCACCCGGAGATGACGCGCTATTTCATGACCATTCCCGAGGCCTGCCAACTGCTTTTGCAGACCGGCGCGCTGGGCAATGGCGGCGAGATATTCGTCCTCGAAATGGGGACGCCGGTCAAGATTGCGGATATGGCGCGGGATTTGATCAAGCTCTCCGGCAAGGAACCGGACCGGGACATCAAGATCGTCTACACTGGCATCCGGCCCGGTGAAAAGCTGTATGAAGAATTGATCACCCACGGGGAAGGCATAGTCCCCACAGCCCATAAGAAAATCATGGTCCTTCAACGTGAGCACCTGGCAGATGCCGCCGCCCGTGACTACATCCGCCAAGCGTTAGAGGAGTTGGTAAGCGCGGCGGGATCCTACGACACCAGCCGGATCCGCACCACCCTGCAAGGGATTGTTGCCGACTATGCTCCTACGAGCCAGAACGACACAGCGAGTGCCAATCGACCGGTCAAACCCGTACCTGTGATTACCGGCAATCACTCAGCGGATGTAATTTTACGCCCAACCAACCAAACCCTCGAACTCGAGCTAGTGACAACCAGGCGTTGATGTGCCGAATTCTCGATCATGAAAATAAATTTAATTACCGGAATCACCGGTCAAGACGGATTCAAGGTGAACGGATGAAGACGCTTGACTCCAGCACCCCTTCTCACTCGGACCAAGGCCGAACGGAACTGAACAAATTATCGCTCCAAGTGATTGGAGCAGCGGTTGCCGTGCATTGCGAACTTGGGCCGGGATTAGTGGAGTCCGTTTATGAAACCTGCCTCATTACGGAACTTCGGCGACTTGGCTTGGCAGTCGAAACTCAGCTGCCCGTACCGGTCGTTTTTCAAAAAAAGGTAGTTTCGCCGGATGGTCTCCGTTTGGGATTGCTGGTCGCCGATACCATCATTGTCGAACTCAAGTCAGTGTCGACAATCCAACCGGTCCACCAGCAACGACTCCTGACGTATCTTCGCCTCGCTGGCAAACCGCTCGGCTTGCTCATCAACTTCAATGTCGCGGTGCTCAAAGACGGCATCGAGCGGATCACAAATATTCCATAACAATTAATTTTCACAAACAGAACCGCCGATAAAATGTGCCATTTATGATAATGCCATTATATTTCAAGTCAAAGGCTGTAGAACATCCGGTTGTAGGGCTAGCATGCCCAACGGGCTGCCTGCCGACAACCCCCTCTGCTAGCAAAAAATCCCTCCTCCGGACGGCGCGCAGCCTAAAGGGCGTTCGCGCCCTACAATTGCCGAAGAATCCGTTGGTTGGGCGTGCCGTCCCTAGCGCGCCGTTGTCGTTGGCAGGGACGATCCCCACTGTCAACTGTCCACTGTCAACTGTCAACTGCCCCCCTATCTCCAGTCTTCAGTCTTCCGTCTGCTCCATCTCCCCCGTCCCCGCTGTCAACTGTCCACTGTCACCTGTCAACTGCCCCCCTATCTCCAGTCTTCAGTCTTCAGTCTCCAGTCTTCAGTCTTCAGTCTGCTCCATCTCCTCCGTCCCCACTATTAACTGTCCACTGTCACCTGTCAACTGCCCCCCTATCTCCAGTCTCCAGTCTTCCGTCTGCAGTCTACCGTCCCCCATCTCCCCCGTCCCCGCTGTCAACTGTCCACTGTCACCTGTCAACTGCCCCCCTATCTCCAGTCTTCAGTCTTCAGTCTGCTCCATCTCCTCCGTCCCCACTGTTAACTGTCCACTGTCACCTGTCAACTGCCCCGCCCCCTCCCGCCTGCTATCAATCATTGGCATATTATTTGCCATCACGGTAGCGGCGGTGGAGGTTCTAGCGCAGTCGCAACCTTTCACACCGCGACTTTCACTGGATGTGGCCACCCGCTATACTGACAATCTCCTAATCGACCCCACAACTAAAATTAAAGACTTTACGGAAGTCATTAGCCCCGAGGTGGGGTTTCTATATGGACAATCTCACCGAACGTATATTGGCGTGGATTACAAGGCGGAAATAGAACGCTACTTTACATACGAGAAATACGATGCAAACAACCAGTATGTCACATTGGATACTCAGGCGCAGTTTGACCATGCCACAATCAAACTGAACCATTCTTTTCAGGATGTTAGCTTACCCAGTTATGAAGTTAGCGGATTTGCCCGTGAACAACTCCATGCCACTATCTTAAACACTGAATACCGACTAAATTCAAAAACCTCAGCAGGCCTGGATTACCATCAGGAGTTTAATGATTGGCTCACATCCAAGCATATCAGCCACCGACAGTTCATCGTTGGCGGCACGCTCTACTACCACCTGTTTCCAAAAACCGATCTACTTGGTCAATTCAATCAAGGCTGGGTTCAAATGGATCGCGGCGCAAATGCCATTTATGAAGAACTGAATGTCGGGTTCCGCGGCCAACTCACAAGCAAAATTACCGGGATAGCCACGATTGGTTACCAACATCGCGAATTCGATACCTCTTCTGTGCCCGACTGGAACGAGCCGGTCGCATCAATTAGGTTAGAGGCGCAACTCACTGAGCGCATCTTCACCGTCCTGAAGGCATCGCGAACGATCAATCCATCCAGTGACTTTCTGGATTATTCCTATGTTGTGAATAATCTAAATCTCACGGTGAATTACCGGCTGTTGCGAACTGTCACACTCTCTTTCGGAGGTGGTTACCTTGACGCGAAAAGCTCAGCGATAAAAATTATCGAAAATTACGCTCGCGAGTCGTTGGGAGCCCGGGTTGGCGTGACCTATGATTTGACAAAATGGGTTCAGCTTGGTGCTAATTACGGATATATTAGTAAAGCTTATTATCTAGAATTAGCCCCTGCAGTGCAGAATACTGCCAGCCTACACGTGAAAATTCATTATTGAGATGAAGACGGAAATTAATGTTTTGATTAGTGAAACGGGGGTCGCGCCCGTTTATTCGACAGTAACGGTAAAACAAACGGGCGGGACGCCCGTTCTACTGTTCTAAAAGCGGCACGGAAAAATATGCAGAAAACTGAACAATTACGGAATAAAACGGGGACGGACAGGATGGTTGTATGGCACCTTTCCCAATTATTACTCTTGTTGCTGTTACCGGTGTGCTTGGGGTTAACCGCCTGCACGACGGCGCCGGTAACTTTCCGATCACCGGCGCGAACTGATTTGATCGCTCCCGCCGCCCTCGCCACTGGCGCCGTTGACTATCGAATCCAACCTTTTGATACATTGCAAATCACTGTCTTCCAAGAGGCCGATCTTTCCATTAAAGCGCGTGTCTCGGCGGCGGGAACCATTAACTACCCGCTACTCGGCGCGGTTGCCGTCGCCGGCCTGACCGGGACGGAAGTTGAGCGCCAACTTACCAACCAATTAGGCAAGAAATACCTAGTCAATCCACAAGTGACAATTCTGATTGAAGGGTCGGTTAATCGGCGGGTGACCGTCCTCGGACAAGTCAAACTTCCCGGTACGTTTGATCTGCCGACTGATGAACCACTCCGGTTGTTGCAGGCGATTGCCCGAGCCGGTGGGTTCACCGACATTGCTGCGGCGGACCGGGTAAACGTCCTACGTTCGGAAGGTGGCCGTGAAGAGCGAATTGTGGTCAACGTTGCAGCGATCATGCGCAGTGGTGATCACACGCAAAACATTGTACTGCGCCCCGGCGACGTTGTGACAGTTCCCGAAACCATTTTTTGAGAAAGAACATGCCAAACCCTGAGCAAGAATCCGATTTCGCCGACTCACGCCAGCCCATGATGATTGATTGGCGGCGCCAACTGCACATCCTATGGGAACGACGGTCACTGCTGTTACTCACCGCCGGTGCGGTCATCAGCCTAACGATATTCTGGCTTTGGCGGCAGACACCAATCTACGAGGCGACTGCTCAGATTCTGGTTGAATCCGAGACTATGAAAGTCCTGAACATTCAAGACGTGGTCAGCACCGACGCGCGCGATCTCCAGTACATAAACACTCAGGTAAAAATCCTGCAAAGCCCAACTTTAATACGCCAAGCGGCTGAGGCCATGAAGCTCGCTGAAGATCCGCGGTTTTTTCTTCAGAAACTTCCACCGACAACCGCCTGCGGCAAAGCGGTGGCACAATGTCGGACCAGCATTAACATATTATTGAGCCGAGTGGCTGACATCCTGAAGCCGTCTGAGGATCCGCGGCTTCATTCTAAGCAGCTTCCATCGACACCCGACCTTGCCGAAGCATTGGGCGCGTGTTTAACCATCACGGCTGATCGGACGAGCCGTTTAATCACGATCCGTGCATCGCATCGAGTCCCGGACTTGACCGCCCAGTTGGCCAACGGCCTCGCCAAGGAATTCATTCACGAAAATCTTAATCGCAGATTATCGGCTTCGCTCGAAACCGCCACATGGCTGCAACAGCAGGCGGAAGAGATCAAGCCGAAGCTGGCAAAGTCTGAGGCCGCCATGCAGGAATACCGGGAGGTCAATCACGCGGTCTCACTAGAGGATCGCCAAAACATTGTCGTCGATAAACTAAAGGCATTGTCAGCCGATCTCACGCAGGCACACACCGAGCGGCTCGCGACGGAAGCCGAATGGAATACGATCCAAGCGGCGCTCACCAATGGCCGACCGGTCATCACGATCCCGCTAATCGCTGCCGACGTGCAGGTCAAAGTGTTGCAAACCCAATTAAACGACAAGATGATCGCTCTGGCTAGCCAGCGTGAGCGCTATAAGGCGGATTACCCCACCGTGGTTACAGCCCAGGCTGAGCTACGTGAACTGACTCAAAAGCTGTTGGCGGCTGGCACCACGGCTGTTGAAGCCGCACAAGGGAAGTATCAGTTGGCCAAGTCCAAAGAAAAAAGCCTTGCCACGGCTTTACAAGAGCAGGAACAGCAGGCGCTCAAACTGGATCGGATCTTGACCGGTTACAGCACACTCAAACGCAATGCCGAAACCGACCGGCAACTTTACGATTCGATTGTTATCCGCATGAAAGAAACCAGCGTCGCCGGCAAACTGGAAACCAGCAACACTCGACTGGTTGATCCCGCCACGCCGCCGAAGTCACCGTCACATCCGCGCAAGAGCCGCATACTGCTTGCCGGTACGATGATGGGGCTGATGGTTGGAGTCGTTCTCTGCTTCCTGACGGAATACCTCAATGAAAAGATCAAGAGCTATGAGGATCTGGAGTCCCTCGGAGTGGCCGTACTGGGCGTAGTGCCCAGAGTTCAGTTTGGATCAACAAACGCGGGTGCCTGCCTGACACAAACCGAACCGCAGTCATTAGCCGCCGAACACTTCCGCGACCTACGCGCCAGTCTCGTGCTCAGTTCGCAAAGCAAACAAGCCAAGGTCTTGCTTGTCACCAGCACCATCCCCGGCGAGGGCAAGACGTTCATCACGACGAATCTCAGCGCAGTATTTTCCCACAGCGGCGAGCGCACCCTTATTATTGACGCGGATTTGCGCAACCCCAACCAACATCGCTCCTTTGATGTTACCAGCGATAACGGATTGTCGGGATACCTCGGATCGAATATCGCCTTTGAAACTATTGTTCAGCCAACCAACGTCCCTAACCTCGACATTATCCCGGCGGGTCGTGTGCCAGCCAATCCACATGAACTGTTAGGGTCGCCCAGGATGCAAGAGTTACTCGCCGATCTCCGCCAACGGTATGACCGCATCCTGATTGACACCCCACCGGTCAGCGCGGTCAGCGATGCCTTGATTCTGTTACCCAAAACCGATGGGGTGCTCTTTGTCGTCCAGTTTGGCACAGTCACGCGCGACTTCATCGTACGCACCCTCCAGAAGTTGCACAACTGCAATGCGAATCTGCTCGGTGCAGTGCTTAACAACGTCGAATTAAAAAGGTACCGCTACTACTATCCCTATCACGGCCGCTACACGGAGCGGTATGCGGTCAGCGGAAGTGGAGAGGTCAGCGGTCAGCAGTCAGCGGTCGGCAGTCAGAAGACAGATGGCAGAGGTCAGAGGTCAGTAGTCAGAAGACCGGGGACAGAGGACCAGGGACCAAGGACCAAGGACAGCGCCTAGCAGACCTAAGCCGGAAGATCGAAATGGAATATATAATCAAACCACAAAAGGGTTTTATCCGGATTAACTGGCCGGAGTTATGGCGATACCGGGACCTCTTTCTGGTTTTAGCTTGGCGGGATATTTCTGTCCGCTATAAACAGACGGTTTTGGGTATCCTGTGGGCTGTCATCCAGCCGGTCGCGACCACGGTCATCTTCACGTTCATTTTCAACCGGATGGCAAAGATCGAAAGCGGGGACGGCACTCCCTATCCGCTCTTCTTGTATGCCGGTCAACTGCTCTGGCAGTATTTCTCGGGAACTTTGACCAATGCCAGTAACGCGATGGTGGCCAATGCCAGCCTGGTCCAGAAAGTTTATTTCCCACGCCTGATCCTACCGGTCACCGCCGCAACGACTGGACTGATTGATTTTGCGATTGGCGCATTGATTATGGCGGCCATGATGATTTATTATGGAATCGCGCCTGGCTTGATTGGCCTACTAGCCCTACCGGTACTGGTACTTACCGCTGTTCTCTGCTCCATGGGAGTGGGGTTGTTTATGGCGTCGTTGAACGTGAAATACCGCGATGTCCGGTACGCTTTGCCTTTCGCTATTAACATTCTGATGTATGTCACGCCGGTCATTTACCCGGTCACGATGCTCAATGGGCATCCGTGGGCGAAGACGGCAATGCTTTGGCTCAACCCTATGTCTGGTGTCATTTCCAACGCCCGTGCAGGGTTGCTAGGGCATTCTCCGTTCCAATGGGATGTCCTCGGCATTGCGTTAGTTGTCAGCACCATTTACTTCATCATCGGGCTTTACTATTTCCGGTCAACCGAACGGTATTTTGCGGATATTGCGTGAAAAGTATGAAACCCATCATCGAAATCGACGGCTTGGGGAAGAAGTACCAGATTGGTGCCAACCGGGAAAAATACCTCTCCTTACGGGATCAACTCGCGAAGACCACCCGCGGCTTGTTGCGTCATTTTAGAGCGAAGCACCACCATGTGCCACGCACGGAAGACTTCTGGGCACTCCGCAACGTCTCATTCTCCGTGCAAGCAGGCGAGGCTGTTGCGATCATTGGGCGAAATGGAGCGGGGAAGAGTACACTGCTAAAACTTCTCTCCCAGATCACCCCTCCAACCGAAGGCCGAATTACTAGCCGCGGCCGCATTGCCAGCCTCTTAGAGGTTGGCACAGGGTTCCATCCTGAACTGACCGGCAGGGAGAACATCTACCTTAACGGTGCAATATTAGGGATGACGAGGGCTGAGATCAAACGCAAATTCGACGAGATTATTGCTTTTGCTGAGGTCGCGCAATTTCTGGATACCCCAGTAAAACGCTACTCCTCCGGGATGTATGTCCGTCTGGCTTTTGCCGTGGCGGCCCATTTGGAGCCAGAAATACTAGTGGTGGACGAAGTGCTGGCTGTAGGCGATGCCGTTTTTCAAAAAAAATGCTTAGGGAAAATGAGTGAGGTGGTGGGTGCAGGCAGAACAGTTCTATTTGTGAGTCATAACATGGCCGCCGCTAGTGCGCTATGTAGAACCGCAGTACTCATTGAACAAGGACGCGTTCGCATGGTTGACAAAACGAACAATGTCATTCAACAATATCTTCGCGTAGAAAGAAGCTCCGATGCTTCTCTCATAGAACATCAAGGCCGTTCTGCGAAACACAAACCCCATTTGGCCAGAATTGACGTGGTCGCCACAGATTCCCGCTTTAGTGGAATTGTGGCCTGCGGACAAAGTTGCGACATTCGGTTTGGTCTCACAGGCAAGGTTCAATCAAATGCTCGCATCGCGTTCACGATCTATGATGTGCTTGGGGTGCGGATTTGTCATTTCGACACAACAATCAAACCTATCGTCTCGGATCCTTCCCTTCCCGATACTCTGGCAGTTTGCCGGATTCCTGTGTTGAATCTTGTTCCTGGATACTACCACATCAATGCAGCGGTGTTTGATGGAGAAACGGTGTTGGATCATGTTTCAAAGGCGTATGAGTTTCAGATCGTCGAGAGCAACTATTTGGGAAGCGGAAAATTACCGGATGCGGCAAACGGTTTTGTGGTCTTAAGGCATGAGTGGCACCGCGGCAATTCATTGAACCTCAACAGGACCACATAAAACCAATGAGAATGAAGTCACGCTAAACACTTGAAACAGTGACACTAACTGAGCGAAAAGCGGATCGAAGTATCTGGTGTCGATGCATTGTGCTGATATGCGGCGAAAATCGGCCAACCTCAAGAGGTTCCGGAAATATATGAATTGATGGTCGGATCCAGAGTGAACACATCTCTCAACTTAAGAATTATAAATACGAGTCTTAACATTATCATTACTAACAGAATGGGTCACTCTCAAGTATGAATCCCAAAACGACGACAAGGTGTCGCGCGGTGCAACTTATGGGGGCGTTGACCCGCGACCTGCGTCGTAGGGTCCCATACCTTCCGTGGCGATATCCCAAGCCGCTAGCCGGTAACTTACGCAGAAAGATTGTGTTGCTCGACTCCTCGATCAGCGCCACCAATCTTGGCAATAAGATCATCATGGAAAGCGTTGAGCAAACCGTCAGAGAAATGTTCCCGCATGATTTCATCTATAATGTGCCGATGATGGAATACATCGATTATGGCAAACCTCTCGTTCGTGATGCTGATTACATCTTTGTGGCGGGCACCAACGCCTTATCTAACGATATGAATTGTCACGGAAACTGGAGGATGCGTGCGCGCGACCTACTATGGATGAAAAATATTATCCTTCTAGGGGTGGGGTGGTGGCAGTACGAAGAAGAGCGCCTTGCCTGGTCAACCCGATACCGACTCAAGCATGTGCTCTCACAGAGCCTGCACCATTCCGTCCGCGATTCCTACACGCTGCGGAAACTAGAAGCCCTGGGAATCAAAGCGATCAACTGCGGGTGTCCCACAATATGGAGTTTGAGCGATGAGTTGTGCGCAACCATCCCTGTCAAAAAGGCGACTGCCGTGCTGCTCACATTTACCGATTATGCGCAGACGGATGCCGACTGTCGCAATCGGCGAACCATCTACGAGATCGCTCGACGGAACTATGACAGGATACTCTTCTGGCCTCAAGCCCATGCGGACGTTCGTTGTGCGCGGGACGTATGCGGGGCAGAATCCGGTGTAGAGTTTGTAGATCCTTCACTACAGGCGCTCGATGAGTGCCTGAAGAGGCCTGATGTAGACTACGTTGGTACCCGTCTTCATGCGGGAATCAGAGCTTTGCAGCATCGCTGCCGCACCATTATCGTCGCTACGGATAATCGCGCATCGGAAATGGGTTTAGATTTCAACTTGCCTGTCATCCCTGACAGCGAGATCACGCGAGAGCTGGAGGCTAGGATACGCGGTTCATGGCCAACCCGCGTTCGTTTACATCAGAATGCTATTACCACTTGGAAGGCTCAGTTCACCGCGCCTGCACTTACGCCCAGAAGAGACGGAACTGGGGCAGGATTTACACCTTGCAATGCATGAGCCTCGAAATATGTGGCTGGGTAAGTCCGTCGTGAATACGAAGGCATCTACCGGCGCCAAGCATCTGCCGTTGACAAGGCGCCGACAGTCGGCGGTCAGCATCTTGTCGCCGCATTGGATCATTGCGGCTACATACATTGTCCTCCGTTTCTTTGTTCCCTTTACTGGAACCAAGTTCGGCTACTCCGAACTCAGGTGGGGCGTTTGGGTCCTTTGGCTCCTTGCCTACTTAGTCACTCAATCGAATGGACTTATGCCTATTTGGCGTCAGCTTAACGCCCGCCGGATTGAGGCATTGGCTGGATCCGCATGGCTGGTTCTGATATTCGGAAATTGCCTATTCAATCGAGGGCCAGCATCGGCCCTGCAATGGCGCCATGGCGTGGAGGACGCCATGATTTATTCCCTGGCCTTAATTTACGCCTCGCGGCACGACGGATCTTACCGGGCGTTGCTTGTGCTTGGCCTTGTCATCGTTGCCCTGTGCGCCACGTCAGGCATACCCGTCTTGATGAACTATCCGCTACTTCTCAGAAATTCGCTATCGCAAAGCTGGCTCCGGGAAGAAGCGTATGGGTCTGGCCTCGGAAGTTTCGCAGAAACGACCGGCAACATGCTCGTGCTCCCAGCGTTGCTGGGGCTTGGTTTGATTCAAGTCGGCTGGCGTAGATGGGGGATTCTCGCGTGTTGTGTGCCCCTAATGATTCTGGCGCTGATGTCCACGCTTTCCGGAAATCTTCTACTCCTGATTCTCGGACCGACGCTTATTTTTTATCTCTACCTTCAAGGCTGCGGCAAGCTGAAAACGGCACTGACTGCCGCCGTAGTTATGTGCGCGATTCTGGGATTCAGCTGGCGACCGCTCTGTGACACGCTTCTGGCGTCTCCGTTGTGGGAGACAGAATCCAGCGTGGCCGATAACCCGGTGCGTTTCATTTTTCAGAAAGCCGTGCGTATCATCACCGGGGTGCAAACTGAGGGAGTCGTCGGCGGAGACTCGTCGGGCCGCGCCGAACTGGCATTGCGATCGTTAGACACAATCAGGCAGCATCCGTTGTTCGGGGTTGGTGCGTTCGCTGGCGTGGAAAGTGCCACGGGTTGGAGCCTAATCGGTGGCCATGCCTCATGGCTCGACACGATTGCCGAACAGGGGTTTGTGGGATTCTCAATCTATTGTCTCTTTTTCGGTACGATGGTCCGCCGCATCTTCGCCGCGCGGCGACGCAACCGAAACTCGCCGGTTCATAATGGCGTCCTTGCGGTCTGCGGTCTATGGACCGTATATGGTTGGATCAATCCCGTGTTGTGGCTCGGTGGTCTGACTCAGTTCGTGCTGTTTGTGCTTGCCGGCTTGGGCGACGATGTAAAAAATGGACCGGGCCGTCGATCGCTATTCCTCAGCGCTGCATCACCGCAGGCAGTTAAATACTTGGCCGCGCACAGGAGATGGACATGAGAGTCCTATGGTTTACAAATGTTCCACTCACCCAGGCAGGACCGGAGTTTGGCGCGAAGGCCGCTGGCTCCGGAGGCTGGATGTCGGGACTCGCCGATGCGATGCAGCAATACAACCCGATATCGTTGGGTGTTGTCTCTGCCTGCTGTGATGGCAAGGACACGGTTCTTGTGGCGAAAGGGATTTGTCACTATCGCATTGCCGTGCCGCACCGACAGTATACACGCGTCACTCAACTGACCGTTGACAAGAAATTTATCCAGAGCTGCCAAGGGGTGGTGTCCACTTTCAAGCCGGATATGATTCATATTCATGGCACAGAACAAACTTTCGGCCTGCTCAGTGCTGAGGGCATCTTGGGTGCGCCTTCCATCATCTCACTTCAGGGCCTGATTGGCGCTATCTTCCCGCGTTATTTTGGGGATATGACGCCTTCCGAGGTGATGGCCTGTCACTCCATTCCCAATATGATCTTGCGGCAGGGACTGCTCTTCGACTGGCTCCACTGGAAGAGGCGGCCAGCTGTGGAACGGCGCATCCTAGAAGGCAATCGCCATTTTATAGGGCGCACTCTTTTCGACAAGGCACAACTACACATGGTCAACCCTCAGGCCAATTATCATGCATGTAATGAATTGCTGCGGCCCGAGTTCTACAATCCCGAGATATCGCTTGGCAAAGCCGGTTGTCCAACCATATTCGCCGTCTGGGGCGGATATCCCATCAAAGGTACGCATGTGCTGCTTCGGGCGATTTCAAGAGTCAGGGAGTTCCTGCCGAACATCAAAGTGAGACTTGCGGGAGGGGCTTTCAAGCGCTCGCGATTACTCCGTGGCTATGGTTCGTATCTCGACGATCTGATTCACGATCAGAATCTGTCTGATTCAATTGTCTTGTTACCGGGGCTCGATGCAGCGCAGTTTGCCCAGGAACTGCAGGCAGCAACCGGTTTCGTGTTGCCATCGTTCATAGAGAACAGCCCGAACAGCCTTTGTGAAGCCATGCTCATGGGTACGCCATGCATCACTTCTTTCGTGGGGGGAGTTCCCAGCCTTGTGACGGATAATGAGACCGCGCTTTGCTTTCCTGCCGGGGAACATGCTGTGCTTGCCGAACAGTTAATTCGGGTCTTGACCGACCCTGCCCTGGCCAAACGCATTTCCACCAATGCGCGTGAAGTCGCATGGAAACGGCATGATCGGCAATCGGTTGCCAACACCATGTTCGAGATATACCAGAAAGTTATGAAAAAACCATGTTCAGCATAATCCGTACAACGAGCAGGCTATTGCTGCCGCGCGCACTCCGTCAACTTTTATGGAATGCGCTGTGTGCCTTGGCGGCGTGGGGACATGCGCAGGTGGAGCTCTTCTGGTGTGCGACCCAGGGCATCCGGTGGCGGCGCGGCTGGCGGCTGATGGGGAAACCATCCTTCCGGATTCGCGGCGAGGGGGCGCGGATCATCATTGGCGAGCGATTCTCTGCGCATAGCATTAGCAACGGCAATGCCATCGGGGTGGTTCAGTCCGTCCTGCTTACCGCTTGGGGGGCGGGTGCCATTCTTGAAATCGGAGACGACGTTGGCATGAGCGGATGCAGTATCCTGGCCACGCAGCGGATAGCAATCGGAAACCGCGTCATGATCGGATCTGGCGCGCTGATTCTTGACACCGATGCCCACCCCCTAGATCCTGTGGCCCGAATGAACGGCGGTTCACCCAAATGTGCGCCGGTGTTCATTGAGGATGATGTGTTCATAGGCGCGCGGGTCATTATAATGAAGGGGGTCAAGATTCGGCGCGGCGCGGTTGTTGGCGCAGGCGCGGTGGTGACTGCAGACGTGCCGCCTTATTGTATCGTGGCTGGGAATCCGGCACGAGTGGTAGGTACGATCCCTCAAAGTGAGTCACAGTCGTTGCCACAAGTTCCATGACAAAAAGTCCAATACTCCGTCTAACTGACTTCTTCGAGGACAATCGTCCTTTGGTGCTTTATACTGGATTGATTGGCTTGCCGGGTAGTGGCGCAGCAATCGAGCATGCTCTTAATGTTGCCAAAACTCTTGAGGCTGGAGGGTTCCGGGTGATCTTGTTGCCTTGGACAAACGATGCGCGACCTGAAGATCATTTAAGAAACGGTCTTTTTCTTTTTCAAGGTATTCACTATATCCCTGTAGGAAATCCCGCAACGAATGGCGCGAGTCGACTGCAGAGTTTAAGGGTGTTCACCGGCACACGGGCGCCCATACTGGATTTCCTAAAAACAGCCGATTTGACAGCGGTCGCTGCCATCATAACCATGGAGGGTTCTGCGGGCTACTCATGGAAACTAAGATCATTATGCAAATCGCGTCGTATTGGGGTTATTGCTGAAGTAACCGAACATTACGCTACCAATATGCCAGGCCAGAGTTTCAGCCAGATTCAACGCGTGGATATGGCGGCTCGAATTCAGATGGTCTATCCGAAATATGATGGCATTATTGCCATAACCACTTATCTCGAAGGGTACTATGCACGGAAAGGATGTAAAGTATTTCGGCTCCCCCCCGTCCTTGATACACAAGAGTCCCGTTGGAAATTCCCAGCGATACGCGCCATTGCGCCACCCGGCTCTCTTCGACTGGTGTTTCTGGGCGCTCCCGTGCGCGACCGCCACGAACTCATTCTCGAAGCGATTCTGCAGATGCGCAAAGATGGCTTTGATATCACGCTGGGATACGTGGGGAGTTCGCGGCAGCTCATGGAATCGCTACTAGGAGAACGCCGACGTCTTCTGCTCGAACTCGGCGATGCAGTCGTGTTCCATGGTCGTGTCAAGGAGTGTCACCTGAAGGAAATCCTGATGGCGGCTGATTTTGGGGTATTGCTTCGCGAAGATGCGCGATGGTCTCGTTGTTGTTTTCCGTCAAGAGTGCCGGAGTTTTTGGCCCTTGGTGTGCCAATCCTGTGCAATGAAACAAGCGATTTGGCAGAGCACCTCAGGGACGGTAGCGAGGCGCTGATCGTTCCGGATCTCTCGGTGGACTCAGTGAAAGCGACACTGGCGCGCGGGGCCTCGTTGACTGAGACCCAGCGCGCTCGTATGCGGTCGAACGCTCGCCTTCTAGCCGAGTCATCTTTTGATATACGCCCCTATATCCGCCCCCTTGAAAGTTTCATTCAACAGACAGCCGAAAAAGCTCGGCAGAATAAGTAGGTCAAGACATGTGTGGAATTGCCGGATTTTGGAGCGAGCCAACCTGCGGGAAGACGGACCTAGAACACCGGGTCGCGATCATGGCCACTGTACTGGCTCATCGGGGACCCGATGATTCGGGCACATGGACCGACGCTGCCTGCGGCCTTGCTTTTGGTTTCCGCCGCTTGGCCATCCTTGATGTGACCCCGCTTGGCCATCAACCCATGGTTTCCGTGAGTGGTCGTTACGTGGTTGTGTTCAATGGCGAAATCTATAATTTCCGTGAGTTACGCCTCGAATTGGAATCGCGCGGGCATGCCTTTCGCGGTTGTTCGGACACAGAAGTTATACTTGCCTCGTTTGAGGAGTGGGGTTTTGAAAATGCCCTACCTAAGTTCAACGGTATGTTTGCGCTGGCCCTATGGGACCGGCAATCCAGAAACTTGTCGCTGGCACGCGATCACTTGGGGATCAAACCCCTGTATTATGGCTGGGCTGGCGGCACGTTCATGTTTGGGTCTGAACTAAAGGCCCTGCGCGCCCACCCTAATTTTTTAGCTGAAGTGGATCGAGGAGCGTTGTCCCTCTATATCCGTCACTCCTTTGTGCCCGGTCCCCACTCGATCTATCGGGACACCTTCAAAGTAGAGCCAGGGCACTCGGTTACGCTTCACGCTCCGGGGGAACGCGCCGCGCCGAAGCCGTACTGGTCGTTGCAGGCAGTGGCAGAACAGGGGGTTGCCTCCCCGGATCGCCGGGGGGAAATAGAAATCATACAGGATCTCGACACCCTTCTACGCGATGCGGTCAAACGCCAGATGGTGGCGGATGTCCCTCTTGGAGCATTCCTTTCGGGCGGTATCGATTCTTCCCTGATTGTCGCCTTGATGCAGTCCCAAAGCAATCGCCCGGTTCGGACCTTCAGCATCGGTTTCGAGGAAAAGGCATTTGATGAGACCCAACACGCCCGCGCCGTTGCAAAGTATCTGGGCACCGAGCATACCGAACTGTACGTTTCTCCGGGTGAAGCACAAGACCTAATCCCCCAACTTCCGAATATTTATGATGAGCCGTTTGGCGATTCCTCTGGCATTCCAACGAGTCTGCTGGCTAGGTTGACGCGACGTCACGTCACAGTCAGTTTGTCGGGAGATGGCGGCGACGAACTGTTCGGTGGGTACTGGCAATACTGGGAGATGCCGAGGAAATGGCGAAACGTCAATCGAGTTCCCGTATGTTTCCGAGGCGCTCTAGCTAGAAGCATGGGTGTGCTCGGCCGGGGTTTGGGTCAGGTGGATTCTCCGTTGGCTCGCCGAGCTTCCCGATCGCTTTGCTCCCGCGCACCCTACTATGCAGTTCACGATCCAGATGCATTCATTCGGTTGAGATTGAGTTACTGGTCTCAAGCGACGTCCCTGGTGCTTGGAGGTTCGGAGCCCTGTTTTTGGTTAAACGAGACAGGAGCCGGGCCGACTATCGAACCGCTAGCCCACCGATTCATGTTCATAGACTCCCTCTTTGGATTGCCCGAAGATATGCTTACGAAAGTAGATCGAGCGTCTTCGGCGGTTAGCTTGGAGGTACGGGTTCCGTTGTTAGATCATCGCGTGGCCGCCTTTGCCTGGCGACTGCCAATGGAAATGAAAGTTAGATCAGAAACGCAAAGCAAGTGGGTTTTGCGAGCACTCTTGAGACGTTATGTTCCTGCAGAGTTGTTTGAACGACCTAAACAAGGCTTCGGCGTGCCGATTGCACAATGGTTGCGTGGTCCACTACGGGACTGGGCCGAAACTTTATTGAATGAAGAGCGTCTGAGGCGGGAAGGTTTTTTGGATCCCGTCAGGGTTCGCTTGCAGTGGCAACGCTTGTTAAAGGGCCGTTACGAGTGGGAAAATAAGATGTGGATTATTCTGATGTTTCAAGCATGGCGTGAACGGTGGATGGATTGAATTGTATTCTTAACTTATCCATAATATGAACAACCCGCGCATTACCTTGGTCGCTAGCAGTTGCAGACCCGGTGGAGCTGAGAGAGTCATGTCCATCATGGCCAATCATTGGGCGGCTATGGGTTGGCATATTCACATGCTAAGTTTAGACGATGGAACGACTCCGTTTTACCCATTTCATTCCAGCATCATGTTCAGAAGTTTGGATCTAGCCCAGCCATTGGGCGCACCGCCTGCTTCCCTGTTTCGCATGCATAAACGGATCCATAGATTGCGAACAACTGTACTTCAGACAAGTCCGGAAGTAATATTGAGCTTCAACGATTTGACGAATATCGCCACCTTACTGGCCACTCGTGGGATGGGAGTGCCCGTTATAGTTGGCGAACGTAGTGATCCGCATATGCACAGACTCAAATTACCGTGGCGTTTGCTACGTCCTTGGGCTTACCGTCAAGCAGACTGCGTGGTTGCTCAGACCCAGCACGCATTGGATTACTTCCCTCCGTCAATTCGCTCTCACGGTAGAGTCATTCCAAACGCCGTTCAGTTGCCAGAACCAATTACCAACTCTTCCTCTACAGAGCGTCATCGAAACATGCATAAAGTTGTTTTGGCCATGGGTCGGTTGGCAAAGGAAAAGAACTTTACGACACTAGTTCAAGCGTTTGCCGTTCTCGCACCACGGTATCCCACCTGGAATCTTGAAATATGGGGCGAAGGACAGGAACGAGGTAATCTGGAACAGTTGGTTAATAACCTAAACCTACGCAACCGAATCAAACTTCCAGGAACAACCAAATTACCACATAATATAATGAGAAAGGCGGACCTTTTCGTCTTACCGTCACTATATGAAGGGTTCCCAAATGTATTGGGAGAAGCTATGGCGTGCGGTCTGCCGGTTGTCAGCTTTAACTGCCCCAGCGGTCCATCCGAACTCATTCGCAATGACATTGATGGAGTTCTGGTGCCGCCGGATAATACAGAGGCGTTGGCCGCAGCAATGGAGCGACTCATTAGCAATGAATCAGAAAGACGGCAGTTGGCACTCCGAGCTCCCGAGGTGGTCGAACGATTTGGGTTCGTAAGAATTATGGCATTATGGACCAATCTTGTGCAAGAACTGCGGTGCGGACGCAAAGGTATAATATGACAAAACCTAAATTATTTCACATTGCCCTGTTTCTTCCATCATTGGAAGGCGGCGGAGCCCAGCGTATAACATTAAGCTTAGCACAAGGCCTTCTTCAGATGGAAGGTGTCAAAGTTGATATCGTACTGGGCCAAGCTCAGGGTTCATTTCTAAAAGATGTTCCGGCAGGTGTGCGACTAATCAACTTGAATCGCAGTCGCATGCTTTATACCATTCTTCCTCTTGCCCGATATCTACGGTCTGAACGTCCTAACGCTATGGTGTCAGCCTTAGACTATGCCAACGTTGCCGCAATTCTCGCCTCAATACTCAGTGGCACCAAGGTTAGGACAGCTGCGGTTCTACATAATCACCTCTCCAGCGCGTTGGCTCGTTTTAGCTGGTGGAAAAGATATATTTTTCGACTTTTAATTCGCAACACGCATCCGCATGCTCACGCGGTTATAGTTGTCTCCCGCGGGATGGCTGAAGATGCAGCGCAGATCACCGGGGTTCCAGTTGAACATATTCGCGTAATTTACAATCCGGTGATTGATCCACATTTGTTGCGGAGGACGAATGACTCACCGAATCATTTATGGCTAAATACTTCGAACTTACCTGTTATATTGGCCATTGGCAGGCTAACAGTTCAAAAAGATTTTTCAACACTCATCAAAGCAGTTTCCTTGTTACGAAATAACACCCCTTCTCGATTGATCATTTTAGGAGAGGGAGAGCAACGCAAAGAATTACAGACGCTCGTATCAAGTCTGAAGCTTAAGGACTACGTCGATCTTCCGGGGTTCATGTCGAACCCACGCAGTTTTATGCAGCATGCTGCCGTGGTTGCACTTTCTTCACGCTGGGAGGCACTGCCGACGGTTTTAATTGAGGCCTTGCACTGTGGCGCTCGAATTGTATCAACCGATTGTCCCTGCGGACCCAGTGAGATACTTGCACAGGGTAAGTATGGTCGTTTGGTTCCAGTCGGAGACGTAGACAGAATGGCTCAAGCCCTCACTGAAGCGATCAATGACAAATCGCCACTACCAACTGCAGAAAGCTGGCAGCCCTATTTGATCGAAACATCGGTTAGGCAGTACCTCGATATATTTGGCATTAATACTCATAAGTCTATTCCGAAGTCTACACCATAAATCACCGGAAAATTATAATGACTAAAGGATTTGAAACATGCTGATTCAAGAAGCACAATGGTTTCAGGAGCAACTCGCACATTGTGAACCATCCCAGATGTTTCCGCTATGCAACGTGGGCAGTTCCACTGGAGAATTTCGCACCAAGGATCAACCTTGGATCAACGATTTGATTTTTGCTCCGGTTGTGCGGCAAGGGCATGTTGTAAAACACTTGGATATGAAATCGGCGCCAGGCGTCGATATTGTAGGGGATCTTGGCAATCCAGAGTTCTTGCAGGAAGTCTCTAACATGCGGTTCAAGTCTGTATTCTGCTCCAATCTGCTGGAACATGTGATCCATCGGGAAGAGATTTGTTCCATGTTGCTATCGATTGTGACGGCGGGTGGATACTTGTGCATCTCCGTGCCCTACAGTTATCCCTATCATCCCGACCCCATCGATACCGGCTTTCGCCCAAATATCGCTGAACTGGCTGCCCTATTTCCAGGCGCCCGCTTGATTAGCTCTGCAATTGTAGGCGGCGACACAATCCTGCAGCTTCGTAGGCGGCGACCCGCTGTGTTTGCGATTACGCTCGTGCGGTTTCTTTTACCCTTCTACAAACCAGTTTCCTGGTGGCGAACAAGAGGCTATCTGCCGTGGTTCTTACGCCGCTTAACAGCCACGTGCGTTATTCTTCAGAAGTCTACATGAGTAACGAATATATGGTGAATATTTTATTTTTGCAGATGGGTGCGGTTGAATATCTCGGCAATTCAGAAGTCAACAACGATTCTAACAATGCCAACGATTATTGAGGCTAAACAAGTTATCCAGTCTGCACCAAGGGGGTTGCCGGCCCTGTGCTTTCTGCAACGGCGACCTCTGGGTACCTCGGTTCGTGTGTGTGCAATGGGCGACATAGGTTTTCATGGAAAGGCCAGAACCGTTGGCGACCGGAATGGATACGAATGGATGTTCAACACACTAAATCCTGTCCTTAGAACCGCGCAAGTCGTTTTCGGGAACCTCGAAAGTTCATTGACCGATAATCCGCCTAGGCCTGGCTGTTTTGGCGGCCCTCGACTTGCTGCAGATGGTCTGACCCAGGCGGGATTTACGCTCCTGCATTTGGCCAACAATCACGCATACGATTTTGGAGCCGAAGGCTGTGCTTCCACGATGTTGGCACTGGAGAAAGCCGGTTTAGGTATCCTCGGCGCCGGATCAACACCAGAAGCTGCGCGACGATTGGTTCGGACTGATGCCAGCGGCATCCGCATCGGCTGGCTAGGCTGCGGGCGAACCTTGAGGTCCCAGACACTTGGAGGGGCAAACTATTGGGAATTCAATGAAGAGTCGCTAATCACGGGAATCAGGCAGTCTAAAGCAGAAGTCGATTTTCTGGTGGTTTCTGTGCACGCGGGGTATGAGTATATCGAGATTCCATCGCCAGAGCGCAAAGCAACTGCGGAAAGATGCCTAAGCGAAGGAGCTAAACTTGTCCTTATGCATCACTCACACGTTCTTGAAGGGGTCCAAGCAAGGGAAGGAAAAGGTGTAGTATGTTATGGTCTTGGAAATTTACTTTTTGATTCAGCAGGCGGGGTTGTACAAATTGACACAATGTTAGAAGAAAGGAGTCGCAGTGCGGTGTTTGTCTTCGATATCGACGCCCAAGGGATATGTTTCGCTGGGGCTCTTCCAGTGTTTGTCAATGAGGAGTTCAGACTAGAGTGGGCCCTAGGTTCTAAAGGCAAGCAAGCACTGGAGCACCTTGCAATCTTGAGTCAACTACTTGAAGGTAATTCGTCTGCTGCATTTGAACAACAACGCGCCGAACGTAATGTCGGCCCTGTTTTTGCCGTACTCTGGTACGCCCTTAGCCATAGAGAATGGGCAATTCTCACCGACATGGTACGAAGAATTCGCCTACGAAATGCCCTTATGCTTATAAGATGGCTTTGGCATCATAGTTTCAACCAGTTAACAACTTATCTTCCGTTTTCGAAACGGACCAAAGGCAGGGAAGCCTGATCCGATAGATTGCCTGCATACTATGAAATCACACACTGACACGACTGCTCGCGATCCGTTAAATATATTGATTATTGGTCCCTTGCCGCCGCCACTCGACGGAGCAAGTCTCCCTGTTTTCCGTCTGATTGAAGGGCTTCGAAAACGATCAGATGTGACAATATCCATGATTAATATTTCGCGATCCCGCGAAACTGTAATTCAGATAATTAGAATGGCGCTGGTTACATTGTGGAAGACGTTAATCCTCGGGCGACACGCAAACGTTATCACATTCCACGCGAACCAAAATGGGCGACTATTCTTCGGGCCGCTGATCTACCTGATCACACGCTGTCTTCGGAGACCGCTAGTTATGCGTGCATTCGGGGGGACATTCGATCAGCAGTATCTTCGGATACCCAAGATTCATCAATGGCTTATGCGGCATACTTATTTTAACGCCGAAGTCTGCCTTTTTGAAACAAAGCGCCTAGTCACTTTTTTTAATTCCATCCATGTGCGGCGATCAGAGTGGTATTCGAACTCCACACAAGATGTCGGACTAACCGACAATACTCCATTCAAGGAGACCTGTAAGAAATTGATATTTGTGGGGAGAGTAACCCCCACAAAAGGCATTGAAGAAATACTGGCGACAGCTTCACTTTTGGATGAAGGCGTTTCCATCGACATATTCGGTCCTTTGGATGCAACATATTCTACCTATAATAATCTTAACAAGAAGGGTCTTGGGCGCATCCGGTACAGAGGGGTAATCGACAAGAATGATATCGCCAAGACGCTTTGGGAGTATGACGCATTAGTCTTGCCGACCTACTGGATGGGGGAAGGCTATCCGGCAGTTGTGTTGGAAGCGTACGCGCACGGACTGCCCGTTATAACGACTCGGTGGCAATCGATTCCAGAGATTGTTGACGAGCGAAGTGGTATCCTTGTGGAACCACATGACATTTCAGGGCTGGCTCAAGCCGTGAATCACATCCACCGACAGAAGGACGAGTACACACGATTACAACATGGGGCACGCAAGCGGTTCCAAGAATTTGAAAGCGCATACTGGGATGCTAAGTTTACCGATTTTTGTTATGCAGCAGCGGGCAATAAACCAAAAGAACAGTTCAGACCACATGAATAGTATTACTCTACGGGCATACGCTAACGCGAGCGACGGATTTCTGGCGCGGTTCGAGCAACGGGTCGAGGTGCTGGTGTGCGGGCTGAGTGGTTGGAGAGGATTGTAAGCTGATGGGACATCCACTGGAAAGATTTTATCCGTATGTACCGGTGTGGATGCAAAACGCGGGC
>Ga0209083_1001660_pt1 | contig 24287 bp, 23 predicted proteins | sample AM7aDNAmetaG_FD_184132 | JGI IMG/M metagenome (GOLD analysis project Ga0209083, IMG submission 184132) | Freshwater microbial communities from Finland to study Microbial Dark Matter (Phase II) - AM7a DNA metaG (SPAdes) (version 3) | ecosystem: Environmental > Aquatic > Freshwater > Lake ...
GCACGCTACGCAATGAGAAAGGAACCTCGATTCATGAGCGCATCATGACGACACTGGCAACATGGGGGCAGAATGGACTAAACTGTCTCCAAATGCTAACGGCGAAGCTAGCCAGCTAAACACGTACGAATTTTCAAAATATTCAATAGACTTGGAATCAAGGAGATCCGCGGGAACCCGCCAAGAATGGGCTGTGTTAGATTGCTGACCGCAGCAATAATTTTATATATCATCCTTACCCTAATATAAGGGGGAATGAGGATGAAGATTGGTGAAAAGAATGTTGGCATGATCGACCGTGTGATCAGGATCCTTCTAGGGATTATCCTACTGTACACATTTGTGGTGAATATGATTGCAGCGCCGTGGTCATATCTCGTTGCGCTTATCGGACTTATCCTGCTTGTGACCGGGATTGTCGGAACATGTCCGCTCTATTCAATGCTCGGCATGAGCACTATGGGCAAGAAAGCGTAGGAATGTGAAAAAGGAAGCAATCTAAAAAGAGCTGTTTTAGATAGAAATGCTCTTTTTTTGATTTTAGATTCAATACCTCAGCTCGCTGCGGGGCGAGATGTTTGACTCCCAATTCTTCTGGAAAAAATTTCATTTATTTGGGCTTCCATAGTCCCCCGGGAGATAGCTTCCAATAATAAAATTTATTTTAGTCTAATATTTCCTTGTCTTATGCCACACTTTGGGCAGATTTCATCGTTTGCGTCAATTTTAAAACCGCATCTAGAACATGACTTAGTAATCTCTTTTGTTTCTGGTTGTTTTTTATTCTTCCAGATCGCAAGAATGGTACAATCAATATATAATGCCATTTCTCTCAAAAACGATATTGACTGAATTGATGTCAGAATATTATCCCATGTTCCATTTACGATGGCACATAATCTCAATAAGCTATCTGCAATCGGATCTCTATTTCTTATGTCAGATGAAGATGGGTTCTGAGATATTCCAGGCTGCGCTGCACCACTACAATTGGGACACATTTCTGTCTTTTCATTAATTTCAGAACCGCATTCAGAACAGGAATTAGTGCTTTTGGCCATTTCGGTCGGTTCATGGAATATTTTCGTATTCCCAGCCATGTTTCACCTACAGTAGATATTGTGATGTACTGCTATTATATCATTATTCCGAAAATAGATCGTGACCCACCAACCAGTTTATATCTCATCCAGATAATGTATTATGAACGAGGCCGTGCTCAGATGCTTAAGATCACACCATATCTAGGTATAATGGTATTAATCGTATCCCTTGGAGGCATCTTCTATCCCAAGTTGGGCTATTTTCTTCTGCTGGTCTTTGCCACACTTATGATTATTGCCCCCTTCAGAGGCAGATGGTTCTGCGGCAACCTCTGCCCCAGAGGAAGTTTTGTTGACTTCTGGCTGAGCCCGTTGAGCCGCAAGTTGGAGATTCCCTCAATCCTGCGGAGCATGTGGATCAGAGTTCCCATCTTCATCGTTCTCATGGGGTTTATGGTATTCAGAATAGTGCAGACCCAGGGAGCTGTTGACAAAATAGGCATGGTCTTTGTAACCATATGCCTTCTTACCACATCTGTCGCCATTCTCTTTGGAGTCGCGATTGCCCCCAGGGCCTGGTGCTCATTCTGTCCCATGGGCACGCTGCAAAGAGTGGCCGGGCGGGGCAGGTACATGCTCAGAGTAGATAAGGAGAAATGCATCGACTGCGGAAAATGCCAGAAGGTCTGCCCCATGCAGCTTCCCGTGAATGAGATCCTGGATAAACCGGATTGCATCAAATGCGCCCGATGTGTCGAGGCCTGCCCCAAAGATGCCTTGAGCTTCTGATTGGCATCATCTTCTTACGGCGCTATCCAAACTCCGTTCTGATATACCCTCATGGATGAGCTCGTCCTCAGATAATTCTCAGTTTCTGTCCAGTTCTTCTGAAAAGGCTCCCACTGCTGCCCGGCTAACGAGCTCAATCTGAAGTCGGAATAATAGGGCTCCGGGTTGAAGGGATATACTCCATAAGGTCCTGGATAAGTGCCAGACGTGAACTGGTAAGGCTGGGCGTAATCCCGGAAGAACTCCGCGCCAAAGTAGGGATAATACGTTTGTTCCCAACTCTGTCTTTGTGCTCCCATGGGGTTTGAGCTAAAGATAGGGTCTGTGAAGTACTGAGCTATCTCGCCACTGTAGCTGCCTACGTATCCGCCACCCAAATAGTCCTGTCCAAATGCTATGCCCGTCAGCAGGCACGCTGCGATCGCTGCCATGGGCAGCAAAATTTTGCCATATTTCATTAGTCTCACCTGGTATTAATTGTATCTTCTTGACGTTTAACACTATTTATCATCAGACTCATTTTAACACTACTATTGCTCATAAATAGTAATCTCTGCCCGGCAATTGCCAAATGCGTCTAATGCTTATGGTCTTTGCAGGCATTATCAGAGCTGGCTTTTGTCAGGAGCCCCTTTCTCCAGTCCTCTATGGCATCCTTAACCGTGCCTGTCGCTCCGACAAAAACTTCTACGCACTGTTCCGCAAAGTTTTGGACCGCCTTGGGCCCCAAGCCGCCCACGATCATGACCTGAAATCCCTGGCCTTTGAGCTGATCCGTTGGCAGGCCGCTTCCTCCCCTGTGCTCGCTTATGTTGGTCAGTACCTGGACCGTTCCCGTATCTAGATCCACAACGGTAAAGGTAGGAGCCTGGCCGAAGTGCTGGCAGATAGCCTCTTGCATGCCACTCTCGCCCATGGTGGGAATGCAGACCTTCATTGTCCTAGACCTCCCATACCAACTCCCTGACCCCTGCCACCACCAACACCGGATCCACTTCCCATTCCCTGGCCGCCACCCCTTCCTGCGCCAGCGCCTCTACCACCGCTAAATTGCATTCCCTTGCCACAGCACCCATAACAGGACGCTCTATTCGCTCCAAGATTCATCCACATGAGCCCGATACTGTCTCTCCAAAGCATTATTTCACCTAATTAGTAACTTATGAGATTATATACTTAAATATTTCCATAGGCAACTTAGAAATACGACCTTTGCACTATGAGATAACATGTGTAAATGTCGGGGAAGAAGAAGGGGAAGACGCTGGATATCAGAGGTTCCAACCGTACGCTGCTTTATGCCGGAGGGCTGCCCAAAGATTGAGGCCATATCCATAACTCTAGAGGAGCTGGAGACCGTGCGGCTGGTAGACCTGCTGGACCTGGACCAGGAGGATGCGGCATTCTATATGGGCATATCCCGCAAGGCCTTCTGGAATGATCTGATGAATGCCAGGAAAAAGATCGCCGCCGCCCTGGTCTACGGGATGGGCCTTCGGATCGAAGGAGGCAGCTTTGCCTTGCGAGGAGGAGAAGGCTCGCCAGATAAAGAGGAACTGGGTCGAGAGAGAGAGATGGAACTCATGGAAAGGGAGCTTGGGCACCTCAGATCAAGACTGGAATATCTTTGTTCTAGAATTACCACATTTAAGGAGATGGAGATGGCAAATTCTACGGCAAAGACGGAATCTTAAGAAAGCAACGGAAGCCCCGCAAAATTTAATTTTATAAGCGAATATTTATTTTTTTGTGCATTGGCAAAAGATGGCAATTTCAGTCCTATTGACCGTGCTGTTAGGGATGCATTTTTACACCGCATCGCAACTGGAACCGCGATTCAATATCAGAATTATTCTCAACCGACGTTCATGCGATTATATGGATTAATCATTAAAAAGCTCATGATAATAACATATATTTTTTAGCAACAAAAAAAGAAAAAAAGGTTTGTAGGCTTTTGGCCTACACTGCGGGCATGACCAGGGATCTCTCGCCTGCTGCACGGAACTCGCGGGCCCCACCCTTGCCGAAGCAAGCGCGGACATCTGCCCAGTCGAATACCATGCCGGGGTTGGCGAAAGTTACCTTGATCAATGGGTTGCATGCGAAGGCGTCCATGCGGCCGGCGTGTGCGGCGCTGGAGATGCCTGCGTACTCGCCCTGGTGACCTACGTTCATTGCGTAGTTGGGGTAGTTAGCGCCCCTCAGCTCAACGGGGTTGCCCTCGTCGGACTGGTAGGAGAATACGTTGGTTGGACCGCATTGATCCTGCAGGTCGTAGCCGAAGAAGCCCAGGCGTCCCCAGCCTTCCTTGTGCAGGAGCATGCTGAGGTACCAGCCGGCGAGACCGATCTGGCTGTGGCCGGTGGCGATGGCTGCGGTGATGCCGGATGCGGCTGCCAGAACGGAAGCCCTCTGGGACCCACCGAAGTGATCCTCGAGCAGAGTCGGGAAGGACTCGTACTGTTCCATGCCGTAGGCGTTGACCTCAGTGGCCAGCTCTTTGGCGATATCGATGGTCTTGGGTGCCTTGGCGAATCCCTTGAACTTGTCTGCGGCGAAATCGACGCCGTAGTAGCAGAAGTCGTCCAGGACATCGTTGGTGTAGGCGGCAGTGGCGTACTGTGTGAATCCGACACCGCCGGACATGTAGCTTCCCAGCCAGATCTGATCGTAGAGCGCAGCGCCTGCGGCGACTACGTTCAGAGAGACCTTGACGGGATCGGCTGCAGCTGTTCTGGAGGTCTGGACCATATCGGCCAGGAATCCGAAGGAGAGACCGCCGGGGTTGTTGGGGCCGCGAGCGCGGCGGGCGGGCAGCATTTCGGACATCTGCAGAACGGCAGCGTGCTTGGCAGCGTAGGCCAGATCAGCCACAGCGGCCTCACCGGCGCACATGTTGTAGGCGTCGATGAAGGTCATACATAGCTGCATGGCGCTCCACCTTGAAGTGGTGCCGCCATCGCAGGACCTAACGACGATAGTTGGGACGTGAATGGCCTGCCAGGTTGTCTTGCCGATTGCGGCCTTGAGTGACTCGGCCTGCTCAGCAGGGAATACCTTGTTGATGTCGATCAGGTACTGGGGGTCAATCTCGTCTGCCAGGGCATCGTCGCCTGTGAAGATACGAACGTTGCAGTCATCTACGAGGCCAGGGTGAGTCTCGACCATGTGCTCCTGAACCACGGCTGCGCCGGGCATGGCATGGTTGAGGATCTCGAGGTAGTTGTTGATGGTCTCGGGTGTGACTTCCTTGCCGAGGCGCTTTTGCAGAACCTCGTGGGCCATGTCCAGACCAACTACAATGGTCCTCCGAACATCATCCCACATCTGCTGAATGGCTGGATTGTTGACGAAGTGCAGATCGTCGCCCTCTACTACGTACTCAGTTCCGGAGAGCTTGTAGGGTACGAGCTGTCTCTGTCCCAGGGGAATGCCGCCAGCGTGGACGTAGGGGTTGTAGCCGGTCATGCCGCGCTTGCCCTCTACCTTCTTGGCGTATTCCATGAATTCTCTCTTACGGGCGTTCTGCTCAGGGCCCAGACGCTTGTACTCTACTTTCTGGCCTGCGAGGTCGAAATCCTTTCCGAACTTCTTGTTAAGAGCCTTGATGAATAGTTTCTTGGTGTGTTTAACTGCCATTTTATATCACCCCACCTTTACTCCGGCCTGAATCCCCATTTGCTGCGAAGCTCCCACATGTGGTGCAGAGCCTCAACTGCTTCGTCGTACTTCCTGGCGCCAGCCTTTCCGCACATGGGAAGGCCATCTGCCCTGAAGATAGTGGTTCTCTTCTTGGCCTCAGCCTCGGTCATGGGCTTGCCGAGGTTGATCTTCCGATCCAATGGGATACCGACCTGGTCCTTGGTAGCGTAGACATTTCCGTCCTTGCCCATCTCTGTCCTGGACAGCATATCGAACTGCATGCCGTTCTCTTCCAGCCTCAGGGAGTGGCCGTGCACGGTGCAGCCTCTCATGGAACAGAGGGCGACATCGGTCATCTCGCTATCGTACTGTTGCTTGGTGTAAATCTCGATATCTCTTTCCCTGGCCTCGATGATCTGTCTGCCGGACAGGGTGCCTGGGTCGCAGCCCTTGCAGTTAATGGCTCCCCAATAGGATCTCCAGTAGGGGGTGGATGGTGCAAAGTACATGGAGTCGGTCCACTGAGAGTACCTTACACGGTCGCCAGCTGCAGCGCCTGCTGTGGGTGCAACGATCTGCCTTATGGGGCAGTCGGGTTCGCCCATCTCTTTAAGGGGTGGGTGAGTGCTGGAGTAATCGGCACCAGGGGCTCTGTGGCCCATGATTGCCACTACATCTGCCTCGGGAATGTCTCTGAGCTTCTCGAGGTTGCCGGACATATGCTTCCGCCTGTTGATGCCAACAGTGGTGGTTCCGGGATAAAATTGTGGTTTGTATGCCATATTTATCTCTCCTCATCAGTAATAGTCACTCGTTCTTCAGACAGTATGGCCAGTCTATCGTTCTTGGCCTTGGGATCGATCAGCCCTAAGATGCGTGCGTCCCCCATCTTGCCATACTTGGCATAATCCGTGATGGTTGGCTTGGTATGGAAGAACTTGCCGCGCCTGATTTGGAAGGTGAAGGGAAGCGCTCGCTCACACGCCGCCTTTAGCCCGTCGAAGTACTTATCGCTCTCCAGCTCGAGCCTGATCCTACCAACTTTAACGCAGAGCTCAAACGCCTGCCCGGCCACCTCGATGAGAAGACCTCTATTCTCCTCGATGGGGGCACCCCTTCCGGGGCCGTAGGGAACGCTTCTAGGAAGGTTGGGGCCATGTATCATTATCCTGATGATACCCCCATTACCATATATCTCGTTTAGCAATTTCTGAGCCGTAACTGGCATTAGAAATCTGCTGGGTACTATTTCTACCTGTATCGATTCGGTGTCTGATTCAGTGACCATTTCTTCCGCCTAATCTTACACAGCCTCCGCAACCGATACGATCGGCTCACGGAATTCCTTGATCTCGCTGTATATGGCACCGACAAGTCCGGATGTCATCTCAGGTGTGAACATCTGGGTGCCGGCGTCTAACGCAACAGCAGCTGCTACGCATGGTATGGCAAATCCTCTGGAGTGCCTGGTTACCACGTGGTTGCCGTTGAATACACCGGGGCCGCCGCCGCCATAGATGGAGTGGCTGAAGAACGAGAATCCGACTGCCGTTCCCATGACCCTTCCGAAATCGCATCCGGGCAGTGCAGTCTCCTTCTCGATGATATCGTTGAAGTACAGCAGTGTCGAGGACACAGCCTGAGCGCCCCGGAGGGAGCCGCAGTTAACCATTGTGGCAGCCAATACGCCAGCGGCGCAGTAGGCATTCCACATGGATACATCGTTGGCCTCGTACAATACGTAGCCGGAGGGCAGCTTCTTGCCTGCCTTGATGACCTTGTTTTCAAGAGCGGCAGCCACTGTGCTCTGGACTACTGTGCCTATGGTTCCGGTCTTGCCGTTTGCCTTTACGCACTCGTAGACCATGTTATTGGCGTTCAGACCCTGGTATGCCATGCCCAGGAGCTGGTGGCGCTCGAATATACCAAAGGCATTGCCCATCTCGAACTCGCCGATCTGCTCGTAGATCGAAGCTAGAGCGGCAGCATTCATGGCGTTCCTCTTGGTAATCATTGCAAGGTGGTTGGCCATGACGTTTCTGAGAGCAAAGCCCAGACCCTCATCATTCTGGGGGATGTTGAGAACAGATGCAACGTTTCCGCCGGACATGCCTACGGTCTGTGGGTACTCGCCCCAGACGGCGGCATGGACCATGGGTGCCTCAACGATGCCGACCTTAAACTGCTCGACGAGTGCCTCGGTTGCTGCTGCAGCCGCGCCGGTTAATCCGACCACGAACTCGGAAGCAGCGTTGACCCTCATAGTGGGGATCTGGACAAGCAGCTGCTTGCCGCCGCCCAGCACCTTGACATTGGTGTCGTCGCCGGGGGTAACCTGCAAAAGAGTCTTGATCTTATCAGCAAGGGCGCCTGCATTGGCAACAACATCATAATTAAGCTCACGTCCCTTGATCTGCCTTCGGCCTCCAGCTACCTTTCCTGTCTTCAAGGCGCCTTCGATGCCGGCCAGATTAACGGCTACGGTTCGCTTTGTGAGAGAAATGAGTCTCTGCATGGCCGCGTTCTTGAGAGGGCTGACGGCGCTCAGGTCGACGTCGCTCTTCAAAAGAACTCCGCGGTCGCTATATAGGTCTATCTTGTCAGACACGTTCGTTATCCTCCTTTACCTTTTTAGCAGCAAAAACTGTAACGACGGGCTGTGCCGAAGCGATGATATTACAGCCTAAGCTAAAGGCATAATATCCGGCACCTCACAATTCATTACAATCTCACGCCGCTTTCTCGAATGTACCTTGGCTACTTATAGTTTTTGCGTGCCATAATTATAACTGTCTATATTATAAGAATCTGTTGCCTTTGTGAGGATATAATCAACAAAATTGTTAAAATAAATTATATCTTAATTCATATCTATAATTACGCTATCCTATGCTTCTCGACCTTTGGTCGATCCATGACATATTGACCGTAATCACCTCATTTTTGTCCATCGCGATGAGGGGTGACGATCCTTGAAGTGTGAGGATATTATTTCGGTCTGTTGATAAATAGATACATCATAGTTAAAAATTTGCTTAAGGTATATATTTACATAAGTGCATTTGTAGATCTTTATGTAGAACAGAATGACCTATTGAAAGCGATTTTGCCCGCAAGATCTCAAACGCAAACAATTTGAATTTATCGAATAATCATGTTGGTTGAATAATATGTATAATGCGGGGAAAATATTTTTCGAAATTAGGATTAATCCTGTCTCAATCAAATAGACTTATCTGCTTGACAGAAGGATCGTCGGGTTTGAAGTGCTGGTTTTTTACGGAAAAATTTAAATCAATGCTAAGATTTGGTTATGAGGAATGCATCTCATAATAGCAGAGAAGCACGATGCTGCCAAGAGGATTGCAGAGATCCTGGCAGGAAGCAAGCCTCACTCCCAGAGGGTAGCAGGCGTCGAGGCCTTTCAGTTTGACGATAAGGTTGTCCTGGGACTGAGCGGCCACATCGTGGGAGTAGACTATCCTCCGGGATACAATAACTGGCAAAAGGTGGACTGCAAGGAATTGATTCGAGCGGAGATCGTAGTTCGCCCCATCAATGAGAAGATCATCAATGCCTTGCGTTCCTTTGGGAAACAGGCCGATCGCATCACCATAGCCACGGATTATGATAGGGAAGGGGAGCTCATCGGCGTGGAGGCCCTGAAGATCGCCCGGGAGGTAAATCCCGGTCTAAAGGCAGACCGAGTCAGGTACAGCGCTATTGTTAAAGATGAGATCCTGAAGGCTTTTAAGGATTCAGGAAAAGTGGACTTTGACCTGGCGGCATCAGGAGAGGCCAGGCAGATAATAGATCTCGTCTGGGGTGCAGCTCTGACCAGGTACATATCTCTCACCTCAGGAAGGCTGGGTAAGGAGTTCCTCTCGGTCGGGAGAGTTCAATCGCCGACTCTTGCCCTCATCGTAGATAGAGAGCGAGAGATTCAGGCGTTTGTCCCCAAGGCCTACTGGGAGATATATGCTGATCTGGAAAAAGAGCTTCGCGTGCAGCATGCCAAAGGCCGCATCTGGGAGAAGACGGAAGTTGACAAAATCGTAGCCAACATCGGCAAGGTAGGCGTCATTCGATCTATCGAGACAAAACCTCGAGTCGAAAATCCGCCAGCTCCTTTTGACACCACCAGCTTCATCTCGGCCGCCAGCGGAATCGGTTTTTCTGCCTCCAATGCCATGCGCATAGGAGAATGGCTCTATATCAACGGCTTCATATCCTATCCAAGAACGGATAATACTGTCTACCCGCCATCAATCGACCTTGTGGCCTTAACCCGGCTTTTCACTAAAGGCGCATTTTCCGAAGAGGCGGAGCGGCTACTTAAGGGAAAGATGGTGCCCACGCGCGGCAAGAGGTCGACTACAGACCATCCGCCTATCTATCCAACGGTTCCTGTCGGTAAGAGTGAGCTCAAGGACGATCAGTGGCGCATTTACGAGCTGGTAGTGCGGCGCTTCTTTGCCACTCTGGCGGACAAATGTGTTTGGGATGCCACCAGCCTCAAGGTCGATATAGGTCAGGAACCCTTCCGGGCCAGCGGGGCGCGCCTGGTGGAAGCAGGCTGGAGATACTATTATCCTTACAGCAAGGCCGAGGAGCACATTCTGCCCGAGCTGAAAGAAGGCGAACGCCTTAAGGTTCTCGGTCACGATGTCGAAGCTAAGGAGACGCAGCCTCCGGCTCGCTACGGCCAGGGCAAGCTCATCAAGCTGATGGATGACCTGGGCCTCGGAACGAAGTCCACCCGCCACGATATCATCAGCAAACTCTATGCTCGCGCTTATGTGCAAGGCAATCCCATGCGGCCCACCAACACCGCTTACGCTGTAGTGGACACGCTGCAAAAGTATGCGCCCACAATCACCAAGCCGGAGATGACCCAGACACTGGAAAATGATATGACTCAGATCTCGGAGCGAAAGATCAAGGAGGACGAGGTCATCGAGGAGTCGAGGGTTATGCTCACTTCCGTCTTTGATGAGCTGACTCAGAACCAGGAAGGCATTGGGCAGTCTCTCAAGGACGGCCTTCGTACCGATAAGATCGTGGGCACTTGCGAGAAGTGCAAATCCGAGCTCATAATTCGACGCGGCCATCGCGGCTCGCGTTTCATCGGCTGCTCCGGCTACCCGGAATGCCGATTTACTCTGCCTCTTCCCAGATTTGGAACGCTGATAGTGACTGACAAGCAGTGTGAGGAGCACGGCATGTTTCACGTCCGCATCATCAACAAGGGCAAGAGGCCCTGGGATCTGGGATGCCCGCACTGCAACTTCCTGGAGTGGCAGGCCAAGAAATCTCAGGAAAAGGCTGATCCCGCCAAAATAAATGAAGCTGCAAAACCAAAGGCTAAGAAAGCCGCGAGCGCGACAACAGCAAAGAAAAAGGCAAAGCCCCTTGCTCGGGCAAACGGCGACGGGCTGGTGGCCGTGCCTGGGATAGGACCGAAAACCCTGGAGAAGCTGGCCCTGGCCGGCATTAAGACCTCACAAGACCTGATCAGTGCTAAAGCCAAAATTCTAGCAACGCAGACGGGCCTATCCGAGAAGAAGATCCTGGCCTGGAAAAGCCTGGCCAAAGTTACAAGCTGAACCGGCTGGACTCGCCGGATTGTCCCGGCGAATCTCCGGCCGGCAATAATCCCGCGGCTTTGGAATCTCGGCTTATTAGAGATGAATCTTATCCATATTTTTTATGAAAGTATTAAGCATAATTAAGCAGAATTAAACAAAAAACCCTATCAGGATGACTGAATGGGCCTGGCCGGATTTGAACCGGCGGCCACTCGGTTATGAGCCGAGCGCTCTACCGGACTAAGCTACAGGCCCAAAAGGAATGCGCCGCCAACAGGGCTCGAACCTGTGACATTCTGGTTACTGCTTTCCAGCAATTAACAGCCAGACACTCTACCAACTGAGTTATGGCGGCTCGACACCCTCCCTCGATACACAATGATTTAAGCCTTTTGATTAGAAGGTAGATTTCATGCGCGTCCTGAAGAAAAATCTGCGCGGCGATGAAGGAGAAATAGCTCTGCTTCCCGAGTCCCTAGACGATCTATGGCATCTGCAGCATCTGATTGAGAGAGGCGATCTTGTATTTGCCCTCTCCCACAGAAAGGTGCCGACTATAGCTGATAAGGTGCGGCCGGAGAAGATGGAGAGAAAGACGGTGCGCCTGGGGATTAAGGTGGAAGATATCGAGTTTCATGTCTATTCCAACTGGCTGCGGCTGCACGGCATCATCAAATCAGGCATAGATGTGGGGGCATATCACACTCTGAATATCGAAGTTGGAACAGATCTGTCCATACTCAAGTACCACTGGAGGCCGGACCTGCTGGCGCGCATCGATGAAGCGGTGAGTGAGTCGCAAAGGCCGAAGGTGGTTCTGGCTCTGGTAGAAGAGGGTGAGGCCACCATCGGCATTTTGCGCCAGTTCGGAGTGCAGATGGCAGCAGAGTTACGCATGGGCAGCGGGAAAGGCAGCGGCGAAGACACGCGCGCCACCTTCATGCGGAATGTGGCCGATGCCATCGACCAAACTGCCCAGGATGGCGCGGAAGTGATTCTGGCGGGACCCGGCTTTGCCAAAGAGGATCTGAAGAAAGTGATCGACTCCAGCTATCCGGAATTGGCCAAACGGATTGCCATGGACGATGCCTCATCCATTGGGAGATCCGGATTTCAGGAGGTGCTGCGTCGCGGCGCCGTAAAGAGCGTTCTTGAATCCAGCCGCATCGCAAGAGAAGCGAAGCTCATCGAAGATCTCTTCCGGGAGATCTCCAAGGACGGCAAAGCCGCTTATGGCATAAAAGAGGTACAAACCGCATTGAACTACGGTGCCATCGAGACCCTTCTGGTCCTTGATGAGCTGGCCCGCAGGGGCAGGGTGGATGAAACCATGCGCGAAGTGGGCAATGCGCGCGGAAAAGTGGTGATCTTCAGCTCAGAGTTTGAGCCGGGAGAAAGGCTGCGCGCTTTGGGCGGGGTGGCAGCGCTACTGCGATTCAAGATAGTTTAAGATTTCCCGGGAGTGTTGAAATGTTTAGATGCGACAAATGCCAGAGTTCTGCCATTATCTACCAAAAGTACTCGGGAAAGCGCCTATGTCAGGCTCACTTTGACGAGGACGTTTTCCGCAAGGTCAGGGAAAGCCTGCGCCAGACCGGGCTTTTCGGCCAAGGCACGCGCGTGGCCCTGGACATGGACGGCAGCATCGATAGCGCTGTTCTGGCTTTTGTTCTCAAGGATATCTTCGGGAACCGGCGGGACATCGATTTTATGGCTGTCGTCATCTATGAGGGAGAAGCTCCCAGGGAGCTTGCCCGACTTATTGCAGAGCGGCTGGATATCCCAGTTGTCGAAAGGAGACTCCCGGCTCTGCCAACGCCGGAGGAGGCCGCCGGCTCCGACCGGAGGAGGGAGTTTCTCATAGCCCTCGCGCAGGAGAATGGAGCCGGCGTTCTCGCTACAGGCCATAATCTGGATGACGAGGCAACAGACGTCTTCATAAGCTATCTGCGCGGCGAATTGAACGGGCTCTTGGCGCCTGGCCGCGGCGTTGGGGAAGAGGGAAAAATCCCCTGGATAAAGCCTCTGCGTCGTATTCCGGAAAAAGAGATCAGGCTCTTTGCCATCAAGCACGATCTTGGCCGTTCCGATATTGTTTTTAGGGATCACTTCCGAATAGAGGCAAAGCGGCTACTTTGCGAATTTGATTCCAGACACCCGGGAACGAAATACTCCCTGCTGCGAAGCTTGGAAAAATTGTCCCGGCATAAGAGCGGAGGAGCCGCAGGGCAAAGCCTTTAAGTGAAGATACAAAATAATCGAATCTTGTGCCTCGGTAGCTCAGCTGGTCCAGAGCGATTGACTTGTAATCAATAGGTCGCGTGTTCGAATCACGCTCGGGGCTTCTTCAAACAAGCAGATATCCCTGGCAGCAGTGCAAAATGCGGGGTTGAATCAGAATCTTCGCAGATAATCCTATTTGGAAACCGAATTCTTCAGTTATTTTATGATAAAGTTGGATGGTCGATTTCCAATTGATACAGCCGAATCCAAAACTCCAGTTCCGTCTCTCTGCCCACCTTCGAGCAGGAGAGCTAACCGGCCTTGTTCGAACGAAAAGCGGAAGACCATGGCAACGTTTGATATCGATAATGTGCCGGAATTTTGAATTCAGGCCCTCTTCATCTTCTTCATATCCAACCTGGTCTTGCACCTGGGACAGGCCTTAGGTTTGTTCACTCTTGTCTCCCATCCATAGTGGCATTTGGGACATTTCATTTGTTTCATATTAATACAGTTGTAATAAGAGTATTAATAACTTTCGATTGTATATGATTATCGCTACTACTCCTGCAAGCGCAAAGCCTATAATTAAATGGCGGCGGTAAAGATAGAACTTTATGAATGAGATTTTGGAGATCCTTTCCGAAAACGCCAAGGCATCTGCTTCAGAGATCGCGGCGCTGCTAGGCAGATCCGAGACGGATGTGGCCCGAGAGATTAAGGAACTGGAGGACGCGGGCATTATAAGAAAATACATCACCCTGATCAACTGGGAGAAACTCGACCAGAGCCTTGTCTTCGCTGTTTTAGAGCTGAAGGTGGCTCTGCAGCGCAAGACGGGCTATGACGCCGTGGCGGAAAGGATCGCCAATTTCTCTGAGGTGGATTCGGTGCGGCTCATCTCCGGAGGCCACGATCTCTCCATCACCGTGCGAGGCAAGTCCATGAAGGATGTAGCCTACTTCGTAGCGGAGAAGATCGCCCCTCTGGAAGGCGTTCAATCGACGTGCACCCACTTCATCCTCAAGAGCTACAAGGAGCACGGCGTCATCCTGACCGACAAGCCTAAGCCCAAGAGGTTGGTGATAACTCCATGAAGCAGAGCCTCAAAAATATTCCCGCCTGGAATGCTGATACGCACCTGAATCAGGCTGTCAGAAACATGCCGCCTTCGGGGATACGCAAGTTCTTCGATCTGGTGAGCGAGATGGAGGGAGCGATCTCGCTCGGTGTGGGCGAGCCGGATTTTGTCACGCCCTGGCATGTGCGCGAGGCCTGCATCTATTCGCTGGAGTCGGGAAACACTCACTACACCTCCAACAAGGGTATGCCGGAGCTGAGGGAGGTTATCTGCGACCAGGCCTTCACGGATCTGGGACTGGATTACGATCCGGTCGAAGAGATTCTGATCACGACAGGCGTGAGTGAAGCCGTAGACCTGGCTTTTCGCGCCACTCTTAACCCCGGTGATGAGGCCATTGTGCCTGAGCCCTGTTACGTGGCCTACACCCCGGATATCGTTCTGGCGGGAGGAGTGCCGAAGACAGTTCCCACCCGCCTGAAGGATGAGTTCCGGGTGCAGCCTGAGGATATCGCCAGGGCCATGACTGAGAAGACCAGAAGTCTGCTGCTCAGCTATCCCAACAACCCCACCGGCGCCATTATGACGCGCTCCGACCTGGAGGAACTGGCGGATTTGGTGGTGGAGAACGATCTCATCGTCATATCGGATGAGGTCTATGCCAAGCTCAGCTACTCCGGCAGCCACGTCAGTTTTGCTCAACTGGAGGGCATGAAGGAAAGGACGATCATCTTAAACGGCCTTTCCAAGTCGCACGCCATGACCGGATGGCGCGTCGGCTACGCGATGGGAGATCCCAATCTCGTCGGGGCTATGACCAAGATTCATCAGTACACCATGCTTTCGGCGCCCACCATGGCGCAGGTAGCGGCTGTTGAGGCTATGCAAAAAGGCGAAGACGAGATGCTGCGTATGAAGCATGAGTACGATCTGCGCAGGCGTCTTTTCGTCTCAGGTTTGAATCGCATCGGCCTGGACTGCTTCGAGCCCAGAGGGGCGTTCTATGCCTTCCCGTCCATTCAGAGGTGGGGCATATCTTCAGAGGAGTTTGCCGAGCGCCTATTGCGTGAGCAGAAGGTGGCGGTGGTGCCGGGCAATGTCTTCGGGCCGAGCGGCGAAGGCTTCCTGCGCTGCAGCTATGCCACATCCCGAGAGGAGCTGATCGAGGCTCTGGACAGGATGGAGACTTTCATCAAGGGTTTGTGAGACGATAGAAGATGCTCAAGGCCAATCTCAGATCAGAGAAAACGGATCGTCTGGCGGTAGGGCTGGCCCGGCTGGGTCTTTCGCCCAACACCTGGACGCTTCTCTCGCTGGTGCCGGCGCTATTGGGCCTGGCAGCGTTGATTATGCACCTGTTAGCCTACGGCCTTGTGTTCTTCGCTCTGTCCGCTTTCATCGATATCGTGGACGGGACGGTGGCCCGTGCCACCAATCAGGCCACAGACAGGGGAGCCTTCATCGATGGGGTTGTGGACCGGTATGTGGAGCTGTTGCTGTATCTCGGTCTTCTATTATATGTGGGCCGGGGAGAATTTCTAAATCTACCCAACGAGGCCTGGTTTATGGTGCTCATTTTCGGGGCGTTGATGACCAGCTTTGTGAGGGCCTATGCCGATCACCGCGGCATTGTGACGGATCCTGACGAACTGAAGAGGATGGGCGGACTCCTGGAGCGGCTGGAGCGGCTTATGCTTCTTTATGCCGGGATGTTTCTCGGGCTATTCAATACAGAGTGGTTGATGGCGGTGATAGCCATAACTGCGGTGCTGGCGAATGCGACGGTGCTGCAGAGGATCGTATTCGCAATGAGAAAAGGAAGATGAATGGCTGCAAAGGAAAAGGTCGTTTTGGATTTTGATCTTATCCTAGCGGAGGAGGAAACGAAGTGCTCCGACGACCACTGGAACTACATGGAAGCTCATGAGGACGAGCTTGAGGATCTGGAAGATTATGCCAAAAGATGCGGGTTCAAACCGCAGTGTTCTTCAGATAAACATTAGCTGCAACGGCAATTAAGATTTAAATAGTAAGAAGGCGGGCGAAATTTTATGCGTGAGATTTTGGAGCGCAAAAACCGAAGATTTGACATGCCCTATGACCTTGAGGAGCCCGAGGACATCACCAAATCTCTCATGAAACTCTCGGAGCTATCACTGCACGATTTCTTAGCGGGCGAACCGGATATCTATACGGTAAGTGATTTAAAAGTCCGATATAGATGAAATATGGTTGAGATTGGGACAGAACCCAGATGGTTTCCCTAAATAGCGCATCTATCTGTTCGATAAGCCGATGTTTCCGAAATAGTAGCATCCCGAATACGGGTATCCTATGAAGTGCCGCAAGTTATATCCACTTTACAATCTTTACAAGATCATCATGATTGCCATTAAGCGTGTAGCTGTGACGGAACCCGTATGGTTCGAGCTATCTGAACTCAAGAGACCAGGAGAGACCTTCAGCCAGCTCCTGGCAGAGATGATCGAAAGAGAGAAGAATGCCCGTTTGATCGCGCATCTAAAGCAGATTGCAGATGTTGGCGATTTCGTGGAGCTGCCCCCTTGAGCCGGAAGGTGGTGATAGACAGAAGGGTCCTGAAATATCTATCAGAGCTTCCAGAGAAGAGCCAGCACATCATCAAGCAGAAGTGTCAGGCTCTCGGGGAGGACCCTTACCCGGGCCAGGGTGGAGATAAAGAGCTGCTGCATCTTGAATTCAAGCTCTATCGATTGCATGTCGGACGATCATTCACCGTATTCTATCAAATCTGCGAGAATGAGGATCTGGTCAAAATCCTGGAGATCGCAACTATCGACCGAGCGCACAAGCTCTACAGGCATTTCCAGGAATGAGGCATGAGCATAAACCACATATTCTCTTCGACACAGGAATGCATTAATAAGATTAATCTATTCATTTAATTTTATTTTATCTTTACCAAACTGAACAGCTCGATACTTTTATCATTTCTCCCGTCAGGCCTAGGGCAGAATGTCCCCGGAGTCGCGCCCTTTTAAGAACAGCAATCTGTTCTCCAACCACTATCTGGAAAAGCTGGTCAAAGACGGCCCGGAGTGGCGGCAAGAGGCGGGCCTGGCGGAGGCTTTTGCCGGTATCAAAGAGCTTTACGAGCATAAGGCGAGCGTCCTCGAAAATTACAATGAATCCCAGCTGGAGGAGAACTTCATCCGGCCAGTGCTGCGGCTCTTGGGGCACTACTTCGGTGTGCAGGGAAAGGTTCTGGGGAAGGACAGGACTCCGGACTATGCCTTCTTTCCAGACGCGGAGAGTCTGGATGAGGCAGAGGCGAGGCCGGGAGAGGATTACTACCAACGCGCCATAGCTGTGGGCGATGCCAAGTCCTGGAAGATATCTCTGGACAAGAGCCGCAAAGGCCAGGGCAGCTTCGAGATGCTGAACCCGAGCTTCCAGATCGATGTCTACCTGCGGGACACGCCGCCCAAATGGGCCATCCTGACCAGTGGCCGACTCTGGCGGCTCTACCATGAGGCGACGAGCTACAAGCTGGACAGCTACTATGAGGTGGACCTCCCCGGCCTGCTGGCGTCAGGCAACAGGGAGGATTTCAAGTATTTCTATCTCTTCTTCCGGAGGGAGGCTTTCGGGCATGTGGTGGATGGCGGCTCTTTCCTGGATCAGGTCAGGGAAGGAAGTGTTGCTTACGCCCAGGAGATTGGCGAGGATTTGCAGGAGAATGTCTACCGGGCCATGAAGATCCTGGCGGAGGGCCTTTTGGCCGAGATGGGAAAAGATATCGTCTCCTCTGATACGGATGTTGAAAATGAAATCGAAACAGCCATTCGGGAGGTGCAGGAGAACTCCCTGCGGCTGCTCTATCGGCTGCTGTTCATCTTTTATGCCGAGAGCCGCAGCCTGCTGGACACCAATAACAGGTACTATTACGAGCTGAGTTTGCAGCGGCTTAAGGCGGAAGTGGCAGACCGGCTGGACCGGAGCCTGCCGCTTCTCTCCGTCAGCTACACTTACTGGGAGAGTCTGAAGAATCTCTTCAGCCTGATAAATGACGGCAGCGAGTCGAGGAGAATACCACGCGAGGAGTTCTACATACCGGCTTATAACGGAGGGCTCTTTGATCCGGGGAAGAATGCCTTTCTGGATGGAAAGCGCATTGGCGACTCCTTTTTGGCGCGGGCCATCGACCTGTTGGCCCGGTCAGCCAGGTCTGCCGGGTCGGACCAGGATACGGATAATACCAATACGGCCACGAGAAAGGGATTCGTGGACTACTCTTCCCTGGAGATCCGCCACCTCGGTTCGATCTATGAAGGGATTCTGGAGTACCGGCTCAAGGTTTCGAACCAGGAGATGTCTGCGGTCAAGGAGAAAGGCAAAGAGCTGTGGCTTCCGTCGGGTGAGGTGGGGAAGCGCAAGATCCTGGACCGCGTTCAGGCGGGAGAGATCTTCCTGGCCACGGACAAAGGCGAGCGCAAGGCCACTGGCTCTTACTACACGCCGGACTACATTGTGAAGTACATCGTCAAGAACACCATCGAGCCCGTTATCCAGAAGAAGAAGGAAGAGTGGGGCGGCGTGGCAGGGTCGGGCCACTTTGCGGATTTCATTCTCTCCATCAAGGTTCTCGATCCGGCTATGGGCAGCGGCCATTTTCTGGTGGAGGCGACGGACAGGCTGGCCCGCTGGCTGGTGCAGGCCTGGGCCACAGCCCGGCCCGAGGAGGCTGACTCGAAGGAGATAGCCGAGCAGGATATTCACTGGGCGCGCCGTGAGGTGGTGCGTAACTGCATTTACGGGGTGGACCTGAACCCCATGGCAGTGGAGCTGGCCAAGCTCTCCCTCTGGCTGACCACGGTCGCCTCCAATAAGCCTTTGAGCTTTTTGGATCACCACCTGAGATGCGGAAACTCGCTCATAGGCGCAGAGCTGGAGAAGCTCACAGTTTTGCCAGGGGCAAGAACCGAGGAGCAGCCGCCGCTCTGGGGATTCGTCCTCAAGAGCCACGCGGACAGCCTGCTGAAGAATTACAGCCTCATGGCCGCACTACCGGATGACAATCTAAGAATGGTGAAGTGGAAGGAGGACCAGTTCCGGCAGATCAAGGATTCGGAGCTCTCCCGGAGGCTGAACGAGCTTTCCAACGTCTGGCTGTCCACATTCTTCGGCAATCTGGTGAGCGAGGACGATTACTACGAGCTGCAAAACCACCTGAGCCCGGAGAAGTTCCCGGATTGGGCTGGCCTGCGGGAGGAAGAGTGGTTCACGCGGGCGCAAACGCTGGCGGGCGAAAGAAGGTTCTTCCACTGGGAGCTGGAGTTTCCGGAGGCTTTCCAGGGAGAAGGACGCGGGTTTGATGTGGTGATAGGGAATCCGCCTTATGTAAGACAGGAGGCTCTTGGCGAATTTAAGGATTATTTCAAGCAAAATTATCAGGTCTTCCATAGCGCAGCAGATCTTTACGTCTTTTTCATCGAACTTGGCGTATCCTTGCTGAAGAAAGGGGGACAGTTCTCGTATATTTCGGCCAACAAATGGATGAGAGCAAACTACGGGGAGGCCTTGCGAAATTGGATGAAAAGAAATCGTATTGAGGAGATCGTGGACTTTGGCGATCTTCCTGTTTTTCCAGAAGCCACTACTTATCCCTGCATATTGCGATTATCTTCAAGCGATTTCAATCCTTACTTCCATGCAGCAAAAATCGAGACTCTGAACTTCAAGAATCTCGACGAATATGTAAAGATGCACCGCTTCACCGTAAGTCAACCAGATCTTGAAGACTCCGGATGGGCAATGGTCAATAATTCTGTTAAGTCGCTTTTGGAAAAGCTTCGCAGATCAGGGTTTCCTCTTGGTGAGTTTGTAAACGGAAATGAAAATATTCTTTATGGAATTAAAACGGGACTAAATGAGGCTTTTGTTATCGATAACATTATCCGTAATAAGCTGATTTCGGATAATCCAAAGAGCGCAGAGTTGATCAAACCCTTCTTGGCTGGAAAAGATATCAAGAGATACGAACCGCCAGAAAGCGATCAGTACTTGATTTTGATACCCGATGGCTGGACAAAAAACAAATACCCAGAATCAAAAGACGCTTGGGCCAATTTTAAGAATGGTTATCCGGCAATTGCTAATCATTTGTGGCCATTTGCAGAATCGGCTGAAAAAAGATATGATAAAGGTGAATTCTGGTGGGAGCTTCGAGCTTGTGACTACTACGGCGACTTTGAGAGACAAAAAATGATTTTTCCAGACATATCTCTTAGAGGCAATTTCACGTTGGATGTCGAAGGAAAATATTATTCAGTGAATACTACGTACATTATCATTTCTGGAGAGAAATATCTTCTTAGCCTCTTGAATTCAGCACTCCTAACATTTTACTACAAGAATTTGTTATCGACATATCGTGGCGGATACCTTCGATTTTTTACTCAATATTTGGTACAGCTCCCCATCCGCCGCATCTCCTTCACCACCCCTGCGCCCGAACGCGCCCGCCTGAGCACGGAGCTGCTGCAGCTTTACGCCGATGGCAAGCATGCAGAAATCCTGGACCGAGTTGACGCCTGCCTGCCCAAAGACGCATCTGGCAACATCCTCGCTGAGCAGGAAAAATCAGATGTGGTGCACGATCTGCTCGCCTTCCTGGCAGAACGGATGATGGAGATGAACAAACAGACGCAGCAGGAGATCAAAGGCTTCCTGGGGTGGCTGGAGGGATTCATGGGAGCCAAAGTGGAGGACCTCACGCCCAAGACAAAGCTGCAGAGCTACTACGAGCATGATTACGAGGGCTTCCTGACAGTTCTCAAGAAGAACCGAAAGAAGCTGGCGATCGATCCGGCCCGCCGGGAGCCAGGCGAAGCGCTGCAGGCCGAATTCGAGGGATCGGTGGGCAAGCTCGCGCCCTTACGGGAGCGGATAAGGCAGACGGATGAGCTGATCGATGCGGTGGTCTACAGGCTGTACGGGCTGACGGAAGAGGAAATCGGGATTGTGGAAGGAAAATGAAAAGAAGCTAAAGGTTCGTCCAGGGATCGAGGGTTTTTTGTGGCCCAATTCCAGCCCAATCCCTCAATGCCAAAGCGATTCGTTCCATCGTCTTCGGATGAGGCTTAAACTTATCCGTTGATTTGTAAACGCAATCTTCCTCATCATAGAACAGGTATCCGATCAAAGCGCCCTTCAATAAACCGTCCATCTCCCTCTTCACGCTGTCCTTGAGCTTGGACTTAGCAGGAACACTAACTGTCCCAGACAGCCTCTCCAGGCCCTCATCCACAATATTAATGAGGCCCTTCCCCTCGGAGCCAGGCTTAAAAAGATGCATGACGATATCTATGAGACCTCTGCGAATCTCTTGTGGTCTCATCTCAGGAAGTAAGGTAATGGCTATTTCTGGAAGCCTTCTAAGATCAGTTCCTTGCGACTTTGTGAGTGCATCCTTAAGTGATTGATTATAGATATGCTCCGCTTTCATTACATCAAGGTGATCTCTTACAATCAACTGACAATAAGGCCCATCATCCACAAATGATAATCTACTGCTCATAACATCAGGTTGCCCATCGTGAGCAATGAGACCATGCTGGGTTAGATACCTGGGATCTATTGACAGATAAGATCGCAGTTTAGGCTCCTTAGAACCAGGTTGGGTAGTAATTTCCACGACAAACCAATCGGTCTTTCCGCTTCCAACGATGTCAGGTGTTCTATCTTCTCCCTTCTTAGTCAAGAATCGAGGTTCCACTAGATAGTTCATGTTTGCGGCTTTAAAAGGACCTACAAATCTTGGCCGATTATGCTGATGGAAGAGCTGAATCGTATTTCGCCATAGAATGATTCGATCGTCGTAATTCAGGCGAATACCTCCACCCCGTCATGATAGATGGAGGCTTTTCCGGAGTTATCTTCCCCTTGGACCACGGCTAGCCTAGGTGCACCATTAATACAGCCGCTGCCGGGTATGTTCAGATAGACAAAATCTGGCCCGACGTCCAGCAGAACTCTGTCCCATGTATGAAGGTCAATTCCTTTAAACCGACGGAAATCTGGCTCGGTTTCCACTTCCACTAGCCAGAGATTCATGTCGCCTTGCCCTTTGGAAACAGTACTAGAAAATTCATCCAAAGGAATGCGCTGACTGAAATCTATCTCGAAGGCTGCCAAGGTTTTGTCGCGAAGGTCAGTCGCTTCTTTTAGGGAATCAGCATAGCGATTTGCCATTTCTGCAATGGAGATAAGCACTTCATCTACATCCGTGGCCCGATTTATAGTAATTTTTCCATTACTATACCACTCGGCGGATATGGATACAGACCCACCAGATTTCTTCTGGAATCTTACACTATGGATTGCAAATCTATCCTGCGCTATGCTGAGAATCTCATCCAATCCTTCAACGTAACGGTTTGCACCATGCCAAGCTTTTAAGCTGAAGTTTCCTGCACTTTCTTCAGGAGACAACCCATCGGAGAACCGAAGTCCGATCCCTCTGCGGCTCCATCCATTCAACTTCTCCCAATGCAGGAGTTGCCCTCTGGACAGCCAGCAGCTGTCAAGACCATTTGTGCCTCTAACCCATTTTTCAACAATAGAATCTGATTCGGCAGCATCTAGCAAGCTATAAAGAATCCAAACACGATCTCTCGTGCAGTCCAAGAAAAGCGTATTCGATAATTCAGAACCCCGGTTTAAATACCAGCCGGCTGAGTCGATATTCTCCCATGAGCCTAGAGGATTTTTGAAATATCCAAGATTCGGCCTGTTGCTCTCGATTAGATAAGCTTTAAGCTGAGTCGAGTAGGTCTTCCCGAATGCTTCAAGAGATTCTTCATTGTTTTCGAAGCCTGCTTGAAGCAACTCTTTCAAATCCCTGAGATTATGGACTGGACGCATAGTTGTTATTCCATTTACCGAGGTACTTTAGGCCAATAATACTAGGTATAGCTATTTAAGATTTGGCGACATGAGCCGCAAGAAGTAAATGAATTGATTATGCAGAATTGATAGTTCTTGAAACGATGCCGTGCATAATTATCGACCTGGATAGCGGCGCGAGTGCCACCTACATTTTCTTTACACAACCAGATCCAGCTCAAATCATTCGTTTTTTAGCCAAATAAACCATTTGTTAAAATTATCAGTTGATCGCTATATTTTTATGCTCGTAGGTGTTATATAGCCTACAAAAAGCCAAAATGCACATGCGCTGCAGTCGAGACAAACCGACAGATGGTAAATGCACCTGGATGATAAAAAACGCTATCGTCTAGCCCTACTGGCTCATTGGTCGTTAAGCATCTCATCAGTGTTCATATCATTCCAGCCCGAATATGCAGCGCAAAATTCTATTGAATGGCCCTCCAAGATAGGATCGATGGATGGCAAAAAAAAGCGTAACAGGATGCTCGATTTTGAACGTACTTTCTCGAATATCGATGTGCTCTACTCGCGGAGGTTGTCTAGGTTAGATTTAGTCTACTGCTTGCGGAATACTTGATGTGGGTGGCACATCGTCGCTGATCAGGTATCGATTATGCTGCTGATGCTCGCGCCCACCAGGGAAGACCTGCAGCAGCTCTACGCCAATGGCACGCACGCTGAAATACTGGCCCAGGTCGACGCCTGCCTGCCCAAAGACGCGGCAGGCAACTTCATCGCCGAGCAGGAAAAATCAGATGTAGTGCATGATCTGCTCGCCTTCATGGCAGAAAGGATGCTGGAGATGAACAAACAGAAGCAGCAGGAGATCAAAGGCTTCCTGGTCTGGCTGGAGGGATTCGTGGGAGCCAAAGTGGAGGACCTCACGCCCAAGACAAAGCTGCAGAGCTACTACGAGCATGATTACGAGGGCTTCCTGACAGTTCTCAAGAAGAACCGAAAGAAGCTGGCGATCGATCCGGCCCGCCG
>Ga0209083_1001665_pt1 | contig 24245 bp, 21 predicted proteins | sample AM7aDNAmetaG_FD_184132 | JGI IMG/M metagenome (GOLD analysis project Ga0209083, IMG submission 184132) | Freshwater microbial communities from Finland to study Microbial Dark Matter (Phase II) - AM7a DNA metaG (SPAdes) (version 3) | ecosystem: Environmental > Aquatic > Freshwater > Lake ...
CTGGCAGTACAACCACACTAGAATCCATTCTGTATTGAAAATGCCGCCTATGCAGTTTGCGCGAAAAGTGTTGGCGGCGTACAATTCAGCTAACAAGGATGGCGTGCAATGAAAGGGGTCCAGTACACTCATGCAAAAGGGGGTATTGAACAAGATCTTGAAAATAGAATCTCTGAATATTTATCTAACCTTAGATTAATACAAGATAATGCTGAGATGTTGAATAATCAAACAGCAGAAAAATGGAAAACAAAGATAAAGGAAAATGATATACAAAATTCTGAGCTCCAAAACTTTATTGAATCACAGTTACTAGATTCTCGACTCTGTCCTGCAGATTTTAAGAAAGGCATACTAAACAAAGATTACATGGCATATTTTGAGCAGTTATAGCCCCTAAAGCGCCCCGTGTACGCTTTTCAAGTCCCATATCGGGGCTTTTTACGTTTGTACCAAATCTCCCCACCAAAATGGACCAAGTAACGGATATTTACGGTCCAAAGTATACAAATTGATTCCGCACGATTTTCCACATTTTTGGCGCTACATAATATTTATGTCCTAAAAAAGTGAATTTGAATCCGTGGTCTTACGCGCATTTTTATTCATTTAGGATTATAAATATCCGATTTGGAGAAATTAATTGCACACACTTTTGTACATTTATTCTCCAGTAGGATTAATTTACGGTCCCAAAAGTAATGCACCTAAAAAATCACTTTTGAGACTTTAATATAAAAACATTCCTGTCGCACGGAAGAAGCTGGGCCACTTGCGACAGGGGCCTAGCTTCTTCTGTTTTCAGGAGGTCGAGAACCTTCATGATAAGCAAAAACGCATTAGAAGAATATAAAATAATCCATCGACAGGAAACTGGCGAGGTCTTTTCTGATGACGTTTTGCTTGATGAGGCAATTAACTTACTCACTCTCTTTGATCGAGTGTACAGACCGATCAGGAAAGAGTGGCTGAAAGAATATGAACAACGAACAAGAGATAACGCTGGTGTGGCAGGACGAAAAACCAAAGTCACTAGCCAGGATGGTTCTCAACGCAAATCAGAAGAACGCAAACCTACAAAAACAGATTGGTCAGATGGATCGGTCCAAGATAAGGACCAAACGGAAGCCTAGTAGATTTTTCATGGAAAATGAATACGTGCATGGCGGTTATGTAGCAACCCTGCCAAATTCATGTACAAGAATTTATCTGGTCCTCTCGGTCCATTGTAATAACGAAACGCAAGTGGCATTTCCGAGTATTACTAAGATCCAAGCAATGTCAGGCTGTACTAATCGTAATACCACCATAAAGGCTCTCTCAATACTTGAATCTTACGGCATCATCGGAAAACTCAAAACTAAAGGATTCAACATGGTGAACGTGTACGCCTTTCAGGCTATTCGATACTGGAAACCGATACCTGTCTGGAAAGAAAAACTTGAACAATACAATAACAGACCGCAGTATCAATTCACCCCACATCGTAGTAACAAAAAAGAAGAATATCGCAGTAACAGGGATGATACTCTAACTAACCTAAATGATAACTCTTCTAATAATATAACTAACATTAAAGATGTTTTGATGAAGAGAATGCAGGAATTGAAGATACCAATGCCAGAGGATACAGTTGCTATTCAAGACGGTTCTTTGCATAGTGTGGACGGTAGAGCTAAACAAGAACATTTACCCGTAATAGCGGGAAATTTACGGGAATATCGTAGTAACACCAGTGATACTACGATAGAGCAAAATCCACCGTCTCCCGTTGATAATACAACGCAAAAACAACGGTATCGTGGTATCACCGATGATACTACGACAGAGAAGATAACCAATAACATGGGACATACACCCGATGACCCAAACATTAAAAGCGCATATGAATAATAAAACACCACCAATAAAATACTTCCTGTACGCTCGTAAATCGAGTGAGGCGGAAGACAGACAAGCGGCATCGATAGATGCTCAAAAAGATGAACTCTTAAAGATTGCTCAAGAGCAAGGTTTGACGATAGTCGAAGTACTAGAAGAATCTCAATCAGCAAAGAAACCCGGAAGACCAATATTCAACAGAATGCTTGAGAGAATATATAAGGGCGAGGCAAACGGAATCATCTGTTGGAAGTTGGACCGACTGGCTCGTAACCCAGTAGACGGCGGACAAGTAAGTTGGATGCTACAGCAATGTGCAATCGCACAAATTGTGACATTCGGCAGAACATACTATCCGACTGATAACGTGCTTATGATGCAGGTAGAGCTTGGTATGGCAAATCAATACATCAGAGACCTATCTGTAAACGTAAAGCGAGGACTGTCAAAAAAAGTGCGTGAAGGTTGGATGCCAAGCGGTTGTCCTATCGGATACATGAGCACGCCAGATAGAAATAAAGGTTTCAAAACAATTAGTGTAGATCCTGAAAAGTTTCCAGTGGTCCGCAGACTCTTTGACCTTATGCTTACAGGAACATATACGGTCCCACAGCTTTGGAATATTTCTAGAAAAGAATTGAATTTGAAGACGGTCCAAAAGAGAAATATCGGTGGCAAGCATTTATCAAAAAGTGCAATGTATGCAACGTTAAATAACCCATTTTATTACGGCTGGTTTGAATATCCTGCGGGTAGGGGTGAATGGCATAAAGGCGCACATGAGGCGATGATTACCGAGGATGAATTCAATAAGGTCCAAATGCTTATGGGCAGAAAAGGCAGACCTTGTCTTGAGAAGAACTTACACTTTGCTTTTACAGGACTGATGAAATGTGGAAGTTGTGGTTGTAGTATCACTGCTCAAGCCAAAGTAAAGAGATGTAAGAATGGAAATGTACATCATTATATTTATTACAATTGCACAAAGAAGAAGGTTGACGTGAAGTGTCCGGAGAAAGTTATAGAACTCAAAAAGCTTAACCTCGAAATCAAAGGCAAACTAAGTGAGCTCACCATTTCAGAGAAATTCAAGAATTGGGCTATCAAACATCTCCATGAATTACGAAAGACAGAGGCTGATAGCGATACTGTGGTCCTAAAGGGTAAACACAAAGAGCTTGAAGAAGTAACAAAGAATTTACAATCACTAACGCTCAACTTCACCTCACCAAAGAATCAAGAACGCACACTGATATCAGACGAAGAATATCAAAATCTAAAAATGGGAATGGTGAAAAGAAAGCTGATCCTTGAAGATGAACTCAAAGTCACAAACAAGCAGGTCCTTGAATGGGTAGAGCTTACAGAAAAGACCTTTGACTTCGCTTGCTACGCCCACATTTGGTTTGAAAAAGGAGACGATAAGACCAAGCGAGCGATACTTTCATGTTTAGGCTCGAACCTCACCATAAAAGGCAAAAAACTCTTTGTTAATTACCATTCTTTCATAAAGACGATGATAAAAAGTCGAGAGGCGGTTATCAAAGAATTAGACTCCGCTCGAACCTCAAAACTATCAAGCCATATAAGACAAAACCCCACAAATTGTGAGGTTTCGTCACTAGGGCTCCTCGGGTAGGATTCGAACCTACGACCAACTCGTTAACAGCGAGCTGCTCTACCAGCTGAGCTACCGAGGAATGTATTTAGCTGCGCGGGCCAACTCTCTTTTTCAAAGAATGTTCGCCATGATGCCATTTGCGAACATATCAAAATGTATCACATCTCCAGGTTAAAATCAAAAGCTTCTCAAGTCTTTATATGCACCAAGTGGATGGTCTCTATGGTATACTTTTATAGGTGGTCGTATTATCCATTAATTATAAATAAACTCCCATGAATACACACATCAAGACAACTGCGGTTACGCTTACGCCCGCTATTTCAGAATATATAAAAGTCCACCTTTCTAAGATCGAACGCCTATTTAACGCCGACGAATCTGTAAAATGTGATATAGAACTTGCTCGTACGACCAACCACCACAACAAAGGGGACATCTTTAGAGCCGAGATACATATAGTTGGTCACAAGCAGAATATATTTGCAGCATCAGATAAGGCAGATCTTCTCATCGCTATAGATGAAGTCTTTTCAGACGCTCTCTATAGTATGACATCGAAGAGAAAGAAATTTATTGCTTTAGCTCGTCACGGTGGTGCTAAAGTGAAGTCTATGGTTCGAGGTATGTGGCCTTTCGGCAATGATGGGATCGAGGGGGTTTAGCTTTTGGTATTGATTCGATATCCTCTGAAAAAATCTTCGTAAGACATCTCTCTACTGCCTTCCGGTATAACTTTTTCTATTATCAGATGAGGTTTATTTTTCTTGTCTATGCTAGTCGTGTCGGAGCTGGTATCCCAAGAAGCTTTGGTAATCTTCACGCGGATTTTCTTACCACTATGTTCTATGAAGAAATAAGCATGAGGCCATTCATGTAAAGCTTGGATCTTTCTGAAAGCTAGATATTGAGCATTTTGATCAACGGCACCGAGTTCTTCTGATCTAGTAGAGTCTATGACGGATAGGTCTATCAGCCCGTCTTCTTTCTTGATCTTTTTTGTAAATGTAGCCAAGCCGTGATCTTGTTCTGATGCTTTCATGTTACCAGTTATCCACTCTGGTAAGACCTTAGCAAATAGTTGTGCACCAGCTTTGGCCATAAGCTCTTTGAAGGCTCCATAATGAGGCCAGACGTCTATATGTATCTTTTCTTGTGCCACTATAGGTCCATGGTCCATATCAGCGTCTATAACCATAATACTGACACCGGTATCTTTCACATCTTCCAATATAGCCGACTGTAAAGGCGAAGCCCCGCGGAATCTTGGTAGGAGAGATGGATGTATGTTCAAGACTTTGTGTTTCGGTATGTCTAGGATCTCTTGTGGTATCATCTTTCCGTAAGATGCAACTAGATACATATCAACATCTTTATTTGCTCGCAATTTTTCTACAATAGAAGAGTCTAGTTTCTCTGGATCGTATACTGGTATTTTCCTAGATACTGCCCAGGATTTCACTGGAGTGGGAGTGATGATCATCTTACGGCCTTGGGGTTTGTCACTGGTAGTCACAACATAAGTTGGTACTAGGCCGAGAGTCTCTAGTTCGTCTAGTACTATGAGAGAAAAACCGGACGACCCGAAGAAGGTGAATCTAGTTTGTTTCTGGTTGTTCATGTATCGTTTTATTTCTTCTGCAGTTCAGCTATCTCTTCATCAGTCATCTCCCAAACCTCCTTTGCATTGTCGGTGAAGAGAGTACCATCTAGATGATCTGTTTCGTGTTGGAATATCTGCGCCAGAAGACCACTTGCTCCACGCTCTATCTTCTCACCGGTCTGATCATAAGCTTGTAGAGTTACACGTGCTGAACGGTTGATTGCTCCATATAGCCAGCGTACGGACAGACATCCTTCCTCAACTTCTTTTTTCTCTTTTGATCGTCTGATGATAACTGGATTTATGAAGACCAGATCTGTCGTTGGGCCAGAGTAGCTCTTGTCCGCTTGTGCCAATAGTCCTCCAGCCACTACGAATATACGTAGAGAAGCACCAACTTGTGGTGCGGCTATAGCGACACCATCTTTCTGAGAGGCTAGTGCCTCACACATCTCGAGGATAAGGTCATTTATCTTCTTGGAACCAATGTCAGATACAGGAACTTCCTTGGCGATCTTTCGGAGAACCGGGTTGTCTCTCTGGACTATGTTTTGCATGATATCTTCTTTTGACATTTGGATATTATAGCAAACTTTCTGGATCTATCTTCACACTTATGTGTGGTGGAAGTATGCGCAGTTTTTCGACCAATTCCTTCTTTGGCCATCTTGTTGCTGGTATCTTAACTAGACCATGAATAGCTGACTTACCATTTGCAGCAGAAGTAAAGGCTGGGAATATGTCCAACTCGTTTGGGGCTATATCTGGAGCTATGAGAGTACGTATGTTTGCCATTTCTTTAGCGATTTCTTCTTTTTTGCCTTCCATGGATATTTTCAAAAGAAGTGAAAATGGTGGGTACGAGAATTGTTTTCTTTCTTTGATCATATTTCTATAGAAGTCTCCAAGGTTTCCTTTCATACCATAACTGAACACCCCCTCTTCTATACGCCTAGTTTGTACGATAAATGTTCTTTCTGCCAAGTTGCGCAAGCGAGTGAGAGCATACATCATCCTTTCTTGTATACGGAAATCTGGTAATGCCAAAAGTGAATCTATAGAGGCTATCGCCACATGTTCTACTGGTAGAGATATATGCATCATGGCCATCTCTGTACCGACCAATATGCTTCCTGGCTTATCTCGGAACTTCTTAAGTGCTATCTGTATTTGTTTTTCAGTTTTGGTATTGTCTGAGTCGATACTTACTATCTCCGCCTCTTTGAATTTCGACCTGATCTCTTCAACCACGCGCTCAGTGCCTATACCCAGTGGAGTCAGTCTCCATCCTCCACAGTTCATACATAGTTCCTCAGCATTTCTACGAGATCCACAGTTGTGACACATGAAGAAATTGCGGCCTGTTTCTTTTGAAGCATGTAAGACTACTGGTGCAGTACAATCTTTGCAGGAGACTATCGTCTCACAGTCGTCACAGACAGTGAGCGATGAAAGTCCTCTACGTGCTGTCATTATAAAAATGTGGCTGTTATCCTCGCGACTCTGTCGAATAATTTCCTCAAGTCTTTCAGATAGGACGCGGAAGTTCTTTTTATTGATATGTGGTTTTGATGCTGGTGTCAGTGTGCCATCATGTATTGGTGTACGCATATCTATAAGCTCATCTTTGGCTGTAGATATGGATCTCCATTTAAATGGAGATCCTTCAGCTATCTCATGATTCTCTACGCGATGCAGAGTCTCTAGTCGCAACAGACAGTCAGCTAGATATACTTTCAGACCCATTTTTCTGGAAATTTTTTCTATAGCAAGTCGCATATCCATATAAGGATTATTACGTGTGATCCAACCACGCCCATTCTCACGTTCTATAATCACGGTATCGATATCTATTCTTGGCAGATAAGCGAAAGACCCAGTAGCGACGATGACTATAGGATGTTCGGCTTTCGCTATAGCTTCCCATGTCTCCAAAATTTTTTTACTAGTTAGGTTTCCATTTAATATAAATATGTATTCTTCTATACCTTTTGCTAGAGATGCGTGTATGTTCCTGATATCTTCTAAAGTCGGAGCATATATTGCCACAGACCTCTTCTGTGCGAATTCTTGACGGATAAGGCTACGCCAGGCGCTCATACGATCATTATCATCTCCTTGAACAGCATATGTCTCATCCATACGGACTTCTTTGTTCTGATTTTGATTATCATACCTTGCTCCAGATACAGCCAGATTTGGAAATTTTATCTTTTGGATATTGTCCAGGACATTTTTCGAAGTGAGGGTGCGAATGATATTCCCAACAGATGTTGCATAATGGTCAGCCAATCCTTTTGCGGCGAGTATAAAAGTAACAGGGAAGAAAGAATTTGTTTTCACTTTACCAAGTTTCCTTATGACGAAATCAGCACTTCTGATGGCGGACTTAGCATCTTCTACAGGTTTTGCACCTATGACTATGGCGGTTATATCCCTGGCTCTTACGGGCACTGATACTATAGCTCCAATATCTATATCTGAAGCCGTAAAATAGGAAAGTTCGTCCAAGTTTCTTGTATTAGTGAGTGGTATGACGGTGATAAGTTTCATGGGTTTTATATAAATATGTGGGCGCAGTGTCTTATTTATAGCGCATTTGGTTGGTTTTTGAGAGGTTGACAACGTGGTGAAAGTGATATATTACATTTGTGCTACTTACCAAAACCTACTACAATACAGCGACTGAATACCATACATCCATGTCGACCACAAAATCTACAGAGTCAACCACAAAGAAATCCACCAATCCAGCCCTTATCATAAAGGGGTTAGCTGGTAAGAAGACCTTGAAAGGTCGCGTTTCTATCAACGGCGCTAAGAATGCCGCATTGAAAGCTATGGCGGCTGCAGTTTTATTTAATAAAAAAGTCCGTCTAGAAAATGTCCCACATACTGCAGATATAGATACACTGACGACTATTTTGGAGAAGCTGGGAGCCAAAGTATCTTGGGTCGGTGCGCGTAGCCACGATGGTGAAGTGAAACGCAATCACATCATGGAGATAGATACTTCGACCATAAACTCAACAGACATAGATCCTAAACTAGCGGCTGGTATGCGTGCGTCTATTGTCTTGACCGGACCTCTTCTGGCGCGCTTTGGTAAAGTGACTTTTCCTGCACCGGGTGGTTGTGTTATTGGGGCCAGACCGATAGATCTTTTCATAGAAGGATATAAAAAGATTGGTGCAAAAGTGACTTTGAAAGATGGTCTATATCACATCTCTGCTCCCAACGGGCTCTCTGGTATGGATAATTTTTTCCATATTATTTCTGTTGGCGGTACTGAGACTCTTATGATGGCGGCTGTACTGGCGAAAGGAAAAACTATATTGAGTAACTGTGCCAAGGAACCAGAGATCGCCAATGTGGCAGAGTGGTTGGTCTCTTGTGGTGCCAAGATCAAAGGGGCTGGTACTTCTACTATAGAAATTGTTGGTAATGGTAGGAACCTACACCCAACTGACAACTTTAGTAATCATGACAAACTTCTTGATCCTATTGAACATTTCGTGACTATACCAGACCGTATCGAGACTGGAAGTTTTCTACTCCTTGGAGCTTTGTGTGCAAATGATCTTAGTATTGATGACTGCGAACCCAAACATATAGAATCTCTATTACATCTTCTAGATGATTCGGGTGTTTCTGTGACGATAAAGAAAGCTAGAAAGATTGATGGTAAGTCCAGCATTATTATAAAAGATGTAGAAGATCCCCAGAAGATATACAAGGCTTTCGATATCCGAACAAAAGAATACCCAGGATTCCCGACAGACTTACAAGCGCCAGTGGTGGCATTCCTAACCCAAGCTACTGGTGAAAGTCATATTATGGAGACCATATTTGAGGGACGTTTCAAATATGTCGAAGACTTATGTATGCTCGGCGCAAATATCACGGTGTTAAATCCTCATGAGATCAAGGTTATAGGTCCGACACCTCTTATTCAACAGACTGAGCTATACGCGCATGATATCCGTGCTGGCTTCGCTATAGTCATGGCGGCACTCGTGGCAAAAGGGCAGTTTATAGTGCACAATGCCCATCTTATAGATCGTGGTTATGAAGATATAGAAAAAAGACTTTGTGCTCTTGGCGCAGATGTGAAGCGTATGCTATAGTCGGATTATAAACTACAGAAAGCCAATATGAAGACATTTTTCTCACCAAAACTCGGTATAGATCTAGGTACGGCCAATACACTTGTATTCGTTCCTGGCAAAGGCATAGTGTTAAACGAACCTTCAGTTGTGGCTGTCTCCGAGCCTGAGAGAAGAGTCTTAGCTGTCGGAAATGAAGCCAAAGAGATGGTTGGTCGTACACCAGATAATATTGTTGCTTACAGACCGATGCGTGACGGCGTCATTGCTGATTATCGTATCACCGAAGCGATGCTACGATATTTCATCGACAAGGCTCTTGGTCGTTTCAGTATATTTAAGCCCGATGTCATGGTCTCTGTTCCAGCTAGTGTAACTTCTACAGAAAGACGTGCTGTCATAGAAGCCGCTATCCGAGCTGGCGCCAAAAATGCTTATGTAGTGAAAGAGCCGATACTCGCAGCTATCGGTGCTGGCATACCTATACACGAAGCTCGTGGTCATATGGTCGTAGACATCGGCGGTGGTACTACAGATGTCGCCGTTATCTCACTTGGAGGGATTGTGGCTTGCACTTCAGTCAAAGTTGCTGGTAACAAGATCGATGCCGCTATCGCTGATTATGTTAAAAAGGTTTTCAATCTAGCTATCGGTGATCATATGGCAGAGATTATCAAAATAAATATCGGTTCAGCCATTCCACTAGATCAAGAGTTGCTCATGACAGTCAAAGGTCGTGATTTTGTATCTGGTCTACCACGTTCTACAGAGATCAAAACTAATGAGATAGTCAAAGCAGTTTCGAAGGAGTTGCGTGATATGGTCAAAGCTATAAAAGATGTTTTGCAGGAAACTCCTCCAGAACTCGCTGCAGATATCATAGATCAAGGTATCATCATGACTGGTGGTTCTTCGCTTCTCAGGAATCTTCCAGAACTCGTATTTCGTCGTACTGGTGTCAAAGCGCGTCTTGCTGAAGATCCATTGCTTTGTGTAGTGAAGGGAACTGGTCTTGCTCTAGACCATCTAGATGTCTACAAGAAGACAATCATAAGCAAGAGATAATAGAAAATCGGCCAGTATTGAGCTGGCCGACCCCGTTCTTACTGGCCGATTTTTTTGAAGTTTTTTTCTGAGAGAAACTTCTGTTCATAAATAGTATCAACTCGCTCAATGAACGTGTTCAGGTGGTGCTGGTTGATGAAATTCCAAAACCAGAACCGTCGACTCCTCAACGGGATTACTGGGATGAAATCGGTCAACTGAGTAGATTTTGATATATATTCCTGACCTTTTTTGATATCCAGTCCACAGCAATCACAGAAGAGGTCCTGTGAAGCTGTCTTTGTTGAGGTTGGCAACACAGGGAAACATATAAGTGACCGCTCATTCATGTGGTCAACCACGCTAAACCATTTCTTTTTACGTTGTACTATTTTTTTGCTTTTTCGTACCGTCATATTTTCTTTCACTCCTTGTTACGAAACTCATCTAACCTTCCAATTTGTATGGAACTTAGATGTGCACCAAAGCTTCTGTACATAAGGTACATCATCATTTTGTATTTGTCAAATACATCGCTAATAAGCTTAACAAGTAAGCGTAGCACCCCTTGAATACCTCACATATATTTACCCACACTTTTTGCATCAAATTTTTCTTCTAGATGTTATAATGCTTCCATGTCAACAACATACGTCAACGATGCTATCTTCTGGATTGAGATAGAAAAAGTCCATCCGAATCCTTATCAGCCACGCCGTGAGTTCGATGAAGTTAAACTCAAGGATCTTTCAGAGTCCATCCGTATGTATGGTATCTTGCAACCCCTGGTTGTGACGCGCAAAGAGGTTTATCATGAACATGGCGGTATGTCAGTAGAATATGAGCTCATATCTGGTGAACGACGTTTGCGCGCTTCGAAGTTGGCCGGCCTTTCGCAGGTTCCTGTCTTGATCAAAAATGGTGAAGAAGACGCTCAGCTCAAGCTGGAGATGGCTATCATAGAAAACTTACAACGCGAAGATCTCAACGTTGTCGACCGCGCAAGATCATTTGAAAGATTGGCCAAAGAGTTTGGCTTGAAACAAGCACAGATAGCTGATAAAGTCGGCAAGAGTCGTGAATACGTTTCCAACTCTATGCGCATCTTATCACTTCCAGATGAGATGATTACCGCACTCTCAGAAGGTAAGATATCAGAAGGTCATACACGTCCACTACTTATGCTTGTAGATAAGCCTGAGGAACAGATGGTTTTATTTAAAGAGATTATGGCAAAGAAGTTGACTGTCCGTGAAGCTGAATCTCTTTCACGTCGCGTGGCCACAGAACGTATCCGCAACAAAGAGAAATACTTAGACCCTCAGATTATGGAGATGGAGCGTAATTTTACAGAATCTCTCGGTACTCGTGTACGCATAGAAAAAGGCAAAGAAGGAGGCAAAGTCACTATCGATTTCTTTAGTCCAGACGACCTGCGCGGATTACTGGAAAAGTTAAATGGGACTTCCACAAAAGTAAATATAGGAGACGCTACCACCATCACAGATGTGAGCTCTGCCACTATAGATATAGCAAATACAACACCAGTCGATGATCGTGCACCAGCAGACGCTAAGGTTGATCAAGAGAACGAGGACTTGTATTCTCTGAAGAATTTTAGTGTCTAGCCCACTAACCCTAACCCTTTGAGATTCTACTGACGATATCAGACTAAAGCATAGTCAAGTATCTTTTTGTCTAGATCAGCACTGACAACCTTGAAGCTGATTTTGTCGCCGAGAGTGAACTTTTTCTTGGTTTTGTCGCCGACTATGGAGTATGTCTTTTCATTGAATACAAAATAATCATTGCCAAGGCTTCTGATATTGATCATTCCTTCACATTTAGTGTTGACTTCTTCTACATATATACCAGATTGTGTGATTCCAGATATTGTTCCGTCAAATATTTTTCCTATATATCCGCTCATATATTCTACTTGCTTGAGTTTCTTTGAAGCACGTTCGGCTTCGGAGGCATTGATCTCACGTTCAGTTGAACTCTCAGCGATACGCTGGAAGCTGACTATATCATGATCACCGAACGGTTCATTGTTAAGATGTTTGGCCAAGACTCTATGTACCAACAAATCCGGATAACGTCTGATAGGTGATGTGAAGTGTGTATAGAATGGAAACGCTAATCCGAAGTGGCCGATATTTCTCGTAGAATACACCGCCTTTTGCATAGACCTGATCGTAGCTGTGCGTATAAGTGATGCATGTGGAGTATCTTCTATCTGATCCAAAAGGTGGTTGAGATCATTGGCTGTGACAACACCGTTCTTGGCTCTGAGTTCATATCCAAGTGCCTTCACAAATGTGGACAGGTTGGCTATCTTGTCTTTGTCTGGTACATCGTGAATACGATATATAGCACCAGTGTCACGACCACCTTTCTTCTTTATTGAGTCGAAGACGTATTTTGCAACTTCTCGGTTGGCTAGAAGCATATATTCCTCGACAAGTTTATGAGTATCCAGACGTTCCACCTTGTAGACACCTATAGGTTTGCCGTCTTTGTCTAGTTTGAATTTTATCTCTTCTTGAGCGAACTCTATAGCTCCTTTGGAGAATTTATCTTTTTGTAAGATCTTGGCCAGACGATTTAGGGTCACGAGTTCGTCGTGATATTTCATACCGGCCTCGGCTAAGGCGACAGGCTGTATACCTTTTGAATATTTTTCGATATTGTTGGCAGCTCCATCTATGACCGCTTGAGCTGCCTCATAAGTGAAACGGTGCGTTGAATTCATAACTGTTCTACCAAACCAGCGTCTGTGTATACGAGCACGATCATCAACTACGAATATTGCCGAAAAGCTTAGCTTATCTTCGTGTGGGTTAAGACTGCAGACATCATTGGAAAGGACTTCTGGAAGCATAGGGATTGTACGGTCTACGAGGTATATGGAACAACCACGCTTAACAGCTTCTTTGTCTAGAGCTGTTCCTTCTCTCACATAATGAGATACGTCGGCTATATGTACACCTATCTCATATAGAGTGCCAGTATTTTTTTCGTGAGAATTTTGGCCTATTTGGCGAGATTCTTCCAGTGATAACTTTCGGAATGATATAGCATCATCAAAATCCTTCGCATCAAAAGGGTCTATAGTAAAAGTCATAGTATCCCTCATATCTCGTCTTTTGCCAAACTCATCTTTGGATATAGCTTTGTTGTGCTCTATAGTCTCGGCCTCCTTTTCGACTTCGGCAGGGAAGCTAACCTCAAAACCTTTCTCCAGGACTATAGATTCCATCTCTACGTTGTTATCACCCTTTTTACCTAAGATTTTCAGTAGTTTTGCTTGAGGCAGTTTGCTCGGATCTGTCCATGGAAGCATCTTTACAAAGACTTTTACACCTTTTTCCAATTTAGCCTTTGTATGATTTTTCTGTGTACCGTCGTCGTCGATAATAGATATGTTCGTATACATTTTCCTATCATCTGGTATGAGGATAGCCGAACCGTTGATGGTATCAACGGTTCCAACAAAAGAGCTCTTAGCTCGGATTACTACTCTCAAAACTTTTCCGACGTTCTCTTTTTTGCCTCGGAAATTTTTTTCTTGTAAGGATACTTCTACGGTGTCACCGTTGAGAGCGGTATTTAGCATACCTGGCTCTATATATATAGAGTTTTGGCGAGACTTGGATGTACTCTTTACTCCATCTACTGATACATCTATGAAGCCAGCACCTTTTGCAATGGTTGATATAACTCCAGTTATCTTTTTTATATTTGTTTTTTTGGGCATTTTATTTTCTTGTATTTTCTAAATATCTTTCTGTTGGACTTATTTGGTTGCTTTATCTATATTCTTCTTGAATCCACGAGGCTTCTTAGCTATTGCCAGCATCTCAAGTGCTCGCTCAAGAGTTATGTCATAGACATTGTCTGGTACTTTGATCGATCTGAAGTTTCCATCTGATACCACGTAAGGGCCGAAACGTCCAGCTGAAGCTACAACATCTTTTCCTGTCTTTGGGTCAGGGCCAAGTGTTCGCGGTAAGCTGAGATATTTCAAAGCATCGGCAACAGTTATTTTGGATGGATCTATATTCTTGGGAATAGAGGCCATTTTCGGTTTCGTCGGTGTAGTAGATACTACTAGTGTTTCTGGCGTCGTAGGTTCTACTTGTGTAACGATCTTAGTTTTATTTTTCTTTGTGGCGCGTTTATTTTTCTCTTTCGGAAGTTTTAATCCAAGTTGAACATATGGTCCAAAACGGCCATTTAATACGAAGATAGGTAGACCAGTCGTAGGATCGTTGCCTATAGGCTCGTCTTTCTTGAATTCCATACCATCTATACTGAGAGCACCATCACAATCTGGATATTTGGAACAAGAGAGGAATTTACCTCCACGGCCGAGCTTGATCTCCATGCCATTTCCACATTTTGGACATTTGAATTTATCGTCAGCCTTACCGAGGTTGGTGGCTTTTGCAATCTTCTCTTTGGATTTTACATCTTTGTTGAAAGGGACATAAAATGTTTTCAATGTCTTCACATATTCACGTGTCCCAGCCGCGATCTCGTCGAGTTCATTTTCCATCTCAGCTGTGAAAGTGTCGCTTATATAAGTAGGAAAATATTCTTCCAAGAATGAAGAGACAACATCACCAGTGTCTGTAGGCTTGAGAGAGCGACCGTCTTTCTCGACATAGCCACGCTCTTCTATGGTTCTGGTTATAGAGGCGTATGTAGAAGGTCTACCAATACCCCTTTTTTCGAGTTCCTTGATGAGTCCAGCTTCTGTATATCTAGCTGGTGGCTTGGTCTGTTTTTCTAGTGAATCTATAGAGATTAGTTCCAGCGGTTCATCCTTTTTACATGTCGGTAGGGTTATTTCTTCACCGATTGATTCTGGATCGGCCTTCAACCAACCGTCATATATGACGCGTGATCCAATAGTAGAGAAATCTGGTATAGATCTTTTTCCATTGGTAGGTATAGTGTCTCCTTGAGACGATATGATATTGGCGATGATCTTTGTTTTCGCTATACGAGCATCGCTCATCTGCGAAGCGACGGCTCGAGACCAGATGAGTCTGTAGAGCTTCTTCTGTTCGTCATTTGCGCCAGCAGACTTCTTGTCCGCATGAGTCGGACGTATGGCTTCATGAGCTTCTTGAGCGTTTTTACTTTTTGTAGCATATGTTCTCAAGGCTAGATAATCTTTGCCATATTCTTTCTCAATAACACTGGCGATCTGACCAAGAGCTTGTTTGCCAAGGTTGGTAGAGTCAGTACGCATATAAGTTATATGTCCAGCTTCATAGAGTTTCTGGGCGATGCCCATAGTGCGTGAAGGCGAGAACCCTAGTCTTGAGCTAGCTGTTTGTTGCAAGGTAGATGTTATAAAAGGTGCACGAGGAGACCTCTTTTGTTCGGTTTCTTCTATGTCAACAACTTTCCATTTTGAGCTGCGTGCAATATCTAATATGCGCGTCACCTCCTTTATGTCTCGCGGTTCTTCCTTACACGTTAAAGTTATATGGGTAGTGTTTATACCAGCTTTCTTATCTCCAGAGGTTTTCCATATACCTTCTATAGTCCAAAACGTCTCTGGATTGAAAGCGCGTATTTCGCGTTCACGTTCCATAATGATGCGAAGAGCTGGGGATTGGACGCGCCCTGCCGAAAGTCCATATCGGACTTTTTTCCAGATAAGACCAGAAAGGTCATATCCGACTATGCGGTCTAGAACACGCCTAGCTTCCTGAGCTTCTCTCAAATGCTGATCTATATCACGTGGATTTGCTATAGCCTCCAAGACCGCCTCTTTTGTTATCTCATTGTAAGTAACGCGTTTGATGATCTTTTTCGCCTCTCGTGAAGATACTGTGCCACCAAGATCTTTGTTGGTGAGCAACTCTTCTATATGCCACGCGATCGCTTCTCCTTCACGGTCGGGGTCAGTTGCTAGTAATATTTCACTTGATCTCGAAGCTTCTTTTTGTATCTCTCTTATGACATCATATTTTTTCGAGACTACTTCATAATGTGGTATGAAACCTCCTTCTATATCTATGGCTTTTTTGTTTGATTTGGGAAGGTCGCGGACATGTCCGACTGAAGCTAGCACAGTAAAATCTCCGCCTAGATATTTCGATATAGTCTTGGCTTTCGAGGGTGACTCGACTATGAGTAATTTTCTTTTTGTATCGTTAGTTGTAGCCATTTTCTACGTCAAAACTGTTTGACGTTGCGCTAAGTATTACACGATATATGACAAATAGGCAATTTTGTCTATATTTATATCTTCCATAATCTGACTAAGAATCCTTCTTCTTCTGTTATGGCTCCTTGTAACTCCAGACTACTTATAAGAGCATTTAAGTCACTGATATCTATATCCATATCTCGGATCAATTCATCACGAAGTTTAGGATATGAAAGGTGATCCAATAGCTTCTTTTCCATATCATCCAGTTTTCTTAGATCAAACAAAGTCTGTGTTGCCAATGTCTCAGTCCTAGAAAGGCCTAGTGACTCCAAGACATCCTCTGCACAAGTCACAGCTATAGCACCTTGTCGGATTTTACTGTTCGTACCTTGCGATAGTTCGGAAAATACAGAACCAGGTACAGCCAATAAGTCGCGGCTGAACTCCAAAGCATTGTTGGCTGTGATCATAGTCCCAGAATCCCCGCGCGCTTCTATCATAAGTACTGCATGTGAACAGGCCGCCATAAGCGCATTACGTACTGGAAATGTCCAGTCAGCGCCACTTGTGTCATAGCCGAAAGGTGACATAAGTGCGCCACCAGCATCTAGTATCTGTTTAGCTAGACTTGTGTGACTTCTGGGATATAAGATCTGATCCGCTAGACCAGAACCAGGAACAGCTATAGTTGTGAGTCCAGCTTCAAGTGCGTACTTGTGTGCTAGAGAATCTATGCCTATAGCCAACCCAGACACGATGACTACTGGAGCTCCTCGTAGTCCAATGATAATCTGCTTACAGACCTCATCACCATATTTACTGTGTGCTCTAGACCCTATGACACACAAGAATTTATTGTTGTCAGATGGAAGTTTTCCACAGATGTATATTTTCCTTGGAGGTTTATCTATTTGTCGTAACAGAAAAGGGTAGTCGTCCTTATATATAACCTCGACTTCATATCCTAGACAATGCGGTTTATTGGCCATGGGTATATATTAATCTAGCTAGATAAAATACCTCTCAAAAAATCTTCAAGAAACGTTCAAGAAGTTCTCAAGAAGCTATGAAGAAATGTAGAAATTATGGTATTATGTTATCATTAAAATCATAAAATATGCTGGACATAAAGTTCATACGAGACAATAAAGACTTAATAGCTGGTGCAGCGAAGAAGAAGCGCATCAAGTTCGATGTTGAAGAGCTTATCGTTGCTGACGACAAGCGCCGTATCCTTATGGCTAGTACAGAGAATAAGCGCGCTGAACAAAATTCGGCTAGCGACAAAATCATGAAAGCAGCGACCCTTGAGGACCGTGCTAGTCTTATAGCTTCTATGAAATCAGTCAAAGCTGATCTTGAGAAAGAAGAAACAGAGCTCAAAGATATTATGGTGAAATGGCAAAATCTTATGCTCCATGTTCCCAATGTGCCAGATATGTCTGTTCCAGAAGGAGATACTGATGCGGATAATAAAGAGATCAAAGTTTGGGGCGAAAAGCCTAAGTTTGCCTTTGAGCCGAAAGATCATGTCGAGATTATGACTAACCTAAACATGGTTGACTTCGAACGCGGATCAAAGGTTCATGGATTTAGGGGATATTTCCTAACCGGGGAAGGGGTGAGGCTTTGTTTCGCTATTTGGAATTATGCTCTGGATTTCTTTTCGGCAAAAAACTTTGTACCAGTATTGCCTCCTATAGTAGTACGTAAGATAAACCTTTTTGGTTCTGGTTATTTACCACAAGGCGAAGAAGATCTTTATAAGACTCAAGATGGCGATTATCTTGCTGGAACGGCTGAAGTCCCAATAATGGGATTCCATGCTGATGAAGTCTTGACTGCCACACAACTTCCTAAGCGTTATCTGGGGTTCTCTCCATGTTATCGTCGTGAGGCTGGTGCCCACGGCAAGGATATTCGCGGCCTTATCCGTGTCAATGAATTTTACAAGTTCGAACAAGTTGTTTTATGTGAAGCCAACCATGAGACGACAGTGAAGTATCATGAAGAGGTCAATAGAAACACCGAAGAATTTATAGAGTCTCTTGGCATTCCTTATCATACGGTTGCGAACTGTGGTGGTGATCTAGGTCTTGGTCAGGTCAAGAAATACGACATTGAGCTTTGGGTTCCCAAGGAAGGTAAGTATCGTGAGATAAGCTCAGCTTCTTATTTCCATGATTTTCAATGTCGTCGTCTAAATATCCGCTACAAAGACCACGAAGGCAAATTCAAATATGCTCACTCTCTTAACTCGACAGCCATACCAACTCCCCGCATACTTGTCTCTCTGATAGAAAACTTCCAACAGGCCGACGGAACTATTAAGCTGCCACCACCATTGGTAAAATATTTCGGCAAAGAAGTCATAGCCGCTGCGTCTACAGATTCTACAACATCGTCTACAGTACAAAAATAATATGCACATCAGCCGCCGTACACGCCAATCGGCGTCATATGTGGAACATAGGCGCAAGAAAGCGGCTTGGGTCCTTGCTGGATTTATAGTTATCGTGACTCTAGGGGTTATTATCTTGTCGTGGGTGTCTAAACTTTCTATGTTCAAGATATACAACGTTCGTATAGATGGTGCTGATCCAGACATAACACCCTCTCTCCAATCTGCTGCTTTGTCAGTGTTGGACGGTTATTATTTCGGCTTTTTCTCTAAGTCCAACGCTCTTATATATCCAAGAGGTGCGATCATTCGATCAGTCAAAGAAGCCTCCGGAAGAATAGATAGTGTTGAGACACATCTAAATGATCTTCACCAGATATCTATATCTGTAATAGAAAAGACTCCTTCAGCTTTGGCTTGTCCAGACTTCCCAAATCTTGATAGTGATGATATTTCTTCGACTACTCATCCATCGACAATCTTGTCGCCTGTTTCTATCGACCAATGTTATTTCGCTGATAAGTCAGGACTTATATATGCTGTAGCTCCAGATATATCTGGAAATATATATCCAAGATATTATATTCCAGAAGTAAGTTCAGCTTCATCTACCGCTCTCATAGGAGATTATGCCACCTCGACAGAAGCATTTTTGAGATTGCAGTCGTTTTATAATAACGTTCAGGCTGCTGGTATAGAGATCGAATCTGTACTTATAAAAGAAAAAGGAGAGTATGAGATGTACGTTCAGAATCCCGATATGTCTATAGCCATCATATATTTTAATGAAAGCCGTCCACTGACAGATGAATTATCCAACCTGATTTCATTTTGGAATTATATGATCACTAATACTCGTGCCACGAAGAAAACTATATCGTTCGATTATATAGATGTGCGCTATGGTACGAATGTTTTCTACAGAGTCAACGGTGGAGTTATCTCCAGCAAATGAAGCATTTTTTCTACATAGTCTTTGGTGGGTTGGCACTCGTACTAGTGATTTTGTTTTCTATAAACGTCATCAAGGCGGTGAAGTCTGCTAAGCCTGTTCCTATAGAACAAATGACTTCGCCGAAGATGTTTTCGGCCATCTCAGAAGAAGATAGTGTCAACACGACTTCAGAACTTTGGCCTGCAGCTACTACTTCGGTCGGTATTTCCAAGAATACTATTAGCTCCATAGGAGCGAAAGCTTATGCTGTCATGGATACTAGTGACAGTTCTTTGGTCTTAAGTAATAACTCAGACATTCTTTTACCAGTGGCTTCTTTGACCAAACTAGTCACAGCTGTCATAGCCTACAAGGTTTTCTCTTCAGATGCTGAGATGACCATAACAAAAAAAGTCTTGGCAACTTATGGCAATACAGCCGATTTTCAAGAAGGTGAGACATTTACTGTCCATGATCTCTTATATCCACTTCTACTTGTTTCTTCGAACGATGCTGCAGAAGCTTTGGCACAGACGTATGGTCGTCAAGCCTTCATCAAAACTATGAATGACTTTACGCAGTCTATCGGCGCTTACAGGACTTATTTCGCTGATCCGGCTGGCTTATCTCCACAAAGTGTCTCTACTGCTCACGATGTAGCTATCATCTTGGATTGGATATATAAAAATCAGCCTGGGTTACTTGATATAACCCTAGAGAAGTCTAAGACAATCCGCTCACATACTTGGGTGAACCCGACCCATTTCTTGTCATGGTCATATTATCTTGGTGGTAAGAATGGTTATCTTCCAGAAGCCGACAAGACTGGCGCTTTACTTTTCCGTTTCAGCTCAACTACGCCAGTTTATGCTGTTGTCGTGCTAGGTAGCCAGTCGAGAGATTCTGATGTAGTATCGCTTGTAAGGTCGTTTATGAAATAGAACCGTCTTATATAATATGAACTTTTGGAAAAAACTTTATAAAGATAGACCATTTTTTGTGTTGGCACCAATGGCCAATGTTACCGACGCGGCATTCCGTAAAATGATAGCTAAATATGGTAAGCCAGATGTTATGTGGACGGAGTTTGTATCAGCAGAAGGACTTATGTCTTCCGGTAGATACAGGCTTCTGCCAGATCTTAAGTTTGGAGAAAAGGAGCGTCCTATCGTGGCACAACTTTTTTCTGGAAACATAGAGGCTATGCGTGGCGCAGCTAAACTAGTTGCAAAGCTAGGTTTCGATGGTCTTGATATAAACATGGGTTGTCCAGATCGTGCTGTTGAAAAGCAGGGTGGTGGCGCGGCGATGATGAAGGATCAGTGTGCGGCGATTGCAGTCTTGGAAGCGGCCCGCGGAGGAGTGCATGAATGTAAACAGATAATTCCGGTTTCTGTGAAGACTCGCCTAGGTTATAACAAAGTCGATTTTGGCTGGGTGAAGCTCTTACTACAAAATAGGTCTTCAGACGGACAAGCTCTGCCGGCTCTGACAGTACACCTACGTACTCGCAAGGAGATGTCAGACGTGCCGGCGCATTGGGAGATCGTGCCAGAGATAATGAAGATGCGTGATAGTGCACAGTCAGATATCTCTGCCAAAGATAGAACATTGATAATTGGCAATGGTGACGTCACTTCACTCGAAGATGCTCGAGAAAAAGTGCGACTAACTGGTTGTGATGGTGTGATGATTGGTCGTGGAATATTTGGTAAGCCGGGGCTTTTCAGTCAGAAGGTATATAAGGGTATACGTTCACAGAAAAAGATTGTAATAGATCCCACAACAGAAGTTAAGACTCGTTTGAAAGTGATGCTTGAGCACGCTGTTTTATTTGAAAAGATGTTTGGTAAAAAAAGAAAATCTGGTCGTATCAAGAATTTCGCGGTGATGAAAAAGCATTTTAAGGCTTACGTGAACGGCTTCGACGGTGCCAAAGATTTACGTGTCAAACTTATGGAAGCTAGTGATATAAAAGAGGTGAAGAAGCTGGTGGCGGAGTATTTATCTTATAAGGATTGATTGTGTTATTATGTCCATACATATAGAATAATCTCATGACAGTCCTCTATAGAACATATCGTCCTAGCAAATGGTCCGAAGTTGTTGGTCAGAATCAGATTGTTGTTGCACTTAAGGATGCTATATCTAGTAAGCATGTCGCTCATGCCTATCTGTTTTCTGGAAGCCGAGGTACTGGTAAGACCAGCATCGCTCGCATATTGGCTCACGCGCTCGATACTGCTGGTGAAGATGTTTATGAGATAGATGCCGCATCCAACCGTGGTATAGATGATATTCGTCACTTGCGCGATCATGTGGCTGTATTGCCATTTTCTTCTATGTACAAAGTCTATATCATAGACGAAGTTCATATGCTTTCTAAAGATGCTTGGAATGCATTGCTGAAAACTCTCGAAGAGCCACCAAGTCATGTCATCTTCATACTCGCTACAACTGAACTTGAGAAAGTTCCAGACACCATCATTTCTAGGTGTCAGACTTTTATTTTCAAGAGACCGTCGCGTGACATTGTTCGTATTCATATAAGTGACATCGCAAAGAGAGAAGGTTACTCACTAGACGCTGGTGCTGCCGATCTTATAGCTTTGCTTGGAGATGGATCATTTCGTGATGCGCTTGGTACGCTAGAGAAAGTCATAGCCTCTTCATCTGGATTGAAAGATAAGTCTATTATCAATCGTGCCGCTGTGGAAAATATCACCGGTGCGCCAAAGTCTGAGATCGTTAATGCTCTTATAGAGCAGATATCAGCCAAGGATGCCGACAAGGCCCTGGCGACTATAGGAAAAGCTGTGGAGTCTGGATTGTCTATGAACATCTTCATAACTTTAGTTCTAGAGAAGATGCGTTTTATATTACTCGTCCAGAACTCACCCTCATCTCAAGATCAAGTCAAAAGTCGCACATCTCTAGATGATTGGGCTTTCATATCCACTCAAGCGGGGAAGAAGACGATGACAGTTGTAGTACTGTCAGCTGTTCTTCAGGCCTCCATAGAGACTAGTCGAGCATCCATAGAAAGCTTACCTCTTGAGTTGGCTGTTTCGAAGATTTGTGTTTAAATGATGGTCTGGTAGCTGTATAGTTATCGGGAGATGTTGAGATGAGAGGTAGATATTGCGGGATCGTCTAATGGTAGGACACGAGCCTTTGAAGCTTGTTATCTTGGTTCGAATCCAAGTCCCGCAGCACTCTTGGATTATTGGAGTAGATTTCTCCCATATCCGTTGCATTTCTTGGCTTTTTTGTAGGTTCTAACCGTTCGTTTATCTCACGAACCTCTTTTGCCATTTCTTTTATTGGGAATAATAATTTATCCCAGTAAACACTCACTTTTCTGTCTTTCAAGATGAGGTCCGAACCTAATGTGGCAAAAATCTCTTTCTTTGTCTCAAGGTTCAATTTATCCTTTGCTTCTCCAAACACAGCAGATGCTCTTTCTGCAAAATTAAAACCACGCTCTGCAATCTCAAGCCAGTTTTCTACACGCTTATCTGTATCCTTGAGTAGCTCTTGAAATCTTGATTTTTCAGAAAGTAAAACTTGTTTGCGGTCCTTGAACTCGTCTTCTGTGATTTCACTGTTTGCACGCATATCAATCAGATTATCTATTCTACGCACACACGCATCATACTCACGCCTCTGTGAGCCGTATATCTTGTCTCTATCACTGACTTCTTGTGCGTTCTGATTTTTCAAATGTGAAAGAGCCCAGTCTTTGAAGTCCACAGGTATCTCAATTTTTGCGAGTTCAATAGCAATCTGTTTTTCAAGTTCTTTTTCTTCAATACATTTTTGAGAACATTTCTCATCCACTCGTTTTGTGCAGTGATAATAAGTATAGTGATGCACATTTCCATTTTTCTGGCGTTTAACTTTATCTTCTGCTGTAATCATAGCCCCACACTCGCCACACTTCATTGGACCTCTGTAAATTATCTCGTGCTTCTTTTGTCGGGGAGCATTTTTTCTGCCGATGATTATTTGTATTCGTTCATACTCGTCTTTGGTAATCATTGGCTTGTGGCTTCCTTGATGAAAGTTTCCACTCTTGAGAGGATACTCAAACTCTCCATAGTAAAAAGGACGAGTAAATAAGTTATACAATCCACTTCTGCTCAATTTCTTTCCGTTCGGTCCTTTGAACCCCCACTCTTTGTTCACTATATTAAGCACTTGTGGAACTGTGTATTGTCCTGTGAGTATCAAATCAAACATCTTGCGGACAACATCAAATCGCTCCGTATCGGGTCGCTTTATTTTCTTGCCTCGCTCCGCATATTTATCATCCAAGTATCCAAGAGGTGCAGGACAAGGATAAAAGCCCATTGGCCCGGACCCCAAAAGTTGCACGTTGACCTTGTATAATTAATAGCACTAATATACAAGCATATGACAAAACATCGCATCGCTCCTGAAGTAAAGGAGCAGATTATTAATCGCATCAAGAATGACG
>Ga0209083_1001666_pt1 | contig 24243 bp, 28 predicted proteins | sample AM7aDNAmetaG_FD_184132 | JGI IMG/M metagenome (GOLD analysis project Ga0209083, IMG submission 184132) | Freshwater microbial communities from Finland to study Microbial Dark Matter (Phase II) - AM7a DNA metaG (SPAdes) (version 3) | ecosystem: Environmental > Aquatic > Freshwater > Lake ...
GTTGGAGCAGGGCGCCTTGCGCGCGGCCCTCATCGATTCTCGTCGGCGATGCGCGAGTGGCCCAGCTCAGGGTCGCGGGCGGCATGAAGGCAGGCGATCAGGATGACGCCGTCGCGGTCGAGCCGGTAGAAGAGGCAGTACGGAAACCGCTGCACGAGGATCCGTCGCGCGTCGCGGTGAATGACGGGGCGGGCATCGGGAAACACGGAAGCTGCCGCGATGGCTGCCTCGACGGCGCGAACGAACCCGGCGCCCAGACCCGCGTGCTGACGCTCGTACCAGACGTATGCGGAAGCTGATGCGCTCCTGGGCGAGGCGTGACGCTGAAGGTCGTGCTCGCGCCGCCCGCCCGTGCCCAATTCCTGGCGGCGCTCGCCTCCATCCGCGCGGATTGACCCTCGGCCGCCGCGGTCCGGCGATGTGGCTCGGGCAGGATGAACGAGGAGCTCGACCTGGCCAGTGCTCGGCGGCCCGACCGCGAAAAGCGTCGACTTCCCGTCGCGAATGGTCGTGGCGCAAAGAAGCTCCGCGACGCAGCCCCAAGTTGACCTGAAGCCGATCACTCTGCTAGGAATGAGCAGAGTCGGTGTCGCTTCGCTGCCACGCTGATCTCCTACCCGAAATCGGTGTCCAAGGTGACTGGAATCCGCAGCACAGGGCGTGGACGCCCAGGAGGGCTTGACTATGCCGATCATCTCGATGTTCTACGGCATCATTATCCGCTTGTACGTGATCGACAATCTGCATCACGCGCTGCCGCACTTGCACGCCAAATACGGCGAATTCGAGGCTTCCATCGGCATTGACGAGGGCATGATCCTGGCGGGACAGTTGCCGCGCAAGCAATTGCGGTTGGTACAGGCTTGGATTGAGCTGCACCGCGACGAATTGCTGGCAGATTGGGAGCTGGCCAGCAGTGGCGAACAGCCCTACAAGATCGCCCCTTTGTGAGGTCTGCCATGTACTGGGATGCAAGATCCGTTACACCACTCTCCGACTATCGCATCTATGTGGAGCTGGAGGATGGACGTCACGGCGCCTTCGACCTGAAGCCCTATCTGGATCGCGGCGTGATGCGAGAACTGCGCAACGTGCACTACTTTCGGCAGGTTGGCATTGTGTTTGGCGCGGTGACCTGGCCAAACGAACAGGACATCGCTCCAGAGACCCTGCTGGCAGGCTTAGTTCCTGAGGGAGACGGGGCTGCCTGAAGCGCCGCCCGACCCGGGCAGGCAGGCCGCGGGCCGGGTGGGCGGCGGAGGCGGCGGAGCAGCGCGGGTTGCGGGCGGGCATGTACGGAGCCCCTGAATCCGTTGGACGTACCGTTGCTTGAAAGGCCCGATCCGTACTTCGGGGCCGACGCAGCAGGCCGCAGCGTCCGTCCTACGGCCGGCTTGCGATCCGCCGGCCAGTCAGTCAGTCGCCGGCCCGACATGAGCGGATGCGGTGGGGCTCCAGGATCCGGATGCCGCCTCGAAGCGATGTCTGGCCCAGCTCAGAAGCGCTCCTCTCGAGGAGGCCGCAGATGCCCGCGGGTACCCTGATGGCGCACGCGGAGGACGACGATGCCGGGCGAGTCCGGTGAGCCGTAGGCGCGGATGTCGGCGAAATCGAGGTCCAGCGTGAGGAGGACCGGGTCTTCGTCGGCGCACGCCCTGGCGAGCGCCTCGTCTGAGGATCCGCCGAGGCCCTCTTCGCTCACGGTCGACGCGTCGTGACCGGCCTTGCGCAAGACGAGTGCGGCGCGCGAGGGCAGGTTGTCGTCGAGCTTGAAGCGAGTCACGCCGACGTGCGCAGCGGCGCCGTGCGCTCGCGAGCGAGGTCAGCGGCGTAGGCGAGGGCTGCGAGGTTGTCGAGCACCACGGTCACCTGGACCCGCGTCCCGCGGATGCACGCCTTGCCATGGCAGACGGCAGGGTCGACGGCGATGCGGTCGTGCCAGCCCATGTGGTCAAGAGAACCACGCGGGTGGGCGACGACCGGGTTGCGTGGCGCCTCAGTCGTGCGCAGCACCTGCTCGGTGGTGGACGCGTCCAGGCACTCCTCGCCTCGGTTGGCGCAGACCATGGCCGGCACGTTCTTGGCGACGCCGGCGAGCGCGACGCTCGCCGGCGTCCTGCACCAGTCGCACTGCCGTCACCGAGGCGAAGTGCATGCGGCTGCCGACGATCATGCCGGCGTTGAGGATCACGCAACGAGCGTCGCTTTGGCCCATGGTCCGCATCCAAAGTATCCTTGCGTCAGGAGGTGCGCGCCGTGAGGGCATTTCCAGTGGTCATCAGAGCGATAGGTCAGCTTTGTTGATAACGGCAGGGAAGATGAGGTTTGACTATGACGATCAAAGAAGTAGCCGTTAGGAGCATTCAAGAACTTCCTGAAGACGCCACCTGGGAGGATATCCAGGAGCGCATCAACTTCGTCGCAGGCGTGCGTAAGGGCCTTCGTGAGCTCGATGAAGGCAAGGGCATTCTGCATGAGCAGGTAAGAGAGGAGCTCAGGGAGTGGATTTCGAGCTGATGCAGAAGATAGCCCCCTCGTGACCATCCCCTTCCCTCCGGTTGCGCGTTGGGCCTCCGGATCGACGAGCGGCGAGAAGGCGGAGATGGCGCGCCGCAGCCGTGGCAGCCGTGGGAGCCGCCGCGGCGGGGTAGTACTGTGAGGGAAGATAAGGAATTCCGGCAGATCCTTATCTTCCCCCCGGCAGCCGAGCCTGCGAACGGCCGTGCGCGACCCGACAGTTAAGGAATCCTTGTCTTCCCTTTTCGCACTACCCCGTGCCGCGGCCGCCGGGCGCGCCCGGCGGAGGCGCTGCCGGCTGTGCACCCACCGGGGCCCCATATGTGGTTCACCGGCGCCTGAGCGACGGGGATGGTCATGAGCCCCCTTTCCCAGAGTCCGGTCGCGTTGTGCCTGAGTTCGATGATCCGGCTGTCAGGGAAAGAGTTCGCAAGCCATGTAGGATCGTCTACAGAGTTGACCACGAAAGACGTACTGTTGCGGTCGTAAGGGTTTGGCACGCGGCAAGAGGGGTTCTCGACATCGAGTAGCTGCTGGCGGGCGCCGAGATAGTCCGCTTCCCAACCGCCTCGCCGGCCCGCTCTCCACCTCGATCGGGACGGCCCGTCCACCTGATGCAACGAGGTAGTCGACCGCGGCCGAGCTGCACGTGCGGCCGCAGCCGGCACTGTCGGCGGGCAAGAAGACGATGCCCATCGTCTTCGTACTGTCGATGACCGGCACCTTGGCGGGCCGCACCGCGCGGCGCACAACGCTCGCCGTGCACTGCCGCGCCGCTCGCCGGCGTCCTGCACCAGGCGCGCGGCGCTCACCGAGGCGACGTTCATGCTGTTGTCGATGGTGGCGATCAGCTCAGGGGTAGAGCACCTGCCCGACGAGCAGGGAGTCGCTGTGTCCTACGCGCGACGGTTCGATCGGGTTGACAGTGGCTCGACCTGACTCGCTGCCCTCGCAGGTCACGGCACACACGTTGGCCCCGACTGTCAGACGGCCACCGACGTCCACCTGGGGCGACTGACAAGGGCACCGCCGGCCCATCATTGTCATCTGGTCGGCACAACGCATGTTGGGCAAAACGAGCGTCGCTGGCCCACGGTTTGCATCCGGGGTATCTTTGCGTCAGGAGGTGCGCGCTGTGAGAACATTCCCAGTGGTCGTTGAGCGTGATCCGCAAACCAGCCTGCTTGTCGGGCATGTCCCGGGGTGGCCTGGCGCGCACACCCAGGGTGCGGACAATCGCGAGTTGGAGGACAACCTCCGCGAGGTGATCGAGATGCTGCTCGAGGATGGTGAGCCGCGGCTCGAGTCGGAGTTCGTCGATCTCCGCAGTATCCAGGTCGCCTAACGGTGGGCGACATCCCGGTCTTGAAACCCCGGGAGGTGGTTGCGCTTCTTAAGGCGCACGGCTTCACGGAGGTGCGGCAGCGCGGTTCGCACAAGCAGTTCCGCCACCCGGATGGCCGCGTCACGACGGTCCCATTGCATTCGGGTCGTGACATCTCTCCGACACTGCTTCGCAAGATCGCCGCTGATGTCCGCATGACGGTGGAGGAGCTCCTCGTCACCCACTGACGGGCGCCCGTCCAACCTACGCGTCCAGCAGACAGGGCGCCGCGGGAGGCAGGCTCGGGCAGTGAAGCGCGGCGGCGCTCTGCGGCTGGCTCGCCACTCATCGATCCGCCTTCCGCAGTCGTCGCCGACGCGCGTACTCGCCGGCAGCGCTGCCGCCGCGAGGAAGCGGGCTGCAGCGACGACTATCGCGCACGCGGCCTGAAGCGCGTCGGGGTCGCGCCGGAGCCGGTGCTGCAGGAAGCACTGGCCCTGCTTGGCGCCTGCATCTACTGAAGCTGAGCTGCAGCGTCGCCCACCACCAGCAGGTCTACTTCCTGTGGCGCCCGGTCCTGCGCGACCCGTGCGACGACCACATGCTCGAGCTCGCTGCGGAAGCGGGCTGCGAGCTCGTCGTCACTTGCAACATTCGGGACTTCGTCGGCGCCAAGCGCTTCGGCGTCACGGCGATCACGCCCGGTGAGCTCCTGAGAAGGATCGGAGGTTCAGCTTGGGCACCATCAGCCTGCGTCTGCCAGAGTCTCTCCACAAGAGGGCGCGCGAGCTCGCGAAGTCGGAGGACGTCTCCATCAACCAGCTCATTACTACCGCGCTCGCTGAGAAGATGTCGGCGCTCATGACCGTCGAGTACCTTGAGGCACGCGCAGCTCGCGGTGATCGCGGCAGGTTCGACCGCGCGATGGCGAAGGTGCGCGATACTGAGGCGCCGTGAGCTCCGAGATGGCGCTCCGTCTGGCCAAGCTGTTCGGCAACTCGCCGGACTTCTGGCTGAACCTGCAGCGCTCGGTCGACCTCTGGGACGCGCAAGTGGCGATCGAGGATGACATGCGGCGCATCACGCCGCTCCGCGTCGCCTGACGAACAGATCAGGACATGCCGGCGTCCAGCCGCCGCAGCTGCATCTGCGCGAACCGGTCAGCCACATATTCTCCTTGCACGTGAGTGCAGCGAGTGCAGCGGGAGGCACTCGGTTGACAGCGACCGTGCAAAACTGCATTCTGAAAGCAGTTCTGCTCACCTGGCGGGAGTGAGGCTCGTCATGAGCCCCGACAAGTACATCACGCGCAGTATCGAGCCCGTCCTTGAGACCGCCGCTGCCCAGTTCCCGGCGGTGGTCCTCAGCGGCCCCCGGCAGTCGGGCAAGACCACGGTGCTCAAGCGCCTCTTCGGCGCGCGCTACGAATACGTCTCGCTCGAGGCGCTGGACACGCGCGCGCTGGCGGCAGAGGATCCGCGCGCCTTTCTGCGCCTGCACAAGCCGCCGGTGATCTTCGACGAGGTACAGCAGGCTCCGCATCTGCTGTCCTACATCCAGGAGCTGATCGACGAGCGACGCGATCTGAACGGGCAGTACATCCTCAGCGGCTCGCAGAACCTGCTGCTCCTGCAGCACGTGAGCGAGTCGCTGGCCGGCCGCGCGGCGATCCTCAAGCTGCTGCCACTATCTCTGCGCGAGTGGTGCGGCGAGCCGCAGAGGCCGCTGCCGTGGCAAGCCGCGCCCGGTAGCCAGGCCGCCACTCTGGCCGCACAGGCTGCGCCGACCTGCGCCGGGCTCCTCTCGCGGCCCGAAGATCTCTGGCAGCTGCTTTTCCGCGGTCTCTACCCAGGCCTCAGCGCTTCACCGGCCCCCGACTGGCTGCGCTGGCAGCAGAGCTACATCGAGACCTATCTTGAGCGCGACGTGCGCACCGTGCGCCAGGTCGGCGACCTCATGACCTTTCAGTCGTTCCTGCGGCTGCTGGCCGCGCGCAGCGGGCAGATCCTCAACATGACCGGCATCGCCACGGAGCTGGGCCTCACGCTCAACACCGTCAAGGCCTGGATCTCGGTGCTGCTGACGTCGTACCAGATCGTCGTCCTGCAGCCCTACCACGCCAACCTGGGCAAGCGCCTCGTCAAGCGCCCCAAGGTGTACTTCGCCGACACGGGCACGCTGTGCTACCTGGTCGGTCTGCGCGACCCGCTGCACGCCATGCAGGGTCCCATGGCGGGCGCCATCATGGAGACGGCGGTCGTGGCCGAGCTCACCAAGGCCTATCTTCACTGCGGGGACGAGCCGCGCCTCGCCTTCTGGCGCACCGCGCGCGGCTCCGAGGTCGACATCGTCGTGGAGGATCAGCTGCGCCTCTACCCCATCGAAGTCAAAGCGAGCGCCACGCCGCGACCCGAGATGGCGCGCGGCATCGGCGAGCTCACGCACGCGCTCGCGGCCGGCAAGGCCGAGGGTCTGCGACCCGCCGTGCAATCTGGCTACGTCGTGCACGCCGGCGACCGCGTGGTGCCGCTCGGCGGCGATGTCACCGGGCTGCCGCTGGGGTCGCTCTAAGGCATCAGTCGTCCGGCCGCCGCAGCTGCATCTGCGCCGTGAACAGGCACCCCGGGGCGGCCGCGAGACGAGCGGCGCCGTCAGCGACACGGAGGCGAGCTTGTCTCCGGCCCAGACCCTCAGCGGCCCGTGATCTGGCCGAAGAGCGTGCCGGCGTAGCACAGCGGCACGAAAGTGAGGCCCCGCTCGGGCAGTTCAGCATTGGGCGCCCAAGAGAGCACGAGACCGGTCGCACACCCCAGGTGCACAGGCCTGCGGATTCCTGTCCACACTGTCTCTGGACTGCATGAGATAGACTCGGGTGCATGACAGACATCCTTGCCCGCATCACTCACGACCCCGCCGTGATGGGCGGCAGGCCGTGCATACGCGGCATGCGCCTCACGGTCGGCGTCATCGTGGGTCTGCTCGGTGCCGGCCACAGTGCCGATGACATCCTTCGCGAGTACCCGTATCTCGAGAAGGACGACATCCAGGCCGCCCTCGCCTACGCGGCCTGGCGCTCCGAGGAGATCGAGCTCCCGCTCAAAGCATCATGAAGCTCGTCGTGGACGTGAACCTTCCGCCTAAGTGGGTGGTGTTCTTGGGCGCGCGATGGCGGCTACGTGGTGCTCACCAGCGACCTTGACTTCTCCGCTCTTCTGGCGACGAGCAGCGCGATGCCCTGGAGAGCGGCGCGATCATCACGATCGATGAGATCGCGGCGCGCGTTCTTGTCTTGTCACACTACCATCCCCTTCGGTCCGTTTGCGCGTTCAGCCTCCGGATCGACGTGCGGCGAGAAGTCGGACGTGGCGCGCCGCACGCGCCGCAGCCGCGGGATCCGCCGGGCGGGGTAGTGCTGCGAGGGAAGACAAGAAATGTTGGCGGATCCTTGTCTTCCCCCTCACGGGCGAGCCTGCGGACGGCCGCTGACGACGCGACGGTCAAGGAATCCTTGTCTTCCCCTTTCGCACTACCCCGCGCCGGGGCCGCCGGGGTCGTCGCGGCCGCCCGCGCGCCCGCCGGGAGCCCTATGCGTGGCTCACCGGCGCCTCAGCGACGGGGATGGTCATGTCTGCCGATCCGCAGGCGGCCCGGTGGCGAAGGGCTCGGCTGACTCGGGCCCGGAACCTCAGCTGCCCGTGGCCCCGCCGAAGAGCGTGCCGGCGTAGTAGAGCGGCACGAAAGTGAGGCCCTGCTCGGGCAGCTCAGCATAGGGCGCCTCAGAGAGCACGAGACCGGGGGCGCACTGCGGGTACTCGCTCAGCAGCAGATGAAGGCTCCTCAGGCGACCAGCCGGCCCCCTCTTCACCTCGATGGGGACGGCGCGGCCGCCCGAGGCGACCACGTAGTCGACCTCGGCCGAGCTGCTCTTCTGCGGCCGCAGCCAGCAGTAGACCTCGTCGCCCAGCGAAGCGACCAGCTCCTGGCCCACGAACTGCTCGGCCAGGGCACCGGTGTACATCGCCAGGAGGCTGCTCCTGCCATACTCGGCATCGGCGGGCATGCCCGAGAGGCGTTGCATTAGCCCGACGTCGACGAGAAGCGCCTTGAAGCGCTTGCGGTTGGCCGAGACGGCGAGCGGCAGCCCTGACGGGCCGGCCGTGGGCACGCGGCGCAGCAGAGCCGCCTTCTCGAGCAGGTCGAAGGCCGCGTGGATCACGTCGCTCTTGAAGCCGGTGGCCAGAGATGCGTACTTCACCGGCCGGCCGATGCTGCGCGCCGTCGAGACGAGGACCTCGTCCAGGCAGCGCTTGTCCGCCCTCGGCGCGTACTTGCCGAAGTCGTCGCGATGGCTCTGCGTCAGGGCGTCCTGACGGGCAAAGGCCGCCACGAGGCTGAGGCCGGCGGCGTAGGCCTTCACCGCCGCCGGCATGCCGCCGACGTAGAGGTAGTGGCGCAGCTCTTCAAGGACGAGCGCGTGCGTGGTCTCAGGCTGTAAGCGCGGCCCGGCGAGGACGACGCCCGCCATCACCTCGCTGCCGATCGCCCACAGATACTCGACGAACGTCATCGGCCGCATGGTCAGATAGTCGATGCGGCCCACAGGGAACGAGATCTGCCCGAGCGCGAACTCCATCAATGAGCCTGCCGCGACTACGTGCAGCTCGGGCATCTGCTCGTAGAAGTAGCGCAGCGCGACGAGCGCTCGCGGACACGCCTGGATCTCGTCGAGGAAGAGGAGGTCGCGGCCCGCGACCACAGGTACTCCGAGGAGCAGCTCGAGGCCGGAAAGCACCCTCCGCGGATCAAGATCGCCCTGGAAGTAGTCGCGTGCCGCCGGCCGCTGCTCGAAGTCGATCACGTGCACGGCGCCGCGGAAATGTGTCCGGCCGAAGTCGACGATCGACCAGGTCTTGCCCACCTGGCGGGCGCCGCGCACGAGCAGAGGGTGGCGGTCGGGAGCGTCTTTCCAGGCAAGAAGCTGTTCTGCTACGAGTCTGCGCATGGGCTCATGCTGGCGCCAGGATTGGAAAAAGGAAAGGCTTTTCAGGAACTACGACAGGAAGAAAGAAAGGCTTCTTGCCCCTGAAGGCGGGCAAATGGAAAGGTCGGCGAGGCTTGCGACCTCAGCCGCCGCCGCTGCATCTGCGCCGTAAGCAGGCGGCCGGGCGGCGCGCCTGAGGACAGGCGCTCGCTCCAAGCGCGCGGACCCGGAGACCAGAGGATGGGCCGACGAGCGCGTCCTCAGTGTCACCCTTGACATACCATGATTGGCATATACAAGGACATTGCCCGCCTCTCGGGACCGCCCGGACTGCGGGCCATCGTCGGGTTCCACGACGAAGCTCTGTCCGCACGGTGGAAGGGCCATCGTTCTTCCCGGCTCGGGCTCCAGTGGCGGGTGGTGTACACAGGAGGCAATGAAATGGAGGAGTTCCGCCCTGCGAAGCAGCGCGTCGAGGTCTCGATGGGGGAGTCTCTGCGTATCCTGCGTGAGCTTCAGGAACTGAGCCAGAACCAGCTTGCCGAGCTCACGGGCATCCCTCAAGCCACGATCTCAGCCATCGAAAACGGTCGCGTGAATCTGGGCGTCGAGCGCGCGAAGGTCTTTGCTCGCGCCCTTCGCTGCCACCCCGCCGTGCTCGTGTTCCCCGGCTGGGAGGTTCCGCTTGAGCCTGCCGCGCCGCTCAGCTCTGCGGTTCCGTGAGGCTCTCGCCGCGCCGCCGCCGAGTCCATCCGCGAGGTGCTCGGCGCCGGCCGGCCGCAGACGGGCCGCTCGAAGCTCCGCCCGCTGCTTGACGCAGGTCAATGAAGGCGACCGCTCGCGCGGGGTACCTTTGTAGTGCCAACACAACAGAAACCCCGGCGCCGGCGCGCGCAGCAGCCCCGGTGCTTCCCACCGAGAAAGCGAGAATGTCATGGCAGTCCGCAGCATCGTCCACATCGATGAGGAGCTCTGCAACGGGTGCGGCCTCTGCGTCACTCCCTGCGCCGAAGGCGCCATCGAGATCGTCGACGGCAAGGCCAAGGTCATGAAGGAAGAGCTCTGCGACGGCGCCGGCTTCTGCCTGGCCGTCTGCCCGGAGGGTGCTCTGACCGTTGAGAAGCGCGAGGCGCCCGAGTTCGACGAAGACGCGGCCGCCGAGAAGATGGCCGCGAAGCTGGCGGCCGGTATCACCATCAAGCAGAAGTGCTTCAACTGCGGCCGCAGCGAGAACGACGCCATCCTCTTTCCGTGCCGCAAGCAAGGCGAGAGCACCTGGGTGTGCGTCAAGTGCCTTCCCGCCCTGATCCACGGTTGAGCGGCGCGCTCCGCGCCTGAAAGCTCCTAAAACTCCCAGGAGGGACCGATGGCAGACAGCTACCACGATTCAGTCAACACGATGCTCGAGAAGACGCGGGCGGCCGGCGAGAGCACCTCGTTCGATCGCATGGACGATATGGGCAAGCGCTGCAAGTTCTGCGAGCAGGGCATCCGCTGCTCGCTGTGCTCGCAGGGTCCGTGCCGCATTACCGAGAAGGCCCCGCGCGGCGTCTGCGGCATCGACGCCGACGGCATGGCGATGCGCAACTTCCTGCTGCAGAATACGATGGGCACCGCCACCTACACCTACCACGCCACCGAGGTCATGAAGACGCTCGCGCAGGCGAAGCCCGGCGGCACCTTCGAGATCAAGGACTGGAGCAAGCTCGAGCTGCTCGCCGGCGTAGCCGGCGAGGCCCTCGAGCCCAAGGACACGCTGCCCAGGCGCGTCGCCGACGCGATCCTCGCCGAGCTCAACCGCGACCATCAGAGCCCGTCGCCGCTGGTCGAGAAGATGGCCCCGGCGCCGCGCGTCGCCAAGTGGAAGGAGCTCGGCATCATGCCGGGCGGCGTCTTTCACGAGAGCATGTTCGCCACGTCGAGCTGCCTGACGAATGTCGACGGCAGTTACGTGAGCCTCGCTCTCAAGGCGCTGCGCCTCGGCATCGCCACTGCCTACGGTGCCCAGATCCCGCTGGAGCTGGCGCAGGACGCACTCTGGGGCACCCCCACTCCGCATGCGATCAAGGTCGACCTCGGCATCATCGACCCCGAGTACGTCAACATCGTCGTCAACGGTCACGAGCCGATGGTCGGGGCCGCCCTCATCGCGGCTGCTCACGAGCCGGCCGCGCAGGAGAAAGCAAAGGCCGCCGGCGCCAAGGGCCTGCACATCGTCGGCTCCATCGAGACCGGTCAGGAGCTCGTGCAGCGCTTCGCGGTCGACGACGTCTTCGTCGGGCTCACCGGCAACTGGCTCACCGAGGAGCTAGCCGTCGCGACCGGCGGCCTCGACGTCTTCGCCGCCGACATGAACTGCACGGTGCCGACCCTCGGCGCGACCTGCGCTGCGCACGGCACCCTGCTCGTGCCGGTCAGCAACTTGGTAGGCATCGTCGGCGCCGAGACGCCGATCGTCTTCGACCCGTCCAAGGCCGGCGAGCAGGCCGGGCAGCTCATCGACCTCGCCGTCGCCAACTACCCCAAGCGCAGGGCACTCGGCCAGGAGACTCCGGAGCTGCGCACCGGCGACGCCGTGGCCGGCTTCAGCACCGAGTCGATCCTCGGCGCTCTGGGCGGCAGCCTCGATCCGCTGCTCGACGTCATCAAGAACGGTACGCTCAAGGGCGTCTGCGGCCTCGTGAGCTGCACGACCCTGCGCGACAGCGGCCAGGACAGCATGACCGTCGCCATGGCCAAGGAGCTCATCAAGAACGACGTGCTCGTGCTGGCCATGGGCTGCGGCAACGCCGGCCTGCAGGTCGCGGGGCTCGAGACCGCGGAGGCCAAGGAGCTCGCCGGCCCCGGCCTCAAGGCCGTCTGCGAGCTGCTCGGCATCCCGCCGGTGCTCAGCTTCGGCACCTGCACCGACACCGGCCGCATCATGCTGCTGGTGGGCGCCATCGCCGACGCCCTCGGTGTGGACGTGCCGGCCTTGCCGGTCGTGGCGACGGCCCCGGAGTACATGGAACAGAAGGCGACCATCGACGCCGTGGCGGCGCTGGCCTATGGCATGTACGTGCATGTGAATCCGGTGCCTTTCGTGACCGGTGCCCCCAACCTCGTCAAGCTCCTGACCCAGGACCTGCCGGGCGTCACCGGTGGCAAGCTCGCCGTCGAGACCGACCCGGTCGAGGCGGTCGCCGCGATGCTTGCGCATATCGACGAGAAGCGGGCTGCGCTGGGGATCTGAGCCCAACTGGCGCGACGGTCCAGGCTCAACAAGTACCCGCAGGCGGCGAGGGCGGGGAGTGCCATCCGGCGCTCCCCGCCCTCTCCCTGCTACTCACGTATCCTTTCTTTACGCAATCTACGTCTCTCTTTTTGCATTGCTTTTCTAAAGGTACAGACTCATAATCCAAGCATGAAGCGCCTTGTCACAGACCAACTGATCTCCTGGGCACGGTCTCAGCGGCGCAAGCCATTGCTGCTGCGCGGCGCCCGCCAAGTCGGCAAGACCTGGGCCGTCGAGGACTTCGGCGAGAGGCACCTCGGGGGCCAGTTGCGCACTGTCGACCTCGAGAAACGGCGTGACCTGCACCGCATCTTCAGCGGCGACCTCACTGCGATCCGCATGTTGTCGCAGCTCGAGCTCGCACTCGACGCGCGCATCGAACCCGGCCGCGATGCCCTGTTCCTCGACGAGATCCAGGCATGTCCGCGCGCTATCGTTGCCCTGCGATACTTCTACGAGGAACTGCCTGATCTGCACGTCATCGCGGCAGGATCCCTGATCGAGCTTGCGCTGGGGCAGTTGTCGTTCCCCGTCGGCAGAGTCCAGTTCCTCAGCGTGTACCCGATGACGTTCCTGGAGTTTCTCTGGGCGAACGGGCATGACCGCGCCGCCGAGATCGTTCAGCGGGGCCCCTTCCCACTCGACGATGTGACTCACGAGCTGATGCTCAGTCGGCTTCGCGAGTACCTGTTCGTCGGCGGGCTCCCCGAAGCAGTGCGACTCTTCGCCGAGTCGGGACTCTTGCGCGACGCCTTCCTGGCGCAAGACGAGGTGGTGGAGGCGTACCGTGCCGACTTCGGCAAGTACGCGCCCCGCGTCAGCAGAGACACCCTCGAGGAAGTACTCAGGTCTGTAGCGCAGGCGGTGGGCACACAGATCAAGTTCAGCAACCTTGCTGAGGGGCCCACCATCCCGACAATCAAGAACGCGTTCACGTTGCTCGAAAGAGCGCAAGTGATCCACCGTGTCTCCGCGGCGAAGCAGGTCGGTCTGCCGCTCGGGACCGGCGCCTCGAGCCGCCGCTTCAAGGCGATCATGGTGGACTTGGGCCTCCTCCATCGTTTGACCGGCGCCCCCCTGGATGCGGCCTTTGCCACAGCCGATCTGCTTGGCATCTACCGGGGCGCCCTGGCCGAGCAGTACGTCGGGCAGGAGCTGCTCGCAGCCGGCGATCGCCAGTTACACTACTGGTCACGCGCTGCCAAGAGCAGCACGGCCGAGGTCGATTACCTGATCGCAATCGACGGACGAATCGTCCCGATCGAGGTCAAGAGTGGGCCGGCGGGGCGGCTGCGGAGCCTGCATCAGTTGCTGCTCGAGAACCCTGAGTGCGACCCAGGAATCGTGCTGTCCGCGCGGCCCTACGCCGAGCTGCCGGAACAGGGTCCGGTGTTCGTGCCGCTGTACTACGCCGGATCGCTGGACCGCCTCATCGGCGAGCTCTGACGCATCGCCGCGTCAGGCGTCGAGCGCCAGGCGCTCGACGCCCAGCCTGTCGCAGTCGCGGTCGAAGGTCGCCACCGGCGCCCCGGAGAGCCGCGCCTTGGCGGCGAGGCAGGCGTCGACGAAGTCGACGCCCTGCTTCGCCATGTGTGCCAGCGCGGCGACGAGCAGCATGCCCTCTTCGACGACGAGCCCGCCGGACGCCAGGAAGCTGGTCAGCACCTCGGCGACCCCCGCGCGCGGCACGTCGTAGGCCGACGTGAGGACCCAGACCACCTCGGCGACGACCAGCGGGCAGATGCGCAGGCGCAGCTCGCCGGCATCCGCCCGGGCCATCAACGCGGCCGCCGCCTGCGCCTGCGCCTCCGGCTGCCCCGTGAGCAAACGCAGGACGGCGTTGGCGTCGACCCACACGTGCGGCGGGCTTTGCGCGCGGGTCATCGGTGGCGCTCCGCCAGCTGCTTCGCCGCGGCAGCGCGCTCCGCGGCGTGATCGGCCGCCGCGCCCTCGATCGGCACGGCGCCGAGAAAGTCGCCGAGCCTGCGCCGGTGCACGACCCTCATGGCGGCACCGTCCGCGGTCTCCTCGAACACGAGGTCGTCGCCCACCTCGATGGCGAGCCGGCGACGCAGGGCGACTGGGAGTGTCACCTGGCCCTTGCTTGTGACCCTGGTCCGTGATTGCACGGTCTTCCTTTGCCCAATCTCCATGCCTTGCCAGACAGTATCCGCCTTGTCTTCGACTGGCACCAAGCCTCGCCGTGGCGACAGGGACGCGGTGCCGGCGGACGCGAGTCGGCTCCGGCGCCTTCGCGTCAGAGCGCCCGCGCGACCGCCTGGCGCATCCTGCCGCCGAACGCCGACAGGGACTCGCCCCAGTAGACGGCGATGCGCGGCAGGGCGTAGCGCCCGTACGGCGTGGCGGCCCCGAAGCGGATCGAGGTCGCCGCCAGGTAGCCCGCGTCGCGCACGGCGCGCATGACCCGGCGGTCGTAGATGCCTCCGGGGTAGCAGAAGAAGTCCACCAGCACCTTGGACTTGTGCTCGAGAACGCGCCGCGACTGCACCAGCTCGCGGTGCAGGGTCGCCGACGAGCAGCGCGTCAGGATCGGGTGGCCCAGAGTATGCGAGCCGATCTCCCAGCCCCACTTGACCATGCGCCGCACCTGCGCGTCGCGGAGAGCCGTGCCGTTGTGAACGACGAGGTTGAGCACAGCCGGCCAGTGGTAGCTCCGCAACTGGCGGGCGGCGTTGGAATACTGATCGAGGTAGCCGTCGTCGAACGACAGGACGACCGGGCGACGAGGCAAATCGGCCCGACCCGTCCAGTCGTCCCACACCTGCTGCATCGTCACGGGGTGATAGCCATGACTGCGCAGATACCGCAGCTGGCTCGCGAACTGGGAGGTGTCAACGTACATGAGGTAGTTGCCCGCCAGATACCCTTGCACGTGATGGTAGACGAGGATCGGGACCGGCGTATGCCGCGCCCACGCGCCTGCCGCAGCCGGCGCGCACGCGGTGATGACGGCAGCGCACAGCAGCGTGAGCCAGAGCGTAGCGAGACGCTGCTGACGGCGTTTTCGTGGGCACATATCCACGGCCGCATGGTAGCACTCGGCGTCCGGCGGCCGGCGGCCGGCGGCCGCCTCCGCCTTGACGACGACGCGACAGCGCGCGATTCTGTAGGAATCCGATTGCCTTTATGCTCAGAGCGTGTACAATGCCGCGAATCGGGAGGCGACCCCGATGCGAAGACTTCCTTGGACGCGGCGACGGACCCGGGACTCCGCTTCAGGCGGACGCAGGCGCCGGACACCGACTCCGGGGCGCACATGAAGAGGGCGGGGCTCCTTGAGCCCCGCCCTCGTCGCATCTCCCCAGGTGTCCGCTCTGGCGCCGCCTCAGATGTCCAGCAGCTCGAAGCCCGTCGCCGCATCGACGCGCCGGCGGGCCTCGCTGCCCACCAGCTCGATGAGCACGGCCTCGCCGACGAGCCACGTGGTGACGCCGGCGCGGATGCAACCGGCGGTCACCCTGTCGTCGCGGCCGAAGGCCGCGTGCAGGTGCAGCACCGGACGGCCGGCCTCGTCGGGGAACAGCGTGCCGGCGCCGACCATCTCGTGCACGTCGTGGAGGGCGCGCTCCATGGGCACGATGGGGTGGGCACGCCCGTCCTCAGGGCCGACCACCAGGCGGCTGCCGCCGTCGGCGCCGCCCAGCAGGATGACGGCGGCGCGCGCGATGCCTTCGGCGCGCGCCGCCTCCTCGATGCACTCGTGGACGACGTCGCCGTCCTCGAGGCGGACGATCAGGGCCCGCCCCAGACTGGCGCTCGCGTACTTCATGGCGACCTCCCTCGCGCGCTGCGCGACAACGGCGCGCGTTCCTCTGCGATGACGTCCCGCGAATCCTACGTCTTCCGGGTGCTGCCCCAGTCAGTCTCGACGAGCCGGGAGGCCAATGTCCACCGGCACGGCGTTGCGCGCGCCTCGGGCCACGGCCCCGAGCTCCTCCGCGCCGTCTACTTCGTCGCTTCTCCCGACCTGGCGCGCGCCGCCGCCGGCATGCACTCGCGGCGCGATCCACGCCGCTGGGAGGAGCGCGTCGTTGAGTGACCGCTGCCAGGCGCACCGAGCAGCACGGAATGCTCTAACGTATTTGCACGGTATCCGTGATAGCGTTATAGTGGGGTTGTGACTAGGGAGGCCTGATGATCGTCTCTTTCGGAGACCGGGCCACGGAGGACCTGTTCCATGATCGGCCAACGAGCCGGACGGGTCAGTTTCCACAGGTTATCGTCGGGCTTGCACTCGTCAAGTTCGACATGCTCAACGGCGCCGCGGCGGTTCTCGACCTGCGCTCGCCGCCCGGTAACCGGCTGGAGGCGCTCAAAGGTGATCTGAAAGGCCTCCACTCGATCCGGGTCAACGATCAGTGGCGGCTCGTCTTCCGCTGGGAGGGCAACAATGCCCACGACGTGCGACTGATGGACTATCACAGATAGGAGGTAAGCCATGATCCCGGAGGACCGCATCCCCACCCACCCCGGCGTGATCCTGGGCCAGGAGTTCCTCGCCCCGCTTGGCATCTCCCAGGTGGCCTTCGCCGCGCATCTTGGTGTTCCGGTGCAGCGTATCAACGAGCTCATCCGTGGGAAGCGCGGCGTCACTCCCCAGACCGCGTGGCTGCTTGCGGCTGCTCTCAACACGACGCCTGAGTTCTGGATCAACCTGCAGTCCGCCCACGACCTGGCGCGCAGTCGGCCCTCTGAACCGGTTGAGCGACTAGCGGCGCTAGGGCAGTAGGAACGCCGGAAGGCAGACCGACCTGAGAGCGTGAGCGCGTCGTCCCCGAGCTCGGCTTCTCTCAGTTGCGCGAGATCGTCCACCCACCCTTCCGCATCGTCGACCGCCTCGATGACGATCGGATGCGAGCGATGCGCGCATACCGCAGCGAGCGTCTGCTCCCCTCTCAGCGCACGACCGGTGGCGGCAAAGGCGGCGCGTTTCTCTGCGGTGACGTAGTGAGAATCCTGCCTCATTCGGCCGGTACCCGATGAAGTCACTTCAGCACGCAGGACGAGCAAACCAGCTCGACCTGTCATGCCCGGCCTGCGCGAAAGCGCAGCCGGAATCGCGGCCGGGCCCTAGTCAACCTTCTGCGGCGCTGGTAGCGTTCGGCTTGTCCCGCACGAGAGGAGGCCACCGTGCCGCTCACGGGCTTCACCGAGGCGCCGTCCGCCGGCGACGCCGGCGCCGGGCCGGCTGCACGCGGGCCATCCGGCGCCCGTCTGCTCCTCCTTGCTCTGCTTGCCACGGCCGCCGTGCTGGCTGCCGGCCTCTCTGTGGGTCTGGCCGGCGCTCTGGCCGGCGACTCGGCTTCACCCTCGCCGGCCGCCAAGGTCACGCTGCGCGTGGGGCTGGTCAACGCGGTGGACAACCTCAACCCGTTCATCGGGTACTCCACGCCGTCGTACCTCGTCTACCACCTGAACTATTCGCAGCTCACCGGCTACGAGGCCGCCGACGTGACGCCGGCGCCGGACCTTGCGGAGAGTTGGTCGCACGACGCCTCGGGCAAGGTGTGGACCTTCAAGATCCGCTCCGGGGTCACGTGGCAGGACGGGCGGCCGTGCACCGCCCGAGACGTCGCCTTCACCTACACGTACATCATCAAGAATCAGATGAGCGCCTTCACCAGCTACACCGCCGGCATCGAGAAGGTCGAGGCGCCCGACGACGCCACAGCCGTGTTCACCTGCAGCAAACCCAAGGCCAACATCCTCGGCATGGTCGTACCGATCCTGCCAGAGCACATCTGGAGCAAGATCGACCCCAAGACCGCCGGGCAGTCCTTCCAGAACAAGCCGCGGCTCGTCGGCACCGGACCCTTCCAGGTGGTCGAGTTCAAGCGCGGAGAATACACGCGCCTGGCGGCCAACCCCGGCTACTTCCTGGGGCGGCCCAAGATCGACGAGCTCATCCTCGAGGAGTACACGAACCCCGACACCATGGTGCAGGACCTGAGGTCGGGCGCCATCGACGCCTGCTGGGGGATCCCCGAGGCGCAGTTCGAGCCCTTGAGCCAGGATCCGGGCTTCCAGGCCATCGACTACGTGGTCAAGGGCTACGACGAGCTGGGCTTCAACTGCTACGCAGGGCCCAGCCTCGGCAGCCCGGTGCTCAAGGACTGGAAGTTCCGCCAGGCGCTGCAATGGGCGATCGACCAGAACACGCTGGTGTCGATCGCCTACAGCGGCTACGCCACCCCGGGCTCGACGATCATGGTGCAGGGCTTCTACCGCGATCCCGACTGGCACTGGACGCCGCCCGCCGACGTGGCGTACAGCTTCGATCCCGCCAAGGCCACGCGGGCCATGGCGGCGGCCGGCTACAAGACGGACGGCGGCAAGCTGCTCGACAAGCGGGGCAAGCCGATCGCCCTGCGCCTCTTCGCCTGCGAGGCGCCGGCGCAGGGCCAGAGGATCGGCAAGCTCCTCGTAGGGTGGCTCGAGGCCATCGGCATCGACGTGAAGTTCACGTACATGACCGAGGGCGCCATGAACGAGTATCTCTACAACGAGAAGGATGGCGTGTTCACGCCCAACATGGACCTGTTCGTCTACAACTGGACGGGCGACGTCGACCCGGACTTCATGCTGTCCATCTTTCTCAAGTCGCAGATCGGCGACTGGAGCGACTGCGCCTGGTGGTCGCCGCAGTACGACGAGCTCTACAGCGAGCAGGCAGCGACCATCGACCCGGCGCAGCGCAAGACGCTGATCGACGAGATGCAGCAGATCGTCTACGAGCAGAGCCCCTACGTCATCCTCGCCTACCCCAAGGGGCTCGAGGCCGAGAACACGTCGCGCTGGGAAGGATGGGTGCAGTCACCGTCGGGCACGGGCTCGGCGATCTTCTCGGTCGACAACACCGCCAGCTACCTTTTCGTGCACCCCAAGGCCGGCGCAATGGCCCCCAAGAAGTCGGCCGCGGCTCTGCTGCCGATCGTGCTGGGAGCCGCGGCCCTCGTAGTCATCGTCGTCATCGTGGTCTTCGTGCGGCGCTCGAGGGGACGGGTGGAAGAGCAGGGCTGAGGGCGGCCACGTTTCCCCGCCTCGGTCAACCTTCTCCGACGAGGCGGGAGATATCTAGCTCCAGCGTCCTGACCAGCCGCTCTGAGACGTCGCGCATCTCGGCGGCCGTGAGGTAACCGGTGCGACGCACGATGACGTCGGTGCGGATCGTGGTCACGTTCATGAGATCGACGAAGGCTTCCTTGCCGGCGCTGCCGTGGCGACGAAGGCGACCGATGAGATAGTGCGCCGGGTGCCGGCCCTCAGTGAGTCGCAGGTACCAGCCACTGCGTGCGCGCCGTTCCGGAGTGATGGAGTTGATCCGGGCCACAACCACGTCCGCGCGTCGTCCGCGCACGGTCTGCAGCAACAGGACGCGCCGGAGCTTGAACTGGATGACGAGGTCGGTGGGCGGCGCCCCCGGGGAGATCGCCGCCGTCAACGAAGTCAGATCGTCGTGGCGCTCGACGACGGGACCCGCCGCGTCGATACGCTCGCCGACCTGCCGCAGCGGGAGCCCGGGCACGAAGGGATAGAGAGCCAGGCACACCGAGCCTCGCGGCAGGACGTCAGGGACCGGCATCGTCCTGGGGCTGCGCCTCGAGCGCACCGAACAGCAGGCCGTCGTCCTCCGCCTCGAGCTCCGCTATGAGGGCGAAGTCGTCATCGTCGAGCAGATCCTCGATCGGCACAGGAGCGCCCCGCCGTACGCGGTCCAGAAGGGGGCTGATCAGCGCGTAGTCATCGGCGTTGACCAGAACGTAGCGTGGCCGGCGATGCGCGACCACCTGCACGTCGCGGTGGTTCTCGAGGGCGGCGCGAGCGTCCTCGGGCAGACGCACGCTGCTGGCGTTGATGGTGAACGGTGTCACGGCACTCACCTCCTCCAGGAGCGTAGCACAGTTGTTGTCAACTTTCGACGGTTACGTTCGCTTTATCGTAAACCGTCGAGGCTTGTCGGGCGGTCTGCGGCGTCGAGTCGGCGCCTTTCTGTCGCTCCTCCCGTGCTTTGCGCCGCACCGCCGTCCGTCAACCTTGCTAGACTCGTACCCGTGCCTTCCTCCCACGTCATCGGTCCTGTGACCGCCGCGCCGCCCTCCGCCCGCGCCCTGCTGCGCGACGTCTTCGGCTTTCGCGAGTACCGGCCCGACCAGGAAGAGATCGTCGAGCACGTGGTCGCCGGCGGCGACGCCTTCGTGCTCATGCCCACCGGCGGCGGCAAGTCGCTCTGCTACCAGCTGCCGGCGCTCGTGCGCCCCGGCGCCGGCATCATCGTCTCGCCGCTCATCTCGCTGATGAAGGACCAGGTCGACGCGCTGCAGGCGGCCGGCGTCAGCGCCGCCGCCTACAACTCCTCGCTCGAGGCCGGCGAGGCGCGCCGCACGCTCGCCACGCTCCACAGCGGCGAGCTCGACCTGCTCTACGTGGCTCCCGAGACGCTGATGACCGAGTCGTTCCTCTCGCGCCTGCACGAGATCCAGGAGGGCGCGGGCGGAGCCGGCATCGCGCTGTTCGCCATCGACGAGGCGCATTGCGTCAGCCAGTGGGGTCACGACTTTCGCCCCGAGTACGTGCAGCTCGGCCGCCTCCGCGGCCTGTTCCCCGGCGTGCCCGTCATCGCCTGCACGGCCACCGCCGACCCGCAGACGCGCGACGATGTGCGCGCGCGCTTGAGCCTCAGCGACGCGCCGTGCTACGTCACGGGCTTCGACCGGCCCAACATCCGCTACACCGTCGTCGAAAAGCGTGAGCCGCTGCACCAGCTCAAGGTGTTTCTCGACGGGCGCCCCGGCGAGGCCGGCATCGTCTACTGCCTCAGCCGCAAGCGCACAGAAGAAGTGGCCGGCAAGCTCGCGGCGGCCGGCTTGCCGGCCGCCGCCTACCACGCCGGCCTGCCCGCCGGCGAGCGCCGCCGCGTGCAAGACGCCTTCGCCCGCGACGACCTCCTCGTCGTGGTCGCCACCGTGGCCTTCGGCATGGGCATCGACAAGAGCAACGTGCGCTTCGTGGTGCACTTCGACCTGCCTAAGAGCATCGAGAGCTACTACCAGGAGACCGGCCGCAGCGGCCGCGACGGCATGCCGGCCGAGGCTCTGCTGCTCTTCGGCCTCGGCGACGCGGCCGTCGTGCACTCGCTGATCGAGGGCGGCGGTCGCGGCGGCGCGAACGGCGAGCCTGGCTACGAGCGCGACCCCGAGCAGGTGCGCGTCGAGCTGCATAAGCTGAGCAGCATGGTGGGCTACGCCGACGGCCTCACCTGTCGGCGCGAGGCACTGCTGGGCTACTTCGGCGAGCCATACCCGGCGCCTTGCGGCAACTGCGACACCTGCCTCGAGCCGCCCGAGACCTACGACGCCACCGAGCACGCGCAGATGGCGCTGAGCTGCGTGTACCGGCTGCGCCAGAGCTTCGGCATCGCCCACGTCATCGACGTGTTGCGCGGCTCCGAGAACGAGAAGATCCTGCGCTTCGGGCACGACCGGCTCAGCACCTACGGCATCGGCGCCAACGTGAGCCGCGACCACTGGCAGAGCCTCATCCGTCAGCTCATCCACCGCGGCTACCTCACGCAGGACATCGCGCGCTTCTCGGTGCTGAAGCTCACGGCCAAGGCCCAGCCGCTGCTGCACGGCGAGGAGGCTCTCGTCCTCGCCAAGCCGCGCACGAGAGTGGCGACGAAGAAGCAGCGCAAGGCGGCGGACCGCTCCGCGCGCGCCGCCGGGCTGGCCGGGCTCGAGGTCGACGAAGCGCTGTTCGAGCGGCTGCGCGCCCTGCGCAAGCGGCTCGCCGACGCGCAGCGCGTGCCCGCCTACGTCGTATTCAGCGACGCCACGCTGGCCGAGATGGCCGCGCGCAAGCCGGCCACCGAGGCCGACCTGCTCGAGGTCGGCGGCGTCGGCCAGACCAAGCTCGAGCGCTACGGCGACGCGTTCCTTGAGGTTATCGCCGGAGGCGAGGGCAGCGGCTCAGACGAAAGCGCGCCCTACTGAGCCGGGCCGATGGTCGAGCGTGCCCGCCGCCGAGGTGACGGTCAGCGGTAGCCGGCGGCGCGGAAGAGCTCGGGCAACGACACGGCCTTGTAGCCGCGAGCGCGCAGACCGCTGAGGATCGTGGGCAGCGCCGCGGCGGTCTGGGCGCGCAAGTGCATGCACACGATCGCCCCGGGATGCACGGCCGAGAGAACGCGCTGAGCGATCACCGCTGATCCCGGCTCTGTCCAATCGCGGGGGTCCACGTCCCACAGGATGACGCGCGTGAACCCTGCCGACCCCGCGGCCGCGAGCGTCGTACTGTTGTATGAACCGTACGGCGGACGGCAGTACGGCACGGGCGTCACGCCGGCCGCGTTCCACCACGGTGCTTCGCTGCGGATCCACTCACCGCGCACCGCGCTGTAGCTCTGCCGCGTCATCTCCGTGTGCGTCCAGCCGTGAGAGCCCAGAGCGTTGCCCTCGGCGACGGTGCGTCGCATCAGCGAGGGACTGGCCTGCGCATACGGTCCCAGTGGGAAGAAGGTGGCGTGCGCGCGGTACGCCTTCAGCGTGCTCAGCATGCTGGCCCACGGCTCAGCGCCGCCGTCGTCGAAGGTGAGCGCCACAAGCCGGCCGGCGCCGCTGACGTTCCTCCAGGCCTTGGCGGGCGCCGGCCGGTAGTTGCGGAAGTCGCGGGTGCCGGTCACGGTAACGTTGCCGGCCTGATCGGTGAGCGTGAGCCCCACCTTGTACAGGCCCGGCATGAAGGCTTCGTGGTTCCTGTAGCGGGGCACGACCTCGATCTCGCGGGCGCCCGGCTCGCGCTCCAGCCCGCCCTTGCTCGCCGCGAAGGTTCCGTACTGGTCGGTGGCGCGCCAGGAGACCCGGATGGGTCCGCCGATGTCGCTCACGACGAAGCGGAAGCTCACGGCCTGCACCCGTTCGATGACGGCGGGGCTCACGGCGCCCCACTCGAAGCCCGGCGGCGTGGTGTCGATCTTCACCGTCACGCGCTGCTCTGCTTCGACGTTCTGGGCGTTGTCGACCGAGTAGAAGCTGATGATGTGGGCGCCGTCGTTGGCGTGGTTCTTCAGCGCCCGCACCTCGACGCGCGTGCCGTTGGTCCAGGCCCCGTCGTCGACCTTGAAGAGCGTATGGGCGATGCCGGACCCGGGATCGGTGGCGATGAAGTGGACGACGACGTCGCTGCGATGCCAGAGATCGTCGACGCCCGTGGCGATGGTGACCGGGGCCTCAGAGTCGACGGGGGACGGGCTCGGCGAGGCTTCCCGGGAGCCGGCGTAGGCCACCGCTCCGGTGCCGGTCTCGACGCCGGGCGCGGCCATGGGCGTGTGCGTCGCCGCCGGCGTCGCCGGCGTGGTGGCGGCGTTTGTGGCCACCGTGTACACGCCCGGCAGGGCGAAGACGGCGGCAGCCGTGACGATGAGGAGCAGGCGGTACAAGGACGGCCTCCCGGTCGCGGTGGGCGTCGGCGATGACGCCCAGAGCGCTCACGATCAGTAGATACCTGTGTCGACAATTCTAGGGCCAGCCTTGAATGCCTGCAGCCCGCCGCGCGGCGGGCCGGGCACCAAGCCGCGCCGGCGCCGGGTGGGCGGGTGCCGTCGGTCCCGTGGTAGCCTTGCGCGATGGCCCTCCCCTTCTTCGCCACCGTCCCCCGAGGCATGGAGTCGCTGCTCGCCGGCGAGCTGCGCAGCCTCGGCGCGGAGCACGTCAAGCAGGCCCGCGCCGGCGTGTCGTTCCAGGGCGCCCTCGAGACGGCCTACCGCGTGTGCCTGTGGTCGCGCCTCGCCGGCCGCGTGCTGCTGCCGCTGGCGACGGGGCCGGCGGCCGACGGCGACCAGCTCTACGCGACGACCTACGGGGTGGACTGGGACGTCCATCTCGGCGTCGACGGTACGCTGGCGGTCGACTTCTCCGGTACCAGCGACACGATCCGCGACACGCGCTACGGCGCCGTGCGCATGAAGGACGCCGTCGTCGACCAGTTTCGCGCGCGCCACGGCGCCCGGCGCCCGTCGGTGGACACGCGCGCGCCCGATCTGCGCATCAACGGGCACCTCGTGCGCGGGCGCCTGACCATCTCGCTGGACCTCAGCGGAGACAGCCTGCACCGGCGCGGCTACCGCACCGA
>Ga0209083_1001672_pt1 | contig 24161 bp, 29 predicted proteins | sample AM7aDNAmetaG_FD_184132 | JGI IMG/M metagenome (GOLD analysis project Ga0209083, IMG submission 184132) | Freshwater microbial communities from Finland to study Microbial Dark Matter (Phase II) - AM7a DNA metaG (SPAdes) (version 3) | ecosystem: Environmental > Aquatic > Freshwater > Lake ...
ATCATATCATTATCAATCGTCAATAAGTGAGTAAAACCACGGGGGCAATCTTCTCTTAAAAACCTTCTCACATTTTGATTGCGGGCAAGATCAATCCCATATTCTTGGCTTCCATAATACCAATCAAGTTTATTTTCGTACAACCAACTAGACAGAATCCTTGTCATTGGTTGTCCGTTGCTCATTATCTGTACTTGTATTTTCATCTTATCCCCGGATTAGCAATCCCCCACGGACTAGACCATTGCCAACCGTTTTGATAACTGTACGCCCCGATTACATGCCCCGCATCATCTACAACAACCCCGCAAGTGTGCATTATCTCATGGAAGGTTGTTACACTAGCTTCGTCCGTTGACGGATCGGTTTTGGTGGGATGTAAATGTATTAGTTTCTTTGGATCGTCGCTATTGAGGGAAACCCACGGTTTGCCACCTTCAACGCTTCCACCACTAGCCCATATATCAGTGACAATTACTAAATCCCCTTCGTTGTCGATACAATAACCAACTACATCCCCTTGCACTAGATCGGTTGTCTTGCGGGGACACAACGGCGTATAAACATTAAACGCATCACCGGTTTCATCATTCCCTTCATAGTCGCACGATTTCACGCTTACTGCTCTGGTAGTGTTGCCTAATCCGTTGGTAAAAGTGGTTTGTATTTTCCCAAATCGGATTGGATGATGAATTATCGTACCTTCTAAGATTTTATTCGTGGTATCGACGATACCCGCAACTAGAATGGCCCAATTCCCTGGCTTGCCTTTTGCCAATGCCCAAGACCCTGTTTGCGGGCAGAATATCTCTCCCGCTTGTGGTGTTCCAGTATCATATAATGCTTTCACAAATGGTCTGTTTTGGAATACACCTATTTTGTGATATTCAACATCTGTATCATTATTTGCTAAATAATCCCTGTCTTTATATCTCTCATAACTGCCAATGGTTGGCTTTATGACTTTGGGGATTACATTGGGTTCGGTTCCATTCACTCCACTAACTTGCATAATTGCATATTTGGGGATTGTCTCATTTACGTCATTGTAAAATTGAAACTTCTCACTTGCGCTACCAATAATTACCCAATCCGAACCCAAATCTATTGCCGTATCGGAAGACTTGACATACGATACACACGATGCAAGCACTCTATCACCGGTAGAATACAATTGGCCCATTGGATCACGGATTGTTATTTCCTCCGTGGTCTTTATCCATTCATAGCAATACTTTCCAGGCGTAGAAGGTGAAGATTGTGTTGTGTCTCGCCACATTACTTTTGCCGTTGCATAGCCACAAACGGTTGTTAAATCCGTGGTCAATTCAGCAACAACAAGCCTCGGGCATTCGGCCATGATTTGCCATTTGCCCGAAATCTGCACGGCCAAAACGACTTCCCCTGTTTTGAGCGGTGGCGCAATGATTGCTTCGCCGTCCCCGTCCCGCATGGCTTGCGGGTAATACAAGGTTTCTTCTTCGGGTTTGTCAACACTTTCAAACTTTTCATCTGTTTTGTCCCATTTAACGTATTTGCCCGTACAAGTAAATTCTTTGTCTTCGTTGGTCAAATTACGTTTCAAATCCGAAGTTAAACAAAAGATTGCAACTTCATTTCCAGCACTCGGGCCGGAAATAAAATATCCAGCATTGTTGGACCTTACTTCAATCCCGTTTTGTCCTCGGATATTTCCAAGACGTTTTATTTCATCCCGAAGCTTATTCAACATTCTTGTTAATGAATGGTCTTCGGATTGCTTTGGGTATATTTGTCTTCCTTCCATATTACCCCGTGAAAAGATCAGTAAATGTTGTTGATTCGTAAATAGGTGGGACCGTGGCAACCCATGCGCCCGCTCCCCCGCCCCCAACATATCCGCCGCTTGTTGCTGGACGCCAAAGCTTATTCCATCCATCGGGACGAATCATAAACTTCAAATCCCTTGAAGCGAAATCGAATCCTTCGGAAGTTTTCTTTTGCTCCCCGCTTGCCGTTAGAAACAAAACGGTTTCCGCTCCAAACGTATCATCATTGGGTATTTTGAAATTGGCGGAATTGATCTTGCCAGCTTTTGAAGCGCAAGTTGACGTTTTGAGTTTCAACATTCTTCCGCATTTCAAATTGACTTCGATTGCTGGTATCCATTTTTGTAATGCAATGTCTTCATCGGTCAACGGCTCATTGTTATCGGCCCATTTGAAATCGCCGTTGGGGATCGTTACACCTTCTGCCGAAACCGAAACGGAAACCGTAAACAAGTCAACGGGATCGGCCGGGTTTTGCTCTTGGTCTTCCGGCTTTGGTGTTTCGTATGAAACGTCAAGGAAGACGTAACCGGGGCTTCCAAACACTTCCCCGACCGATTTAATTTTCACGTCTTTTACCGTTAGATTCCAACTGTATGGGTATGAAGCCGGGGGCGTCCAAAGCCCAAGCATTGAATAACCGCCAATCAATGCGTTGGCAACCGTGTATCGTTCGGCCGATAAGCATTTATAACGTACCGTTGCCGTGCAAGATTCTCGGGATAAGCTTTCGTCCAATATGTTTACGATTTCCAAAGCCATTTAATTTAATCCTCCAAAGACAATCCCTCTTGATCTGCAATCTTGGCTAAGTGAACATTCATTTTCTTTTGTTCGTTTAATTGATCCTTTGCCAGCTTTTCGGCTTTGGTTTCCGCCGATTTCAATACGGCCGATTGCATAGTTTTCCAAACTTCGGCCGGGCTTGAAAATGTCCCAACGTTGCTTTTCTCTTTCTTCTGCTTTTCATCAACTCTTTCTTGCCCGGCATCCGTCAAACCAACGTTAATGTTGGCCAATTCCTTTTGTGTCTTTTCCGCTTGCTTGGGCATTTCTGCCAACGTACTTCCCCAAGCTTCCTTCTTTTTATCCAAGTCTTTTTGGTAATTTGCCATATCTTCTTTGGCAACCTTGGTCAACGTCCCTTCTTCCCATTTCTTGTATTCGGGCAATGTTTTGGTCTTTGCCGTGAATCCTTCGGTAATGCCAACAAAGCCCTTTTCAAATCCTTTTTTGCCGCCCGACTTGATCCAATCCCATATTCCAGTAAAGACCCGCTTGGTATTTTCAAAGAGGTTTGAAAAGACGGTCCCAACGAAGTTGACGCCATCGCTGAAAAGATTGCCAAGGTTATCCCACAACCAAGACCCGAGGGAAACCAAATTGGAAAAAGCATAAGACCCGGCATCAAGCATTGAACCGAAACCGACCATTACGGCCGCTCCCATGATTTTTCCTCGGGTTCCCAAAGTCATAAAAAAGAAGATCGTATCGGAAATCCAAGACCCGATTGCCTTAAAAACGTCCCCCATAAAACTACCCATTGAACCAACCGCTTCCCCGGCCCCTGAAAACATGGATTCCGAAGTTGACCCAAATTGCATGGTTGCTTGGATCAAATTGTTGATCCATTGCATTAGGGGAGTAAGACCCGAGGAAATCAAACCGCCCAACGACTTCAACAAATCCATTGTTGTATTTTTCAGTTGCTCAAAACTGCCCGCCGTGGTCCCGGTTGCGTCAAATTGCTCTTGCATTCCTTGCGCCGCTTTTTCGTTTATGATCCTTAGTCTTTCGTTTGCATCCGTTACCCCGTTCAACTCGGGTATTTGCTTTTGCAAGCGGGAAGGTATGCCCGACATTTCTTTTGAAACCATTGACATTGCATCTTTCAAATCAATGCCGTATGCGCCCGCCAATCCAACGGCCGCTTTTGCAGCTTCCGAAGCTTCCTTGCCGGTCAAACCCATTTGAACCCCGACCTTCATTGCTGCAATAACTTCATCATCATCAATGGTTGTGCATTGCTTGACGGCTTCGGCCAACTTCTTCATTGATTCCAAGTTTGAATCAACTTCTTGACCGGTTGCTTTCAATGCCGAAGCCAAACCCCGTTCGGCTTTTTCCGCTTCGGCAAATTCCTTGACCGCAAGGGCAATGGTTGCGCCGATCCCGGCAACAAGACCCAAAGCGGCAAAGCCGCTGCCCATGATTCCGCCAGCTTCCTTTGCAAAGCCGCTTACCATGCCCTTTGCTCTGGCAAGACCGCCCTTCAAAGGGTTTAATTTTGTTCCAACTTCAACGAATACTTCCGCTAGATTTCCGAATCCCATGCAATATGTATCCCCGCTGCAAATGAAAAAGCCCGCCCGGCAAGCCGGGCGGGCAATTTATCTTTTCACCAATCCCAACGATTGCAAATAATCGTCGGTCAATTCAATTTCAACGTCTTCTTCTTCATCGCCTAACAATGCAAGGAATTGTTCAAAGGTCATATCGTCGCATTGCTGGGGAGTAATTCCGCATTCGCTTGCCCGCCGATAGAATTCGTGATAGTCGATTCCGTTTCGGGTTTGGCTTCCGTTTCGTTTTTTTTAGATTGTGTCATTAACCCCGATACGATCATCAACCGTTTATACACGTCCAAAATAATATGGGGCGTCAAAACCTCTTCAACTTGGTCAAGGGTCATTGCTGGATATGTATGCTTCAACGACAAATAGACCAATTGGGTTATTCCTTCAACGGTCTTTTCCAACGTGGTAACGGCTTCCGATCCTTCATTTAGATCAAGGTTGTTGCATTCTTGAAGAATGCGGTTGGATTCGGATTCAAACGTTGGGCCGGGCAATTGGTCTTTCAACTCTTGAAACAACGTCCAACGTCTATAACGTACCCAACGGACAAATCTTTTATTGTCCCCGAGGGTCAACGGGGACAATACATACGTTTTGTTATCCGATCCCGTAAAAACATTTTCCATTCTTCCTCCATTTCATTAAGCAAAAGTAATTGCGCCCGAAGACTTGAAATCACAAGTAATTGACACAACTCCCGATTCACCCTTTTTAATTGCCAGCTTGGAAACCATTGCAGAGAATGACAAAGACTTTGCGCCAATGTTTGCCACAACGGCCGCAAGGGCGGTTGGAGTGAATGGGGCCGGGTAATCGGACCCGCTTGCTTTGCTTGTGTCCCAAGCGGCTTCAATGGACCCTTCGGCCCATACTTTGCCGCCCGGTATTTGCTCGGGGTGTGCCAATGCGTCCCCGGTCATTTTGGTATATTCAATTTCTTCTTTGCTTAGGGTAATATCACCCGAAGAAATTTCGTAATCTACCCCGCCGATTGTGATTGTTCCGCTTGTGATTGCGGGCAATTTTGTAGTTGCCATAAATACCTCTCAATTAAATTGAATTGACTACAACGTATCTAGTGAGGCATTCATGATTTTTGACTTGCTGCTAGGTCATTTAGTGATAACCCGAAGCGTTGCATTTGGTGGATTATTCGGGCAATCCTTTTTTCTTTCGATAAGATTTCTCCACCATTCGCACGATTAGCCCTTGCCGTATTCTCGGACAGTGAAATTATCTGAATGTTTCCGAATTCGTAATGCCCCTTTGGGTCGATTCGGTCAACTGAAGGTCGCTCGTTTGGGTGTAGTGCAAGGAATGCAATGATTTCTTGTTCCGCCCATGCAATGTATTGGTCCCTCGTACATTTAATTTCAACATGCAAGTAGTTGGGGTGCTTGCCCGCCCGGTGTGTGATTCCATTCCACTGTCTACGGGCAAGACCTTTGGGCGTCTTGTAATATGCTTGTCCCCATGTCTTATTCTTTTGTCTTCCATCCGGTGTTTGTTTGTACGCTTGCGCATACTGCTTCACGCACTCTTTGCAGTAATAATGATGTCCGTCCGGTCGGGAGTTGTTAAGCCCGAAATGTTCAATGGGTAATTCTCGATTGCAGCGATTACAATGCTTAGTTGACATAAATACCTCTCTTTGTTGTAGGTATTTATGTCAATTGCAATTATTTTTGAAGCATGTAAGCCAAATTGAGAATTCCCCGGTAACAATCGGTAAGATTCTGGATTAAACGATCATCAATTGTCGGGGGTCCAAGACATTCACGGCCGGTCGTTGTCAACGTGGTTGGCATATATGCGGCTTCCAATGCGTCAAGGATTGCAACGCATTCAGCCCTAGTATCGGTAAAGATTTGAAATTGAATCGTTTGCGTATCGACTTCGTAAGATTGATTGTGTCCCCTAACTTCAACGTCAAAGGTTGATTCCGTAACGATCCCATACGGTCTAATTCGATTATCCCAATCAGAATCGGCCGCAAGACCTCCGGTAAGCAATGCCCGAAGCGGGGCCGCTTCGGAAGCCGTATCACAAAGATCAACAATCGCTTCAATCAATTCCATTACACTTCCTCACTAATATCAATCCGAAATATCTTCCCCAACGTGCAAAGGTCTTGCTTGCCAATGACTCGGAAATTATGCCCGCCGAAAATCAACCGATCCTTGGTTGAAATTGCTTCGTATGCTTCTTGGTTACATAAGAAACAAACCGCTTTGATTTTTTCGCCCCGCTGCATATACTCCGTTACTAATTCGCTTGTTGCCTCTTGCCAATTGCAAGCAACGTCTTCGTTGGTCAACGTGTATGTTGCAACTTTTTCCCCAGCTTGCTTGACGAAAGTTGCTTGGTAATGGTCGATTCTATGCCGCATTAAACTTTGTGGTTGTCTCATTTATATTTGCCGATCCTTATAATACGCCAATACCCTTTGATCCGAAGCGGGAAGCTTGCTTGCATCTTCCAACGAATAAGAATAAGACCCCAACGTTTCGCTTTTAATCCTGCCCTCGGGGCCGTTAAATGCCGAAGTGACCAAACTGGCAACAACTTGTTTAATTGGTTCGGGTGGATCGGACCAACCGCCCGTATAAATTGCCCGTACCTTCGATCCCCGAATGAAGCCCCTTAGAAATCCGGCTTGGGGTTCAAGAGAATAAGACGTGTCGTAAGAAATACCACGGTCAAAAGCAATTCCGGCCGTTGGGCCATAAATCATATTGGCAAAAGTCCCCGTGTAATCTTCCCATGCCGACAAGTTGCCCCCGCCCTTTGCGTTGCCGACTTGCATTGCAATTAAATCCGTTGAAGGGTAATCGGTCTTGCCGCTGGTAATGCTCATTGACCAACCGTTTCCCAATGCGGCAACGGCGGTTGCTAGTTGTCCCAAGGTCGGGTAATCGGAATATGCCAACGTTGCTTTGACTTTCACCCCGGCCGCATAGTGGATAAGTTGCAAACCGCTTTCGGTTGTGGAATAGTTGGCAATTGGAATGCTGCCCGAGGTATTGGCAATCGTTGCCCAATCCAACGAAATTGCGCAAAGCCGACTAATTGCAGAAATCGGCGGGTTTGCCAGTAATACCGATCCGTCTTGCAAGACGGTAAAAACCTTATCGTATTCGGCTTCCTTGAAATGTCGATTGCAAACACGTTCAACAAATTCAACGGCCGAAGCAATCAAGAGGTTGACGGCTTGCCGGTCGGTATCGGTCGAAATACTTAGATTCCGAAAATAAGAAGATGTATAATCCAATCCCCAACAACTCATTATTTATCCCCCTTGTATCCCGCCAAATGTCTTTGTTTGTCGCCCCATGTTTGTTGACCTCGGGAAGCGGTAATATCAATCAAGTATTCTTGCCCGCATTCGAGATTAGCAACGGCCGCAATTGAAAGCGTCCCGTAATAATCCCCGTCTTCCAAATGGGAAAAATCGAAATGGTCAATTGCGGTCCCGTCCAATTCTTTCAACCAACCAACAATTGCAGCGTCTTCAACGTATGCTTCGGTAATTGAATCCCGCAACCCATTGACCCTAAAAACAGTATCACAATTGATGTATATCATTTGGTCCCCTTGGTTGTGGGAATCACAACTTTCTTTTTATATTCGATCATATTGGTATTTATCCATGCGCAAAAGAAAAGCCCAACCGGCAAAGCCGGTTGGGCTTAATTTCATTTCATTCAAAGGAAAACATTAAGACCCAGAATCATCCAATTGGACGAATGGGCTTACTGTATCGGTTCCATTTTGTAGATAAATCGGGGCCGTTAATTGCGGCTTGCCGTCCAATCTGACTTTGACCCGATACGTTGTTAGATCGGAAGTGAAAGCAAAGTCGGGGCTTGCATCAACCGTAACGTCCTTGTTCAATCCAAGGATATAGTAACGCATATCGGCCAATACTACGTCCCCGGCATTACCCAACGCTGGCATACTTTCGCATGGAACAATTGGAATACCGGCAAAGCGAAGATCGAAGCCGCCGTTGACGCCATTTTGCACCCAAACCAAATGATTGGCGTTGCCGAGTAGCGGCAGTTGGGCCAATGCAACTGGATTGATAAAATAAGCGGCTTTGCTCATGCTTTGTGGTGCAAGACGGGACCACAATTTGGCCATATCAAGCAAGGTAATCTTGCCCGTCGTTTCTCTTGCAACCTTGATTGTTGCGCCGTGGTCGATAATGCCCGTTAGATCGTCGGCCGAAGCGTCCCCGTTGAAAATTCGATGGTCAACCCATGAAACAACCGCTTTGCGGAAGCTATCGGTTACGATATTTTCAACACTAATTGGGCTATTGTCGATCAATTCCGAAGACACTTGGGTATAAGCCAAGAGCTTCTTTGCCGTCAAAGCAAGTTGCTTGAATGCTGGCAATGTCGGATTGGCCGGGGCCGATCCTTCGCTAACGACGCCAATGCTTACACCGGCAACGAATGCCGAAGACCCATTGGACGGTGAAACTGTTTGGTCTAAGGTCGGAACGTACAACTTATCGGTTTGCATCGGAATAACTCTTACCCGATCCGGGTAAGCTGCCCCGCCGAAACCTTCAACGCTTAGCAATTCGGTTGCCCATTCCTCGGGAACAAGGAAACCGCCCGCCGTATCTCCCCCTTGGGTCATTGCGGTTTTTGCTGCATACTTGTTGACAAGCGTATTGTATGCCGCTTCTTTCTTCCGATTGTCTTTGCTTCCGGTCTTACCGACCAAAGCAAGGAATTCGCCCAAGGATTTATCATCGGTCTTGGGGGCCGCTGGCATCTTGATATTGATTGAATTGATTGACTTGCTTACATTTTCAACAACGTCATTCAATTTGGTTTCAAGGGCTTTGGAAAACTTATCAAAAGCTTTGCCCTCGGGATTTTCAACAACTTCGCAAAGCCCAGCAACTTCCCATTTGTCGGCGGTTGCTTCATCAATTTCATATTGCTCGCCCTTGGCATATTCGCCAACGGTTTCGAGCATGGTTACAACTACTGTATTCATTTTCTACCTCACTAAAAAGAGTGTTATTGTTTTGAGGTAGTTGGCTTTCCGTTGCTTTAAGAATCGCCCGCAATCGCATTCGTTGCGGGTCGGGTAAGCAACTAAGCAATCAACCCAATAAAATATCTATGCGGGTCGAATAAAAAAACTTCGACCGGGGAAGAATGGAAGACCCCGACCGAAGCCCAATTGATTTCAATTGTATAAGTATGTAGGGTTGCACAAAAGAAAAGCCCCGTTGCAATTGCAACGGGGCTTTTCCCATTTAGAAAGGTTAGTTGCCGGGGGACTAAGCCCGGCCCTTCAATCTATGTATAATTTCTTCCGTTGTTATTTGCGATAAGACCCGCTGCATAATATCCGCTTCTTTTTCTTTCCACGGTCGGGCAAACTTGGGCATTGGAATTTCTTGTTTTGTTTCCACAACCGGGGCCGGGTCAACCCATTTCCAGCAATCGGGCTTGGGCAACCATGCTTTGCCCAATAGTTGCAAGGTATCGGCCGATACACTTTTAACCGCCAACGTCATTGCTTCGGGATTACTGGGAATGGATACAACGGAGTATTCCAGCAATTCACCTTTACGAATGACATTGCGGCAACCCTTCCATTCTGGATTGTCTTGCAATTCCAGTTGGGACGGCGGGCCGTCTTCATCAATACGGAAGCCGATTGAATGGGCATTTAGAATGCCGTCTTTCAACAATGTAAAAATATCTTTGGCAAAGTCGGTTTCACCCAATCGGTATTTGGCAAGGATTCTTTTTCCGTCCGATTTAATCCAAAGGGTCTTGGCAATGGGCAAGCCGGGATCGTGGTTGAACAATACAATTGGATTCTTGCGGTAATTGTCCAAGCCCATGCCCTTGGGCAATACAATTTCTGAATCTCTGTCAACTGCCGTTGAACTAACAATCGCAACAACTTCCCGTTTTGCTTCGTTGGTAACGTCAATTTGCGCTGGTAATGATTTGATCTTCATACGATTATTTATCCTTGCTTTATCTTTTTGCCAAGTATGCGGACAATGTTGCTTTGATTGGCTTCCAAGGTTGGTTGCAAAAAGGGTCTTTCTTCCATGTTGTTGGTCCCTTTTTCAAGGTAACGTCCATAAATCTTGTTGGTCCCAACTCGGCCGATCAATGCTTTATCATCAACTTCCCATGCAATCGACCTTCGCAACTCCCCCGTTTCCAAATGTGGATATTCTCCGGGGTCCGAAGGGGGCGGGGATTTGGTCCCAAGTTGTTTCTTTACTTCATTGGTCAAAAAGATTGACGCCCGCTTCAATCGTTGGGCTTCTTCCTTTTCCAGCTTTTCGAGAAACTCCCCGCCAAACCATTTGTAACTCATTCACCCTCCGTTGTGTCCAAGATACATTCAATTGCGCATTCGCAATTGGGATGGATCGGTACAAATCTATCTGCATATTCTTCCGGGGTTCCGGGGGAATCGTCTTTGTAAAAATTATCATCAAGACCTATCGGCCCTTGGTTGTAAACTTCAACGCATAACGGGCAAGCTTCCGAAGACAAGAGCAAACCGAATCCAGTTACAACCCCGCTATCCTTTGCGCTTTCCCGCTGCCCTTCATGGTGCGCCCGGCTTGCCTCGGTTTGGCTTATTCGTTCCGCCCGGCTTTGTTCGCATTCGTCGAAAATATCTTCAACCCGTTTGGTCAAGTCGGTCATACGATCCCCAGCCCCAAGCCCTTCCCCCAAGGATTGTCTAAGGGTTTCGATTGCATCATTGATCTTCAACGAAGTTGTCTTGTTGGTTTCCTCACAAAAATGCAATGCAAGCTTTTCCGCTTTCTTTTTTAGATTGGGATTGGTAACGTTGAAGACCTCGGGGGAAACTCCCGCCCGTGCAACCAATTCGGCCGATTGCTCTTTGTAATTCTTTTCAAGGTACATTTCGATTATGGGTTGTACCTTTTCGTATAATTCCCGATCCCAATCGGCAAGGTCAACAAATTCGCTTGGCAAGTCGGCTTTGATCCCAACCGCTTTGGCGGATTCATACGATTTGGTTAAGCTGGCAACAATATGTTTACGTTGATCCTTGAAAAATTCCTTTAAGACTTCGGCCAATTCCTTACCTTCGGGAAGCTTCTTCCCATGCCCCTTGGGCTTGTTGCTCTTGGTTTCGACACAATGCCCGCATTGGCATTTGGGGGCCGCTGGGGGCAATGCCGGGGCCGCTTGGACCTCCAAAGCGTTGACCAATGCGGCAACCTGCGATTGATCCATCAACGGGAAAGACATTTGCAAAGCAATTCTTGCCGCTTCCTTCGGCATTTGTCCCGAGGTTACAAGCTGGCATATTTGCAACATGCTGGCAACTTGCGCCCCATTCAATGCCGAAGCTTGTAAATCCCCTTGGGAAGCCGCTTCGGCCGGGGTTGTGTCTATTGGTGGATCGTTTGCCGGGGCCGTTGTATCGGTCGTTGGGGCCGCTTCCGTGGTCGTTGGTATTGCCAATGCCGCCCCTTGCGGTATTGCCAATTGTTCCCCGTCCGGTCTTGGTTCAAATCCACGTTCCAACCTTACTTCGTTTCTTGTTTTTACACCACAATTGACCAATTGCACGTCTTCGGCCAATTTCATTTCCCGATTGGTCGGGCTTGCATCATCAAAAGCTAAGAAAAGAATTCCGCTTGGATCAAACATTGGGATTAAATAACGATTCAATACGCTTTGGTTTCTTCTTAGTCTGGGTACAATTGCATCTTCAACGTGTCGTTGCCTTAATGTAACGTCAACGTTGTATTGTGAAGAAGAAGATTCATCAATTAAGCCGTATGGGACGCCATACGCATTACAGATTGCCAAGCGGCTTGTATCGTGTATGGCAAGCCAACTCAAATCCCGAGGGCTAAACGTCAAAGGGGTAAAACTTGCATCTTCATCCAATACGATTACCCCGCCGTTTCCGGCCCTTCTAAACTTTTGCGAAAAGCGTTGTTCCCAACGGGAAGCTTCATCGGCCCCAATCCCGTCTTTTGCTGCCAAGATTCCGGCCGGTCTTCCTTCGTTATCCAGAATAGCGGCCGTTGTACTTGCCAATTTGTCTTCAATGTTGATGGATTCAAAGACCGCCCGTAATGGTGAAAAGCCGTCAAGCCAAGGATTGCTTGGATTGGGCAATAAGAATGGTATGATTTCTTCGGGCTTGTATTCAATGTCCCCGTAAACGTATCCAGTAATGTTACCAATGGAATCCGTATTAGTATTGACGTGTTGCGGGCATAATAAAAATATGCTTACTGGGGTTCCAATTTGATTCTTTGCAATGTACCAATATGCGGCCCCGCAAATTTCTTGGAATAGTTGGGTAAATTCCAGCAATCCAACAAGATCGGCCCATTGATTGGGACAATTCAACACGTTCAACAAGGGATGGTCAACGATTTCTTCGATCCGCTCATTGTTTGTAAGCTTGATCCGCTGGTATGGATTGCTTGCAACGTGTTTTTGTTCGCTATATGTCAACGACTTGATCGGCCAACGGCTTTTTTGCCCCGGCTTTGTGCGCCGATACAATCTTAAATCCGTTTTGACAACCGCTTGGGCATTCAAATTTGCGCAAGCATAAGCGGTTGATTTGTATTCTTTGACTAAACTTGATCGGGACGGGTTGCGTTGCTTGCCCCAAGCGTCATACGATCCATTATTGCCGCCGAAGAAGCGGTTTAAGTCGATTGATTTTTCTATTGGCTTTCCCCATTGATCCAAAATCTTAGTTTCGTCGGCTTGTCGCATTACTTTTCCTCACTAGATAACTGCAATTATCTATTCAGTTACACCTAATAACCGCTTGCGGTCCAACCCGGCAATGAGGTAACGCAATGCGTCCATGCAATGTGAATGCTCGTCAACCGGTATGTCTCCGTATGTTGTTTCTTCATGGTCGGGGTAACGATACATTTCAGATTCATTCAAAAGACTCGGGCAACTGCCCTTAATTATTTTCAATCTTCCTGATTTGATTCGTGATTGAACAAGGTTTATACCACGTTCAATGGACCCGCTTCCCTTCTTGCACGGTTTGCAGTAAAGCCCCATTCTTCTAAGGTCTTTAATTGAATCCGGTCGGGAATTATCTGCCCAATATGAATAATCCTTGGGCAAATGCGGAAAATGTTGGTCAAGTGTCTTCCCTCTTTCATACCGTTCAAAGGTCAACCAAAGACAATCATCTTGATCTAATACCCCGGCCAAAGCTGCAAACGGGTCGTTGTATCCAAAGTCGATTCCGCCAACCAATCTTCCTTGCGGCATGGTTGCCGGGGCATCAACAACACAATTCGCCAACTCGGGATATACAAGACCCGCTGCCCGCTGGAATATCCCTTGGTAAAGCATGGCGAAAGTATGCGGGGAACAAGTTGCTTTTGCCCGTTCATACTCTTCAACTGGATACGTTGGATTTAGAATGCTGGAAAATTGCCGAACAAAATAATTTTGGTCCCCAGCTTTCCAGCGTCCATAAAAATCATTGAATAACCAATTGTGCGCATACGGGGTTGTTGTGACCAAGACCCGGCCCCGAAGATAACCGACCCTTTGCAATACGGTTGTCCAAGCGTCTTTGCTGCAAAGCCCCCCTTCATCAATCCAAGCTGCATTGGCAACACAACCTTGCATACTCCGGGGGTCTTCTGCGCTTCTTAGAAATATCTTTGCCCCGCATGGCAAGACGTATTCAGAATCGGCAACTTTATATTCCCCTTCAAGGTCGGTATCTTCAACCGTTTGCCGCCATGCTGGCAACGTTGCGCTTCTTAAAACCTTGAAGGTTGGCGTTACCAAAAGATATTTGCCAAGCGGCTTCTTCTTGATTTCATTCATCAACCATAATGCACCCAATGCGGTTTTGCCGCCCCCGCTGCCCGCAATTGCCGCAAGGTATCGGGCATCGGAATTAAGAATATCGAATTGCCCTTGATGTAATGGGAAGTATTTTGTTTTAATCCCATTGACCGTAATTAAATCGCCCCAACTATTCATATTTCTCCAAGGTTATCATTGGGGGCAAATGCTCGGGCGTCATTAGCTCAATTCTTACAACGGCTTTTTCGGTCTTGCTTTCCGGTTTATCCGCAACTTCCCTTGGTAAGTATTGTTGGAAATCTTTAACGACCTTCAAAGCATCGGTCTTGAATGCCACAACCAATTGACTTTCAAATTCTTTCTTGCCGCATTTGTTCCATACGTCAAGATAAGAAGAAACAATGCCGTCTTTCAATTGTCTTCCGCCGCCCGCTTGCTTGTTGGCGTAAGTATCGGGGATCGTGGTCAATGCCCTTTCCACGTCCCAACCTTTTCTAAGCCGATCTTCTAGGGTTCCAACTGCAATACCCGTTTCGATTGCCCACTCTCTGATAGATTGTTGTTTTCCGTTCCATTCAATTTGTCTTGCCATACCTTAGTTATGCGTTGACCAATGCTTTTGCACGAAAAGCCGGGGCCGCTTTGACCTTGCCAGCAAAGACCGGGAAAGAAACGACCCGGCCAAAGAATACCGGCATTGCTTCGGCATCGGCAACCAACGGATTGATTGGCGGGGTTGTGAATCGAAGTAAACCCGATCCAATGTAATCGTAAGAAGCTTGGGTTGTTGCCGATCCGTTGAAGGTTAGTTGACCGCTGCCCGCTTCAAACCACGTTGACAACGTTGCATTTCCAGCAAATGCAATTGCGCCCGATCCATTGCAAACGTATCCGTATTGAAGATCGGCTTGACCATTCCAAACGTATCCTTCCAAGTCATTGGTTGGCAATGTTGCCCAATTTTCCGTACCTTCTTCAATCCAATCGCTTATTATTATGTCGGTATACCCTTGGTTTCCAGTACCCTCGGCAACGAAATTGTAATTTGCTTTGATCTTCCCGACCCCGTTGAATCCAATTGCGCCCGATCCCGTGTATTGCTTGTTGGGTGTTGCAATCGAAGACCCGGCAAAAGTAATTCCACCGCTGCCCGAGGTTGTATAAGTTGCTTGGGTTGTTGCCAATCCATTGAAGATGATTTGGCCGGTTGCCGTGTACGAATCATTGAAGGTCGTTGTTGCTTGACCACGCAATACCAACGCTTCCGATCTATCGGTTGACAACTCGGACCAATAATCAACCGAAGATGAAACCATTTCATCTAAAGTTATTGAAGTCCAACCATCATGGTTGCTATCCGATACGAAATTGTAATTTGCTTTGATCTTTGTTGCATTGCCAGCAAATGCAATTTGACCGCTGCCCGTGTAAGGTTTGTTGCTGGTCGTTATTGAAGACCCGGCAAAAGTAATTCGACCGCTGCCCGAGGTTGTATAAGTTGCTTGGGTCGTTGTTGCCAATCCATTGAAGATAATTTGTCCGCTGCCCGTGTAATGCTGATTGAAAGTTTCAACCCCGGCCCCGGCAAAGATCAAGACCAAATCGCAAACGAAGACGTATCCAGCTTGCAACCTTGCGGCCCCAGCAAACGAAGTTGACCCGCTGCCCGTAAACTGGTAAGCCAATGCACAACTTCCCGCAAAGGTAATTTGTCCCGATCCGATTATTGCAAAAGAAGCGGCCGTTGTTGCGGTCCCGCCAAATCGAATTTGTCCGAAACCCGCATCGGCCAAATACGTTGCACCTTGCGTTGACTCACCTTCAAAAAGAATTGTATAAACTGGCATAACCTATTTAGTACAACACCAAAAGAAAAGCCCTTGGGCGCAATGCGCCCAAGGGCTTCAATAAAGTTAATTGATTATTTAGTCGGCCGTCCAATTCAAAGTAACGGTTACACTTCCGCCCCCGCTGGGGATCGTAAATACGGAAGGGAATTTTTCCGCAAACAATACGCTTGTCCCTGCGCTATTGGTTACATAGTAACCGTAACAATTTGCCGCCGAAGACATTGTAAATGTTTGGGCCGCATAGCTTGCGGTTGTCACGTTGGCAACCGTTGCAATTGTCCAACTTGCCCCGGTTAGTGTTTTTGCAGCGTAACCGGTTGCCGTGCATTCCGTGAAATTGCCAACAACGGTCCCTTCAACGGGTGTATAATCATTTGTAAAAAGCTTTAACTTCAAATCCCCTTGGGCAGTCTTGTTGACGATCAAGCCCAACGCCAAAACTTCCCCTTGGTCAGAAACTACGATTGACATTTTATTTCCTCTTTGCAAAAAGGTCTTTGCAGTATTTAGGGGTTGTCGATATTTTTTTCAATCCATTCGCATAATTCGGTTAGATCGTCCCCGTATGGACAAACGTTGTAATTGGCTTTGAACCAAGTTTCTTGGATTGATTGACAATCGTTGGGGACAAAATGCGTTACATTTTCGGCCGGGTCGAAACAAAGGGCCGGTTCATTATTCCACCAAAAAATATATGTTGGCGTATCCGTTGCCGCTGCCAAATGCTCGGGGCCGCTGTCGATCCCAAAGAAAAGGTTTGCCCTTTGGATCAATGCCGTAATCGTTCCCCCGTCCCCCTCCCTTTGTCCGTCCCATAACCACGGATGCAAGCGACTTGGATTGGCAATGCCGGGGTCCAACTTGACCAACTTGTTGTTTGGGTTCCATTCCAACAAGACCGGAACAAGCCCAAGCTTCTTAATTGCTTTTACCAATTGCAATGCTTCGTAATCGGTCAAGTCTTTATCTTGCGGGCTTGATGTTCCCTTGTAATGGATCAAACCGAAGGGTTGGGAATCAAGGTATTCAACTTGGTAACGTTCCGCTTTCTTCGTTGCTTCTTCGCTGGGGTGTATTTCGTATTTCCACAATTCGGGGATCGGCCCAAGGTTGAAGACCTCTTGCAAACATAATGCGGGCTTGGTACTTGGGCCGGGATAAATATACTCGGGCCGGGGCCAAGCAAGCTTGATCGTCTTGTTGTATTGGTCCCTATAATCAAAAGGCATTTGCATTGCATGCGCATTGCAAATGCCATTAAATACGGAATGAATGCCCGGCCATGCTTCAACGCCAATTTCCCAATCTGGGTATGCTTGTTGTAAATGCCGTATGACAATTACCAATTGCATTGCGTCCCCCATGCCATGCCGGAAATGTATCAAGACTTTTTCTTTATTCATTTTCTAATTGGCGTATCCAATGCCCGTTGCAATTCCCAATCATGATTCAACCGCCAACGAATCGTATTGTATGCCAATCCAGCTTCCCGGCAATAAATGAAAAGGGGCTTGCCATTGACCAACCATTCCGATTTGTATTTGATTGCTTTGGGCCGGTTTGCTGCTTCATACGGTTGCCAGTTGCGACGTATTCGATTTGCAATCATATAATAAGAAACGTTGTTGTCTTTAGAATAACGATACAAAGAAGTCTCTTGCTTGTCCGTTACGATCATTCTTCCATTCATTCGATATGCTGCTTTGTCTTCCATATTGTTATTTAGTAATTGAAAAAGAAAAGCCCTCGGGTGCAATGCACCCGAGGGCTACTTAGGTCAACGGTACACAACTATACCTAGCAGTTGCCGTACACTGGATAGCTTTGCCTTTGCGAAACTAAACGACACTATACCTAGCCTTTGCATTACGTGTCTTAACTATGCCTTCGCACATCCTTGCATCACTATGCCCTTACCTTGACTCGAATGGCTATACATAGCCCTTGCGGTCATTACAAAACTTCGCCGTAACAACGCTAAACTTTGCCTTTGCAATTCACAACTGTACTTCGCCTTTGCACTTCTAACATAACGTTGCTTTTGCCCTGCGCTGTCTCACCTAGCATAATTATGCTATTACATTGCCGTTGCCAATGCGTCTTGTAAGTCTTCCCTTGTCAACGTATCGCTTAAAATACATTCAATGCCGATCCCCTTTGCTTCTTGCTTATGGGCGTCCGCATGGCAAGACCTACACAACGTAATCAGGTTATACAACTTGTTGGCCCAATGGGGATCATAGAACCAATTGTAATTGATTATATGATGCACGTCCAAGCAATATCCCCATTGTTGCCGTGTAACCCCGCATTGCTGGCAAGTATGATCGTCCCTTGATCTTGCCGCTTTGCGTTGTGATTTCCAGTTGCCGAAGTATTGGAGGGAATAACCGCCCTTCCATGCTGGGGAATTTTCCCCATTTAGATTTGTTGACCTCCATTTCCCGTAACATATATGATTGCAAAATGGGCCGTATGTTGAACGTGTGTTTGCATTATTGAATTCACGTTCAACCGGCTTTCCACAATGGGCGCACGGTCTTGTTATCTTGCGAATCCCTCCCCAGCGTCCAAGACGATAGCATTGATCCGAGCAATAATGGTTATTGCGTTTATGGTCTTTGCCTCTTGATTTGAATGCAAACGATTTGCCGCAATGGTCACAACTTGCCATACGTCTTGACCCCGGAATTCCGCTTGGCATTACATGACCTCCATTTCATAAGAGAATCGGCCGAAACCTCCATTTCTCCAACCTCCAAGACCCCGTAACGATCCGTAAGACAACCATTCATTCAAAACGGATTCATTTATTTTCGGGTCCAATACTTTGATTGTAAATTCCATCGTTGAACCCTCGGGGCAAGTGTCACTTCTTACAAGCGTTACCCGTTCCCCTTGGGGTGTATTTGCTCTAAGGGGTCTTTCCAGCAAATCCATTTTCCCTTTGACCTTGATTGGTATCTTTCTTGGGAATACAAAAACCAATCCGTCAATGACTTTCACAAATGCCGCCAACGATTCGCTTTCCGATCCTTCCGCCCGCCGAAGCATACGGCAAGCATCTTTGAAGAATCCTTTAATTACATAATCGTAAATGATCGGGTTTCCGTCTTGCCGTTTATGAAAGCCGGTCCAACCTCTTTGTTCGCATGATTCAACCGTTGCCAATTCTTCTTTGATTTGATCGTCGGTCAATGCGGCTTTACTGGCAATGAAGCTTTTGTAAATGTCTTTGTCTTTGGGGGTACTCCCCAAGATGCTTTCCGCAAAGGTTAGCTTAACTCTGTAATCCTGCCCAATCAAAGCTTGGGCTTGCTTCTTCTTTGGTCTTCCCATTATTTTCTCCATTCTGTTAGATTTGGAATTTCCTTAAATATAGTAGTGTTGCCGATTCAAAAATTATTTTTGCGCATGAAAAAAGCCCCGCCGAATTTCGGCGGGGCTTGGTTGTTGTGTCCCGATCTTTACTTAAACGGGCAAAATTACAACCCTTGGGATATTACCTTGGGTTGTAACGATCATTGATACCTCAAAGCGGCAACGGAATTTATCCATTGCTGCATTGACCGTTGTAACGCATTCGTTTCCCCGGTCTTGTTTTTCTTGTTCCGTTTCGGCTTGGGCTTCTTCGGCTTGGTCTTGGGCTTCTTCGGCTTGGGCTTGGGCTTGGGCTTCTTCGGCTTGGGCTTCTTCGGTTACTTGTTCCAAGTCTTGCTTGGTTTCTTCGATTTGATTTTCATTTTCCATAATGCGTATCTATGCACCACGGCCGCAAAAATGGGATGATCGTTGAAGACCTCGGGCGCAACTGCAATGGATCGGGATTAACTGCAATGGGATGATCGTTGAAGACCCCGGTTGCAACTGCAATGGATCGGGTATAATGGGCTTGCAGTTGCGGCCGGAATTAACTGCAATGATTGCAGTAAAGTTGGTCTTTCCTGCCCTTTTTTGGCCTATTTGCCGGGGTCCAAAAAAGAATTTTTCGGATTTCTTGGGTTGCCCAAAGCCCTTGGAATCATTAGACTTATGGAAAATGAAGACCCCGATAAAGCCCGAAAATGCTTCAACTCACGCAAAGACTTCTTGACATTTTTTAAGCTATACCCGATAATGACTTACGACAACTGAAATCGAATTGCAGTTATTTGATTGCAGTAAACGACCGGGGGACAAACGGACGCCAATCCGCCCCCGGCCAAAGATCAAGAGTAGCAAAGAATCTTCCATGTCCACCATCTTGAACGATCCCCGATCCATCTTGGTTGCGGATGATTCTTTGCGCACAAAAAACCAACGAGCGGGACGCCAATCCCGCCCGTTGGCGAGTAGCAAAGCAAGCCGGTTAACAAGCCGGTTGCCCGCCGTTTCTATTTTATCCCGTCCCAAGACCTACGCCAATAGGTCAAACCAATTTGGAGTTTCTAAAATGAGTAGCAAAAAGACCGCCCGCAAAGCCCGTATCCGCCGTGAAAAGGGAACCCCTTGGTTCCGGTCGTTTGACGATTCGTGGTACGTTACCCCCGTCAAGGGAGGGAATCCCGTTGCCCTTCGGGATACCTCGGGCCGCAAGATCAAAGGGCAGGAATCGGAAGCCGAAGCTTGGGCCGCTACCAAGCTTGCAAAGACTTCCGGCATTGCCCCGGCCCCGGCCCCCAGCAAAGCCGTTACCGCTGGGGCCGTCATTGATGCTTACTTGGAATTTCTGAATACCAAGCGGGAAGCTTCTTCTTACCGCTTGGCAAAGCGGGTCGGGACCGAATGGTTGAAATTCGTTGGGGATCAAACCCCGGCTTGCGATTTGGAACCCTACCATTTGTCCAACTGGATCGAAGGGGACGGGGCCGCATGGAAGGGCAAGGAATCCGTTTACAAATCGTCCAATACGATCAATCGGGCAATGGGCATCATGGTTACGGCTTTCCATCGGGCCGCAAAAAAGGGAACGTTGCGGGATCGTAACGGCAACAAGATTGCCAATCCCTTTGCAGCAATCGACCGGCCCAAGCTTGTAGGTCGGGCAACCTTCATCGAAGAAGCCCAACGGGCTTTAATGCTGGATTGGTGCGCCCGCCGTAACCCGGCCCTTGGGGATTTGCTTTTCTTCATGCTGGAAAGCGGTTGCCGTCCCGAAGAAGCTTCGATCATTGAAGCGGCCCATTGCAACGACACGCCCGAAGGGACGATTACAATTACGTTGCCAGCATTCAAAGAAGATGGAAGCTTGGGACATAAGACCGGACGCAAGACCGGCAACGCCCGCATCATCGAATGTATAAATCCCGAAGCTTGCGCATTGCTTAGGAAGTTGATTGCAACGCATCCCGAAGGGAAGTTGTTTCGGACCAAAACCGGGGTTGCGTGGTGTCGGACCAAGCGGGCTTCATATTGGAAGACCATGCGGGATGGAATCACCAACGAAAAGATCAAGGAATTTGTCTCGGGTGGAATGGACGAAACCGAAGCGAAGAAGCGGGCCGGTTGGGTCTTGTCTTGTGGCCCCAACCATTCGCCCCTTGTTCTCTATTCGACCCGCCATACATGGGCAAAGAATGCTTTGCTTGCTGGATTGACCCTTTACCAAGTTGCCGAAATGCTTGGAAATTCTTACCGGGTTTGTGAGCAATACTATGCTTCGTTTGCTTCTTGCCGCAACAAGCTTCGGGCCGTTGCAATTGCAGCGTTGACCAAAGCGGCCCCGGCCCCAGCAATTGCAGTTGAAACGATTGTTGCTTGACCTCGGGCAATAATGAAAAAAGCCCCGGCAAAGTTGCCGGGGCTTTTCTTTTTTTGGGTTGGGGTCTTACTTCAAATGCCAAACGGAAGATTTATCGAAATGAATATCTTCATCTTCATAAATCTTCTTGCCTTTAACCACGCAACGGGCAAGCCCCCAAGTATTATTTTCACAAACAACAACCATTGTCCATTGGCTTTCCCCGTCGTTGTAAAAATCTACAATCCAACCCCCGGTTGTACTTGGATAAGATCGGGCTTTATAATCGCCCAACGTCCAACCCGTACAATCTGGATTTGCCCGCTTGATTCTTGCTTTTATATTTCCTCGATTGTAAAAATCTTTAGAAACCCGGATTGCGTCTTGGTCATTCGGGGCTTTTGTTTCGATCTTCGTTGCGGGCATACCCTCGGGCTTTGGGTTGCTTCCCTTCCCAATGATCGTTGACACAACGGCAAATAATACCACGACAACAACGGCCCATTTCAAAAGCTTCATTTTCTTTTTCTCCATTGGTTAAAGGTCATTCAAAATTAAAATGTTTGTATACGGGCTTCGGTCTTCGGCCGGGTCCGCTTCGTTTTGCTTGGGGCTTATGCCCTTCGTTCCATTGGTCAAGATCATTTCGATTAAATACCCAACGTCTTCTTTTGCCAGCTTCCTTGACCGGCCCTTTTAATTGGCCCTTTGCAACTGCCCTTTTAATTGTCGTTGTATAACAACGACAATGTTGGGCCGCTTCTTTCAAAGTCAACCACGGGGTATTGACCTCGGGTATGGGTTCAACTTCGGGGATCGGGTCATTGTGCCAACTGGCAACGGACCCGGCCCCAAATGCTTTTGAAATTGGATAGGCAAATATCATTCTTCACCCTCTATGTCCATCCATTCTCGCAACGTTTTTGCTTGCCCATTGATTTCAACCTCTATGTCCATAATTTTCAACCGACCGCTTGTGGTGTCCTCTACTATTGTGGTGTCCTCTACTATATCCCAGCAGCTTAAAAATATCGACAACACCTCGTTTTCGTCTTCTGGTTCCGCTTCAAACTCGGTTATACCGGAACAAGTATAAGTCCAATGAAATCTAAACTTCATCATTCAACCCCCTATTTCTGATTGTAGAAAAAACATTTCATTTCCAATTCAAGCATTTCTTTCCGCATTGCTGCCCGTTCGGATTGCAACCATTCCAACACGTCCAACAACCGGCAACGTTCCTCGGGTCCGCAATTCCTTTTGCCAAGCTGATATAAACAATCGTCTTCTTTGTTTGTAATTTCTTGAAGTGTCATTGCTTTTGCTCCGTTACGGGTTCAAAACTTTTAACCAACGTGTTTTGGTTGCTTCGTATCGCTTGTATGCACCTTGGAATATCAATCGAATATCTTCAAACAATTCGGCCGCTACTTCCCAAGACCCGCATTGGTCAACGAATTCGCCAACTCGTTTATCATTATCTTCCCACAAATCAATCAATTGACTCGGCTTGACCTCGGGGGCTTCGGTCTTCGCTTTGCTTTTTGCTTTGCTCTTGACCGCCGCTGCATTGCATTCAATGCCCAATTCATTTTGAAATTCTGCAATGGCATCTTCTAGCCCTCCCATTTTGTCCCGGCAATCTTCTAAATCTTTTTGGCAACGCTTCAACACTTCTTTGGCCGCTTCCGCCCGGTCGGTATACATCGTTGACCCGCCCTTGTTTAGTTTTCTTCCATCCAATGTAATCCAAAACTTTGGGGTTTCCCTTACAACGTGGTATACTCCAACGTCGTGATAGTTTGCAGAATACAACGTCTTTGGAAAACCGTTTGCATTGCTCTTGACCGCTGCCCTTACGTCTTCCCCTTTGGGTTCAATTGCTTTGGTTTTTGCTTTGCTTCGATCCGATTTCTTGAAATCAGATTTGCCACAATCGCAATCCTTGACCCCATTGGAAACATAACGCTTGCATCCGTTGCATTGCTTCCGGCCGGGGCCGGGTTCCGTCCAAGTCTTCATTTTCTTTTTCTCACTTTCTACGTTGTTGATTTGACCAATACCAATTGGTTTGCTTTGGTCGATACGTTCCAACATCTTTGGTTTTACTTCTAGTCTACTGCCATCGGGCAATTCAACGACAATATAACCTTGGGTATGGAATGATTGTATTGCCGTAACAACTTGGTTGTTAAACACGTATTGTTGACCAAAAGTAATTTCCGATTGTCTAAGACCCATTCTTATTTTTTCTCCAAATAAAAAGCCCCCGTTGCCAATGAGACAACGAGGGCGCAAGGGCTTTCGCTTTATCGTTGTCTTTCGTTTTCCTTTTGTTGTGTTATACACCGGTACTTGCCTATTGTGGCAACCCGGTCAAATCGTGTTATGCGTCTTCTTCTTCAATAACGTCTTCAATGCTGGCATATCTTCCGCCGTGAAATACCACGTATTGCCCAACCGCTTGGGTTCAATCTTCTTCGTGTTAATGAGGTAATATATTCTTTGCTCATTGACCCCGAGGGCTTCGGCCGTTTCCTTGATCGTCATTGGTTCTTGTTTGCATGTTTTCATTT